>Ga0134128_10011484_pt1 | contig 10590 bp, 6 predicted proteins | sample KB31754_FD_96462 | JGI IMG/M metagenome (GOLD analysis project Ga0134128, IMG submission 96462) | Terrestrial soil microbial communities with excess Nitrogen fertilizer from Kellogg Biological Station, Michigan, USA - KB3-175-4 | ecosystem: Environmental > Terrestrial > Soil > Unclassified ...
CGTCCACCCCGGCATCTCGACGGGCGAGTTGGACACGATCGCCGAGGATTTCATCCGCTCGCACGAGGGCGCGACGCCGGCGTTCAAGGGACTGTACGGCTTTCCGGGGAGCATCTGCTCGTCAGTCAACCACGAGATCGTGCATGGCATTCCCTCCAAGAAGCGCGTGCTCGACGAGGGCGACATCGTGTCGCTCGACGTCGGCGTCGGCTACCGCGGCTACTTCACCGACAGCGCGACGACGGTAGCTGTCGGCGCGATCCAGTCGGAGACGCAGCGGCTGCTCGACGTGACGCAGCAGTCGCTCGGGGCGGCGATCGAGGCGGCGCAGCCGGGCAATCACATCGGCGACATCGGCGCGGCGGTGCAGAGTGTGGTCGAAGCGGCGGGCTTCAGCGTCGTGCGCGACCTGGTCGGCCACGGGATCGGCGTCGAGTTTCACGAGGAGCCGCAGGTGCCGAACTACGGCAAACCGAAGCGGCGCGAGAAGCTCGTGCCGGGGCTGACGCTGGCGATCGAGCCGATGGTCAATGTTGGCGGGCCGCTCACGCGCACGCTCGGCGATCGGTGGACGATCGTGACCCTGGATGGGTCGCTCTCGGCGCACTTCGAGCATACCGTGGCGATCACGGAGCATGGGCCGCAGGTGCTGACTCGCGTGTAAAGACGCTCGGGATGCTACACAGAGTTTGAACTACGAAAGACTGCACGGATTTTACCGAACACGGCCCGGAACGGCGTCCGGCGGCTTCTGTCCGGCGCGCGAACCCTAGTCCGTGTGCCGTTCCAAAGTAATCTCGGCGCCCTTCCCCCTGCGTGGAGCTTTCCCCGCCATTCCGATGCTCGTGCAGTCTCCGTCAACTCCGTTCGATTCGTGTAATCTGTAGTTCAAAATCATCGCGGCATCCGAGCGGTGTTTCCCAAGCTTGACTTCCGAGCCGCGACTCCTTTGGTTTGATCAGACCAATGTCCTCCACCGCATTCTGCAGCTTCGCCCGGACCACCGCCCTTGCCGCCCGCCGTTTCGCGTGCGGTGCGGCCTGCACTTGCATGTGTACCTGCATGTGTATGTGCGCCTGTTCGCGCACCTATTCGCGGCCGGAGGCGAAGCTCGAATCGTGACGACCTGATTCAACTGCTTCGATACCTGAACTCTCGTTCACCGGCCGCTCGCTCCCGAGCGGCCGTTTTGTTTTCCTGGCCGCCGGGCTCCGACTCTCCCCACGCTCAGAGGACCCGACCATGCCCAGCTCGCCACATCCGATCGCCGACGACGGCATCCGCGCCAAAGGCTACGCCCGCCCCGACGCGCTCGTGTCGACCGCCTGGCTCGCCGCGCATCTCGACGACCCCCAAATCCGCATCATCGAGAGCGACGAGGACGTGTTGCTCTACGACTCCGGCCACATCCCCCGCGCCCAGAAGGTCGACTGGCATCTCGACCTCAACGACCCGATCACGCGCGACTACGTCGATCGCGAGCGCTTCCAGGCGCTCGTTCGCCGGCTCGGCGTCGACGAATCGACGACGGTCGTGTTCTATGGCGACAAGAACAACTGGTGGGCCACCTACTCGTACTGGGTGTTCAAGCTGTTCGCGTTCAAGAATGCCAAAATTCTCGATGGCGGCCGAGTCAAGTGGGAAGAGGAGAAGCGCCCGCTCGTCACCGCGGTGCCGAGCTTCGCGCCGAGCGCGTACGTCGCGCCGGAGCGCGACGATGCCGGCATCCGCGCCTTCCGCGACGAGGTCGTCCGCCACGCCGCCGCCAAGCGTGCCCTGGTCGACGTCCGGTCGCCGAATGAGTTCTCGGGTAAAACGACGCACATGGCCGAGTACCCGCAGGAAGGCGTGCTCCGCGGCGGCCACGTTCCGGGGGCGAAGAGCATCCCGTGGGCGCGCGCCGCGAACCCCGACGGCACGTTCAAGCCGGCGAGCGAGTTGCGGGCCATCTATGAGAACGAGCAAGGGTTGGCCCCGACAGACGACGTCATCTCCTACTGCCGGATCGGCGAACGATCCAGCCACACCTGGTTCGTCCTCTCCCACCTGCTCGGCTATGAGAAAGTTCGAAACTACGACGGAAGCTGGACGGAGTGGGGCAACAGCGTCCGTCTGCCGATCGAGCGATGAGCGCCGCCGCCGAATCGCCGGCCCAGCGTGTCGAGCGGATCAAGCGCGAGCGGCCGTCCTGGTCGATCATGGACGACATCCGCCGGTATGCGCGCGAAGGCTTCGCGTCGATCCCCGAAGAGGACCTCACCGTGCGCTTCCGCGCTTGGGGTCTCTACACGCAGGGTGACGGCCGAGGCACGCGCGGTGAGGAGCAGCCGTTTTTCATGATGCGGCTGAGGACGCCGAACGGCCTCCTCACCGCCGACATGGTGCGCACCGTCGCCTCGCTCGCCGACCGGTACGCGCGCGGCACGATCGACATCACGAACCGGCAGAACTTCCAACTGCACTGGCTCCGCATCGAAGACGTGCCCACGGTGTGGGACGAGCTGGCGAGCGTCGGCTGGTCGAGCCAGGGTGCGTGCGGCGACAACACCCGCACGGTGACCGGCTGCCCCTTGGCGGGCGTCGAGCAGGACGAGATCGTCGATGCCTCGCCGATCGCGCTCGAGGTCGACCGGTTCCTCAACGGCAACGCCGACTTCGCCAACCTGCCGCGCAAGTTCAAGATCACGATCACCGGCTGCGCGCACTGGTGCACCTATCCGGAGATCAACGACATCGGCGCGACCGCCGTGCGCCGCGCCGACGGCACGGTGGGGTTCACCGTGCGCGTCGGCGGCGGGCTGTCGACGCGGCCGCACCTCGCCGTGCCGCTGCCCGCGTTCGTGCGGCCCGATCAGGTGCGCGACGTCGTCGTTGCCGCGGCCGCGATCTTCCGCGACTCCGACGAGCTCCGGCAGAACCGGGCCAAGGCTCGTATGAAGTTTCTCTTTCTCAATCATGGATGGACCGCCGAGCGCTTTCTCGCCGAGGTCGAGCTGCGGATCGGCTACCAGCTCGAGCCGGCCGGCGTCGAGCTCCGTCAGGCCCCGGCGGACAGCTACCGCGACCACGTCGGCGTCCACGCCCAAGCGCAGCCCGGGCTCAACTACGCCGGCCTCTCGATCACCTCCGGCCGGATCAGCACCGAGCAGCTCCGGCGCGTTGCCGATCTGGCGTCACGCTTCGGCGACGGCACGCTTCGGCTCACGACGATGCAGAACGTGCTCGTGCTCAACGTGCCGGACGCCAAGCTCTCGGCGCTGATCGCCGCCAGCACGGAAGCGGAGCTTCCGCTCTGGGGCTCGCCATTTCAGCGCGGCACCGTGTCGTGCACGGGGTCGGAGTTCTGCAAGCTCGCGATCACCGAGACCAAGCAGTTCAGCATTCGGCTGGCGCGCGAGCTCGAGGCGCGAGTACCCGGCTTCGCGACCGACATCAAGCTCCACGTCACCGGCTGCCCCAATTCCTGCGGCCAACATTGGATCGCCGACGTCGGCCTTCAAGGAGTGCTCATGAACCGCGGCGGTGCGCAAATCGAAGGATACGACGTGTTCGTCGGTGGAGAGCTCGGCGGCAGCGCCACCATCGCGCGCCGGGTCGGCGTGCGAGTAGCCGCCGAGGAAGCGGCCCCGGCGCTCGAGCGCCTGTTCACGGCGTTTGTCGCTGAACGTCATGCCGACGAGCGATTCAGCGCTTGGGCCAATCGGGTGAGCGACGCCGCCGTTCGCGCGGCGCTCGAGGGCCCGGCGCAGGAGCACGCCGCATGACGCACGCGGAATCGCACCGCGTCGACACGGCGATCGGCGGCACGCCGGTCGTGAAGCTGGCGCGCGTCGTCGAGCCGGGGATGGCCGAAGTGTGGGTCAAGCTCGAGGGGCTCGAGCCGGGCGGTTCGATCAAGGACCGCACCGCGCTCGGCATGGTACTCGACGCGGAGCAGCGCGGGTTGATCGAGCCCGGCGCAACGATCGTCGAGCCGACGTCGGGAAACACCGGCATCGGGCTGGCGCAGGTCGCGTCGGCCCGGGGTTACAAGCTCATTTTGTGTCTGCCGTCGTCAGCGAGCGAGGAACGGAAGCGCACGCTCGAAGCGTACGGCGCGACGCTCGTGCTCACCGATCCGGAGCGCCGCATGCTCGCCGCGATCGAAGAAGCCGAGCGAATCAGTGCGGAGACTGGCGCCTGGATGCCGCACCAGTTCGAGAACCCGGCGAATCCGCGCATCCACTACGAAACGACGGCGCCCGAGCTCTGGTCGGCGCTCGGCGGGCGCATCGACGCGTTCGTGTACGGGTCAGGCACGGGCGGCACGATCAGCGGCGTCGGGCGCTTTCTCAAGGAGCGCAACGCGTCGATCGAGGTGATCGCGGTCGAACCGGCGCGGTCGCCGGTGCTCTCGGGTGGCGAACGCGGCGCGCATCAGTTCCAAGGAATGGGCCCCGGATTCGTGCCCCGCAACTTCGACAAGAGCGTCGTGGATCGAGTGATCCCCGTGTGGGAGGAAGACGCCTTCCCCTTCGCGCGGCGCTTGGCGCGCGAAGAAGGACTGTTCGTCGGCATGTCGAGCGGCGCGATCGGCTGGGCGGCGCTCGAGGTGGCCTGGGAGCTCGGCGAGCATAAGCGCGTCGCCTGGATCTCGCCCGACGCCGGTGCGCGGTATCTGTCGACGGCGCTGTTCACCGAGCCGGCGGACTGACGACGCACATGTCCATGCCCCACGTCTTCACGCCCGTTGGCCGAATGCGAATGCGCACTCGAATGCGAATGCGACTTCTGCCATCGGCCGCCGCCCGCGGGCCGCCACATCCATCATACTACAACTAGCAAACTCATATGACCGCCATCCTCTCGCGTCCGGACTGTTGCGCCCAGACCCGCGCCGTCCGCGCCGCCATCGCCACCGACCGCGCCCACGGCGCCGTCGTGCCCCCGATCCACCTCTCGTCCACCTTCGCCTTCGAGCGCTTCGGCCGCTCGAGGACGTACGATTACACGCGGAGCGGCAACCCGACCCGCTCCCAGCTCGCCGACGCCCTCGCCGAGCTCGAGGACGGCGCGCGCGCCGTCGTCACCAGCACGGGGCTCTCGGCCGTCGCCCTGGTGCTCCATCTATTGAAGCCAGGCGATCTCCTGCTCGCCGCCCACGACTGCTACGGCGGCACGCAGCGGCTACTCAAAGCGCTCGCCGCCAAAAGCCACTTCGAGCTCGCCTTCGCCGATCTCACCGCGCCCGACGCCGCGGAGACGATCGCCCAGCGCGCGCCGAAGCTGCTCTGGGTCGAGACGCCGAGCAATCCGCTGCTGCGCATCACCGACATCCGCGCCGTGTCTGGCGCGGCGCATGCGGCGAACACCGCGGCGCTCGTCGTCGTCGACAACACCTTTCTCTCGCCCGCGCTCCAACAGCCGATTCCGCTCGGCGCCGACCTGGTCGTGCATTCGACCACCAAGTATCTCAACGGCCACAGCGACGTCGTGGGCGGCGCCGTCATCGCCGCCGACGGCGCGCTCGGAGACGAGTTGGCCTGGTGGGCGAACGCACTCGGCGTCACGGGCTCGCCCTTCGACAGCTACCTCACGCTGCGCGGCGTACGGACGCTGCATGCGCGCATCGTGCAGCATCTGGCGAACACGCACGAGGTGGTCTGCGCGCTCACGAGGAGCGATGCTGTCGAACGAGTCTACTATCCGGGGCTGCCGGATCATCCGGGCCACGAGCTGGCGAGGCTGCAACAGCGCGGATTCGGCGCGATGGTGAGCTTCGAGCTCGCGGGCGGCGTCGACGCGGTCGAGCGGTTCACCGCCGAGCTTCAGCACTTCACGCTCGCCGAATCGCTCGGGGGCGTCGAGAGTCTGATCGCGCATCCGGCGACGATGACCCATGCGTCGATGGACGCCGAGTCGCGCGCCGCGGCGGGGATCGGTGATTCGCTCGTGCGGCTGTCGGTCGGGATCGAGGGGGCGGAGGATCTCGTGCGCGATCTGGAGTACGCGCTCGCCCGATGTCGTTGACTGCGTGCGTCTACCGAGCGTGCGCGGCCGGACCGTACACCGCGTGCAGCGAATCGAGCAGCGCCAGGGCTTTGGCCGAGAACGCATCGGGCTCCCCGCGCTTGGCGAGCGCCTCGCGATAGGTGCGGATGAGCGCGAAGGGATCGGCGATGGCCGGCATGAGCGAGTCGATGCCGAAGGTCTGCGCGACGGTGCGCGCCAGGTAGGCGCCGTTCGGGTGGCCGTTCGACCAGAACAACCCCGGCGCGCGGTGCGCGGTGGCCGCGTTCGGATGGTCGGCGTAGGCGACGAGCAGGGAGTCGAACGATTGGAGCACGCGGGGCGTGGCGGCGTAGGCCTGGTTGTAGCCCGCGGCGTACCAGGCCAGGGCGGGCGAATGCTCCTCGTGCGGGTAGGTCTTGTCGATCTGGTCGGCGATGCCCTCGTTGCGCAGGTGCATGATCGCAAGATACAGGGGTGCGTCGGGCCGGCTGGCAAGCGCCATTACCCGCTCCAGCTCCGCGGTGCCGGTGATCATGAGACTATACGAATGATGGAACTCATGTGAGAGCAGCGTGACGGCGCCGTTGTCGGCGATGTAGAGCGGATCGAGCAGGATCCCCTCCTCCTCGGCGAAGCCGTCGTCGCCGAAGACCGCATAGGCGATGAGCGGCGTCGGAAAGCGATCGATCGTGCCCGCGGGCAGGTAGCGCGCGGTGAGCGGTTTGGCGAGCGCGATCGAGTCGCCCATCGACGCGCGCAGCGCCGCGACGCCTGCGAGGACCTTCGCCCGCTCGGCCCCCGCCCGCACGAGATGCCTGATCGCCCGCGCCTGCTCGCCGTCGCCGGCCAGCACGCTGTCCCGGCGCGCGCGGAGGGCGGGGCTCAGCGCCAGCTCGACCTGGGCGCGGAAGCCCTCGTGCACGTTCTCGACGAGCTGGTAGCCCGGCGTATCGAACAGCGCCGTCCATTGAGCGTTGGTCGGCACGGCGCCCTTGGCGTAGACGTCGGCAATTCGGTAGAACTGGTCGACGCCGGTGAAGTCGACGCCGGTCGTCGGAAGGGCGGGGCGGCCTGCCTGAGACTGGGCCGCGCCGGTGAGTGGGAGGGCGGCGGCGAGGACGAGCGCGCGCAGCCCAAGTGAGGGGAGGGGACTCATCGGTACGATGCTAGCCGGGGGCGCAAATTTTGTCGAGCCGAGGGAGGCCCCGCGGAGCAGCGGTAGCCCCTTCTCCCCCGTAGGTCCCAAGGCTACGTTCCCCCCGCTTTGTAAGCTCTCCCCACCTTTTGGAGGTCCTGGGATGTCGATGCCGGCCTTTCGCCGCTGGTGCACGACTGCCACGCTGCCCGTAGTCTTTGCCGCACTTGCAGTTACCGCCGCTCCTCGAGCGTTCGCTCAGACGCCGAACACCGGCCACGTCACCACGCCGAAGGAGTTCTTTGGCCACAACATCGGCGACGACTACTGGCTGCCCAACTACGACCAGTTCATGGCGTACTGGCACAAGATCGACGCCGAGTCCGATCGGATGCAGGTCTTCGAGATGGGGAAGTCGAGCGAGGGGCGGCCGCAGCTCGCCGCGATCATCACGAGCCCCGAGAATTTCAAGCTCCTCTCGCACTACAAGGACATCTCGATGCGCCTCGCCAAGGGCGAGGGGCTGACCGACGAGCAGGCGCACGCGCTGGCCAAGGAAGGCAAAGCCGTCGTCTGGTTCGACGGCGGCCTTCACGCGACGGAAGTCCTCGGCGCGAACCAGCTGATCGAGACGTCGTTCCAGCTCGTGTCGCGCAACGACGACGAGACCAAGCGCATCCTGCACGACGACATCATCCTCGCCGTGCACGCCAATCCGGACGGCATGCAGCTCGTCGCCAACTGGTACATGAAGGACGCGGATACGCTCAAGCGCAACATGAACATTCCGCTCCTCTACAACAAGTACGCGGGACACGACGACAATCGCGACTCGTTCATGTCGAACCTGAGCGAGACGAAGAACATCAATCATCTGATGTTCTGGGAATGGCATCCGGTGATCATGTACAACCATCACCAGGCCGGTCCCGCAGGGACGATCATGTTCTCGCCGCCCTTCCGCGATCCGTTCAACTACAACTTCGACCCGATGATCGTGATCGGGCTCGACGAAGTCGGCGCGGCGATCCATCAGCGTTTGCTGGAGCACGACATGCCGGGCTTCACGATGCGGTCGGGGTCGAACTACTCGACCTGGTGGAACGGCGGCCTGCGCACGATCGGCTACTTCCAGGGGATCATCGGCATTCTCACCGAGACGATCGGCAACCCGACGCCGGAGCGGATTCCGTTCATCCCCGACCAGCAGCTCCCGCGCGGCGATCTGCCGGCGCCGGCGATTCCGGGCGTCTTCCACTTCCGCACGGCGATCGACTACTCGGTCCAGGCCAATTACGCGATCTTCGACCTCGCATCGCGCTATCGCGAGACGCTCCTTTATGACAAATATCTGATGGCGAAGCACGCCATCCAGGAAGGAAACGAGGATCACTGGACGATCTCGGGCAAGCGCATCGCCGAAGCCGATGAGGCGTTGAACGCCGGCGCGATGCAGGCGGGTGCGCCGAGCGGCCGCGGCGGGCGTGGTGGTCGCGGCAGCGCTCCGGCCGCAGCGGCGAACGCGGCCGCAGATCAGCCGGGCGGCGCGGTGGGGAACTCGCGCGCGCCGTTCGGTGCGGGCCGCGGAAGTGTCGAGGAACAGATGCACGTTTACAACGACGTGCTCCATGCCAAGGACAAGCGCGACGCGCGCGGCTACATCATTCCGGCCGACCAGCCGGATTTCCTCACGGCGACCAAGTTCGTGAACGCGCTGCGCTACGTGAACGTGTACGTCGACCAGGCGACGGCCGACTTCACCGTGAACGGCAAGCACTACCCGAAGGGCTCGTACGTCATCAAGACGAATCAGGCGGCGCGCGCCCAGGTGCTGGACATGATGGAGCCGCAGGATCACCCGAACGACTTTGCGTATCCGGGCGGTCCGCCGCGGCGTCCGTACGACAACGCGGGCTGGACGCTCGCCTACGACATGGGCGTCAAGTTCGACCGCGTGCTCGACGCGTTCGACGCGCCGACGAAGCGGATCGAAGGGCTGGCCAAGCCGATGCCCGGTGTGATCGCCGCGGCGCCTGGCGGCGCGATGGCGGGCTACCTCATGTCGCACGAGATCAACGACGCCTTCACGGTGATCAACCGCGTCTGGAAGGCGGGCGGCCAGGTGGAGTGGCTCAAGACGCCGATGGAAGTCGGCGGCAACACCTATCCGGCGGGCACCTTCTTCATCTCGGCGAACGCGCTGCCGGTGCTCCAGAAATCGGCGGCGGACCTGGGTGTCAGCTTCACCGGCGTGAGCTCGCGTCCGGCGAACGCCGAGCCAGTGACGCCGAAGCGGATCGCGCTGTACGACCAGTACGGCGGCTCGATGCCGTCGGGCTGGACGCGGTACGAATTCGAGAATTTCGAGATTCCTTATACGCTCGTCTATCCGAAGGACTTGGATGTGGGGAATCTCAAGAGCAAGTTCGACGTCCTCGTCCTGCCGTCCGGCGCGCAGATTCGCGGTGCGGGCGGTGCGGCCGGCCGTGGTGGGCGCGGCGGCGGCCGCGGCGGCCCGAATGCGGCGGACATTCCCGCCGAGTATCAGAAGATGCTCGGGCAGATGACGCCAGAGACGACGCTGCCGGCGCTCGAGCAATTCCTCAACGACGGCGGCACGATCATCACCGTCGGCACGGCGACCTCGCTCGGCTACGAGCTTGGTCTGCCGATCGAGAACCATCTCGAGGTGCGCTCGCCGGGCCAGCCCGACCGCGCTCTCACGGGCGAGGAGTACTACGTGCCGGGCTCGATCCTGCAGGTCGCGGTGAATAACAACGACCCGGTGGCGGCGGGTCTGCCGAGCAAGCTCGACGTGTTCTTCGACAACAGCCCGGTGTTCCGGCTCAAGCCGGACGCGGCGCTGCACGGGACGAAGGCGGTGGCCTGGTTCGACTCACCGTCGCCGCTCAAGAGCGGCTGGGCGTGGGGACAGAACTATCTCGAGGGCGGCGCGGCGGTGGTCGAGTCGAGCTACGGGAAGGGAAGGGTGTATCTGTTCGGACCCGAGATCACCTTCCGCGGGCAGCCGCACGGGGATTTCAAGTTCTTGTTCAACGGGATCTACGCGCCGACGGAGAAGGTGCCGGGGATAGTCCCGAAGGTCTTCCTCAGGCGCGTGGAAGTGTGACGGGTGAGACAGGGCGGGCGCGAGAGCGGCCGCCCTGTTTTGCTTTTGTGTGCGGTGCAGCGACGGGCGACGGGCGACGGGCGACGGGCGACGGGCGGGGATTCACGCGGCCGATAAGCTGTTGGTGCACGCTCGGCCAAAAATGACGGTGGCCGCATGTTACGCAGCAACCGCTCGCCGCATAACCTACCGTCGATTCAGTGGTTACTCGTCTAAGTATTGGGTTTTCAAAAGCTTATCTTTCTGGTCGCACGAGCTCGCGGTATTATGCAGCAAGAATGTGCTGTGAAAGCAGCGAATTTGCTGCATAATTCCGCTGTCTAATTGGCGTTAG
>Ga0134128_10011486_pt1 | contig 10589 bp, 12 predicted proteins | sample KB31754_FD_96462 | JGI IMG/M metagenome (GOLD analysis project Ga0134128, IMG submission 96462) | Terrestrial soil microbial communities with excess Nitrogen fertilizer from Kellogg Biological Station, Michigan, USA - KB3-175-4 | ecosystem: Environmental > Terrestrial > Soil > Unclassified ...
AAAGCTCGTCCGGGTCGAACTCGAAGCGCAGCAGGTGGATGAGACGTTTGATTCCATCACGAAGGATTTCCAGCGCCAGGCCGCGCTGCCCGGCTTCCGCCCCGTCAAAGCCCCGCGCGACATGGTCGTGCGCAAATATGTGAAGGATATTTCCGACGAGGTGAAGCGCAAGTTGATTGGCGATTCCTACCGCAAAGCGCTCGATGAAAAGAAACTCGACGTGGTCGGCTATCCGGATATCGAGGAAATCCAATTCGGCCGCGGCCAGGGCTTGCAATTCGCCGCCACCATCGAGACCGCGCCGGAATTCGAATTGCCGGAATACAAGGGCCTCGAGGTGAAGAAGGAGAACCGTAAGGTGACCGATGCCGACGTGGAGAAAGCCATCAACGCGCTCCGCCAGCAGCAGGTGAGCTTTAAGATGGTGGAGCGCGCCGCGCAGAACGGCGACATCGCCGTGGTGAATTACACCGGGACGAGCGAGGGCAAACCGATCACGGACATTGCGCCGACGGCCAAGGGCTTGACCGAGCAGAAGAATTTCTGGGTCGAGATGGAATCGAAGACGTTCATCCCCGGTTTTGCCGATCAACTCATCGGCGCCAAAGCCGGCGAGAAGCGGACCGTAAATATCGATTTCCCAGCGGATTTCGTCACGCCGCAGCTCCAGGGCAAGAAAGGCGTTTACGAAGTGGAAGTTGTGGAAGTGAAGGAAAAGATTTTGCCGACCGTGGATGATACGTTCGCGAAAACCTTCGGCGCCGAAGACGCCCAGAAATTGCGCGAAGGCGTGCGTCGCGATCTCGAAAACGAGCTGACGTATTCGCAGAACCGCACCATTCGCAACCAACTCATCGGAGCGCTGATGAGCAAGGTGAATTTTGATTTGCCGGCCAGCGCCGTGGAGAACGAGACCCGCAACGTGGTCTATGATCTTGTGCGCGAAAATCAGAAACGCGGCGTGCCGCGCGAAATGATCGAGCAGGAGAAGGACCGGATTTATTCCGCCGCCGCGCAAAACGCGAAGGACCGCGTGAAGGTGTCGTTCCTGTTGCGCAAAATCGCGGAGAAGGAAGAAATCAAGGTCTCGCAGGAGGAAGTGCTCCGCCGCATCCAGGCGATGTCGCAGATGTATCAGATTCCGCCCGAGAAATTCATCAAGGATTTGCAGAAGCGCAACGGCATCGTGGAAATCTACGACCAACTCGCGAGCGAGAAGACCCTGGAATTCCTCCAGCAAAACGCGAAGATCGAGGAAGTGCCGGTCGGGACGCTGAAAGAAGGCGCGCCGGCGGCTTAAGGCCTGGTTTTTTGAAAGCGGTGCGGCGGCAAATCCGCCGCACTTGGAGCGCCGAGCACCGGCTCGGCCAGATTGGAACTTGCCGAGCAGGTGCTCGGCGCTCCTATTTTTTTCGAGCCATTTTCAATCCCCAAACCGCCAGGCAAAACGCCGCGCACAATCCCAGCGCGAGTAAAATCTCCGCCGGTTTCGGCGAGAACACGAGGATGAACTGCTTGCCTTTCACCAGCGCCGCAAAACTCGACACGCAAAAGGGCATCATAAACAGCCGTGCAATCTGCCATCCGCCGAGCTTATTTCCCTGCGCCGTGGAACTGATGTAGAGCGCGGTGCCAATGATGCCCGAGAGGCCGAAGGACGTGAGCCAGATACGTGCGCTTGGGTCCCAGTAGTGGAACAGGACCACGAGATACCAAATCAAGTAACACCAGAGGACGATGCGCCCAGTGGTGAGATTGACGAAATATCGCGCGAGCGGATTCATTAACGGCGCTCAACTCTCGCCGTTCGGCGTTTGCGAATCACTCGCTCCGCCTTCATTCAAACGCGCGCTGTCCGCTCCCAACGAAATTTCTCCCCCGGCATTCGCCACCAACTGCGGCGGCAAACTCTTCGACGCTTTGACGCCCAAATCTTTCAACTGTTGCGCCTGGCGCACCAGGTTGCCCGGGCCTTTGCTTAATTTATTCATGGCGTCGTCCCAGGTCTCCTGCCCCTTTTTCAAAGCGCCGCCGATCTCCAGCATGTCGTCGATGAAGCCCACAAATTTATCGTGGAGCTGGCCGCCGCGACGCGCAATTTCGATGGCGTTTTTCTGCTGGTCGGCGAGCTTCCAAACGCTCGCCACCGTTCGCAGCGTGGCCAGCAAGGTCGAGTTGGTTGTTAACACCACGTTTTTGTCCAACGCCTCGGAAAACAATCCGGGATCATGAGCCACGGCAGCAAAAAAAGCCGGCTCGATGGGAATATACATCAGCACGAAATCCGGTGTGTTGATGCCGTGCGTCTCGTGATACCGTTTCGCCCCAAGACTCTTGAAGTGATTGCGAATGCACGCAATGTGGGCTTCCAGGTGTTTTAAGCGCAATAATTCATCGACGCTATTGACCTGTTCCTCGTAACACTTCAAAGAAACTTTCGAGTCGATAACCAAGTGCTTGTTTTCCGGCAAATGAATGATGACATCCAGATAACGTTGATCCCCCTCGTCGCCTTTTGCGCTGTGCTGGCGGGTGTAATGGAAGCCTTCCTGCAAGCCGGATTTTTCGAGGATTTGGTCGAGCATGTTTTCGCCCCAATTTCCCAGTGCCTTTACATCGCCTTTGAGCGCCTTGGATAGATTCGCCGCCTCCAACCCGATGCGCGCGACTTGTTCCTTCAACAAAACCGTATTCTTCGCTGTCTCAATCTGGCTGTTTTCGAGCTTGGCCTTGAATTCCTTCAACTCGTTTTTGAGCGGATCAAGAATCTTTCCCAGGCTCTCGAAGCTCTGCCGGTTGAATTCGCTGGAGCTCGCCAAAAAAAGTTTGTTCGAGATCGCCTCGAAGTCCTTTTGGAATTTCTGCTGCAACTCCTCGATTTGCCGGCGCTCCGCCGTCAAGCGCTCGGCGGTGCTCTTAAGCTGCGCGTCCAATTCAGCCCTTTGCTCGCCCGACCGCGCGAGTTGCAAACGCAACTGGGCCAATTCGGCGTCCTTCAGCGAAACTTGCGCGCGCAGATCGGAGAGGGCTTTGGCCTGGAGTTCCTTGGCTTCGGCCAAAGACTTTTCGTGAACGACGTGGTGCTCCGCGTTGAGCTTTTCCGCAGCGGCTTGTTTGGCTTCGGCGGTGGCGCGGGCGGTGGTGGCGTCTGCCAATTGGGCGCGCAAATTCCCCAGTTCTGTTTCGCGCTGGGAGATTTGCTGGCGGAGTTCTTGTTCGAGCCGGTTGTCGGCGGGCGCAACCGGACGCCGCCGCGAGCCGAGGAGCCAGCCGATGATGAAGCAGAGAACGCCACCAGCGAGAAAGCCTATGAGGAGATATAATCCGTTCGTCATCGATTGAAATCGCGTTCCCCCTCACCCCGGCCCTCTCCCTGGGGGAGAGGGGGAAACTTTATCAGGCCTCTGGATAATCGTTTGTTGAGAAACTTTATCCAGCATTCGCAGTTCATAAAATTAGAGCCTCCTCACGTCGGCTCCTACGGTTTAAAAATGGGCGATGACTTCGATTTCCACGCTGGCGCCTTTGGGCAACGCGGCGACCTGGATGGTGGAGCGGGCCGGGCAATCACTGGTGAAATATTTCGCGTAGATTTCGTTCATGCCGGCGAAGTCGCCGAGGTTGACCATGAACACGGTGCTCTTGACGACGTTCGCAAAGGTGAGTTTCTGGTCTTCCAGGATTGCTTTGACATTCTGCAACACGCGGTCGGTCTGGGCTTTGATGTCGCCGGAGATGAGATTGCCATCCTTCGGGTCGATCGGGATTTGGCCGGCGCAGAACAGGAGGTCGCCGATGCGCACGGCGTGATTGTAAGGACCGACGGCGGCGGGTGATTTCGCGGGTTTGATGATTGTCTTGGTAGCCATGGTATCGATTTAAATTGTTTTTGTTTCGCTGGCACAATGCAGGAATTTGCGGCGGTCGTAAACGCAAATGTCGCGGAGAGCGCCGCTGGGTCGGAGACCAGCCGCAGCAAGTTCGAGGGCGCGCTTGGCCTTCAGCCCAGCCGAGTTTCGCAAATTGTTTCGTGGGTTTTCACCCCATTGTTGACAGAGGCTTTTGGCGGGATGCTGGCATACTGTCGCAGGTAAATTGTATAGTGAAAAAATTTTTCACATGCGGCGGAATTGATGAACAATTTCAACAAATCACAACCATGGCCAAACAAATGAACGACTCCAATATTCCCACCCACGAACAAATTACCCGACGCGCGTACGAAATATTCATTGAACGCGGCCGGCCGGAGGGCCGGGATCTCGAGCATTGGCTCGAAGCCGAAAAACAATTGCGCGCGACCAGCCAGACCAAAAGCGCTACGCCGGTAAGCGCCAGTAACGCGCCAAGCGCCACGCCTATGCGCGCAACGCAGCCGGCAGCCACTTCCAACGGTCGTTCGGCGGGCAATGGCAGGACGCAGCCCTCGCGGACAGCGGCGAGAAAATAGTTTCATGCCGGACAAGAAGACCATTGCACGCGCGCGCCGTGACGCGCGCGCGGGAAAATCCGCCAGCACGCAGGCCGGTGAGTTTGTGCGCGCGGAGATCGAGAAGGTTCGCCACGGCAAACACGGCGTGCGCAACACGAAGCAGGCGATCGCCATCGGGCTTTCTGAAGCGCGGCGGGCGGGAGTAAAACTCCGACCGCCCGCGAAAGGCAAAACTTCGGCGAAGACCCGCAAGAGCGCGGCGAGCGCTTACCGCAAAGGGCAACGGCACGAGCCGATTTCGCGGAAACGTTCGCGCGCGCGGGAGAAGGCTTTGAAACGCGAGCCGCGCAGCGGGGTTTCGCGCAAGGCGCTTGCGAGTCAGGCAAAAGCTTCGGCACGCCGTCGCGGCGCGCGGGCACGGTCGGCGTCAGCGCACAAAGCGGCGATGACGAGGACGCGGTCGCAGAGGTTGCAGAGAAGATAACGCCGGAGCGCGGGCTTTGGCCCTTCTCATTCCAAGTTCTTTCCTGTTTGCCTTCGGTATTCGCTAATCGTGGTTTGGTTTTCACCTTGTTGCGCCGCGCCAGCCAAAGCGGTAGAGGGCTACCGCACTCCGGGACGCTTCGCGAGGCAAAACGCCACGAACGAGCGCGTCAGCGTCCCGAAGTGCGCCAGCCCTCTGGCGCTTTGCCACTGAATCAACAAGGAACTCTCGAAGGACATTCACGCCTTATCCATGCGGATGCTGAAGCGGCGTAAACGCCGCGCCCCTACGCGCTGGGTTGCGCCCAAGCGGGCAACGGTTCGCCATAGATGCGCTGATAGAGCTGGCGTTTCAGTTCTTCAGGAGGAAGATCTTTGGGGAGGGAAGACAGCACGATCTCACGCATCGCTTCAAAGGAACGGATGCCCATCATGAACCGTTCTTCATTCGAGAGAGCCATGAGTTTTTGGCGAACCAACTCTGCGATTGCAGGAGGCGTGTCAGTCATGTTTTCCGGTCACAATAGCAATCTCCAAACGATTACCCAAAGCTTCGCCCCTGTTCCCCGAGCACCACCTCACCCCGTCCTCTCCCCACTTCGTGGCGGAGAGGGTGATGAACCCGCGCGGTACGTTCATAGCCGCAAATGTCACAATATTCGCACGATCAAAACTGCCGCAGGAACCGTAAATCGTTTTCGTAGAACAGACGAATGTCGTTGATGCCGTAGCGGATCATGGCGATGCGTTCGATGCCGAAGCCGAAGGCCCAGCCGGTCCAGATTTCCGGGTCGTAGCCGACATTCTCGAACACTTTCGGGTGCACCATGCCGCAGCCGGCGATTTCCAGCCAGTCTTTGCCCATCTTTTTGACTAGCGCGCTGGTGAAATCGATTTCGAAACTCGGTTCGGTGTAGCTGAAATAATGCGGGCGGAAACGGATTTTCACGTCTTCGCCCATCAATTCGCGGAACACGAATTCAACCGTGCCTTTGAGGTCCGCGGCGGTGACGCCTTTGTCCACGTAGAGACCTTCGACTTGCTGGAAGGTCGGGTTATGCGTGGCGTCGGCGTTGTCGCGGCGATACACGCGGCCGGGGACGATGATGCGGATGGGCGGCGGCTGCTTTTCCATCACGCGGATTTGCACTGAGGATGTGTGCGTTCTGAGTAAACGTGAGCTGCGATCCCCCTCACCCCGGCCCTCTCCCCGAGGAGAGGGGGAAGTTGTTCCAGCGGCGGTTGCAATCGAAAGCGCTGGATTGTTGCTACGGGATTCCAAATAAAACGTGTCCTGAGTGTCGCGCGCGGGGTGATCTGCGGGGGTGTTCAATGCATCAAAGCAATGATACTCGTCTTCGATCTCCGGACCGTCGGCGACGACGAAGCCGATTTTGCGGAAGCTGCGGACGATGTCCTCGGTGACTTGCGTGAGCGGATGGAGTTTGCCGAGGATGCGGCGGCGGCCGGGCAAGGTGAAATCCGTGGGCTCTTTCGGCAACGCGGCTTTCAGTTCGAGTTCCTCGCGGCGGCCGACGAGCGCGGCTTCGAGTTCGACTTTGGCGGCGTTCACGGCTTTGCCGGCGACGGGCTTTTCTTCTTTGGAGAGCGTGCCGAGCCGTTTCATGAGCGCGGTGAATTTGCCGTTGGCGCCGAGCCAAGCGCCTTTGGTTTGCTCCAGTGCGGCGAGGTCGGGCGCGGCTTTCAATTCGGCCACGGCGGCCTGTTTCAGCGGTTCAATTTCGTCGAGTAATCCGGGCATAGTCGAGCGCGCACTCTAATGGAAAATTGTCCAAAGTCCAAGGGCCAAAGTCCAAAGCCAATTTAACCGCAGATAAACGCAGATGGACGCAGATAAAAATGGAGACAGGCGGGACGCCTGTCCTACGAAAACAAAAAGGGCGGCCATTGCTGGCCGCCCGCGCGTTTTAAATTGGGAATCGAATTAAGCCTTGATCAAGGTCGCCGCCGGCTTGTTCTTCAGCGCGGCTTTGGCGACGTTCACGATTTCAGCGAACGCGGCGGCGTCGGTCGCGGCGATGTCCGCCAGAACCTTGCGGTCGAGCTCGCACTTGGCGGCGTTGAGGCCTTCGATAAAGCGGCTGTAGGTCAAACCAAGTTCGCGGACGGCGGCGTTGATGCGCGCCTGCCAGAGATAACGGAAGGTGCGCTTTTTACGGCGGCGATCGCGGTAGGCGTATTGCCGGCCGTGGTCAACGGCGTCGGAAGCGTAACGGTAAAGTTTCGAGCGGCGCATCCGGAAGCCTTTGGCGGCCCGGATCATTCTGGTGCGGCGCTTGCGGGAGGCGGGAGAATTGGTAACGCGCATGGGTCAGTCGGTCAGTTGATAGTTAAAAGTTGAGAGTTGATAGTCGAATCAGCGCGTAAACGGCAGATTTTGTTTGATGCGATATTCGTCCGTCGGGTCAACGGTGGTCAAGCCGCGGAGGCTGCGGCGGCGCTTTGCGTTTTTGGATTGCGCCAGGTGGCGGCGGCCGGCGCTGGAGCGCAGGACTTTTCCGCTGGCGGTGACTTTGAACCGCTTAATCACGGACTTCTTCGTTTTAATGCCTTTGGGACGTCGCATAAATCAAATTCTTCTATTCAAAAAGAGCGCGCAATATACGGACCAGCGCGGGGTTGTGCAAGTGATTATTTTGCCGTTTGGGGGCCTTTTTAGAAGTCGAAACGTGAAACGTGATGCGTGAAACGTGAAGCGGCATTGCACAAATTCACTTTTCACGTTTCACTTTTTCGGGCGGGGGCGGCGGCTGAGTTTGTTTTCGAACAGCAATTGCCACACGCGGATCAAGGCTTCACGGACGATGTTGCCGGACATTTTGGAATGACCGTGCAGCCGTTCGGTGAAAATGATTGGCACCTCCACGACGTTCAGCCCTCGCCGCCAGACTTTGTGGGTCATCTCGATTTGAAAGCTGTAGCCATTGGAACGGACGGCGTCCAGGTCGATGGCTTCGAGGGCGCGGCGGCGAAAGCATTTGTAACCGCCCGTCGGATCCGTGAAGGGCATCCCGGTGATGATGCGCACGTAATTTGCCGCGGCTTTGCTGAGCATCAGGCGCTTCAGCGGCCAGTTAATGATGCGGATGCCGCCGATGTAACGCGAGCCGAGCACGAGGTCGGCATTGTGGGCGGCTTCCAGAAATTGCGGGATGTCGTCCGGGTTGTGCGACGAATCGGCGTCCATTTCAAAAATGTATTCGTATTCCTGCTTCAAGGCCCATTTGAAACCCGCAATGTAAGCGCGGCCCAGCCCGCTTTTTTCCTTCTCGTGCAGGACATGAATTTCCGGATGCCTGGCGCACAGATCGTCCGCGATCTTGCCGGTGCCGTCGTTTGAATTGCCGTCGACGATGAGCACATCAACCGGGACAGGCAGCGACAACAGACGATTGACGATGCGGGAAAGGTTTTCCTTCTCGTTATACGTAGGCACTACGATAAGCGTCTGGTTCATTCGCTCAAAGGCGGCCATTGATTACCTGACGAGCGACGCGAAAACAAGCCATTCATTGGGTGGGATGCGCGGAAACGATGCGGGGTTCCGTTTATGTTTCGTTAATTTTATTCGCATCACAAACCGATTTTGAATCGCTTGAAAACTCACGTCGCGTTCCCCCCCACCCCTGCCCTCTCCCTCGGGGAGAGGGTGAACTTAGTCACCATCTTTGAAAATTTCATGCGAGCTGATTCAATCCAGCGCCAGGCTGTTCAGCGCGTTCATAACGCCGCCTTCACCACACCGCCTTCGGCGCGGAGGGCGGCGCCGGTGATGGCGGAGGCCTCCGCTGAACAAGCGAACGCGACCACGGAGGCGATTTCTTCCGGCTTCAGAAACCGTTTCACGAGCGACGTGGGCCGCATGTGCTTGAAAAATTCCTGCTCGAATTGCGCGCGAGTCATTTTGCGTTCAGCGGCGAGTTTGCCTACAAACTCACTGACACCCTCCGAAGCGGTCGGACCCGCGAGCACGCTGTTCACGGTGATGCCGGTGCCGGCGCAACTTTCCGCGAGGCCGCGGGCAATCGCGATTTGCGCGGTCTTGGTCATGCCATAATGGATCATTTCGGACGGGATTTGCACGGCGCTTTCGCTCGAGATGAAAACAATGCGACCCCAGTTGCGCTTTCTCATGCCGGGTAAAAAAGCGCGGCTGAGGCGCACGCCGGACATGACGTTCACTTCGAAGAAGCGCAGCCAATCGTCGTCGGAAATTTCCTCGAACGATTGCGGTTCAAAGATGCCGAGGTTGTTAACCAGGATGTCCACGTCGCGCAACCGGCGGACGAGTGCGGCGCAGCCTTTCTTGTGGCCAAGGTCGGCGGGGATGCCTTCGAGTTCCGCGTTGCGCACTTTCAGCTTTATTTCGTGAATGGCGAAGGCGACGCGTTTGTCGGTGCGGCCATTGATGATGACCCGCGCGCCTTCACGGGCGAGGCGTTCCGCGATGGCAAAGCCGATGCCTGCCGTTGAGCCGCTGATGAAGGCGGTTTTGTTTTTAAGATTTAGATCCATAAGCTCCTGGTTGATTGCGGCAAAGGTTCACCGAGTGCAAGGGAATTGCAAATGGGGGGAGTGGAAACGTCGAACATCGAACGCTGAACGCAGAACGCCGAACGTAATGAGATTGCGCCTGCGACTGGCAGGGCGCGTCACTCCGTGCGCGCCGCCTATTGCCAACGAACGCATTCTGATTCGCCACGACGGCGCGCACGGAGTGACGCGCCCTACCAGCGGTTTGGTTACGCGGGGGCGGCGCCGGGTGCAGGAGTTTTCTTCGCATGGCGATGCGGGAGATGACGGCGAACCCATTGCTGGAAGGATTCCATGTAAAGGTAAATCACCGGCGTGATATAAAGCGTCAACGCCTGCGAAACGATCAGGCCGCCAACCACGGCGAGGCCTAGCGGGCGGCGGGATTCGGCGCCCGCCCCGATGCCGAGCGCAATCGGCAAGGTGCCCATGAGCGCGGCCATGGTGGTCATCATGATGGGACGGAAACGCAGCAGGCAGCCCTGGTAGATGGCTTCAGCGGGAGTCTTGCCCTGGCGCTCGGCGTCGAGCGCAAAGTCGATCATCATGATCGCGTTCTTCTTCACGATGCCGACCAGCATGATGAGTCCGACGAACGCGTAAATGTTCAGGTCGAGACCAAAGATCATCAGCGTCAGCAACGCGCCGAATCCAGCCGAGGGCAGACCGGAAAGAATCGTGATGGGATGAATGAAGCTTTCGTAGAGAATTCCCAAAATGATGTAGATCACCAGAATCGCGACGACCAGCAGCGCGATCAGTCCTTTCAATGACGATTGATACACCTGCGCCGTGCCTTGGAAGCCCGTCGTGATGGTGTCGGGCATCCCTTGCATTCCCTCCCTGATGCGGTTGACGGCATCGACAGTGGTGCTGAGCGAATGACCGGGCGCGAGGTTGAACGAGATGGTGACACTGGGCAATTGGCCAATGTGCGAAATGGTCATCGGCCCGATGCTGCGCGTGAGTTTGGCGACGGCCCCGATGGGCACGAGCTGGCCGGTGGAGGACCGAATGTAGAGGCTGGACAGGCTGGATGGGTCGCGCTGGAATTGCGGCTCCACTTCCATCAGCACCCAGTATTCATTCACGTCGGTGTAAATGGTCGAAATCTGGCGTT
>Ga0134128_10011487_pt1 | contig 10589 bp, 6 predicted proteins | sample KB31754_FD_96462 | JGI IMG/M metagenome (GOLD analysis project Ga0134128, IMG submission 96462) | Terrestrial soil microbial communities with excess Nitrogen fertilizer from Kellogg Biological Station, Michigan, USA - KB3-175-4 | ecosystem: Environmental > Terrestrial > Soil > Unclassified ...
GAGAGTGGGTCCGGCAAGGAGCTGGTCGCGCGCGCGCTCCATGCGATGGGCCCCCGCAGGAACCACCTTTTTGTCCCGCTCAATTGCGCGACGCTCGGACGCGAAATTCTCGAAAACGAGCTGTTCGGACACGAGCGGGGCGCCTTCACGGGAGCGAACGACCGCAAGAAAGGTCTGTTCGAGCTCGCGGACGGCGGAACCCTCTTCCTCGATGAGATCGCGGAGCTCGATCCATCCACGCAGGCCAAGCTCCTGCGCGTGATCGAACGACACGAGTTTCGAAGAGTCGGCGGCACCGGCAAGATCAAGGTCGATCTCAGCCTGATCGCCGCGACGAACCGGCATTTGGAGGAAGCAATCGCGGCCAAGCGCTTCCGCGAAGATCTTTATTACCGGCTCAAGGTCGTGACCATCCGGGTCCCCTCTCTTCGTGAACGCCGCGAGGACATCCCGGCGCTCATCGACGCGTTCATCGCGGACTTCAATCACCGCAACGAGGGAAAGATCAAGGGGATCTCTCCGGAGGCCCTGCGGCGCTTGTCCGAGAACGAGTGGCCAGGGAACGTTCGGGAGCTCAAGAACGCCCTGGAGAGCGCCGCGATCATGGCCGCCGGCGAAACCATCGGCGTGGGAGACTTCGAGGCCCTCCCCTCGACGAGAGGCCCGGAACCGAGCCCGGCGAGCAACGGCGGCCCGCCCGGGTTGGAGACGATCCCGATACCTGCCCGGGCGACGCTGGCGGACGCCGAGCGGATCCTGATCACGGAGCACCTCGGTCGCACGAAGACCAAGGCGGAAGCGGCGCGCACGCTCGGAATCGGCTTGCGGACGCTGTACACGAAGATTCACCAGCTCCGCCTCGCCAAGGCGCCCGGCCGCAGCCCGCTCAACTAGGGTCTGCCTGCTGATTCAGCAGTACCCGGTTGGAGCGGCGGAAGGGCCTGGCCAGTGTTGCAGGGCCGTCCTGTCGCCGCGAAGATGGCACACCGCATGCTGGCTTCACCAGGACGGCAGCGGTAGCCTCTTGCGCACACATCGACACAGATCTCCTGAAAACACCAAGGCGACCGCGCGAGCGCCTCTCCTCGTGTTGGCGCAGGCGTCAGCAGAAACCGACGACCTCCTCGAAGCGCTCGTCCAGCGACCGGACCTGGTTCTTTTGCGCGTGGCAAACCTAGACGCGGCCGAGCTGGCTCTGCGCGACGTCGCGGTGAGGCTCATTATCGTGTGCCCCGAGACGGACGCCGGATCGGTGACCGCGCTCCTCGACAAGGCCGACCAGATTCGCCCGGACACGCCGGTGTTGGTGCTGCGCTCGAGGAGCGAGAGCCCGCTTGCCGCCTGGAAGGGGCGAAAGATCGGCGTTCTCCGAGGTCCGATTTTGCCCGAGACCCTCAGCCGGAGCGTGGACGTAGCGTTGGGACTGGCGGGAGGGAACAAAGCGATCACGGGGAGCCAAGTCGGAAGTGGATAGGGTGGCGAGTGCCGATATGGCATGCCGTTTCGGCGCTGTGCTGTCGTACCGGCCGGCTCTCTCTGCGGCCAGTGTGCTCGGCAGGTCGCCGCCAATAGCCGCCGACAGGTCGGGGTCCGATGCCCCGGCGAGGGCTTCGAAGCAGAATGAGCTCTGAAGATCTCGACGACATGCTAACGCGTGTCGCGCACTGGCTCCCGACGCAGGGGCCGCTCAAGGACTTCGTCCACCACAACACGCTGCACGCATTTCAGCACCTCAAGTTCGACGACGGCGTCGCGGCGGCTGCCCGGTTGTACGGCGCCCTCAGCTCGATGCCCGGCGCCTTCTACTGGAGCGCGTACCGCGCGGGCCAGATCACCGAGTCATCCCTCGAGCGAGCGCTGGAGATGGCGATCCCTGACGCGGCCGAACGCGCCACGACAAGAGCGGCCATGGTGACGGGTCCGCTGGAGGGCCCGACGTTCACCGGGCTCGCGCGGTCAAGCCTGCGACGCCTCTGGAAGGAGCGGATGGGCGGGATCGCGCTCGAGCGGCGCTCCCAGCTCCACGTGCTCCGGATGGTCAGCGCCTACCTCGACCAGGGCTTGGCACACTGGCATCTGCCCGGGGCGGAAGAGGTCGGCCTCTTCGCCGCGGTCTCACGGTTGGCCGCCGCCAGCGCCTTGCCGCTGCGTCCTTTCAACGCCTCTCTGGCCGCAGAGTTGCTGAAGCTGCCGGCACGGGACGCGCTCGCCGGGGCGCTGGAACGTACCGTGGGTCGAGCGGACCTCTGCGAGCCGTACCTCCTCGAGTCGTTGCTCACTCATCCCGGTTGGGCGGGCCTCGTCGGGGAGTGCGAACGCAAGCCGGAGGCAATGCTCGATCACCGGAACGCCTCGCTGCTCGACTATGCGGCCCTGGTGCTCGTCGCCGAGGTTGGATGCCTGGAAGAGGAGCTGGGCCCGACGTTCGCGCCGCTCGCGGCGGCCGTACCTCCCCCCGGCGCGCGTCCCCGGCCCGATGCGCCGCCCGCCCGTTCAACGACGGAGAAGCTCCTGGCAATCTGGCAGAACGCCTTCGAATGGAGCTACTACGAACCGTTACTCGGCGCGCTCGAATCGACACGTCCGCCGCGGCGAGATCGCGCCGCAGCCTCGTCGGCATGGGCGTTCTTCTGCCTCGACGATCGCGCCTGCTCCGTGCGGCGGCACCTGGAGGAGGTCGCTCCATGCGTCGCGACCTTCGGCACGGCGGGGTTCTTCGGTCTCGATTTCGTCTACCGGGGCGCTCACGACGCGATCGCCAGCAAGCACTGCCCGGCGCCGATGGTCGCTCGCCATCTCGTCGTCGAAGAATTCGAGGCGGAAGCTTCCCCGGCCGGCGCCCGTTCTCGCTGGTGGCGCCCGGCGGTCCAGCTGGACGACCATTCCGGCAGCCTGCTCGGTGGCTGGTTGAAGTCCTACCTCCATGGTGTGGGCGCGGGGCTGCGCCTGGCGGCCGAGGTGCTCTGGCCGTCGCTCTCCCCCGCCGGCGTCGTCCGGCTCAACACCGTCAGCGCCGGAGCACGGTTTCGCCTGGTCCGAGAGGGCGAGGCCAAATCCCCCGAAGGACTCTGGCTCGGCTACACGATCGGCGAGCTTGCCGATCGCCTGGCCGCCCTCTTCCGGTCGGTCGGAGTCGACGGCGGGTGGCCCGAGCTGGTGGTGGTCTTCGGCCATGGCGCCAGCAGCGTCAATAACCCTTACTTCGCGGCTTACAACTGCGGCGCCTGCTCCGGCCGGGCGGGAGCGCCGAACGCGCGCGCCTTCGCCAAGGCCGCCAATCGACCCGACGTCCGAGCCGCGCTTCGCACGCGCGGCGTCCAGATCCCGGAGACGACGTGGTTCGTCGGTGCTCTCTACGACACGACCCGCGACGAGGCCACCTACTACGACGTCGGGCGCATGCCGGACCGCTTCAACGCGAGCCTGGAAGTGTTCCGTCGAGCGGTTGAGGAGGCCGCGATGCGCAACGCGGTCGAACGGTGCCGCCGATTCGACACCGTCCCGCTCGACGTAACGCCCGAGCAGGCACTCCAGGTGGTACGCCGGCGCTCTGTGTCGCTGTTCGAGCCGCGGCCCGAGTACAACCACGCCACCAACGCGTCTTGTGTCATCGGGCGGCGTGGCCTGACCGACGGACTCTTCCTCGATCGACGAGCATTCCTGAGCTCCTACGATCCGACCCGAGATCCGTCGGGCGAGACACTGGTAGCCGTGCTGCGGGCGGTGGTCCCGGTCTGCGCCGGCATCAACCTCGAGTACTACTTCTCCCGGCTCGACCCGAGACGCTACGGAGCCGGCACCAAGCTCCCCCACAACGTCAACGGCCTGCTCGGTGTTTGCAACGGCATCGAGAGCGATCTCCTGAACGGGCTCCCCACCCAGATGACCGAGATCCACGATCCCGTTCGACTGCTCATCGTGGTCGAGCATGCGCCGGAGATCGCGCTCGCCGCGGTCAAGCGCGACCCCAGCGTGCTCGAGTGGATCGAGAACGAATGGGTGCGGTACGCCAGCGTCGATCCCGGCTCGCGTGGCATCTCGCTCTACGTCGCCGGGGAGATGCGTCGTCTCGAAGGGCTTCCGGCGCCCGCGCGCCGGTGGCCGAGCTCTCTGGCCGCAGCCCGCGAGGGACGCGAGGCCCTGCCGATCGGGTTCATCGAGCCCGACCCGGACCCGGCGAAGGCGACCACATGATCGAGCTCGCGCTGATCACGAGCATCGTCGTCCCACTCGTGGTCGGGCTGGTGTTGACGCTGCGGACGGTCCCCGACGAGCCAGCCGTCGCCCGCTGGGCGCTCCGCGCCGGCACCTGGTCTGCCGGCGCGTCGGTTGTCGCCACGCTGGGGTGGCTGGCCGGCCGTACCCACCCGGTCCTCACCCCGGCGCACGCTCTGTTCGGCCACGACGACTACCGGTTCACGTTCCAACTAGAGCTCGACGGGGTAGCGGTCGCGTTCTTGGCGCTCGTGCAGTTCGCGACGGGGATTGTGATCCGGTTCAGCCGTGTCTACCTGCACCGCGAGCCGGGCTTCCAGCGCTTCTTCGCGACGGTCTTGTTGTTCCAGTCGGCCATGTGCCTCCTGACCCTCGCCGGGAACCTGGACCTCATGTTCGCGGCCTGGGAGATGGTCGGCCTCTCGTCCTTCCTGCTCATCGCCTTCTACCGCGAGCGGCAATCGGCGGTCCGCAACGCGCTCAAGACCTACTCGGTCTACCGCGTCGCCGACATCGGGATGCTCCTGGCCGCGTGCCTCGAGGGCAGCGGCCGGCCCACGGCAATCGGCCTCTGCCTGGTGCTCGCCGCGCTCGGAAAATCGGCTCAGATCCCCTTCAGCTTCTGGGTCCCTCGTGCCATGGAAGGGCCCACGCCGTCGAGCGCGCTCTTCTACGGAGCGCTGTCGGTGCATGCGGGAGCCTACTTGCTCTTGCGCACGTACACCCTGTGGCACGTCTCGCTGACGGTGCATCTGGCGATAGGTGTGGTGGGGCTCGCGACCGCGGTCGTCGCCTCTCTGGTGAGCCGGGTACAGACGACGATCAAGGGGCAGGTCGGCTACGCCTCGGTGTCGCAGGTGGGCATGATCTTCGTCGAGATCGCGCTCGGCTTGACCCGGCTGGCGATGGTCCACATCGCCTGCAACGCCCTACTCCGCTGCTACCAGCTGCTGGTCTCGCCGTCCGTGGTGGCGCAGAGACTTCGTCGCCAGGCCACCGCCGGTGCCGCAAGGTCCGATCGTCGCCGCTCTCCGTACGACCTGTTCCTGCCGAGCAAGTGGCGCCCCACCGTCTACGCGTTCGCGATCTCCGAAGGATACTTCCGCGACGTCCTCAAGGCGGTCTCGTGGTTTCCGCTCCGACGGATCGGCGAAGCACTTCGACCCCGACGGACCCTGCTCTTCGGCGCTGGCGCGATCGCAATAGTGGCAACCCTGGCCGCCGCGCGAGGAGCGACCCCCCTCGCGGACCTCGTGCTGTCCGGCGTTCTCGTGCTGCTGGCCGTCGCCTTTTCGGCCTGCGGGCTCGCTCTCTGGCGCCGGCCCATGTTGGCGACCTCGGCGATCTGCGGGTCGAGCGTGCTGTCGGCAACGGCCATGTACGCCCTCGTGGCCGCCCATCATGTCTACGCGGCGTCGTTCTATGCGATGGGCGTCGGGCTCGCCTGTGCGCTCAGCTTGCTCGGCTTCGCGGTGGCGGTCCGGGGTCAACGAGAGGTGGTGCGCTTCTCGGGCCTGGTGGGCGCTCGCCCCGCAGCCGCCTCCTTCGCCTTCCTGGGGGCCTTGGGCGTGGCTGGGTTCCCGATGCTTCCGACGTTCTGGGGTGAAGATCTCCTGCTCCACGCCAGCCTCGGCGAGAGCCGGGGCGTGTCCATTTTACTGGCGGGACTGCTGGCGCTGAACGGCTACCTCGCAGTCAGGAACTTCGCCTTCACGTTCTTCGGCCCTGGCGGAGCAGAGTCCGAGGCGATCGACCTCGGCCGCCGTGATGCGGCAGTGGCGCCCTTGCCTGCCTCCCCGCCCTCGCCAATCGTACGGGCGGGGGATAGCGCGCTTCGAACATGAGTGTCCTCGAGGTCGTCGCCCTGGACACCTGTTCACTTCAGCAGCGCGTAGCGGCTTCGCAACGTCTGAACCACCGGTTCGGTGTCGCGCCGGTCGATCATCTCGGCGAGCGAGGCGTCGAGATCGCGCGAGAAGCTCGCCGGCACCAAGCCCGACAGCGCCATCAGCAGCGGGCCCTTCTGCAACAGCGCATAGCTGCGGGCCAGCGCGGGATCATCGGCCACCGGTGGCACGTCGATTCGGGCCGACAGTGTTCGGCGCGCCTGACTGATCGCGCGCTGCCCTTCGACCGAACCGATGGTCGCCAACAGACGCGCGGCGGTCGCCCGGTTGCGGGCATCCACCGGGAGGGCGAACGCGTCGGCCGAGAACACGAACACCTCCGTTGTTCCGGGGAACGGAATCTCGTCGTAATCGACGCCCAGCTTCATTCGCGCCGCGATGAATGGCCCGCGCGCCCATTCGCCCATCACGGTCATCGCCGCCTCGCCGCGCACCACCTTCTCAACCGCCTGCTCCCAGGAGATCTGACGCTGGTCCGGATTCGCGAAAGCCAAGAGCTCGACCCCCGCCTGCAGCGTCCGGAGAACCCGCGGATCGGAGGGCGTCAGGCGTCCCGCGAAGAAATCACGGTAGAAGGCGGGCCCCTCACGGGACACCAGGAGGCACTCGAACACCAACAGGGACAGCGTCCATGGCTCGCTGCTGCCGACCGCGATCAGCGGCACGCCTCGCTCGCGGAGCTTCCTTCCCTGGGCGAGCAGATCGGCGACCGATGCCGGCTCGGCAAGGCCGAACTTGGCGAACACGTGCTTGTTGTAGAAGACGGTATTGTTGCGGTGGACGTTGGCAGGAACCCCGTAGATTCGCCCCTTGTAGCTGACTTGCTCCAGCAACTCGGCGGGAATCGCCCTGCGCCACGACGCGATGTCAGCGACGACGTCGTCGAGGGGGACGACCTTGGACTCGAGCGCGTCGATGCCGTTGAACAGCACCCACTGCATCAGATCGTTGCCGACGTTCGCTTGAAAGGTGTCCGGCGGATCATTGCGCAGCATGCGCGCCCGCAACGCGTCGCGCGCCTCCCCCGAGGAGGCCGCCCGGGCGCTGATGATGAAGTCGTCGGGATTGCGGCGATGGTTGATGGCGGCCAGCGCGGTCAGCGGATCCGAGTCACCGATCCGTTCGGCCCAGCCAAACATCTCGATCGGTCGCTGGGCGCCCGTCCCGTCGTCAGCCGCCGGCGCGACGCCGGCGCCCGAGCGCCCGCACGCCGCCGAAGCGAACGCGAGGATCGCCGCCAGGCCCAATAACGGCCGCGTCACCGACAGACCCCGTTCCGGCAGATCTCGGGTGCCGCGCACGCGTGGCCGCAGGCCCCGCAGTTGGCGGCGTCATCGAGGGCGCTGACTTCGCAGCCGTCGGCCGCCACGCCGTTGCAGTCTCGATGACCCGGCTCGCAGCGCCAGATCGTGCAGTCGTCACCGCAACCCCGCTCGGCGTAAGGCAGCGGCGGGCATCTTCTCCCGCAGGCGCCGCAATTGTCCGGGTCGGTGCGAACGTTGGTCTCGCACCCGTCCCGTCCGTCGCCGTTGCAGTCCTGGAAGCCGTGATAGCAGACGGCGATGTCGCAGGCGTGTGAACGATTGCATCGTGGTGTGGCATGGGGGACCGTGCAGGCATGACAGGCTTCGGTGCCACATCCACGATCGGGCCTGTCGATCGAGGCGCAGCCGTCTTGGCAGCGCTTGAATCCCGGCTCGCACGCCGCCGCCGCGCCCTCGCCCGCGGCCGCTCGCCCGGACGGATCGTGCGGCGACGCACCGCCGGAGCCGGCCCGCATCACGCCCGCGATCGATCCCATCGCGAGCAGGGCGATCCCCACCGAGGCGAGGAGCAGCGGGCGGACCTTCGATCGCCGCCGCGCCAGCGGCGCCGTCCTGGAAGCTGACCTCGCGCTCGATTCGCCGCCGTGGCCACTGGCCTCTTCGGAAGCCGCCCTACCGGTCAGCATCCGCGTGGGCTCCATCCCGGGATCGACGGCGGCCTGCTGGACGGAACGAACGTGGGATTGGACCAGGTGTTTGGCCGAGTCCTGCTCGACGTCGAAGCGATAGTGCATGAACACCGCGACGTCTTCTGCGCCCACGCGGTCCGGCTGGCGCGAAAGATGGTCCTCGAGGTCCCGTTGCAGCCGCCCGGCCGTCGTATAGCGCTGATCGCAACCGGCCGCGATGGCACGCGCGCAGATGGCCGCAAGATCGGCGGTCACATTCCCGTCGGGCGGCAACGGCGGAAGCTGCTTGGCGATCAGATCCGAGATCACCTCGTCGTCGGAAGCGTTGGCCCAGAAGCGCCTGCCAGCCAGGACCTCCCACAACGTGACCCCGACGGCGAAGACGTCGACCCGTCGATCCACCGGCAGGTGGAGGAACTGCTCGGGGGCCATGTAACGAAGCTTTCCCTTCGTGGCTCCCGCCCGTGTCTCGATCTCCGACCCCTCCGCCTTCGCGATGCCGAAATCGAGCACTTTGATCTGACCGTCGAACGTGACGAACATGTTGTGAGGCGAGGCATCGCGATGGACGAGGTTCAGCGGCGTGCCGTCGTAGTCGCGCAGATCGTGGGCGGCATGCAGCCCGGCCAGCACCTTGGTGAGGATGTAGATGAGCACCGCCCGCGGCGCCGGCAGCCCGTCGTTCCACAAGATCGTCGACAGCGGCTTGCCCTCCAGGTACTCCATCACCATCGTCGGCGTCCCCTGGTAATCGCAGACCTCGTGGACTTGAACGACATTGGGATGCGCGATGCGCGCCGAGATCCGTGCCTCCTCCAGGAACATGCGGTGCGCTTCGGGGTTACCAACCAGCGACGGCCTCATCATCTTGAGGACGACCAGCTTGCTGAATCCCCGGGGGCCCTTCGCCAGCGCCAAATGGGCGACGCCCATGCCGCCGCGGCCAAGCTCCTTCAGAAGCTCGTATCGCGTGTCGGTCGCGGGCGTCAGGCTATCTGGCTTTTCCGAGCTCATTTCGGGCGGCGGCTTCTGCTGAAGCGGATCGTCATCAGGCGCGCACCGCCCGGGCGCAGCACAAACAAGCGATGGACTGCCGAGCGGTATATCGGCAGCTCGCCACCTGAAGCTAAAGCGTCACGGGCAAAGTGCCGAACGCGATGTTGGCGCCCGTACGAGAGGCCTGATCCGTGGCCGTCCAGGCGTCACGCCGCGTGAGCCTGGTTAGAAATCAGCCAGTGCCGCAGATACTTACCTACGCCGTCCAGGCGGCGTCCCGCACAGCGGAAGGCGATATAGCCGTCGGGTCTGACGAGGTACTGACCGCTTTCCCCGTTTCGAATGCCAAGCCGGAAGAGAGCGTCGCCAGAGGGGTCAAAGAAAACTCCTGGACGCTCCTCGTGGCTGAGATACCGCGCAACGAGCGTGTTGGGGAATCTGGTGATGAGACCGTCAACGAGGCCCGTGTCCCACCCGTCAACGCCCCCGCATAACAGGAGGTGAAAGGCCGGGCCCGACAACTCCTCCTGGAGGTGAGTGGCACGACCGTCACGCCGAATGGTCGCGTCGGGCAGTCGATCGCCAGGACGGGGGCCCATCTTGGGCCTCTGGGGTCCTTCGGTCACTGCCGGACTTTTCGGGTACGAGATGGCGAGCTCCGAGACGAACCGGAATGCCCAGGCTCGGACTCGTTCTCGGCGGAACACCGGGGGGAGAATCCGCGCGACGACGGTTCGTCTGAACCAAGACGCGAGAGCGCCGCCCGACATCACACGCACGAAGAAACCGAAGAAGCGATCGGTGTACCGGAGCAGTCTCCGGCCGATCGGCCACCGCTCCGCCTCGTACGTGTCGAGGAGCTTCGCTTCCGCGCGACCGAGCACCACGAGCGCCAGCTTCCATCCCAGGTTCCAGGCGTCCTGCATGCCTGTGTTCATCCCCTGGGCGCCGACCGGGCTATGGATGTGCGCGGCGTCGCCGGCCAGAAACATTCGCCCCTTGCGATACCGGCGTGCCTGGCGATGGTGGAGGCGAAAGTGTGTCAGCCACGCCGGGTCACGCAAGTGCACGGTGCCGCCGGTGGCATCGTCGACGTCGCGCTGGAGCTCGTCGAGAGTCAGCTCTCCGCGCGTCACGGACTCCTCACTCTGCGCTGCCCCCCCGGCGTCGGGCGCACGCGCCGCTCCCGGTCCGATGGCGATCACGCGCCAGGCGGCCGGCGAACGAAGCGGGAAGAACATCGCGACGTGGCCCTGGGCAGCGAAGGCGTGGAGCACGTCGGCTTCGATCGAGCCGTCCGCGTCGACGTCACCGAGCATGAAGTCCTGGAGGTACGCCTCCCCCTCGAAAGGAATCGCGGCCTGCTTCCGGACTGCGCTGTGCGCGCCGTCGCAACCGACGAGGTAGTCCGCTCGCACCGCTTCCGTTCGGCCGTCCCCGTGTCGGAGCACGCATCGCACCGACGCATCGTCTGGCGTCGAGCTGAGCAGCTCGACGCCTCGCTCAACCTGGACTCC
>Ga0134128_10011490_pt1 | contig 10587 bp, 7 predicted proteins | sample KB31754_FD_96462 | JGI IMG/M metagenome (GOLD analysis project Ga0134128, IMG submission 96462) | Terrestrial soil microbial communities with excess Nitrogen fertilizer from Kellogg Biological Station, Michigan, USA - KB3-175-4 | ecosystem: Environmental > Terrestrial > Soil > Unclassified ...
CCAGCGAAGCCGGCCGCGTGGTGACCAACGGCATGAGCCAATATTCCCGCAACGAGCGCAACGCCAACGCCGCGCTGGTGTGCGACATCACGCCCGCCGATTACGCGGCCTACGGCGAAGGCCCGCTGGCCGGGGTCGCGCTGCAGCGGCATTGGGAAACGCACGCCTTCGAACTCGGCGGCGGCGACTACACGGCACCGGCGCAACGCGTCGAAGATTTCCTGGCAGGTCGCGCGACGAAAGCACTCGGCGACGTCACGCCTTCCTACAAGCCCGGCGTGTGCCTGACCGATCTTTCCACCGCCCTGCCCGACTACGCCATCGCCGCCATCCGCGTCGCCATTCCGATCTTCGCGCGCCAGATTCGCGGCTACGCGCTGCCCGATGCCGTCCTCACCGGCGTCGAAACCCGAACGTCTTCACCCATCCGCATTCGCCGCAAGCCTGCGGATCTCCAAAGCCTCAACACCCGAGGCTTGTATCCTGCCGGCGAAGGCGCCGGCTACGCGGGCGGGATCCTTTCCGCGGCGGTGGATGGAATCAAGGTGGCGGAAGCGGTGGCCGCTGACATCGCGTCAACAACACAAGGCGCTGTACCGACCGCGTGATCCGCGCAGTCGCATCGGACCCATGCAACGCCCCGCAAAAACCCATCGTCGTCCGTGAACCCCCGCAGGTCCGCTTGCGTGCGCTCAAGAGCGAACTGCGTGGGCGCTGGACCTTCCCCAATGCCGAGGCCCGATGTACGAGGGAACCCGACAGCCTCACGACAGCGAAGCGTTCCCCTCTTGTTCCAATGCCTTGCGTCGCGCGCGCCAGGTTTCCGCGGTCTGCGGTTTGACGAACAGTGCCACGATCGAAGCATCCGCTTCGCGCGCGCTTCGCTCCATGCGGTTGACGCATTGCTCGACTTCCGGGGTCGTCAACGCATCCTCGAATTCCGCGCTCAACATCGCGACCACCTGGTGCGGCCCCATCTGCATCGTCAGCACGCCATTGGCGCTGCGCACACCAGGATCCTTCCGGGCGATGGCGAGAATCGTCTCGCCCACCCGCGGATGCGCGGGTTCGCCCAGCAACAGGCCTTTGCTCTCGCGGGCCAGCAACAGCGCCGACGTCGCCAGCACCAGCGCGATGCCGATCGACGCCGCGCCATCCATCCACGGCGCGTGCAGCACGCTGCCGCCATAGATGCCGATGAACGCGATCAGCAGGCCCAGCAACGCGGCGCTGTCTTCCAGCAGCACGGTGAACGTGGTCGGATCCTTGCTCTGCCGGAACGCCTGGAAATAGCCGAGCTTGCCCTTGCGCGCGCGAAAATCGCGCAGCGCGATCATCCACGACGTTCCCTCGAACACCCCCGCGATCGCGAGGATGAGGTAGTTCAGCCACAAGTCCGCATGCGGCGTCGGGTGGCGCAGCTCCACGATGCCTTCGATGCATGACACGCCCGCACCCAGCGCCAACACCAGCACCGCGACGACGAAGCTCCAGAAATACAGCTCGCGGCCGTGGCCGAACGGATGCGTACGGTCCGGCGGCATCGCCGCACGGTTCATGCCATGCAGCAACAGCACTTCGTTGATGGTGTCGACCGTGGAGTGCACGCCCTCGCTCCACATCGCCGAACTGCCGGACAGCGCCGCCGCGATGAACTTGCTCAAGGCGATCAGCAGATTGCCGGTGAGCGCGACATACACGACAAAACGCGATTGCGAATGCTCGGCCATCGCGCTTCACCCGCCGCCGATCACGGTGTCGGCTGCAACGTCACCGACAGGCCCGGTCACGCGCCGCGCAGCGTGGCTGCGCCGAAGCGACGCGCGTTCGTGCTTGTTCGCATCCTTGCGGGATCCCTTCATCGACTGAACCCGAGCCTCCGGCCGGCACACTGTTCCAGCCTAAAACAGAGCGCCCATCCGCGCTCGATGGCTCGCCCGGCGCGTTGGACAGTGTTCACGCGAGCGGCAGCCAGTGATGGGCACCCATGACCGAGTTCCGCCGGACGCAAACTGTCTCTCTTCGTGAGATGCGATTCTTTCATTCTTGCCAAACGCACGTGGCGCAGCGCGAAGCTCACAAGGAAAATAGATCTTTCATCGGATCTTTCATGCCAGGATGGCAGTCATGACCACGAAGCCGCTTCCTCCACAATCGAAACCCGCCCCGCTTCCTCGTAGCGTCGGGGGCTTTTCCACGGTGCTGGCTGATCCGCCATGGCGCTTCAGCAACCGCACCGGCAAAGTGGCGCCAGAGCATCGTCGTTTGGATGGACTGCATGGGGCGACGAAGCCGCCGATGAAGTTGTGCCGCGCGGCGTTGTGCACAAGGGCTATGAGGGCGGCGCCATCCTGCCGCCGCTGATGCCGAACGAGCATCTGTCCAAGGATCGCATTAACGCGATGGGCGACAAACTCCGCGCGCTTTATCAGTCAGGTCACAGCGTTCGACAGCTTGCGGAGAACACTGGCTACTCCATTCAACGCATCCGCACCTTGTTGCAGGCAGCCGAAACATCGATGCGTCCGCGCGGACGCACGACAGCAGCCACGGCGGATCTGTTTCCGGCAGCCGAATAAGGCTTGCCGTTCCATGTCGTCTGGGTGGCGGCGACGATCAACAGCGGACAGGTTCCCATCACGCCGCGCCTCACGTGCAACACCGCCTTCTCCAGGTTGGTCCTCGTTGACGTGCCAAGGTCGATCGGCAACTTTGAATTCCGTTGATTTTCCGGCACTGTTATCTGATAGTCATCCCACAACCGCCCAGCCAATTCTTTTAGCGCGATGCGATCCTGCGTGATCAAGACCGCGGCAGAGATGACACCCGCCTCGTGCCACGCACGATAGGCAGACACGTCGCGATCGAGATTTCCGTCCTTCGCGTTCCACTCGACATCCAGCGCAACGCGTCCCTTGAAGTTGTCGACCAAGTAGCCTTCCTGACAAACCTCGTCCAGGCGCTCCACTTCCTTGCCAGACTTGCTCAGCAGCACACCCTGCGTCACAAGATCGACACGAATCTCCCGCCAACCGCGCTCGGCAAACATGCCGTCGATGATCTCGGCGATGTCGCCGCGATTGCCGCCCGATTTCAGCCAATGGTGCGGATCCAGCGAAAAGGTCTTCAACACATGGATGATGTCTGCCCATTCGTCCGGGCAAACGGAACGAAGCACTGCGGCAGCCGAGCTGGTTTCAAGGAACGACCAACCGTGCGGATGGCGGAATCGAGAACCAGCGGATCGTCGCAGGTTTTGGTTTCGAACACGTGTTCTGATCCTGTGCGTTCTGTTGTGTCAGCTCCACCGAATGAGTATTTCCGGTGCAGCTTAGAGCACGAAAGCCGTCAGCTGCAGCATCCCAATCCAGCCGCGGCGGATTCACGGGCCCTTGGTTTCGCCCTCGGCGGACGCAGAGGACGCCGCAGCAGCCGGCATCGGCTGCACCGGCGTGGCGTCACTTTCGCGCCAGTGCATGCGCCCGCTGTGGAATTCGTCGTAGGCGACCTGGTAGGCGGCGATGGCCTGGTCCACTTCGGCCTGGTCCATCTGCGGGTATGGCACCGCGCCACCGGTGGTGCGGTTCGGCTTGACCTGCTCCAGCTTGTGGCCGGGCGACAGGATGGTCAGGCGATCGTCGCGCATATAGCCGAGGTTCTGGTAGGTCGACGGGAACGCGCGGTCGCGATCCGGCGGCAGGTCGAGCACGTCGTGGCCAAAGAAGCGGCTGCGGTAGCTGAAGTGCAACAGACCGAGCAGGGTCGGCGGAATGTCGATTTGCGAGGTCATGCGTTCGACGCGCCGCGGCTGGATGTGTGCGGGCGAGTAGATCAGCAGCGGGATGTGGTAGCGGTTGATCGGGATGCGCGACTTGCCGGCGCTGTCGGCGCAGTGGTCGGCGGTGATCACGAACACGGTGTCCTTGAAATACGGTTTGGCCTGCACGCGGCGGATGAAGTCGCCGATGGCCCAGTCGGTGTACTTGGCGGCGCCGTCACGCGTGCCTTGCGGCAGGTCCACCCGTCCGTTCGGCCAGGTGTAGGGCCGGTGGTTCGATGTGGTCATGATGTGCAGGAAGAACGGCTTGCCGGCGTCGTGGATCTTGTCCATCTGGCCGATCGCCAGCGTGTACAAATCCTCGTCGGCCACACCCCAGACGTTTTCGCCGTGGATCGTCGCGCCCGCGGGGATGTCGCGGCGGTCGACATCGTCGTAGCCGTTGTGCGAAAAGAAATAGTTCATGTTGTCGAAGTAGCCGTAGCCGCCGTAGACGAAATCCGACACGTAGCCGCGCTGGTTGAAGATGTGCGCCAGCGAGAACAGGTTTTCGTTGTGCTTCTCCTTGATCAGCGAATCACCCGGCGTCGGCGGTATCGACAGCGTCACCGCCTCCAGCCCGCGCACGGTGCGCGTGCCGTTGGCGTACAGGTTGTCGAAGAACAGGCTCTGGTCAGCCAGCCGGTCGAGATTGGGGGTGAGCCCCTTCGGGTTGCCGAACACGCCGAGGTAACCCGCGGACAGGCTTTCGACGGTGATCAGCACCACGTTGAGGTGCTGTTCCGGACCTGTGGCGTGGATCGCGCGGGTGAGGTCGTGCGGGTCATCGCTGACCCACGTCGCGTTCGGCGTTTTCAGCATCTTGCGCACGGTCGCGTAGGCCTGGGCGTCCGGCAATGTCCGGTAGAAGCGATGGACATTGAGGCTGCCGGCGCGGAACGCCGCGAAGAATTCGTAGATGCCGTTGCCGGCCAGCGAATTGACGTAGGTGTTCTGCAGGCGATCCTTCATGCCCGAATTGACGGTGAACGCGGTGACCAGCGTGACCACCAGCCACCCCAGCACCACCAGGGAGCGCTGGCCGAAGCGGCTGTCGTCCTCGCGGGTGCGCAGGCTGCGCCGCGTGAGCGCGACGACCACGATCGCGGCGATCGCCAGCATCGTCAGCCACCGCGCGATCGGGTACGACTCCTGGATGTTGCCGACCACTTCGCGCGTGTAGATCAGGTAATCCACCGCGATGAAGTTGAAGCGCGAGCCGAACTCGTTCCAGAACGTCAGTTCCGACGCACCCGTGAACAGCAACCCGAACAACAACAACAGGCAGAACACCCACAGGATCCATTGCCCGACACGCGAGGTGTAGGTGAACGCCGCCAGCGGCAGCGCGAACAGGAAGGGCAGCAGCACCGGCCAGCCCGTCTTCAGGTTGGCGTGGAACTGCCAGCGCAGCAGACCCGCGCAGATGACGAGCAGGCCCACCAGCAACAACGCGTACAAGAGCCAGCGCTGCCAGCCCGGCAGAGTCCCGCGTCGCGTCGGCACCAGCCACAGGAACAACACCATGGGCCACGCGAAATAAACGAACGTGACTAGGTCGTAGCCGAGGCCGACGCCGAAGGCATACAGCCAATCCAGTGGATTCGGCGGCACCCCGGAACCCGTCATCAGCAACAGGATCAGGCGGGTGAGGAACGCGATGGCGAGGAAGCACACCCCCAGCCACAGCAATGGACGGAAACGTCGCGCCAGCGACCCCCGCAACAAGGTTTCGCTCACGCGCTGATGCTCCAATGTGGAAATGCTGCGGCTGCCCGCATGATGGATTCGAAGTGATGGGACCCCGCTGCCATCGTACAGGTGTAAACGCAGCGGAGGTGATCAATGAGGCAACGCATGCGGTGCGGCGATGTCCTGACCGCACTTTCCCCGATCCGGCTTTTGCTTCCGGATTTTTTTCAATTCAAACCTGGCTTCCTTCGACACCCATCCGGCGCGCGGGCGGGTACTGCGACCAGCGGAGCCACGCACCGGGCGCGCTGCCCGCGGCAACCACTTCGAGGGCGGGAGCCGCGGTGTGAATGGCCCGATCGAGTCTGGCTACCCAATCGTTCCACGCGATGATGATCAGCGCCTGGTCGACCTGGCGCTCGCCGAGCGCGACACACCCGGAGAGACATCGCCGAAGCTCGACGCTGGCGTCGCCACCGACAGCCCCCGGCGCGTGAGACGCTCCGGCGCTCGTCATCCGCGCGGCGAGTTCGGAGAGTTCGCGCGCCGCAGCGCCGACCCTTTGCGCGACCGCGTCCGCCGCGGCCCTGCACGGCGCCGGCGGCGCATCGTGCAGCGGCGGCACGAGCTCGTCGAGCAGCGTGCGGGCAATGGCGGGCGCGCGCGACAAGACGATCCAGGCGCGCGCATCGATCCGCTCTCCATGCTCGCCAATGGCGGCCGCAAAGGCGAAATCCGCGCGGCGGTTCGCAGCCACCAGCCGTTGCCGTGCCTCGCGACGATCGGCATTGGACCCGCCGAACGCGGCGAGCATCCCGTCGGCCGACGCGCGATAGACCGCGGCCACCGCATCCGCCAGCGCGGCGCGCGCGCCGCGCGGCCACAGGATCAGCGCCACGGCGGCAGCCGTGACCGCACCGACGGTGACGGTTTCGAGGCGCGCCAGATCGGTGGTCATGCCGAGTGGATCGATCAGCGTGAACAGCACCACCACCATCACCGTGAACGACACCTGGCCCACGGCAAAGCTGATGGCACCCGGCGTGTATGCGGCGAAGAACACCACGATCGGAAACAGCACCCACAACGCGGCCGGGCTGTGGGCGAGTGTCAACAGGGCGACCGCGGCCACGATGAATCCGGCGGAAGTGCCGGCGACCGCACGCAGTGCCGTCGACGAGGTCGACGCGGCACTCGATCGCAGCACCAGGAGCACGCCGAGGGTGATCCAGAAACCATGCGCGATCGGCAGCAACTTGGCCAGGACGATGCCGAGCGCCATCGCCAGCGCCGCACGAACGCTGTTGCGGAAGATGACGCCGCCGGGATCCAGCTCGTCGAGGGCGATTTTTCGCACGCGCGCCATGATCGTCGCCGGTGCGTCCGTGGAAGCCGACAGTTCCGGCGCGCTGGCGACCGGGCGAATCCCGCTGCCCGCACCCATCGCCGCGGCGGCATTGGCCTGAAGCCAAAGCACGATGTGCGAAAGCGCCAGCAGCGGAAAGCTTCGCCGCATCACGTCCACCGCATCGGCTTCACGATCGGCGATGGCCACCATCGACGCCGACGTTCGCGCAGCGGCAACGCGGCACTGGTTGATCGCGCACGCATCCACCCGTTGGCGCCGGACGTGACGTGCATGGTCCAGCGGATCCATGCCCGCGAGCAGCGACTCGGGCGCCGCTTCACCACGCAGCACCGCCCTGCTGCGATCGAGGGCGCTCGTCACTTCGGCAAGCAGCGGTTGGTCGTCGGCATCGAGCCCGGTCGTGACCAGTTCGGCCGTCAGGTCCGCCGCATGGCCCACGTTCCCCGCCAGATGCAGCAGCCCGAGATTGCGCGACGCCACGCCGGCCGGCCGCAAGGGTGTGGCCATCCTGTCACGCAATCCCGCCAGCGCTTCGCTCGCCTGCTGCAATGCGCCGGTCGCTCGCGCGCGATCGCCCGCGCCAAGTCGTGCCAGCGCATCCGACAGATGCGCGATGATGCCGGCCAGCAGTTCCCGCAACAGCACGCGGCGGTCGACCGGCCACAGGACCACCGCACCAATCAGCGCCACGGCACCGCCGGCGCTCCACCCGAGCAGGCGGTCCCCGATGGCCGCCGCCGACGGCGAAATGAACACTGCGAAGGAATAAGCCAACGCGACCGGCGCCACGAATGCGGAGGCATAGCCTCCATAGATCGCCGCGAACGAAACCAGGAACATGATCGCGAACATGGCGAGCGCCGCCCACGCGACCGTTCCGGACAGCAGCGAGGCGATGACGATCACGGCATCGCCGATGAGGATCGTCGCGGCGTAGGCCAGCGCGCGGGGCTGCATCGGACCGCCGAAGTCGGCGAATACCAGCGCGACGAAGCTCGAAAAGAACGCGAACGAGGCCGCGGCCGGGTTGCCGAGGACGTGCTGGAAAAACACGAAGACGGTCGGCGCGAGGAGCACGGCGCGCGCGGCCTTGCGGAGGTTGATCAGGTTGGGATCGCGCACATGCGGGTGCAAATCGCCGGCCATTCCTCGTCCCCTCGGTTGTCGCATCGTTGCATCCGACCCGACCGAACGATACAGCGCCCGACGCCCCCGGGGATACCCACCTTCGCGGCAGCCGGTTCGGCCGATCGAAGCGGGCGAATCGGCCCATTTCCGCCTCTGGCCATGCCCGGAACCGGTTCGCCCCGGGCACCTTCCCCGCAACGGGTGCCGTTTTCTCCCGCAATGGGTGCCATCCGTCAAAAAACGGCCCCCGCCACTTTTTTCGATGCAAGGGCGAATTGTCATGTAAGCTGCAACCGCAGCGATGGGGGCGATCGCTTGCGTTGCGCAGTGTTGGGCGAGTTCGCCTCACTCAAAGCTGTAATTCATCCACAGTTTGCAAAGGTCACGTGTAATGTCAGATCGACAGAGCGGCACAGTCAAGTGGTTCAACGACGCCAAGGGCTTCGGCTTCATCACTCCGGAAAGCGGTGACGACCTGTTCGTCCACTTCCGCGCCATCCAGGGCGACGGCTTCAAGTCGCTGCAGGAAGGCCAGAAGGTCACCTTCGTCGCCGTCAAAGGCCCGAAGGGGATGCAGGCGGACCAGGTGCAGGTGGCGTAAGCCCCCTTGCCAGGCTTGTGAAAAAGCCCGCTTCGGCGGGCTTTTTCATGTCCGGGCCCGGAAACGCAATGGGCAACGATCCTTCCGGGCCACTTGCTGTCACGCCGACCGCCACCTGCCGGCCAGTTCCTCGGCGAAGTCACGGTAACGCCGCGGCGGGTGGCCGAGGAGGCCGGTGAGGATCGCCACCGCGTGCGCCTTGCCGAGCATGCCATCGCTGTGGAAGCGCGCCAGCATCAGGCGCAGGTCGTGCGCCGACCAGGACGGCATCATGCCGGCCATGAAACCTTCGTACGCATCGAGATCATTGCCGGCGCCGCTGATCGGCTTGCCGAGTACGCCGGACCAGATCGACGCCAGCGCATCGCCGGTCAGCGCCTCAGGTCCGGCGATTTCGATCACCTCGCGCGGCAACGGCGCCTGTGCACGATCGCGGCGCAGCAGCGCGGCCACCGCGACCTCGGCAATGTCGCGCACGTCCACCATCGCCACGCCGACATCGCCGATCGGCATGCCGTAGCGGCCATGCTGCAGCAGCCCGTCACGGAGCATGATGTCGTTCTGCATGAAGTAGGACGGGCGCAGCACCGTCACCGGCAGGTCGAACTGCTCGATCATCCGTTCCACCGTGTACTTGCCGGTGAAATGCGGCACGTCGGAAAAGGCATCGCTGTTGAGCACCGACAGGTACACGATGCGCTGGATGCCGGCTTCGCGCGCCAGGCTCAGCGTGCCGATCGCCTGGGTGACTTCATCGGCGACCACCGCGTTGAGCAGGAACAGCGTGTCGACGTCCTTCAATGCCGCGCGCATCGACGGGATGTCGGTCATGTCGCCCTTGACGGCGGTTACGCCCGCCGGAAACGTGGCTTTGCCCGGATCGCGCGTCAGCGCGAACACGCGCGCGCCCTGCGCGGCCAGCCCGCGGACGACCAGGCTGCCGATGGTGCCGCTGCTGCCGGTGACGAGAATGTTCATGGTGTGCCTCCTTGGTTGGGGGGATTGTGTGGGGACAACGCCATCTTGCTGTTTCACGAAATCCACCGATAGCCCCATAATGTGGACATCCCGTCCCATCAATGGAACACCCATGGACCTGCTTGCGCTGGCTGATTTCAACGACGTGGCGCGCCATGGCGGCGTCGGCCGCGCCGCACGCGCCACCGGACGGCCGAAGGCCACGCTGTCGCGACGCGTGCGCCAACTGGAGGACGCGCTCGGCGTGCGCCTGTTCGAGCGCGGCGGCCACGAACTGCGCCTCACCGGGGAAGGACGCGAACTGCAGGAACAGACGCAGTCGCTGCTGGAACACATCGACGAGGTCGGCGACACGTTGCGGCAAGGCATCCACACGCCGCGCGGCCGGCTGCGCATCAGTGCGCCGGTGCTGTTCGGCCAGCGCGGCCTGGGCCGCATCGCCGCGGACTACGCGCTCGCCTATCCGCAGGTGCAACTGGAAGTGATCACCGAAGATCGCTTCGTGCATCCGGTGGAAGATGATTTCGACCTGGTCATCCGCGCCAACCCCGATCCCTCGACCGAACTGGCCGGCCGCTGCTTCCTGCGCGACGTGCACGTGGTCGTTGCCGCGCCATCGTTGCCACGGCCATCACGCAAACGCAAAGTTGCCGTGCCCGCCATTACCCTCCCCCGCACGCCGGTTGAAGCGCCATGGAAACTGCATCGCGCGCGCCGCGAACTCAGCATCACCGCGCGCAGCGTGCTGCGCCTCTCGTCCATGGCCATGATCCACGATGCGGTGCTCGCGGGCGCCGGCGCCGCGGCCATGCCGCGCTCGCTGGTGCAGGCCGACATCGACGCCGGCTGGCTCGTCGACTGGGGAATGCTCTCCGGGCCGCCCATCGAAGTCTGGGCGCTGTATCCCTCACATCGGCACCTGAGCGCGCGCGTCGCGGCCTTCGTCCAGCTGTTGGTGGACCGCTTCGAGAACGCCTCGCCACGCGCGTTCGCGCAACTCGC
>Ga0134128_10011492_pt1 | contig 10585 bp, 9 predicted proteins | sample KB31754_FD_96462 | JGI IMG/M metagenome (GOLD analysis project Ga0134128, IMG submission 96462) | Terrestrial soil microbial communities with excess Nitrogen fertilizer from Kellogg Biological Station, Michigan, USA - KB3-175-4 | ecosystem: Environmental > Terrestrial > Soil > Unclassified ...
CTCGGGATACCGTCCTGGGCGCAGGGCAAGACCGCCGAGGGCTTCCTGTTCCCTGACACCTACACGCTGCTGCCGCACGAGTCCGCGCTGCAGATCCTGAAGATGATGGTGTCGGAGTTCAACGACCAGATCGCCAAGATCAACCTGACCGGCGAGGCGAAAAAGGTCTTCACCACCCCGTGGCACGCCCTCATCGTCGCGAGCTTGGTTCAGGCCGAGGCGGGCCGGCCTAGCGACTTCGGCAAGATCTCCAGGGTGACCTGGAACCGGCTCGGCAAGAACATGAAACTGCAGTACGACAGCACGGTGTTCTACGCGATGGGCACTTACGGCACAGCCGCGAACTCGCAGCAGATCAAATTCAATTCGCCCTACAACACTTACCAGCACACCGGACTGCCGCCGGGGCCAATCGGCAATCCGGGCGTCGCCGCCCTTCAGGCCGCTGTGCATCCAGTCAAGGGCGACATCCTGTACTTCATCACCGACACCAGGAAGAAGCCGTACATAACCCACTTCACGGCGAGTTACGCCGTCTTCCAGCAGTGGCAGCACGAGTTCCAGAACTAGATCGGCGCAGCGTCAGGGCCGCTGTGCTCGGCTCGCCGATCAGTCACTCGCTCTCGCCGGTGCTGCATCGCGCCGCCTACGACGCGCTCGGCCTGACCTGGTGGATCTACGACGCGATCGAATGCGATGAAGCCGGCCTCCCGGCGCTGCTCGACAGCTGCGGCCCGGACTGGGCCGGCCTGTCGCTGACCATGCCGCTCAAGCGGACCGTCCTGCCATTGCTCGACCGGGTCGAGTCCCTGGCCGCATCGATCGGCTGCGCCAACACCGTCGTGTTCGCGGCCGCGCAGCGGCTCGGCTACAACACCGACGTGCCCGGAATAGTGAGCGCGCTGGTCGAGCGCGGTATCGGCCGAGGTACCCGGCAGGCCGGGCCCGCGCTCGTCATCGGCGCCGGGGCTACGGCCCGCTCGGCCCTTGCTGCCCTGGCCACGATGGGCGAGAAGTCGGTGGCCGTAGCGGTCCGCAACCCGGCTACCGCTACCGGTTTGCTGGCCGCCGCCGAGCAGGTGGGAATATCGGTCACGCTCCGGCCTTTTGAGGCCTCGGCATTGCAGGACATGCGATTGGTCATTTCCACGGTGCCGGCAGGCGTCGCGGATTTTTTTGGAGAAATTTTGCCCGGGAACAGCACGGCGCCCGAGGCTGTTCTGGACGTCGTATATCACCCTTGGCCCACGAAGCTGGCGCAGGCCGCCAGCGCCGCCGGCGCCGTGGTGGTCAGCGGATTTGACCTGCTGGTGCATCAGGCGGTGCGCCAGGTCGAGCTGATGACCGACCGGCCCGCTCCGCTGGAGGAGATGCGCCGGGCCGGGCACGCTGAGCTGGACAGTCGTAGGTCGGGCTGAGATATGACGAGACCTGCGTGATGGGGTAACCTGATTCGCAGAACTTAATGACTCGGTGCTAGTGCGTAGTAACACTAGGACTGAGTCCGAAAGCGGAGGACCACCTCGGCCGCCTCCCACCTAGTCAGCAATCGCTGGCGGGTAGCAGTCCAAGAAGCCACGTCAAATCGAGCGGTAAGTTAGTCGACCCGACCGACCGAAACGACGGGCAGGACTCAGGCCGGACGCTTCTAGCTGGTGCGCACCTGCGAACCGGCGGCGGGAGCGTTGCTGGTGGTGGCCCCGCATGCAGCCTGTGTGGGGCTTTTGGCGTTTCCGCACAGGACGCAAGGTAGTAACTGGCCGGGACCGACCCGAGCCAGGACGATAGTGACGCAGGAGGTCACATCAGCACTGAACCTCGCATCAACGAGCGTATCCGGGTACCCGAAGTCAGGCTGGTAGGCCCGTCAGGTGAGCAGGTGGGCATCGTGTCGATCAACGACGCGCTCCGCATAGCTCAGGAGTCGGACCTGGACTTGGTCGAAGTAGCGCCGACGGCTCGACCGCCGGTCTGCAGGCTGATGGATTACGGCAAGTTCAAGTATGAATCAGCGCTTAAGGCCAGAGAGTCCCGTAAGAACCAGGCTCAGACGGTCATCAAGGAAATCAAGATCCGGCCGAAGATCGACCCGCACGACTACGGGACCAAGAAGGGTCACGTCGAGCGGTTCCTCAAGGCAGGCGACAAGGTCAAGGTGACGATCATGTTCCGCGGTCGCGAGCAGTCGCGGCCCGAACTCGGCTACAAGCTGCTGCAGCGGCTCGCTGGAGACGTGGAGGAACTTGGTTTCGTCGAGTCGCAGCCCAAGCAGGATGGCCGGAACATGATCATGGTGATCGGCCCGCACCGCAAGAAGGCTGACACCAAGGCCGCCAGGACCCAGACGCCGGAACGGGCCAGCGCCCGGGCCGCCGCGCCGTCGGCCGGAGGCAACCACGCCGAGCCAGCCCTTTCAGAGTCGCTCAGCGCCGCCCCGGCCATGAACTTCTCGCCGAGCCCGCGGTCCCAGCCTAGCCCGGCTCAGCCGCGCCCGGCTCAGCCCAGGCCAGCTCAGCCCCGGCCAGCGGCCGCGGTGAGCTCGACCGGCGGGGAGCAGGCCAGCACCGGAGGAGCCAGGGACGGCTCCGCTGCGGCCAGTCGCTCCGGGGCAAACGCATCGGCACCGGACTCCCGGCCCGCAGCGCCCAGGCCGGGTCCCTCGGCCACAGGCGCGCCGAGGCCCGCGGGGCCGAGGCCGACGGCGCCGAGGCCAGGTCCTGCCGCGGCCGGACCACGGCCGGCAGCGCCCAGGCCAGGGCCGTCGCCATCTGGCGCGCCCCGGCCCTCGGCACCGAAGCCGACCGCGCCGAAGCCGGGCCCGGTAGGCGGTGCGCCGAGGCCGGCCGCACCGAAGCCGAGCGCCCCGAGGGCGACGCCGAAGCCAGGTGAGCCGGCTCCGGTTCCGACGCCTCGGGCCACCGACGGGGCGGCCGGAGCGGACAGCGGAGGCTGACGGCAAAACCAGGGTTCAGAGGTCGACGCAAACGTACCCGTCGCGCTAGTCGTGCCGGCGGGATTACTAGAGGCGCGTGCCTAAGCACGCACGGAACAAGGGATACGGCGACGATGCCGAAGAACAAGACGCACAGTGGCTCCAAGAAGCGCTTCCGGGTCACCGGGAGCGGCAAGATCATGCGGCGCCGGGCGAACCGGCAGCACTACTTTGAGCACAAGCCGACCACGCGGACCCGGCGACTGGACAACGAAGTGACCCTGTCGCCAGGCAACTTGAAGCAAGTAAAGAAGCTGCTGGGTCTGTAACCCGGTCTGACGTGTTAGGGAGCCAAAGGAAATGGCACGCGTAAAGCGGGCGGTCAATGCCCACAAGAAGCGCAGGGTAGTTCTCGAGCGGGCAAGCGGGTACCGGGGCCAGCGATCCAGGCTGTATCGCAAGGCCAAGGAGCAGTCGCTGCACTCCATGACCTACGCCTACCGGGACCGCAAGGATCGCAAGGGCGCATTCCGCCGGTTGTGGATCCAGCGGATCAACGCCGCGGCGAGGGCCGAGGGCATCACCTATAACCGGTTCATCCAGGGCCTGAAGATCGCAGGCGTGGACGTGGACCGCAAGATACTGGCCGACTTGGCCGTCAACGACTCGGCCGCGTTCGCGGCGCTCGTAGTGGTTGCGCGCAAGGCGCTGCCCGACGATGTAGACGCACCGAGGCCGGCCGCTGCCTAGCGGAATGCTGAATGCCAGGTCGTCGCGGGTCAAGGCGGCCAGGCTACTGGCGAGACGCTCGATGCGAGAGCGGTCCAGGCTGTTTCTGGCTGAGGGACCGCAAGCAGTGCGAGAAGCGCTCGGCGGCCGTCAGGCCGCCGAGCGCTCTCTGGTAACCGAGTTGTTCGTTACTGGACTGGCCCGGACTAGGCACGAAGAACTAGTTGAGGCTGTCGCCGTTGTCGGCGCCCCGATCTACGAGATCGACGAGGCGCTGATGGCTGAGCTGGCGCAGACGGTGACGCCGCAGGGACTGCTCGCGGTCTGCCCGTTCATCGATGTGCCGCTGGCCGACCTCGTCGCTGGTTCGCCCCGGCTGGTCGTGATCCTCGCCAACGTGCGCGATCCCGGTAACGCGGGCACCGTGCTGCGCACCGCGGACGCGGCCGGTGCGGACGCGGTGATCTTCGCAGGCGACTCCGTCGACCCGTACAACAGCAAGTGCGTGCGGGCCTGCACTGGGTCGCTGTTTCACCTGCCGTTCGCGACCGGTGTCCCGGTCGCGGAGACGATCGCCGGGCTCCATGAAATTTCATTGGCTGTTCTTGCAGCCGACGGCAGCGCAACCGTCCGGCTCGATCAGCTTGAGGCAGCCGGCCGGCTGGGCCGGCCGACCGCCTGGATGTTCGGCAACGAGGCCTGGGGATTGCCCGCTGACCTGCTCGCACTCGCCGACGAGGCCGTTGCGGTACCGATTTACGGTCGCGCCGAGAGCCTGAATCTGGCGGCTGCGGCGGCGGTCTGCTTGTATGCCTCGGCACGTTCCCATCAAGGGGGGGTGCCGGATGGGTCATCAAACACGCTAGGCTTTGGTTACGTTGCGTCATGAGCATCTTGGGTTGGGTCACCCAAGGTGGCTATGACGAGGCTAGTCGCCGAGGGTTAACCCCCGGACCTCGGCGATCAGGGCGAGTCGTGCCGGGGCAGCGTTTCGGGTAAAGGTGGCCGGCAGGTGAGCGTGGTGGCGAGTGGGGCCCGGGCACGCAGTTCTCGGGTTCTGTCGACCATGCCGTCGCCGGTCCTGCCTCCAGAACCCGAGGATCTGGGTGCTGCCATTTCCGCGGATGCCAGAGCATCAGTTCCGACTTCATCTGACGTTCACGGTACAGCCTTTATTGGGGCTGACGAGTTGCCGGATGGCCTCATCGTCGCCGACGAGAATGGCGTAGTCGTCATTTTCAACCGCGCGGCGCAGCGGCTTACCGGAATCAGCGCGGACCGGGCGATCGGCAAGAAGCTTCCCGCCGCGCTGCCGCTCTCCGATAGCGAGGGCAATTGCTGGTGGCGGATGTCGCGGCCGTACGACGGGCTGTGGACCAGGACGAGGCACCCCGAGCGGTCGCTTTTCCTGGCGGACGGCACTGAGTTGCTGGTCACCGTCGGCTACGTGCGGCGGTCGCGGGACTGCGAGCCCGACCAGCGCGGCGCGGTCCAGCGAGTGACGATCACCTTGCGCAGTGCGATTGCCCGGGCCAGGATCGAGCGCACCAGGGCTGACCTGGTCTCTACCGTCGCCCACGAGTTGCGTTCCCCCCTCACCAGCGTCAAGGGCTTCACGGCCACGCTGCTCGACAAGTGGCCGAGGTTCACCGACGACCAGAAGCGGGTCATGCTCGAGACCGTCAACGCCGACGCCGACCGGGTCACCCGCCTGATCACCGAGTTGCTGGACGTTTCGAGAATCGAAGCCGGACGGATCGTCGTGCACCGCTCCCTGGTCGACATCGCGACCAGGGTGGACAAGCTGATCGCCGGGCGGGTCGCCGCGGGCGAATCCCCGAGCCGGTTCGAGGTGCACGCGACCGACGACCTGCCCGAGACCTGGCTCGATGCCGATAAGGTCGACCAGATCCTGGCCAACCTTATTGAGAACGCCGTCAGGCACGGTGCTGGTACCGTTACTACCGTGATCGAGTCTGCGCTGGTGTGCGGCGGGCCCGGGATCGCGGTTTCGGTGCGCGACCAGGGTCCTGGCATCGCGCCTGAGTTCGCACCCAGAGTCTTCCGCCAGTTCTGGCGGGCCAAGCGCCGTGGTGGCGCCGGGCTTGGCTTGTTCATCGTCAAGGGCCTAGTCGAGGCCCACGGCGGTGCCATCAGCGTGTCCCAGGCGCCCGGCGGCGGCGCGGAGTTCCGATTTACCATGCCCGCCGGCGCCCCAGATCACGGCTGACCAAGCTCTATTCAGATCTGCGCGCGGACCGGCGGGCACACCGGCTTCGTGAGTTAGCCCGCGGGCGATGGACCTATGGCGGTCAGGCCTTGAGCGGACGCAAATCTTTGCGCAAAAAAGGATTGAAGGTTTTGCTGTATGTCAGCACCGAATAAGAGTTATGACCCTGTGCGAGTAGCCGCACTGGCGCCCGAAGAGGTGCAGCGCATGATCGATGAGGCGCTCGCCGCGTTCAGGGACGCGAGCACTTTTGACGAGCTCAAGGCCGCTCGGCTTGCTCATCTCAGCGGGAAGGCGCCGCTGATCATCGCGAGCTCTGAGATTGGCGCGCTGCCGCCCGAGGCTAAGGCTGAGGCCGGACGCCGGATTGGCGAGGCCAAGCGGTTGCTGGGCGAGGCCCAGTCGGCTCGGCAACTGCAGCTTGAGGCTGAGCGAGACCGCAGCGTGCTGGTCGACGAGGTCGCCGACGTGACCCTGCCCTGGGACCGCTCTCCGGCCGGCGCCCGTCATCCTGTGATGACGCTGGCCGACCGGCTGGCTGATGTGTTCGTCGGAATGGGGTACGAGATCGCCGAAGGACCCGAGATCGAAGCCGAGTGGTACAACTTCGACGCGCTGAACTTCCCGCCCGACCATCCGGCGCGGGAGATGCAGGACACGTTCTTCGTGGCCGGGCAGGGCGGGGCGAAGTCCAACATGGTGCTGCGCACGCACACCTCGCCGGTGCAGATCAGGGCGATGCTGTCGCGACCGCTGCCGATCTACGTGGTGAGCCCGGGCAAGTGCTACCGGTCGGACGCCCTCGATGCCACCCACAGTCCGGTCTTCCACCAGATCGAACTGCTCGCCGTCGACGAGGGACTGACCATGGCCGACCTGCGCGGCGCGATCAGCGCGTTCGTCGAGGCGATGTTCGGCCCCGGCCTGCGGACCAGGCTGCGGCCTGACTACTTCCCGTTCACCGAACCGTCGGCCGACGTGTCGATGGAATGCCACGTCTGCCGGGGCGCGTCCGCGCAGGCGGGCGGGGCGCCGTGCCGGGTGTGCAAGTCCCAGGGCTGGATCGAGATCGCCGGCTGCGGCATGGTCAACCCGCGCGTGCTGACCGCCTGCGGCATCGACGCCAACCGGTACAGCGGATTCGCGTTCGGGCTCGGTATCGAGCGGTCCCTGATGATCAGGAACGGACTGAGCGACATCAGGGACACGATCGAAGGCGATGTCAGGTTCTCGAAGGCGTTCGGACAGGAGGCGTCATGCTAGTTCCGCTTTCCTGGCTGCTTGAGTACGCTCCGCTGCCCGAACCGGTTGACCCGATCGAGGTGGCGCGGCGGCTCACGGCGGTCGGGCTGGAGATCGAGGGTCTTGAGCACGTCGGGCAGGACATATCCGGTGTCGTCATTGCCCGCGTGCTGGAGATCACCGAACTCACCGAGTTCAGGAAGCCGATCAGGTATTGCAAGGTCACGACCGGGCCTGGTGCGGGGGGTTCCGGGGGGTCGTCCCCCCGGGCTAGCACTGCCGATGATGAGAGGTATGTCATCTGCGGGGCGGCTAACTTCGCTGTTGGTGACCTGGTCGCGCTGGCGCTGCCGGGGGCGTCGCTGCCGGGCGGGTTCGAGATCGCGGCGCGGAAGGCCTACGGCCGGGTGTCGAACGGGATGATTTGCTCGGCGGCCGAACTCGCGATCGGCGAGGACCACTCGGGCATCATGGTGCTGCCGCCGGACGCGCCGCTCGGGGCCGACTTCATCGAGTACGCGGGCCTGCGCGATGTGGTGCTCGACGTGAACGTCACGCCGGACAAGGGACACGCGCTATCGGTGCGAGGCATAGCCAGGGAACTGGCCAGCGCTTACGCGGTCGGCTATACGGATCCGGCTGGAGCCGATGACCCCGCGGAGGCGCCGAACTCCGAGGTGTACCAGGCCAGCATCGCCGATCCGAGCGCGTGTGACCGGTTCGCGCTGCGCGAGGTGCGCGGCGTCGACCCTGACCGTCCGACGCCGCTGCGGATGAAGATCAGGCTGGCGCGGGCGGGCATGCGCAGCGTGTCGCTGGCGGTCGACGTCACCAACTACCTGATGATCGAGCTTGGCCAGCCGATGCACGCGTTCGACCGGTCGCGGCTGTCCGGCCCGATCGTGGTGCGGCGCGGCGCCGACGGGGAGAAGCTGGAGACGCTCGACCACGTCGTACGGCAGCTGGACCCGGACGACATCCTGATCACGGACGCCTCGGGCCCGATCTCGATGGCGGGCACCATGGGCGGACTGGCCACCGAGGTCAGCGAGGAGTCCACGGACCTGGTGATCGAGGCGGCGCACTTCAGCGCGGCCGGCACGGCCAGGATGAGCCGGCGGCACCGGCTGTTCAGCGAGGCATCGGCCCGGTTCGAGCGCGGGGTCGACTACGAACTGCCGTTGCGCGCGTCGGCGAAGGCGGCCGCGATGCTGGCTGAGCTTGGCGGCGGCACGGTGATCGCCGGGTACTCGCTGGCCACCGCGCCGATCGAGCCGGTGGAGATCTCGATCCCCGATGAGCTGCCCGATCGGGTTGCCGGGGTCGCGTACGGGCCGGAAGTCGTGGTGCGGCGGCTGCGTGAGGTCGGCTGCGTCGTATCCGTTGACGGATCGAAGCTGAAGGTTGGCCCGCCGTCGTGGCGGCCGGACCTGACCGACCCGAACGACCTGGCCGAAGAGGTCATCCGGCTTGAGGGCTACGACAAGGTCGGGGTCGCGATGCCCCGGGCCGCGGCCGGCAAGGGCAGGACCGCCACCCAGCGGCTGCGTCTTGCGATCGCCAGGGAGCTGGCCGGGGCCGGGTACGTCGAGGTGCTCAGCAGCGCGTTCGGCGCCGCGGAGGACTTCGATCGGATGCAGCTGCCGGCCGGCGACGTCCGGCGGCGGGCCGTGCGGCTCGCCAACCCGATCAGCGACAAAGAGCCGCTGATGCGTACCTCACTGCTGCCTAGCTTGTTCAAGGTGGCGGTTCGCAACATCGGGCGCGGGTTCGCTGACCTGGCCCTGTTCGAGCTGGGCCAAGTGTTCCGGGTTCGCTCTGATGCTGGTGCTGGCTCGGAGGGGCTGGCGGCGGCGCCGATTCTGGCGGTGGATCACCGGCCGACCAAGGACGAGGAGGCGCTGGTCGAGGCCGCGCTGCCTGACCAGCCTCGACTGGTCGGGTGCCTGCTGACGGGGAAGTTCGAGGCGGCTGGCTGGTGGGGCGAAGGACGACCGGCCAACCTCTACGACGCGATCGAGGCGGCTCGCGAGGTGCTGCGTACGTCGCGGGTGCCCTATACCGTCCGGGCTGGTCAGAAGGAGCCGTGGCACCCGGGGCGGTGTGCCGAGTTCGTCGTGTCCGGGTCTGGGTCTGAGTCTGGATCTGGGTCTGGTGATGGGTCGGTGGAGCCGGTTGTGCTCGGGTATGCGGGCGAACTGCATCCTCGGGTGATCACCGCGTTCCGGCTCCCGGCGCGGACCTGCGCGATGGAGCTGGACCTGACCGCGATCGAGGCTCTGGCCGCGGCCCAGCCGGCCGAGCAGGCGCCGCTCATCTCCGGGTATCCGGTGGCGATCCAGGACGTGGCGCTGGTGGTCGACGACTCGGTTCCGGCTGAGGATGTCCAGGCCGCGCTGGTCGATGGCGCTGCTTCGGCGGCGCCGGCTGGGGCGGCGTCGCTGCTTGAGGACGTGCGGCTGTTCGACGTGTACTCGGGCGAGCAGACGGGCGAAGGCCGGCGGTCGCTGGCCTATGCGCTGCGGTTCAGGGCGCCGGACCGGACGCTGACCGACGAAGAGGTGGCGGTGGCCAGGGACGCGGCCGTCGCCGAGGCCAGCCGCCGGACCGGTGCGGTGCTCCGCAGCGGCTGACGTCGTCGCCTGCGTGGCCTTTGCGGTGCGGACGGGTTACTCACGCGGACGTGGGGAGGATGGCTAGGATCTCGTCGCCGCCCTTGACGCACTTGGACGCCTTGCCGGTGTGCAGGACGACGGGGGTCGAGAAGCCCTGGCAGGTCCAGCCGTCGACCTTGATCGGCCCGCCGCCGCCGTTGCCCGGGGCGTGGCCCGCTTGGACGGCGGCGTCGTACTTCTTCTCGACGGACAAGGCGGTCTGGCAGGAGAGCTGACCCTTGACGATCTCGATGTGGATCGGCACGTTCGCGGCCGTCTTAGCCTTGCCGCACGAGATCACGTTGGCCGTCGTCGCCTTGGTGGAAGACGAGCCGCCGCTGCAGCCGACCGCGAACGCGAGCACGAGCGCGAGTGCCGCCACCTGGCCAACTCGCATATGCAACTCCTCGGGCCGCATAGGCTCTCCCTTCCTGCGCGACATCATCATGCGCTAGCGACAGGCCCTGGCGGAGCCGAACCCGACGGTTCGTCACCTAATACTCCGGCCTCGGCCACGTTGTCACGATGCGCTGCGATTTCGTCACGATCCGGTGCCTCGATCGGCACCTGGCACGCCGCACCTTACCCAAGCCGCTGACCTCATCGCCGCCAGGTTCCGGCACGGTCTTGGGTTCCGCATAAATATGCAGACTAGTCTGGATTCCAGAGCGTGCGCCTGCGTATTCGGTCGCACGGGTTGAGGCACGCAGCGCAGTTGCTCCAATCCGCTTGCATACTCAATCGTCAGATCGCATAATCATTCTTCGAGAGGGTAGCGCGGGCTTCGAAGCGGGCGGA
>Ga0134128_10011493_pt1 | contig 10585 bp, 7 predicted proteins | sample KB31754_FD_96462 | JGI IMG/M metagenome (GOLD analysis project Ga0134128, IMG submission 96462) | Terrestrial soil microbial communities with excess Nitrogen fertilizer from Kellogg Biological Station, Michigan, USA - KB3-175-4 | ecosystem: Environmental > Terrestrial > Soil > Unclassified ...
ATACGCGCGCATTGCCTCCACGGGCTTCGCCAACGTGATCTGCGAGATCTGTTGCTTGTCATAGACATCGCCCGCGATGAGAACCGCGGAAGCGCCGACACTCATCGCGGCATCGCCGAGTGCCCGCACCGACCCTTGACGCGCGTCCTGGAGAAGGGTCGCGACCTCCGGCTCGAAGAACCCGAACGCCTTACCGAGTTGAAGATCAGACGAATGGATGAACCGCATTAGGAAAACGTGCTCCGGCATCCCCGGCACGCCCTGCAGAGTTCAACAATCCGGAGCGGCATGCAATCGGAAAAGTGCGGCAAGCTGCGGCGGCGCCGCTCACGCCCCACTAGCGTAGGCACTGATACGCGCTGCGATCACAACGCGATCCACGAAAATATGGTGGACCAAGGATCTGTCGCTCCAGCATTTGATTAGGCATCGCGGTCACGCGGCCTCCTATCGCGAGGGAAGGATGGGATCTCGCGGCAAGCGAATGTCCTTCCCGTGATCGACTGGGACCGAGACGTCTTCCCCGCCGTATTCCACCGGCGACGCGAAGGCAATTTGGAGCTGGGTAAAAAACTTCTGCTCCGGGAGCCACGGTGTCTCTCTGGGTTGGTAATACTTGATGTGAGTGTTGGCGCAGATCCGGATGTCGTTCCCCTTGAGCAAGACCATGAGATCGGACACGCGCCGCTGCCGGCTCAGCTCCGGAAAGTCGGCTTTATCGTGCTCATCCGGCGTCGCGGGGCCGAGCACGCTCCAATGTCGGACCATGATCGCCTTCAGAAGCCCCAGGAGCTCTTCGATGAGCGCGAGCCGCTCGGAATTCGCCTGGACGAGAAGGTGCGGCACGATCGCCTGCGCATAGCTGACCTCTTGGTAGAGCTGCTGCACATTTCGCATCGGCATCAGGGACGCGGTCGAATACCGGGGAATATCGATGAACTCGGGTTCCGAATGCTCCGAGGGGCGCTGCCTGACGATTTCGCCGTTCGTCGGGACCAACCTAGGCTGGCCGCTGGCGGCGAAGACGATGTCCTCGAGGGGCACCTCGAGTTCCGCCGCCAAGCGCCGGAGGTTCTCGATCTGGGTCGGCCGGTTCTCATTCTCGATCCTTCGCAGCGCGCGTTCGCTGATCCCGGTGCTGAATTCGAGCTCCTTCTGCGTGGAACCCCTCTCTCGCTTTCGGCGCAGCTCCTTGATGCGGCGCCCGTTCGGGATGAGGATCATCGGCATCTACCGGCACTCCTGCAGTGGGCGGATGGGCGCAGAGATTGCCAATCGAATTCGGCCTTGTACCGGTCAGCGACCGGCCATTCACCGGTTCGGCTGGGACGCGGCGGGCCGCTCGCCTTCGACGGCCGCGAAGCCTGTATCGCTCACTGAAAGCCCCCTATACGACATTCGCCAGGGGTGGCTCTTCGAGGGCGCGCCGCCGCGCCCGAAGCGCGTCTCGGCGGCGCTGCACCTCATTTCGATAGGCGTCGATTTCGTCCAGGTCACGTCCCATTTCGGGGAGATCCGGCATCGGCAGCTGCCGACCCGCCGCCATGTCGTGCCCCGAGAACTCGGAGACGCGCTTCATGGCCGCGTAGATTCTTTGGTAGTCGGTGTCTTCGACCACGACCTCCTTGAGGCTCTGCGTCTTCACGCCCGAGCAGAAGCGCTCGACCACGCCGTTGAGCAATACTTCCTCCACCAGGCGTTCCCATGTCTCGCGCAAATCCGTGTAGAAATCCTTCGCCCAGCGCCGGTATTCATCACTTTCGCGGTTGAAATGAGGATGGGTCCGAAGCCGCTCGCGCATCGCCGCGATGCGTCGTCCCACCTTCTTGGCGATCCAAGGCTCATCGTCCTCGGAGATTAGACCGAAGCGACCATCGCGCTTGCCGATCAGCGTCACCAATGCCCGGACCTGCGGCGTCCGCGCCGCAGCGGCGGCCAGGATTTCTTGGTAGAAGACGAGATGATGGGTGAAAACGATCACCTGCCGGCCTCCGGCAGCCTCCTCGACCAGGCGCTCCGCAATTTTGCGCAGCCGCTGCAGATCGAGAGAGGAGACAGGGTCATCGACGATGATGCCGTGCTTGCCAGGCATCCTGTTCATTTCCGCGAAGAAGCAGGCGATGCCAAGGGCCCGTTGCTCTCCTTCGCTGAGCACTCGCGATTTCAAGGCCCGCTGGCGGGTGTCGAGCGCAAGGTCGAAGAAATTGCGGCCATGATTACTGGCCTCTTCGAACCGCAATGGAACATGGTCCAGATCAAGCCGCCGGATCTCCGCGGTGATGCCGTTCTGCAGCTCCGGCGTGACCAGTTCGCGCCGGCGCCGCGTGGCGAATTGCGAGATCGCGCGCGTGTCGAGCGCCCCCCGGCACGAAAGGAGGCGCAGGCGCAGTTCCAGCTCCGCGCGGCGCACCAGCACGGCATCGAGCTCTTGCGAAAGGCGCTTCGCATCCTGCAGCTCTGCCTGGCGCGCCACCTGCTGGGGATCGCGCGCGGGCTGCGTCTCCAAGGCCGTTGCCTCGCGCTCGATGGTCGTGGCGGCCTCACGTAGTCCGGCTGAGGAAAGGACCGGGAGCGGTACAAGCGCGCCGAGCGTGTTGGCCCCGATATTGGCCAGTACGGCGTCGCGGCGCGCCATGGCCGCGGCGAACCAATTCACCACCGCTTGCGCGCGTTCAGCTTCCGCCGCGCCGAACCCCCGGAATTCCGCAAGGTTGCGCTGCAATTGCGCCGCGGCCGGAATGGCCGTGGCGCGCAGTTCCTCTACCGCCGCCTCAAACACGCGTCCTGCCGCTACAGCCGCCGCGGCTGCGGCGCCTCGCACGAATTGATCGAAACGATTGAGCCGCTGTGCAGCCGCCGCATCGAGATCGCGCTGACACGTAGGGCAGGGATCGCCGAGCTGAAAGTCTTCTTCTTCGGCCCTGATGCCTGCCTCGGCCGCAAACTGGCGGGCGAAGACATACATCCGTTGCCAGGCCGCTTGTCCGGTCTGCGCAAGCGGCTCACCAGCAAACGTCTCTTGCGCTGACAAGGCCGCGGCTGCCGCCGCGGTCTGAGCTTCGACTTTCAGCACCATCAACCGATCCACCGCGCCGGCATCAAGCATCGGGACGATTGCATCTACGTCATCGGCAAGCGCCCGAAGGATATCGATCGCGCGGCGCCGCGCAGCGGCTTGTGCGGCGGGATCCTGCGTCAGTGCGGCCGTGATCTCGCCGAGCTCGCTTTCTTTACCATCGTCCCATGTAGCGGCGGCGCGCAGCGCCTCTTCGCTCGGCAGGTTGGCAATCGTCGTTTGGGTGCTTAGCTCCGAGACGAGGCGACCGGCGCGGGTAATGGGCCGATAGCCCGCGCCCAGAGCGACGCGGCAACGTTGCTCGATCGCCTCGGCCTCGCGGTTGATCTCATCGCCCAAGGCCGTGCACAGCTCCCCCAACTGCGCGGCGATCTCGATCTCGCGCGGGAGGTAAGTGATCTCATTCCGGCCGTCCACGTAGACGCGGACGCTCGCGCTGTCGAGCACCATCGTGCGTGCCAGCACCGCTGGCCGCTCCTGGCCATCCGTCCAGTCCTGGGCTTCGACATCCTGGCCACCAGGAGAGCGATAGCGGATGCGCACCTGGGCGGGCGGAGAGGCTTGCGCCGCGAAAATGTCGCCGCGGAGCTCATCGATCACCCGCGCTAGGCACAGTTTTTTCGCGGCGCGGGCATAGCCGCTCTTGCCGGTCCCGTTGTCGCCGAACACCACGGTGATGCCGTCGACCGCAAAGCGAAGCTCCTGGTCTTCGGCCAAGCGGTCGAGATGACGCACCGGACCGATGCCACACAGGATTGCCGGCGCCCCGCCGGCGTCGGCGTGGGGAAGATGCGCTGCCGCCAGTGGAGTGCAGGTGATATCGCCGACAACGGCGATGCCGTGAGCATGACGCACGCGTGCCCGGACCGCTCCTCGATCCTCTTCGGTCAGGCGCTCGCAGGTCGCAATGCGCCGAAGCGCATCGCGCTGCCAATCCGGCCGATCCTCGCTCCACTGCAACAGGCTCAACGCTAGCCTCTTCTCGAGGATGCCGCCATTCGGGCACCCTACTCTTATACGGTGTAACCATGCCGATAGGCAACCAAAGCGCGAAACACGCCTCGAGGCCTTGGGCCAGATCAGTCTTCGATCAATCGGTCCTCTTCGCTGGCGCGATTCGCCGCAGCCGCGCTCCGCAGGTTGTCGGCCAGGACGCCGAGCCAGTGGCCCCGCGGCGGCGTCCCGCGCGCGCTCGATTGCGGCCGCGATCGCGAGCTGGCCCTGCGCGTGATTGCCAACGCGGACGAGCTCAAGCTGCTCGATGGCAATCGTTAGCCTGCTGCGGATGGCGTCGCTGTTGGGGTACCGCTCGAAGATCTCGCAGGCGAGCGGCCAGAAGCCATCGTCGCGGCTGGTGATCATCCCGGTGACGGCGAGCGCCTGCGCCTCACTCTGGGCGGCATAGCCGCGCAGGAACTCGGCATCTTCCGGCATCTTGGCGAGGTGACCGACGAACAGGAAAGTCGGCAGTCGGTATGCGCTGGATGACACCGTCGCGTTGAGCGCCGCCTTGAGCGCCCGATCTCTGTCGATCTTCCGCAGCTGTTCCCAGAAGGGCCGACGCGTGCCCATGGAGTTCAGGGGAGACCATGTTGCTCGACGCCGCCCTCTCACGGGCACTGCAGCCCTCCGCCGCGGGCGATTGGTACGGTACAGGCGGAAGCCGCGCTCAGGATCCGCCTTCCCAATTGCTCGCTGTCGGGATAACGCTGCCGACCGACAAAGCGAGTCCAACGCGTTGAACCGACGTTGGAGTCCCTTTGAAAAAAGGGGCCGAGGCGCGTTGGACTCGCGGCTCGGCCCCCTTGGTTTTCGTTAGGTCTTCCGCCCGAGCGCGTTGGACATTGCGCCCTGGATTGCCATTATATTTCAGGGACTTGCGGTCAGACGCTGTAGTACATCAGGAACTCGATCGGGTGCGGCGTGTGCTCGAAGTTGTGGATCTCTTCGTATTTGAGCTCGATGTAGGACTCGATGAAGTCCTTGGTGAACACGTCGCCCTTCAGCAGGAAGGCGTGATCGGCACGCAGATTCTCGACCGCTTCGCGCAGCGAGCCGCAGACGGTCGGGATGTCCTTCAGCTCTTCCGGCGGCAGATCGTAGAGGTTCTTGTCCATGGGATCGCCGGGATGGATCTTGTTCTGGATACCATCGAGTCCGGCCATCAGCATCGCGGCGTAGGCGAGATAGGGGTTCGCCGCCGGGTCGGGGAAACGCACCTCGACGCGCTTTGCCTTCGGGCTCGAGACGATCGGGATGCGGCAGGAGGCGGAACGGTTGCGCGCCGAGTAGGCCAGGAGCACCGGCGCCTCGAAGCCCGGGATCAGCCGCTTGTAGCTGTTGGTCGTCGGGTTGGTGAGCGCGTTGATCGCCTTCGCGTGCTTGATGATGCCACCGATATAGAAGAGGGCCGTATCGGAGAGATCGGCGTAGCCGGAGCCGGCAAAGAGCGGCTTGCCGCCCTTCCAGATCGACTGGTGGACATGCATGCCCGAGCCGTTGTCGCCCTTGATCGGCTTCGGCATGAAGGTCGCCGTCTTGCCGTACTGATGGGCGACGTTGTGGCACACATACTTATAAATCTGCATGTGGTCGGCGCATTGGACCACGGTGCCGAACTCGAAGCCGAGCTCGGCCTGGCTCGGCGCCACCTCATGGTGGTGCTTCTCGACCTTGAGGCCCATATCCGCCATCACCGACAGCATCTCGGCGCGGATGTCGCTCTGGCCGTCGACCGGCGGCACCGGGAAATAGCCACCCTTGATCGGCGGGCGATGGCCGGTATTGCCGTCCGGAAATTTCTTGTCGCTGACGTAGGGGCCCTCGTCGCTGTCGATCTCGTACATCGCCCCGTTCATGCCCGCCTTGTAGCGGACATCGTCGAAGATGAAGAACTCGGCCTCGGGACCGAAATAGGCGGTGTCGCCGATGCCGGTGGAGGCGACATAGGCCTCGGCCTTCTTGGCGGTCGAGCGCGGATCGCGGCCATAGGGCTGGCCGGTGAGCGGCTCATGCACGTCGCAGGTGATGATCAGCGAAGTCTGCGCCGCGAACGGGTCGAGCACCGCGGTCGAGCAGTCCGGCATCAGCAGCATGTCGCTCTCGTTGATCGCCTTCCAGCCGGCGATCGAGGAGCCGTCGAACATCACGCCGCCGGCAAGGAAATCCTCCGAGATCGTGCGGATGTGGTGCGCCAAGTGCTGCCACTTGCCGCGCGGATCGGTGAAGCGGAAGTCGACGTACTTGACGTCGTGCTCCTTGATCATATTCATGACTTTTTGAATGTCGGACATAGCCTCTTTCCCGTAGTTGAATCGTCCTTCGGTTGCCCGCTGCCGCGCGAAGCGAGGGCCGGACGTCCTGGCGGCGGACGCTGCTCGCCAGGATCAGATCGCGTCCTTGCCCTTTTCGCCGGTCCGGATACGGATCGCTTCGTCGATGGTGCTGACGAAAATCTTGCCGTCGCCGATCCGGCCCGTATGGGCGGCGTGCTGGATGGCTTCGACGGCACGCTCCACCAGCGTGTCTTCCATCACCACCTCGATCTTCACCTTAGGCAGGAAATCGACGACGTATTCGGCGCCGCGATAGAGCTCGGTATGGCCTTTCTGCCGGCCGAAGCCTTTCGCCTCGGTGACCGTGATGCCCTGGATGCCGACCTCGTGCAGCGCTTCCTTCACCTCGTCGAGCTTGAAGGGTTTAATGATCGCTTCGACTTTCTTCATGGGTCCCCGCCTTCGCGCCGGTCGCGCTAAGACCCGGCGCCAACCGCCGAGTCTGGTATTCACGATGTCTTAAGCAGGACCCGTGCCAGCCGCGCCGCGCCGCAGCAGCCCGAAGCTAGCCCGAATCCTTCTGCCTACAAAGAGAGATTTCTGCCCAAAAATTGGGCAATGTGACGCAGACTCAGGCAGTCTCCTTAGTCGCCGCTATCCATAGACCGCCGCCCGCGCGAAGCGCCCTTCGCTCTGCCGGGTGAGCCACCCGCGGATACGTTCGACAGCCTCCTCAAGCGCCGGCAGGCTCGCCGCGTAGGAGAAGCGCAGATATCCGTCGCCGAGCGCGCCGAAGCTGGTGCCGGAGATGGTGGCGACCCCGGCCTCGTCGAGGAGGCGGCTCTGCAGCGTGCGGCTGTCGAAGCCGGTGCCGGTGATGTTGGGAAAGGCATAAAAGGCGCCGCCCGGCGTGGCGCAGCGGAAGCCCGGCAGCGAATTGAGCGCCTCGACGATGTAGCGGCGCCGCTCGGCGAACGCCGAGACCATCTCGCGCGAAGCCTCTTTGGGGCCGGTTAATGCCGCAATTCCAGCATATTGCGCGGCAGCATTGACGCAGGAGTGGCAGTTGATGGCGAGCCGCTCGGCGGCGGCGAAGAGGGCCTTCGGCCAGGCACCATAGCCGAGCCGCCAGCCGGTCATCGCATACGTCTTGCTCCAGCCGTCGAGCAGGATGACGCGGTCGGCGAGCGCCGGATAGGTCAGCAGGCTGACATGCTCGGCGCCGTCATAGACCATCTCGCCATAAATCTCGTCGCTCATGATGGCGACATGCGGATGGTGCTCGAGCCCGCGGGCGAGCCGGTCAAGCTCGCTCCTCGGCACCGCGCCGCCGGTCGGGTTGGCCGGGCTGTTGAGAATGAGGAGCCGCGTCTTCGGCGTGATCTTCGCCAGCACCTCCTCGGCGTTGAAGGAGAAGCCCTTGGTTTCGTAGAGCGGCATCGGTACCGGCGTCGCGCCGGAAAACCGGATGACGCTCTCATAGATTGGGAAGCCGGGATTGGGGTAGATGATCTCGGCGCCGGGCTCGCCGAACATCATAACGGCGAAGAACATGGTGACCTTGCCGCCCGGCACGACCAGCACCTGGTCGGGCGAGACGGTGACGCCGTGGCGGCGCTGGAGATCGGCCGCGACCGCCTCACGCAGCGGCAGGATGCCGTTGGCGGGCGTGTAGCCGTGATGGCCCTCGGCGAGCGCCTTGCGGCCGGCTTCGACGATATGGCCGGGGGTCGCGAAATCCGGCTGGCCAATGCCGAGATTGATGATGGAGCGGCCTTCGGCCTCCAGCGCCTTGGCGCGCGCCAGCACCTCGAAGGCGCTCTCCGTACCGAGCTGGGCCATGCGGCCAGCCATGGTCAGCATAGGGCGGTCCTCCTCGCTTTCTCCCTATATTCCCGATCGCAGCGCCCCTGCCAAGGGAGCGCGGCATCAGCGAGGGGCGCCTCAGAAGGCCGCCGAGCCGTCGGGGCGGTAGAGCACCGTGTAGGCGCAGAGCATGTCGACACGCCTGCCGTCGCCAGCCAGCGGCAGCAGCAGGTTTTCGACCAAAGCGAACTCGTGATGCGACCAGAGGCGCGGCTTGCCCTTCTGGCGCTGCGGCAGCGCATCGCAGACCGCAAGGCGCAGGCTCCGCATCAGGTCGGCATCTTGGCCGATCGTCCGATGCGCCTCGTCGAACCAGAGTCCGGTCACCTCATGGCCGATCGCGTCGACAATGCCGGTGCCGGCAAGCCGGTAGCGCAGCCGGAAAGGGGATTGCTGAACGTCGAGCAGCCAGATGCCGGGCAACAGGTCTGGTACCTCGACCGGATCGAAGTGGCGGCGGGCCGGCAGCAGCGCTGCGCCCGGCGGGTGGATGCGGGTCCAATAACGGTAAAGCCGGATCAGACTCGGATGCCAGCCCGTGGTGTCGATCTCGATGTCGCTGTTGGTCTGCACGCGCCCGTCCTCGCGACAGAACCAGCCGGGGCGATCGTGGCCCGGCCGACCAAACGCATCGCTTTAGCTCCGGCCGCGCCCGTTCCGCGCGCGGCTGAGATCAACCTCGCTGAAGTCGACCTGATCGACGAGCGCCCCGCCGAAATCCGCCTCGTCGACCCGCGCCCGGCGCAGCGAGGCCTTGCGCAAATCGGCGTTGAAGAACTTGGCACCCTCGAGATTTGCGGGCAGATCGATGCCCTCGGCGCCGACGCGCTCGAGCGGCCCCAGATCGGCGCCGGCGAGCATGGCGCGTCCGAGATGCGCATGCGCCAGGGTCGCGCCGCGCAGATCCGCGCCGGTGAGGTTGGCCTCGCGCAGATCGGCAAGGGTGAGATCGCAGGCGGCGAGCAGTGCGCCCGAAAGATTGGCGCCGCGCAGCGCCACGTGGATGAGCTCGGCGAGCGCCAGATTGACCTTGCGCAGATCCTGGCCGCTGAGATCGGTGTCGTGCAGGACGGCACGTTCGCCTTCGCGCCCGTCGCTGTCGATCCATTGGGCATGGAGCCGCAGCAGTTTCCTGAGCTGATCGGCGGCGATGCTGCGCAGCGTATTACCCTGCAGCTCGCCGCGGCCGACCGCCTCGTGCAGCGCGCCGGGATCGACGATCGCACCAGTGATGTCGGCGCCGCGCAGCTCGGCGCCGCCCAGCTTCGCGTCGGCGAGGATCGCGCCGCGCAGCACCGCTTCGTTAAGTTTGGCGTAGCTGAGATCGGCGCTCTCCAGGATCGCTCCGGTCAGGTTGGTGCGGCGCATATCCGTGCCCGAAAGATCGGCACGGCGCAGCACGCTGTCGGTGAGCTCGGCCATGGAAAGCGCAGCGTGAGCGAGCTTGGCGCCGGAGAAATCTGCACCCTTCGCCTGCACGGATTGCAGATCCGCCGAGCGCGTCTGGTAGCCAGGACCCGCGCCGGGGTCGACGTGGCCATTGGCGAGCGCGCCGTCGCGCAGATCGGCCTCGGCGAGACAGGCGCGCTCGAGCCGTGCGCCCCAGAGGCGTGCGCCGCGCAGATCGGCCTCTCGCAGATCGGCGCCGCCGAGGCTCGCCAGGCGAAGATCGGCGACGAAGAGGTTGGCCTTCTCGAGCCGCGCGCCGTCGAGCCGGCAGCCTTGCAGATTGGCGCCGGTGAAATCGGCCCCCGAGAGGTCCTGATTGCTGAGATCGAGGCCGCTCAAGTCATGATGCGCGAGCGAGGCGGGCCGTCCGCCCCACCAGCCTTCGACATAGCGCTTCTGCAGCAGCAGCACGCGGCGCAGCTGCTGCTCAGTAAGCCGTGTCTTTGCGGGCGGCGCGCCCGACATCGCTCGTGCGGTCATGCGCGTAGTGTTGCTCAAGGCGCGGTGAAAATCTCGTCCGTTTACATCGAAAGCAAGCAGATCGAAAGCGCGCCAAAGCCCCAGCGAAAGCGTGTCCGCACCGCGCATTTTGCGTCCACGAGGAGCTGCCGCTGGCCTAGTATGGAGCGCGAGTACGGAGGAGCAGAGGGGCTCCGGCATGCCTCATTTCGAGGTGCATACTCTGGCGCAGGATCGCTGGCTCATCGACGGCATTTTCGTCGACAAGGAGACGGCGATCGATGATGCAAAGCTGCTGCTGGGACGCAGCAGCTCCTGCGACGCCGTGCGCGTGCTGCACGTTGAAGAGCGGCAGAGCAGCTTCTTCGAATGGACGATCTATGCCGCGGCCCGGCCCCGACCGAACTGGCGCCGCCGCATCGGTGCGAGCGCGCGAGCCGCGGCGAACCGGGAGCCGCCG
>Ga0134128_10011494_pt1 | contig 10585 bp, 9 predicted proteins | sample KB31754_FD_96462 | JGI IMG/M metagenome (GOLD analysis project Ga0134128, IMG submission 96462) | Terrestrial soil microbial communities with excess Nitrogen fertilizer from Kellogg Biological Station, Michigan, USA - KB3-175-4 | ecosystem: Environmental > Terrestrial > Soil > Unclassified ...
ACTCCCACTGGCGTCTCATCGGGTTCTGCCACTAGTCAGCTTCTCCTCATACCGCAGCGGTCGCCTCGCTCGCCGCCCTCGCCTTCCGGTACTCGGCCAGTTTCTCGTCGAGATCGCGCACGGCGGCTGTGTCCTCGGCGAAGGCTAGCGCGCGGCGCAGGCCGACAATCCTGGACGATATCCGCCGGGAGCTATTCAACGTAGTCAACCGGGCCGAGTCAGCCAAAGTCTCGCACGCTTCGGTAACCTCGCCCTGCTTAATCAGAGCTTCGGCCCGGAATGCCAGGGTAAGCGCACTGTTATGACAATTGACTGGTGCGAGCAGCCCGAGCGAACGGCGGGCGGCATCAGATGCGTCGACCGGCATATTGAGCTTGAGCGCGCATTCGCTTTCCGTGCCCCAGTAGAACGAACGGTCGTAGAAATACCACCAGGGCGAGCGCGGCGTTTCGCCGGAGATCCTGATCAGCGCCTCCTGCTCGCGATCGAGCGCTGCCTGGCTGCGTCCGACCTGCCCGGCGGCGGCGTAGGCACGGGCCGCCACGTCGGCCGAGTAGGCGATGGCGTACGGGTTCCCGCTGGCTCGCCCGGCCACCTGCGCCGCCTGCGCGTGGTCGATGGCGCGACCGGTCCGCTGGGTGGCCGCTGCCAGTTGGCTCGCGGCCGCCAGCGTGTAGGCCACCAGTTCGTTGTTGCCCGCACGGTAGGCGGCCGACCTGGCGTCGTCGTAGTAGTACCAGGCCGCCTTGTAGTCGCCGAGGTTGAACAGCAGCCAGCCGATGAGCTGGGTCAGGTCGCCGTACGCGGTGATGGCGCGGCTCGTCACGACCTCGGGCACGCTACGAGCCAGTGCCGCCATCGCCGACCGCAGTGCCATTGCCGGCTGCAACGTGATGCGCGGGCCCACCGTTCCGCCGAGGCGGCGCAGGCCGGCTACCACGTCGCTGGTGTAGTGCACGATCGCGATATCGGTGCTGAGCGCGCCGCCCCGCGAGCCGCCGATGAGCCTCGGCACTTCGAGCACCGGGGCGGCGGCGACGATCGCCAGCGCGCTGCTGGCCTCAAGCAGCAGCGTCCGCCGGCGAAGCCGGCGAGCGGGCTCGTCGGCCACGCTGCCCGCCTCGATCAGCTGGGTGATCTGCGCCCGCTTGATGGTCTCCAGCGCCGCCTGGAGCGCGGCTGTCGATACGGCCGGAACCCGGTCGGCCGGATGATCATCGGCCGGCCGGTGCGATCGGTCGGCCGACATCCCCGGGATCCGGTCGGCCGGAAACCCGTGCGAACGGTGCTGTTCGTGTTCGCGATGCTGACCGAGCCTGCGTTCGGTGACCGACAATGCGGATCGCGGCCTGTTGCCATAGTCACGGCAGTCGCCCAGCAGATCGGTAATCCTGCATTCGTAGAGCCGAGCCAGCTTGTCAAGCGTATCCAGCGATGGCGCATGACCGGTCTGCCCGGGCCACTGCTCCCAGTAGGAGAAGTTCTTGAACGTCTTCGGATCATCCGGCCAGATCTCGGTCCAGCGCTCAGCGGCCTGCGGCTGGCTCCAGCCGTGCGCCTGCCGCATCGCCACTCTGGGATTTACCCGATAGGCAGTTTGGAAGATCACACCGATTTCGGCCCAGGTGCGGCCTTCTTCACGCAATTGCGCTGCATGCAACGCTTGCGCTTGGCGTACGCTGCGTGGTTTAGCGGTCACGACCATTTCCTTCGCGCCCGACTTGATTCCCGCCCTCTTCCGGCCGGCCGACATTCGATCCGACCGGTTGTTACGACAGTAACCCCTAATCAATGGCCCGTATGGGGATGCCTCATTGTTCCTCCCCGGCTGGCTGGGAGGATCTGACAAGCCAGCACTGGGCACTCCGGACAACGCCAAGACTGCCCCTAGCGAGTTCGGAGGGGCAGGCCATTTTTCCAAAAGCCGGTCAGCGCCATCGGTATCGCGATTAACCCAAAACAACAATCGCATGAACTTCACGGTAAATTCGCATCGATTCAGGGAATTTGCCGTGATTTAGGTTTTTCGTGCGGTATGGCGGTTACTACGCTGGGGAAGTGGCCATGACGTCTTTGTCCGAAGGCAGCATCCGCGTGGCCTTCCGAGCAAGAGCCGCGACCCGGCGCAGCAGCCTGGAACTCGACATCGCGCCCTCTACGGTGCGGACGGCCAGGCACTGGGCCGCAGACCTCATGGCCCAGGCAATTCCGTCGCACGCAGGCGAACTCGTCGACGCTGTCGTCCTTCTGGTGTCCGAACTGGTAACCAACGCTATCCAGGCCGTCGACCGAATGGCGGCGAACCCTGGCGGCCAGCCAGGGATCGCAGTCAGTGCCAGGGTATGGCTGACCATCTCCAGCTCGCCCGACCTAGTCAGGATCGAAGTCCACGACACCGCCTGCATCCCGGTCCCGCCGTCCCATCGCGCCGAGGATTTCGAGGAGTCGGGCCGCGGACTCGAAGTCATCTCCGTGCTGGCCAGCGACTGGGGCTGGAACGCAGAACCGCTGGGCAAGGTCGTCTGGTGCGAACTGAAAGCCGGCGACTCCTTATCAGCCATCAGTGATCGCCAATCCAGTCGTTGACCCAGGCCACATCTACCATGCGCTCGGCGATCAGCGCGGGCGATTACGGGTGCTGGCTGCTGACCGAGATGACCTCGCCGGTCAGGTAGGAGGCGTAGTCGCTGGCCAGGAACACCATCACTGCCGCTACCTCCCAGGGCTCCGCGGACCGGCCGAACGCCTCCCGGGTGGCCAGCTCATCGAGCACGTCCTGCGACATGACCTTGGCCAGGAACTGATGCATGACCAGGCTCGGCGACACGGCGTTCACCCTGATCCCGTGCTCGGCGACGTCCATCGCCGCGCATCTGGTCAGTGCCATCACCCCGGCCTTCGCGGCGGCGTAGTGAGCCTGGCCGGGCTGGGCCCGCCACCCGAGCACCGAGGCGTTGTTGACGACGGCGCCGCCTCCGCCCTGGGCGATCAGCTGCCGCAGCGCGGCCCGCAGGCAGCGGAACGTGCCGTTCAGGGTCACGTCGAGCACCCGAGCCCACTGTTCATCGGTCATCTCGGTGATCGGCGCCGTCCCGCCTAGCCCGGCGTTGTTGATCATCACGTCGATCCGGCCGAACCGCCGGACCGCCCCCTCGATCAGTGCCTGGACCGCGGGCTCGCTGGTCACATCGCACGGCACTGACCACAGCCGGTCGGCACCGAATTCCTGCGCCAGCTCGGCCTCCGTAGCGGCCAGCCGGGCGGCGTGCGCGTCGCTGATCGCCAGGAGCGCGCCCTCCTGCAGGCAGCGCCGGGCGGCCGCGCCGCCGATGCCCGTACCGGCCGCCGCCGTGAGCACCACGACCTTCCCGGCCAGCAGGTCGCGGCCCGCAGGCGGGACCACCGGCTGGTTCACGGCGCCAGCCCGAGCGCACGGCGGGCGATGATCCCGAGCTGAATCTCGTCGGACCCGCCGTAGATGGTGTCGGCCCGGCTGAACAGGTACAGGCGCTGCCAGCCGTCGAGCTCGTACGGTGCCGCCTTCGCGACCATGGCGGCCGCTCCACGCACGTCCATGACGAGCTCCCCTAGCGATTTGTGCCAACGAGACCAAAGTATTTTCATAACGGATGGATTGGCGCTGCTGTCCGCCTCTGGGTTCTCGCCCCCAGCGACGGTCGCCAGCGCGTAGGAGCGCAGAACCTCCAGGCCGAGCCAGGCCCGCGCGATGCGGTCGCGGAGCAGCGGATCCTTGGCCGCGCCGGTCCGCTTCGCGTGCGCGACCAAGTCCTCGAACTCCCGCCGGTAGGCGATCAGCTGGCCGAACACGGCGACTCCGCGCTCGACCCCGAGCAGGAACCTGGCCACCCGCCAGCCATCGCCCGGCTGGCCGAGCACCAGGTCGGCGTCGGTGCGCGCACCGTCGAAGAACACCTCGCTGAACTCGCTGGTCCCGGTGAGCTGCCGGATCGGCCTGACCGTGACCCCAGGCTGGCGCATCGGGACGAGCAGCATCGACAGCCCGGCACTGCGTCTGGACTCCGGATCGGTCCTGGCCAGCACGAAGCACCAGTCGGCGACGTGGGCCAGCGAGGTCCACACCTTCTGCCCGGTAAGCACCCAGTGGTGACCCCGCCCGCTACGCCCCCCGCCCTCCACCCGGGCCGACGTGCTGACCGAGGCCAGGTCGGAACCCGCGCCGGGCTCGGAGAAGCCCTGGCACCACAGTTCGGTGACGGCCGCGATCGGCGGCAGGAACCGCCGCTGCTGCTCGGGAGTGCCGAATTCGATCAGGGTCGGGCCGAGCAACTGCTCGCCCATGTGGCTTACCCGGGCCGGGGCGTCGGCCCGCGCGTACTCCTCGTGAAAGATCAGCTGCTGCTCGATCGACGCGCCGCGTCCGCCGTGCCCGCGCGGCCAGCTCAGCGGCGTCCAGCCCGCCTCGTGCAGCTCCTGGTCAAAAGCCAGCCGCTGGTCGAACGCCTCGTGCTCGCGGCCGGGTCCGCCCGCTCCGCGCAGCCCGGCGGAATCGCCGGCCAGGTGTTTGGCGAGCCAATCACGCACCAGGTATCGGAATTCCTCGTCGGTCACGCCGGCCTCCCGCTGGATCGGCAACCACCAGCAGTGCGGAAGCCTAGCAAGGTCATTTACCGGGCTAGGCTGAGCGCCGTCGGAGGGCCCGCCGGCGTAGGCTCCCTACCAAGCACTTGCTTGTCTGGAGGACCCCGTGCCGAGCACCATCCCGCAGGCGATGCGACAGGCGGCCAGCCAGTTCGGCGATTGCGTGGCGATCGCCGAACCCGGCGGCGTCTCGCTCAGCTATGAGGAGCTGCATCAGGGTGTGCGGCAGGTCGCTGGCGCGCTGGCTGCTAGCGGCATCGAGCCAGGAGACCGGGTCGCGATCTGGTCGCCGAACACCCATCACTGGGTGCTGGCGGCGCTCGGGTCACTGTACGCGGGGGCCACGCTGGTGCCGGTCAATACCAGGTACACCGGGCACGAGGCGTTCGACGTCATCTCGAGGACGAAGGCGCGGGCCTTGTTCGTGGCCGGGCCTTTCCTGGGAGTGGACCGGCTTCAGGCGCTGCGAAACGCGGTCGGCCAGGTCCCGTTGCCCGAGTTGATCGTGCGGATCCCGGTGGAGTCGGACGAGCCAGCCTGGGACGACTTTCTCGAGCGGGCCGTCAGCGACGAGGTGATCGACGCCAGGGCGGACGCCGTGACGCCGGACACCGTGAGCGACATCTTGTTCACCTCAGGCACGACCGGGCGGAGCAAGGGGGCGATGTCGGCCCACCGGCAGGCGCTGGATGTCGCGCGGGCCTGGGCGGAGCGCGCGGAACTGACCCAGGCTGACCGGTACCTGATCGTCAACCCGTTCTTCCACAGCTTCGGCTACAAGGCCGGCATTCTCGCCTGCCTGCTGACCGGAGCCACGATGATCCCGCAACTGGTGTTTGATCCGGGCGCATCGATCAAGCTGATCGAGCAGGCCCGCATCACGGTATTTCCTGGCGCGCCGACGCTCTACACCTCGATCCTGGACCATCCCGGGCGGGCCGAGCACGACCTGTCGAGCCTGCGGCTGGCGGTCACCGGCGCCGCCGTCGTGCCGGTCGCGCTGGTCGAGCGGATGCGGGCCGAATTGACCTTCGACACCGTGCTCACCGCCTACGGGCTGACCGAGGCCGTGATGGCCACGATGTGCGAGGCCTCCGACGACAACGAGACCATCGCGACGACATCGGGCCGGGCCGGGGCCGGCATGGAGATCCGGATAGCCGTCGTGCCGGAGGCGCGCCAGGCTAGCACCGCGGCCGGCGAGGAGCAGGTCGGCGAGATCCTGCTGCGCGGGCCGAACGTAATGCTCGGCTATCTCGACGATGAGGCGGCGACGGCCGAGGCGATCGACCCCGACGGCTGGTTGCATACCGGCGACGTGGGCCGGCTGGACGAGCGGGGTTACCTGACCATCACCGACCGGCTCAAGGACATGTATATCTGCGGCGGGTTCAACGTGTACCCGGCCGAGATCGAGCAGGCGCTGGCCCGCCATCCGGCGGTCGCCGAGTCGGTCGTGATCGGCGTGCCCGATGACCGCTTGGGCGAGGTCGGCAAGGCGTTCGTGGTGCGGCGGCCGGGCGCTGAAACCTCCGCCACCGAGCTGATCGAGTTCTGCCGGGAGCGGCTGGCGAACTTCAAGGTGCCTCGGCAAGTCGAGTTCACCGGCGACTTGCCGCGCAATCCGGCGGGTAAGCCGCTAAAGCGACTACTGCGAGGAGAAGCCACGTGACCGATCAAGTTCCGGCCGAGGACGAACCCGTCGTCCTCTACGAGCAGCGCGGTTCCACGGCATTGATCACCTTGAATCGGCCCCGGTACCGGAACGCGCAGAACTCGGTGATGACGTACGCGATCGACGCCGCGCTGGAGCGGGCGGTCAACGACAGCGAGATCAAGGTGATCGTGCTGGCCGGGGCCGGTGATCACTTCTGCGCCGGGCACGACATCGGTACTCCAGGACGCGACGTGCACGTGACCTATGACCGCAAGGCCGTGCTGTGGTGGGACCACACCGACAAGCCCGGCGCCGACGGCCGGTACGCCCGCGAGATGGAGGTCTACCTGGGCATGTGCCGGCGGTGGCGGGAGATCCCCAAGCCGTCGATCGCGATGGTGCACGGCGCCTGCATCGCGGGCGGGCTGATGCTGGCCTGGATCTGCGATCTGATCGTGGCCTCGGACGACGCGTTCTTCTCCGACCCGGTGGTGCGGATGGGGATTCCCGGCGTGGAGTACTTCGCGCATCCGTGGGTGCTGGGGCCGAGATTCGCCAAGGAAGCACTGTTCACCGGAGACCGGTTCAGCGCCCAGCGAGCATACGAAGTCGGCATGGTCAACCGGGTGGTGCCGCGCGGCGACCTGGCCCAGACGACCTTCGAGCTGGCCGACCGGATCGCCAAGATGCCGGCTTTCGGGCTCTCGCTGGTCAAGCGGGCCGTGAATCAATGCGAAGACCAGATGGGCATGCGCGCGGGCATGGACTCGGTATTCGGACTCCACCACGTCGGGCACTCGCACAACGCCGAGGTCGGCGGAGACTCACTGGCCGGCATGGACGCCCGGTCGATGAAGTCCGGCGCCTAACGTGGACCTCGATCTGGATCCGGTCGATGAGGCGTTTCGCGCCGAGGTCCGGGCCGGGCTAGCCGCGATTCTGCCCCCGCATCCGCTGCCGTCAGTCGACACGGCCGAAGGGTTCGCGGCGCACCGGGAGTTCGAGCGCAAGCTGTTCGACGCGAGGCTGGCCGTCGTTTCCTGGCCGGAACGGTATGGCGGCCGGGACGCACCGCTGTCTCAGTGGCTGGTATTCGAGGAGGAGTACTACCGGGCCGGCGGGCCGGTGCGGGTCGGCCAGAACGGGCTGTTCCTGCTCGCGCCGACGCTGTTCGCGCACGGCCGCACCGAGCAACTGGACCGGATCTTGCCGCCGATGGCCACCGCCGAGCAGGTCTGGGCGCAGGCCTGGTCCGAGCCCGGAGCGGGCAGCGATCTGGCGGCGATCCGGTCTACGGCCGTGAAGACCGAGGGAGGGTGGCTCCTGTCCGGGCAGAAGACCTGGAGTTCGCGGGCCGCGTTCGCGGACCGGGCGTTCGGATTGTTCCGGTCCGATCCCGCCGCCGAAAGGCATCGGGGGCTCACCTACCTGATGTTCGACCTGCGGGCGCCGGGAGTGACGGTGCGGCCGATCGCGCAGCTGGACGGTGAGCCTGGGTTCGCCGAGATCTTTCTGGACGAGGTGTTCGTGCCGGACGCGGACGTGATCGGTGCGCCGGGCGCGGGCTGGAAGGTCGCGATGTCGACGGCCAGCCACGAGCGCGGGCTTTCACTGCGCAGTCCCGGCCGGTTCATCGCGGCCGCCCAGAAGCTGCTGGACCTATGGCAACAGACGCAGGACCGGCCTTCGGGCGAGCGGGTCGCGGACGCCTGGATCGCGGCCCGGGCCTACCAGTTGCATACGCACGGCACGGTCGCCGCGCTGGCCGACGGCGGGTCGCTCGGGGCCGAGTCGAGCCTGGGCAAGGTGTTCTGGTCCGAGCTCGATGTCAGCATCTGCGAGACCGCGCTCGAGCTGCTCGGCCCCGAAGCAGAGCTGGCCGGGGAGTCGTGGGCGGACAGCTACCTGTTCTCGCTCGCGGGGCCGATCTACGCCGGGACGAACGAGATCCAGCGCTCGGTGATCGCCGAACGGCTGCTCGGGCTGCCCCGATGAGGTTCACGCTGAGCGGCGAGCAGCGGCAGTTCGGCGCGGCGATCCATGAGCTGCTCGCCGACTCCGATGTGCCGGCCGCGGCGCGGGCCTGGGCCGACGGCGATCACCAGCCCGGTCTGGCGATCTGGCGGGCGCTGGCCGGCACCGGCGTGACGTCCCTCGTGGTGCCCGAGCCGGCTGGCGGCCTGGGCGCGACGCCGGTCGATCTGGTGGTCGCCTGCGAGGAGCTAGGACATCACCCGGTCCCTGGCCCGATCGCCGAATCAGTCGCTGCCATCCCGGCCCTGCTCGCCGATCTGGCCCAGGGTGAAGTGCCTCGGGGAAGCGCTGGCCCCGATCGCGAGGTGGGTAAGTGGAACGACTGGTTGCGGGAACTGGCGACCGGGGAGTTGATCGGGACGCTGGCGGTGCCGCCAACTCTCCCCTACGCGCTCGACGCGGATGTAGCGCGGCTGGTGCTGCGGGCCGCCGATGGCCAGCTTTGGCTGGCGGACGCCGGGACGCCGGTCAGGTCGATTGATCCGGCCCGGCGGCTGTTCAGGGTGTGGCCGGCCCGGGAACTCCTGGACGACGCTGCCGCCGCCATCGCGACCACGATCCAGCACGGCACGCTGGCCAGTGCCGCTCTTCTGCTCGGGGCCGGGCGCGGACTGCTCGAAGCGTCGGCGGCGCATGCCAAGACCCGGGAGCAGTTCGGGCGGCCAATCGGCGCGTTCCAGGCCGTGAAGCACGACCTCGCCAACGTGCTGATCGGCCTCGAATTCGCGCGTCCCCTGCTGTACGCGGCGGCGATCGCGCTCGGCTCCCGCGCACCCACCGCCGCCCGCGATTTGTCGGCCGCCCGGGTTGCCTGCGCCGACGCGGCACGACTGGCCGCCCGCACGGCATTGCAGGTGCACGGTGCGATCGGCTATACCCGCGAGTGTGACATCAGCCTGTGGCTGGCCAAGGTCAGGGCGCTGTCGTCGACCTGGGGCAGCCAGGCCACCCATCGCGCGGTCGTCCTGGCCGCGCTGACCGAGCCGAGGACGGGCCCTTGGAGCTGACACCGTGGGAGCTGACACCGTGGAGCTGACCAGCGAGCAGGCGGCGTTGCGCGATTCGGTGGCTGACCTGCTGCGACGGCAGCCGCCGGCGGGTGATCCCGAGGTCGACGGCGCCGGTGAGCGGGAAGCCGGGCTCTGGCGATCGCTCAGCGAGATCGGAGTCGGCGGGCTGGCCATCGGAGAGCAGTTCGGCGGGGCCGGAGCCGGACCGGTAGAGATCAGCGTCGTGGCCGAGCAACTCGGCCGGGCGCTGGCGCCATCGCCGCTGCTGGGCTCGGCAGTGCTGGCCGCCCGGGTAATCCTGGCCACCGAGGATCAAAACGCCCGCAATGCGTTTCTCCCGAAAATTAGTGACGGAAGCCTGATCGCCTCGCTGGCCTGGACGGATAGCGAAGGCGACTGGGACCCGACCCGGGCCGCCTGCTACGCGACGGCCAGGGGCGGCGGCGGCTGGACGCTGACCGGGACCGCGCACTACGTGCTCGATGCCGACCTCGCGGGCGTGCTGATCGTAGCCGCCGCGATGCCGGACGAGAGCATCGGGCTGTTCGAGGTCACGCCGGGTCAGCCAGGCGTTGCGATCGAAGCGACGCCGGCGTTGGATCAGACCAGGCGGCTGGGCGTGGTCAGGCTGGCGGCCGCCGCCGATGATCCGCTGACCTGCGGCGACGACGCGAGCGCGGCGCTAGCTGGAGCCAGAGACCTGGCCTGCATCGCGCTCAGCGCCGAACAGGTCGGGGCCGCCGCCCGCGCGCTCGACCTGACGACGGGCTACACGAAGACGAGGATCCAGTTCGGCCGGGCGATCGCTAGCTTTCAGGCGATTCAGTTCCGGCTCGCTGAGTTGTACGCGCTGGTCGAGTCGGCCAGGGAACTGTCGTACCGCGTCGCGTCGGCGGCAGCCGAGCCCGGGCCGGACCTGCCGCTGCTGGCGGCGGCCGCCAAGGCGTACTGCTCGGAGGTGCTGAGCAAGGTGGCGGCCGAGACAATCCAGTTGCACGGCGCGATCGGCATCACCTGGGAGTACGACGCGCACCGCTACTTCAAGCGGGCGCACGGCGCCGGGCAGCTCTTCGGCTCGCCGTCCGCGCACCTGGCCAGGATCGCGGAAGCGATGCTAGACAGCTAGCGCCCAGTTCCGGCTGGGTGACGGCGGCGGCGCCCCCGGCCGCGTCGCCGCTACATCCAGTCGGCGTGCTTGGGCCAGGCCAGCATGGTCTCGACGACCTCGGGCGGACCCTCCTCGATCGGCACGGCGAGGGTTCCG
>Ga0134128_10011495_pt1 | contig 10584 bp, 8 predicted proteins | sample KB31754_FD_96462 | JGI IMG/M metagenome (GOLD analysis project Ga0134128, IMG submission 96462) | Terrestrial soil microbial communities with excess Nitrogen fertilizer from Kellogg Biological Station, Michigan, USA - KB3-175-4 | ecosystem: Environmental > Terrestrial > Soil > Unclassified ...
CTCCTTTATCAGAAGCCGAAAGAGAGCTTATAGCAACTTATGTTTCATGGTTAAATGATTGTATGTTTTGCACGAACAGCCACGCCGCTGCCGCAAGATGCCTGTATGGTGAAAACCAAAATACGGTGGACGATGTCTTAAAAGATATGGAACGATCTGGCATCAGTGATAAAATGAAAGCGCTTTTGAACATCGCCGGCAAAGTACAAATCTTAGGTAAAGAAGTAAAAGAAAAGGATGTGCAAGCGGCAAGAGATCTTGGTGCGAATGATCGCGAAATACACGACACGGTGTTGATTGCCGCAACCTTTTCTATGTTCAATCGCTATGTTGACGGCCTGGCAAGCCTTACGCCCACAGACCCTACGGCTTATGAAGAAATGGGCAGGCGCATGACGGAAAAGGGATACGTATTACCACAAAAAACAAACAATTAGAATGGCACACATAAATCTACAAAATGACTTACCAGGCATAAGAGGGCCGATGGCGTTCCGTCCTGAAACCGCAAAACCTTTAAATGAGCTTGCGGAAATTTTATTGCATGATGACAACAACACTCTTTCGCGTGGCGAAAGAGAAATGATCGGCGCGTATGTTTCAGCATTGAACGATTGCTTTTATTGCCAGAATGTTCATGGCGCCCTTGCGCAGCATTATTTTGAATGCGACATGCAATTCATAGATCATATAAAAAAAGACTTTTTATCTGCCCCGATTTCTGAAAAATTAAAAGCCCTGCTCAGCATCGCGGGCAGTGTGCAAAAGGGCGGAAAATTTGTTACGCCAGATCAAATTAAAAACGCAAAAATTCTTGGCGCTACAGACAGAGAAATACACGATACTGTATTGATAGCTGCCGCGTTTTGTATGTTCAACAGGTATGTGGATGGCCTTGACACGTTTGCTCCCGGGGATAGAAACCTGTATGTTGAACGCGCTAAATGGAGAGCGGAGGAAGGTTACGCAAATATTGATTTATATAAATAAAGTTTTTTTTCTCATAAACATTTATAGATCCCTTTCCTGTTTCTACAGGAACGGTTATCTATAATTTTAAAAAAATAGTTCAATTAAAAATTTACTGAAGCCTTATGAAAAAAATATTTTATGCTGGTGTTATTGGCTTGCTGCTGTTTGAAATACTAAACGTGTATTTTATTATGCCAATGCCCGGCAGCCAGAAAATGAACAGCATTGATCTTGCTTATTTCTTATACCGGTGGCGATGGTTGTTCAGGATATTTTTTTTAGCAATGATCTTGTCTGGATTTTTCATGTCTTTTAAAAAGCGTTTATGGGTACCGTTAGTATCAGTGATTATTGTGGCCGTGGGTATTTATGCTTTGAATTTTAAAATGGCTGCCGATCATATGTTCTATAAAACAAAAAATTTATTGATGGTGAGTGCGAATAAAAACAAAGTTGATTCGCAGCGATTGATCATTGGTATAGAACGAAACGGAATCGCCAAAGCTTATCCCATTCAATTTTTAGGTTATCATCACCAGGTTTCTGATACGATTGCCGGTGAGCCCGTTCTGGTAACCTATTGTACCGTTTGCAGAACAGGAAGAGTTTTTCAACCCGAGGTAAACGGTAAGAATGAAACGTTCAGATTAGTTGGGATGGATCATTTCAATGCAATGTTTGAAGATGCAACCACTAAAAGCTGGTGGCGGCAGGCAACCGGCGAAGCCATTACCGGTAAATTAAAAGGAGAAAAATTACCTGAAGTTTCCAGTTCACAAACTTCTTTGGCAGAATGGCTGAGATTGTATCCCAATTCTTTGGTGATGCAAGCTGATCCGGATTTTGTTGCTTCGTACGACAGCACTTTCAAATATGAAAATGGCAAAAGCAAAAGCAAGCTCACCGGAACAGACAGCCTTTCATGGAAAGATAAATCATGGGTGATAGGTGTAAAAGCAGGAGACAAGTCAAAGGCTTATGATTGGAATCAATTAAAGAAAGAAAAAATTATCCGGGATAAAATTGATCAGACCCCAATTGTGCTAATTCTTGCCGCTGACAATAAAAGCTTTTTTGCGTTTGAAATTCCTTCGCAAAATTCAGCTGTTGATTTCAGGAACGACAGCCTCTTCATAGATAATAATATTTACCGAATAGATGGAAAATCATATGCAGGATTGTCAGCGCTGAAAAGGCTTCCGGCTTCCCAGGAATTCTGGCATAGCTGGCGGACATTCAATCCATAAAAAGGGCTCCTTATAAGCCAAAATGTAGAAATCTACTTTTTCGCTTATCTCGTCGAACTTTTATTTCTTTCGTCATTAATTTTAGAAAAACTCAAAATGTTTTTTCTATAAAAATAAAAAAAACCGGCACCAAATGATGCCGGTCGAATATCGATAAAAAGATTACTAAACGTATTTTGTAACCCCGGGGATCGCCACGGGATAAAGTCCATTAGCATCAGGCAATATTGGTGGTGTTGCGTCAAAAGCGTATTTCTGAGGCATGATGTTGATGCCGGAATTAATGGCTTTGTCCCAATCGATTACCTGCCCGGAATAAGTAGCCATTCGCCCAAGAATTGAGGTCATAGTACTTTTAGCAGCGCGCTCTGCATCCTGGAATTTAAATTCGCCTTTAGCTACCGCTGCAAATAATTCATCATGCTCCGCCTGGTAGGGCTGATTTTCTGTTTTTTTATCAAACTGATAAATAGTTTTTCCTTTGTTGTCTGTAATGCGGGACTCATCACAAAATACTTTTCCTTTTGTGCCGATTAAAAGCTCATCTACTTTACTCATAGTTCCTTTTATGTGACGACATTGGCTGTTCAAAATTGCTCCATCGCCATAATGAAATTCTACATAATGATGGTCGAATATTTCGCCATAATCTTTGCCTTTGCGCACTTCGCGTCCGCCCATGCCTTGCGCTTTTACGGGATAAGCGTCTAACGCCCAGTTAATCACATCAAGATTATGAATGTGCTGCTCCGTGATATGATCTCCGCATAGCCAGTTGAAATAATACCAATTGCGCATTTGATATTCCATTTCTGTCCATTCCGGTTTGCGCGGATGCATCCAAACGCCGTCATTGTCCCACCACGCCTGGGCCGCAACGATCTCACCAATAGCCCCATCCTGAACGCGTTTGATCAATTCCCTGTAAGAAGTCTGGTACCGGCGCTGCAAGCCAACGACTACATTTAATTTTTTTGCCTTTGCTATTTGCGCCGCTGCCAACACTCTTTGAATTCCTGCTGGATCAGTAGCAACAGGTTTTTCCATAAAAATTTGCTTACCCTGCTTTACTGCTTCTTCAAAATGAATTGGCCGGAAGCCAGGAGGCGTGGCCAGGATCACAACATCTGCCAGTGCCATCGCATTTTTATAAGCATCAAACCCAACAAATTTATTTTCCTCCTTCACCATCACACGTCCTTTTTTATCGCTCATTTCTTCCATGATTGATTTCAAACTTCCATCCAGCCGGTCTTTAAATGCATCCGCCATGGCAACCAATTGCACATTTTGTTTTGTGCTCAATGCCTGTACGGTAGCTCCCGTTCCGCGGCCTCCACAGCCAATCAGCGCAATTTTGATGACACCTTCAGAGCCGGAAAAAAAGTTGGCTTTTGAAAGAAGCGGCGCCGCCAGCATACCGCCTGCCAGCAATGTAGAATTTTTTACAAACGATCTTCTGCTTTGGTGATAATTTTTTAAATTTTCTGGATTCATAAAACGTGTTTTTGGAATGTATAAATATTGATTATAAGCTTAATAATTTCTCGAAAAATTGTTCTACTTCCGCCTTCGAAGGCTGTTTAACGGGCCGTACAATTCTGAATCCAACAAATGGCGCATCGGCAATCCACCATTTACTTTTTGGAATTTGTGGATCGCGGGCGTTCCATTTTCTATTAGAAGGAAGTCGTGCTGCGCTTCTTAAATTAACCGCATCATCACGAAAATGACCTCCTTTTAAAGTGATCGGATAAGTAGAGGTTGGTTCCAATACAGGATCAGTGGCTCCCGGTTTTATTTCATCAAAATATTTTTCATTGTATTGGTCAAGCGTCCATTCAGCTACATTGCCTGTCATATCATAGAGCCCCAGTGCATTGGGTTTGCGCGTCATCACCCGGTGGTATTTATTGTCGCTGTTTTCCGCATACCATGCATAATCACTGAGCTGCTTTTCATCATTTCCAAATGGATAAGCCGTCTTCGATCCTGCGCGGCAGGCATATTCCCATTCGGCTTCGGTTGGTAGCCTGTAAAATATTCCGGTTTTATTGTAGAGCCATTTACAATACATTAATGCGCCATATTGCGTCATGCTGTTGGCTGGAAATCCACCGGTTTTTCCCATGCCGAGGGTAAAATCCACATAAGGAGGGCTCGGCCTTGTAACACCGTCCGGCAAAGGACCCGGATCTCTCGCCTCATCAAGTAAGAGGACATATTCATCATAGGTCACTTCATGCTCTTCCATCCAGAAAGCGCTTATTTTTACTTCAATTGCGGGGCCCTCATCTGTCTGGCGGCCTTTTTCCTTCGAAGTGCTGCCCATTAAAAACGACCCCGCGGGGACAGGCACCATTTTAAAAGCGACTGAAGTCCCGGGAATTTTTTGATCATACGTTTTAAAAGATGTATCGGAATTGTTTTGCGCCATCAACGCGGCGCTGTTTATAAACACAAAAAGAGAAAGCGCGAATTGTTTTGCCAACATAATAAAACAAACGTTTTGCTAATGAAGATAATAATTATTGCAAAGACACGACGATTTTAATTTTCAAAATGACTTTTAAAATCAGCAGTACTTTTTTCCACGAGCCTGTCATTTACAATTTCAGTTATAAGCAGCGCCGCGCCAACACGCCGGGCCAACCGGAAGGCTTTCTTTTCAGAAAGCACACTACACGCGGTAGCGAGCCAATCGGAGAGGGTTCCGTCCTTTACGATCACCGTTACGTTTCTTTGCCAGGTAATACCCAAACCGGTTTTAGGATTAATGATATGAGAATATCTTTTTCCATCAATATCCAGGTGCTGATATACATCTCCCGATGTAGCTACGGAAGTGTTTTTTAATAATAATAATCGGGGCATTATTTTTTCCCGTTCTTCCGGAATAGTAATTCCTATGCGCCAGCCATCCCGGCCAGGTGGCGGATCTCCCAAAACAATTTTTCCGCCAGCATTCACCATCACACAATTAAAGCCTGCCGCCTGAATGGTATTAAACGCAGCCTGCGCCACATAGCCTTTTCCCAAACCTCCAAGATCGAGATGCATGCCTGTTTTCTCAAGCCAGACAGATCGTTCAGCAGTATTTAGGTGAATATAACGAAACCCCACTTTTTGTAATGCCCTTTTTAGAGAATCCGGGTCAGGTAATTTTTCTTCTTTGCGCGCCTTTCGCCAAAGTTTTACCACGGGCCCCATACTGATATCATAGCTTCCTCCGCTTTTCCCCGCCGCTTCCAAAGAGTATTGCAAAATATCAAATAATGCAGCGGACACGGGAACATAGCGGCCCTGGCCGCTGGTGGCGTTTAGCCGGTTTAATTCGCTGCTATCGATATAATCGCTGAGGATTGTGTTGAGTGAATCTGCGCACCGGAAGGCAACGTTAGCCGCCGCTGCAGCCTGCAAAGAATCTTTTGCAAAAATAGAAATTGTAAAAGGCGACCCCATTTTTGGCTCTTCAAAAACAAATTTTTGCTGGGCAAATAGATGTGGCGCCGGCACAAAAAGAATTAAGAGACCTATGAATTTAAGCCTGAATATATTAGAGATCAATCGTGATAAGTCAAAATGTAGATTTTTAAAATAATTTTTGCTTGCGACTTTGCATAAAAAGCTCCGCTAGATAAAATTATCTGAATCGCGATAAGCCTTTATCAATGCAAGCTCTCCGTCTTTGCCAGGCAAAGAGTTCCCATGCTCCATTCCTAAAATTCCTTTATAGCCTTTATTATATAAGTGTTTAAAAATGTTTTTATAATTTATTTCTCCGGTCGTCGGTTCATTTCTGCCAGGATTGTCTCCTATTTGAAAATAAGCAATTTCATCATAAGCGATATCGAGGTTATTGATCAGGTTGCCTTCATTTCTTTGCATGTGGTAGATGTCAAACAGGATCTTGCATGAAGGACTATTTACCGCTTTACATATTTCGTAGGTCTGATCAGAAGTACGAAGGAACAGATCCGGCGTGTCGCTCAGCGGCTCAAGAACCATAACTATTTTATGAGGCTCAAGAATTTCTGCTCCTCTTCTCAAAGCTTCTATCACATTCCCTGTTTGAATGCCAATCGGTAATCGCCTCGAAAAATCTCCGGGAACAACCGTTGTCAATTTACCGTTGATCCTTTTAGAAACTTCTACAGCCTGCTGGCATCCTTTTAGAAAAATATCAATGAATTCTTTTTTTCCTGCGGCGAGTGTATTAGCGCCGTTGCCGCCTTTATCAAGGACAAACACGCCCATATTCATCCCAAGCTTCGCCAGCGTATCTCCTATCTTTTGCTGCTCCGCAACAGGCCGTCCCGTCATTCCATTATCTTCAATCGAGCGAAAACCTCTGTCATAAGCATATTTAATCTGGTCGATAAAATTATCGCCACCATTATTTTTAAACATGCCGTCGTGGAAAGCATAATTTAAATTAAATGGCTTATCAGCCGCAGACGACATATCATTGTTTGCCTGGTTGATTGCTGCTGTGGCGGCTCCTGCAGTGAAGAGCGAGGCTGTCGCTAAAAGACCTTGTTGCATAAAATTTCTGCGCTTCATAATTTGGCTTTGGTTTTAATGGACAATTTAGTCAAATCTTTTAATTAAATAAAACCCGCAGGATACCTCCTCTTTAAAAGAAAGCTTTTCAAGAAAAAAATTGAATTCAATATGCTGAGTCAAACGAGGCGCTCATCATTCCCGTGTGTGCCTTCTGATTTACATTTATCTAAATGAATATAATTGTAAATTGGGATATTATTCATTCTAAACAGACTGCATGAAGAACTGGCAAATAAAAACTTCGCTCTTTTTAAATTATTTTGTTTTTGCCATCCTGCTTAACAGTGTGGGCACGGTTATTTTACAAGTCCAAAATAATTATGGAATCACACAATCCTCGGCAAGCATTTTAGAAGCCTTCAAAGATTTGAGTATTGCGATCGCTTCTTTTCTTGTGGCTTCTTACATCACGCGCATCGGGTATAAACGCTCAATGTTATTGGCGCTCGCTTTTGTAACGATCGCTTGCTTATTAATGCCATTCGTCGGAGGTTTTGCGATGACTAAATTGCTCTTCGCGGTTACCGGTGCAAGCTTTGCGTTAATAAAGGTGTCGGTGTACGCAACTATTGGTCTCGTGACTTCCAACAAAAAAGACCACGCCAGCTTCATGAATTTTATCGAGTCTTTTTTTATGATTGGCATCCTCACAGGTTATTTTATTTTCAGTGCTTTCGTTGATAACACGAATCCCGCTTCCACTTCCTGGCTTAATGTTTATTATCTTTTAGCAGGCGTTTCAGTAGTCGCCTTTATTTTATTAGCCAGCGCCCCACTGGATGAATCATCGGTGAAAGAAGTGGAGGTAAAATCGTTTATGGCAGATTTCGCAGATATGGTTAAACTCGCAATTCGACCTCTGGTATTGATTTTTATTGTGAGTGCCTTTTTTTATGTGTTGATAGAACAAAGCATCATGAGTTGGCTACCTACCTTTAACAGCCAGGTTTTACATTTGTCAACAACGCTAAGCATTCAAATGGCCAGCATTCTTGCGGCTTCTACAGCGCTGGGACGGTTTATTGCAGGTATTGTTTTAAGAAAAATTCATTGGTTAAAAGTAGTGATTGGTTGCCTGGTCATAGCGGCTATCCTCGTTTTGCTAGTTATTCCTTTGGCATCTGAAATTCATGTTGGCTCCATTAATAACTGGCTCGATGCGCCCTTTGTTGCATACATGTTCCCTTTGATAGGATTGTTGCTGGCACCCATTTATCCCGCGATCAATTCGGTAATTTTGAGTTCATTGCCGCTGAGGCAACATGCAGCAATGAGCGGCCTGATCGTTATTTTTTCCGCAATTGGTGGCACAACAGGATCAATCATCACCGGCCACATCTTCGAAGCTTACGGCGGACAGACCGCTTTTTATTTCTCGTTAATTCCTATCACGATTCTCGTTATCAGCCTGATTTTCTTTAACCGGTTACAAAAAAGATCAACGATATCGGATGGAATAGGTTCGCAAGGCGTTGTCAACAGCGATTAAACTGACTTAAAAAAATATTATGGAAATACAGATTCCGGATTTAGGAGAACTTTTTGAAAGAGCACAAATGGAAAATATTTTTCCCGATAATAAAACATTTGTCGATTGTACGCCGAAATTAAACATTTCGTCTATCCGTGACCGTTATAACGAAAAAAAAAACCAAGCAGATTTTAATCTTAAAGAATTCGTACATCAGTATTTCGAATTACCAGAAATGCAGAATGCTGATTTTCATATCGATAAGGGCAAACCCATTTTAGAACACCTGAATACGCTTTGGGACACTCTCACGAGAAAACCTGAAAAATCTACAAATTCGCTTATCAGCCTTCCGTATCCCTACGTGGTTCCGGGCGGAAGATTCAGGGAAATTTATTATTGGGATAGTTATTTCACCATGCTTGGGCTACAAGTATCCGGACGATTGGATCTTATCCAAAATATGATAGATAATTTTTCATTCCTGATTGATTCAATCGGATTTATCCCCAACGGAAATCGCACTTATTATCTTGGAAGATCTCAGCCACCATTTTTTGCCTGTATGGTAAATCTTTTAAGCGAGGAAAAAGGTAAAAGTGTGTTGGTCGATTATTTGCCACAGCTTGAAAAAGAATATAATTTTTGGGTGGATGGAAAAGCCGAACTGAGCGCTGACAAATCTTCGGTACATCGTCTGGCGCTTTTGCCGGATGCACATATCTTAAATCATTATTGGGATGAAAATGATACGCCGCGCCCTGAAGCTTTTAAAGAAGATTCGCAATTGGCGCAGGCCGTTGAAGATAAGAAATCTATGTTCCGTCATTTGCGCGCCGGCGCGGAATCCGGTTGGGATTATTCTTCTCGATGGTTTAGAAATAAAAATGATTTTTCCAGCATTCGCGCTGCGGGTATTATCCCCGTTGATCTCAATTGCCTTTTATTCAACCTTGAAAAAACAATTGCGGAAGCCTATCAATTATCGGGTCATAAGAACATTTCGGAAAAGTATATAACATTAATGAACACACGAAAAAAGGCGATCGATCAGTTTTGCTGGAATGAACAGGAAGGTTTCTATTTTGATTATGATTATGTAAATGGAGCACAAACTAAATCGTGGACTCTTGCCGCAGCTTTTCCTTTATATTTTGGAACTGCCTCGAGAGAACAAGCGGGTCGTGTTTCGCTTCATTTAAAAGAAAAATTTCTTTCTGCCGGAGGCCTGATCACGACAACGGAGACTACCGGTCAGCAGTGGGACGCGCCGAATGGCTGGGCGCCTTTACAATGGATCGCTATCCAGGGATTGGTAAAATATGGCTTTACAAGTCTTGCAAAAGATATTACCCAACGTTGGCTCAGCATCAATCAAAAAGTATTTAATGATACTGGTAAAATGATGGAGAAATACAATGTTGTTTCCACAAACCTCGAAGCCGGCGGTGGTGAATATCCAGCCCAGGACGGCTTTGGCTGGACAAACGGAGTTTACCTTGCTTTAGATAAATGGATGAAAGAATCTCATGCGAATAGCTGATCGAAATAAAAAACAGACTAGTCTTCCAGAAATTTAAAATTTGAAAAACTATATTTTGGCTTATCACATTAATTAATTAATCTCTCAGTAATAGCCGTAAATATTAATTCCTGATTCCTTCCAGCGCAAAGAGAAAAGCATAATTAAGTGCAACATCCTTCAAATAATCGAAACGTCCTGAAGCTCCCCCATGACCGAATTTCATGTTGGTGTGCAGCAATAAAATATTCTTATCCGTTTTCATCGCCCTCAATTTTGCCACCCATTTTGCAGGCTCAAAATATTGAACCTGGCTATCATGAAGGCCTGTTGTTACAAGAATATTTGGGTAACCTTTCTTCTCCACATTTTCATAGGGAGAATAACTTTTCATGTAGAAATAAGCGTCTTTCTCTTTTGGATTTCCCCATTGATCAAACTCATTCGTCGTTAGCGGAATGCTTTCGTCAAGCATCGTGTTGACCACATCCACAAAGGGAACCTGTGCAATAATTCCATTCCAGAGATCGGGCGCCATGTTCGCTATCGCGCCCATTAACAATCCTCCGGCGCTTCCGCCCTGTGCATACAAATGGCTTTTGCTGGTATATTTTTCTTTTATTAAAAATTTACCCACATCAATAAAATCAGTAAATGTATTTTTCTTCTTCATCATTTTTCCGTCCTCATACCATTGACGTCCCATTTCCTGGCCGCCCCGGATGTGCGCAATCGCATAAACAAATCCCCTGTCCAGTAAGCTCAATCGCGAACTCGCGAAAGACGCGTCCATGCTGATTCCATAA
>Ga0134128_10011497_pt1 | contig 10583 bp, 10 predicted proteins | sample KB31754_FD_96462 | JGI IMG/M metagenome (GOLD analysis project Ga0134128, IMG submission 96462) | Terrestrial soil microbial communities with excess Nitrogen fertilizer from Kellogg Biological Station, Michigan, USA - KB3-175-4 | ecosystem: Environmental > Terrestrial > Soil > Unclassified ...
AATCGCCCCCTGGCAACCGGTAACCGAGCACACCAATGCGAGCGACATGTGATATCGACGCCGATTCTTCCTCATGCCACCTCCGAGCGCACGTTGTCGCATGGTCAACGCGGGCCGAAGCACGATCCGAACATCTTGCGTCGCAACAGTCCAAACCGATGATGACGACCCTGGAGGAACCCACGGCTCGGCGACTGCACGCGCCGATGCGACGATGCGACGATGCGATAGCATGCCTGCCATGAGCGAGGTCTTGGCGAGACGCACCCTGGTTGCATCCGGCCGCGCGTTGCCAGTGCGACGCAGTGCGCTGCGGGCCGCCGCGGCGCTCGCCCTCGCCGCGCTCGTGCTGCTCGGTGGTTGCGTGAATCGCGAGGCCACGCGTCCCGCGCGTCAACCTGCCGAAGTGCGCACGCAGATCCTGCGCAATATTCCGGCACCGGTTCCCGATCGCGAAGGCTGGGCCACCGACATATATGCTGCGTTTACGGCGCTGCAGATCGAAACTTCGGTGCCGCACGTCTGTGCGGCACTGGCAGTTGCAGCGCAGGAGTCCTCGTTCAATGCCGATCCCTCCGTGCCCGGCCTCGGCCGGATCGCCCGTGCCGAGATCGACCGGCGCGCCGCGCACCACCACATTCCACTGCTGCTGGTGAAAGGCGCCTTGCTGCTCCAGTCGCCGAACGGCAAGAGCTATGGCGAGCGGCTCGACGGCGTGCGCACCGAGCGCGAGCTGAGCCTGATCTACGAAGACCTGATCGGTTCGGTACCGCTCGGCAAGCAGCTGTTCGCCGATGCAAACCCGGTTCGCACCGGCGGCCCGATGCAGGTCAGCGTCGTGTTCGCCGAGCAGCACGCAAGGGACCAGCCCTATCCCTACCCGATCGCCACGTCGATTCGCGACGAGGTGTTCACGCGCCGCGGCGGCGTCTACTTCGGCATCGCCCACCTGCTCGGCCATCCGGTCAGCTACGACCGGATGCTGTTCCGCTTCGCCGACTACAACGCCGGCTTCTATGCCAGCCGCAACGCGGCATTCCAGCGGGCGGTGAGCCTCGCGTCCGGAATCCCGCTCGCGCTCGATGGCGACCTGATCCGCTACGACGACAGCGAAGCCGGCCTGACCGAACTCGCCGCGCGGGCGCTGGGACGACGCATCGGCATGGACGACCCCGACATCCGCCGTGCGCTCGAACGCGGCGAGAGCATCGACTTCGAGCAGACCGAACTGTATCGACGCGTCTTCGAACTGGCAGACCAGGCCGCTCACGCGCCGCAACCGCGCGCGATGCTGCCGCGCATTTCGCTCGAAAGCCCGAAGATCACGCGCAAGCTCACCACGGAGTGGTTTGCCAATCGCGTCGAAGAGCGCTATCGGGCATGTCTCAACAGGGGCCCCTGAGCGGAATTCCTTCCGCACGGAATAAATCTTCGCCGCCTGCGCACACGCGATGCCGGCAATGGCGCGCGCGCAGGCAACGCCCTGCGCGCCCGCACGAGAATCCGAACACGTCTCGACGCCACGGGTTATCATCGTCGCGCCGCCACCGCCACACAGGAGTCAGCCCGGCATGTTCCCGTACGCATCAGGCGACATGCGCGTTGACGCATTGTCCCGCCACGCCTCGACCGGTTCCTCGCGCGCCTTGCGCACACTGTTGCTGCTGTTCCTGTCGTTGCTGTTGCAGGCGTGCGCAACGACACAGACGCGTCCCGAGGCGACCCCGGCAAATCTCGGCGAACTCAAGGCCGCCCTGCGCTCGTATCACGACAGCCGCTACCCCGCCGAAATCGAGGCCATCGTCGCGCGCGCCAGCGCGTACCTTCTCGCGCACGCCAGGGATGTCGCCAGGCCGGCGCTGGTTCTCGACATCGACGAGACCTCGCTCAGCAACTGGGAGCAGATGATGGCCGACGACTTCGGTTACTTCACCGACGGCCCCTGCGACAACCTGCCGAAGGGTCCCTGCGGCGCGATCGCCTGGAATGCGACCGGCCGCGCCACGGCGATCGCGCCGACGCTGCGCCTGTTCCACACCGCGCGCGAAAACAATGTCCCCGTATATTTCGTCACCGGCCGCTACGAGAAGGAGCGCGCCGCGACCGAGCGCAACCTCACGCGCGCGGGCTATGCTGACTGGGCCGGAATCTACATGCGCAAGGACGGCAAGCCGATCGGATCGACCGCCGAGTTCAAGGCCTCGCAACGCGCAGCGATCGAGGCGCAGGGAGTCACGATCGTCGTGAACATGGGCGACCAGCCGAGCGATCTTGCCGGCGGCCACGCACTACAGGGATTCCTTCTGCCGAATCCGTTCTATCGGATTCCCTGAACACGGTTCGCCGGACCGGCAACTCTTGCGCCGGACTGTCGCCCCGTCGACCCTGCCTTTCTCCGGTTCGCGGAAAAGGGTGGGGTGACGGGCGCCTGCAGGGGCAGGCGACGTCAACCCAAGGCGGATCCCGCCTTGGCGCGCACCGGCAAGCGCCACCCGGGCCGCGCGAAGTGGCAGGTGTAGCCGGCCGGGAAATGCTGCAGGTAATCCTGATGTTCCGGCTCGGCTTCCCAAAAAGCTCCCGCCGGCTCGACTTCGGTGACCACCTTGCCGGGCCACAGCCCTGACGCATCGACGTCGGCAATCGTGTCTTGGGCAACGCGCTCCTGTTCCGGCGATGTGTAGTAGATCGCCGACCGATAGCTCATGCCCAGGTCGTTGCCCTGCCGGTTCTTCGTCGACGGATCGTGGATCTGGAAGAAGAACTCGAGCAACTGGCGATAGCCCAGCTTCGCCGGATCGAACACGACCTCGATCGCTTCGGCATGCGTGCCGTGGTTGCGATAGGTCGCGTTCGGCACGTCACCGCCGGAATAACCGACCCGAGTCGAGATCACGCCGTTCATGTTGCGGATCAGCTCCTGCATGCCCCAGAAGCAGCCGCCGGCGAGAATTGCGCGTTCCGTAATCATGGGTTGTCCTCGTTGGGTCAGGATGCGCGGCCGCGGATTTCATGGCCCATCGGCCCGCCTCCCTTCTGGACCGGATATGGGGCCGGATTCACTCATTTTCACGCGCGCAACTCCGTTTCGCAAAGCGTGCGCAGCCGACGTTGCCCGCGCGCGAGGGAAAGCCGTGCCTCCATGCAACACCGGCAGTTGCCGTCCAGTGACTCGTTCCGCAATAGCCTCTACGCGGGCGTCACCCTCTCCCCAACCCCTCTCCGTCAAGGGGGAAGGCGCTCAAGAGCGATTCTCGCGCGCGCAAAGTCATTTACGGAACATTGCATCTAGTGCTTCGCGGCGAACTCGGCCAGTTCGATGAGCGTGGTGCGTTGTGCTTCGGTCGGCTCCGCGGTCGGCACCAGCGTCACGTCGAGCATCCGCCCGGCGGATGCGATCAGGACCTGCGCGCGCGGATTGCCGCCGCCGCAATGGTGCGCGATGCCGGCGGCCTTGCCGAACTTCGGCAGCGCATCGACCGTGCAGCCATTGCCTTTCAACATGTTCGATACTGCCTGGGCCGACTGCGCCGAGCGATTCACGGAGACCATCAGCACGTTGCCGGAGGCCGAGACGACACAGCTGTCCTTGTTCGGCACCGAGATCGTCATGTCGCCGGGCGGCAGCAGGCGCTTGACCAGGTCTTCGTCGAAATACGGACACCGGGTTTCCTTCGCCAGCGCTTTCGCGTTGCTCGCCACGCCCAGCGTCGACGCGATCAGGGTCGCGGCGAAGTCGCGCTGCGCCGTCGTGATCGCATGCTTGAGGTTGAGGTAACCCGAGACACCGACCGCGCCGCGGTGGCCATAGAAGAACATCGACGTCTCATTGAAGCGGCCCGCGTCGCCCTTCATGGTGTAGCCGATGCCGTATTCGCCGAGCGCCGGCAGCGGTTCCACGCGGCTGGTCGGCGTGACCGCGTCCTTCATCGACGACGCCGATTCAGTGGCCTTTTGCGTCGACTCCGCCACCATGTGCGAGAAGCCGAAGCTCACGCTCGTATCCTTTGCCGTGAAGCTGCACTCGCCCTGTCCGCCCGACATGACGCGCCACGGCGCGCCTTCCGGCAGCCCCTTGTTCAACAGTGCAATGTCGATCAACGGACAATTCGTCGCGGCGAACGCCGTGCCGCCGAACACGAGCGCACCCAGCGCGAACAGGATCAAGAATTTCATGTCGACTCCCCAGTTGAAGGAACTGCCGTACTCCCCGCCTTCAAGGTACTCCAATCACAGCCAGCATGTCTCTTCCGCCCGATCACGTTCATGCCGGCACGCTCCCGCCCTGCCGGCGCAATAGCACGCGATCGAATGCCCCAATCGCCAGGTGCACTTGCGTGGTTTTGGGTTTAATGTGGAGCAAGCCGGCACGCGGAACCGCCATGGCCGGTACGCGCCGGCCCCGTTCAACGAATTTGAAGGAGATCGTCGTGAAGAAGGCCTTTTCGTTGATGTTGCTTGCGATCGTCCCCGTGGCGGGATTCTGCGCCACCCCGGCGCAGGAGAAAGCCTTCGTCGACGCCTACAGGAAGGCGTACGAAGCGAAGGACGAGAAGACGCTGACCGGATTTCTCTACACCAAGGGCGCCGATCCGCAGGCGCTGGAGTTCTACAAGATGATGATGACGGGCGACATGGGCGGCAAGATCACGTCGATCCAGCTCGCCGACCTCGACGCCACGGACAAGGAGCGCGCCAAGGGTGGCCCCGGTCCGAATGGCAAACCGATGAAGTTCACGCTGCCGCCGACCAGGAAGCTCGTCATCAAGACCGAAACCAGGGATGCCAACGGTTCGTCGAGCAGTTCGAGCGAAGTATTCGTCGCCGAAAGCGACGGCAAGCTCGTGATACCTGCTCCCGGGGCGGCGAATTGAATGGTTTGCGTGCACATTTGCTGTTGTGTCGGCGCCTTCTTGCCCCTGCCCTCACGGCGTTTTTCGGCAGAAGGTGTCAAGATCAAGCTCCACTTGCCACCGGAGAAATCACCATGAAACACCTGCTCAAGCTTGCCGTCGCCGGCGTCGCGGGCGCGCTCTCGCTCACGTCGGCCTCGTTCGCCGCCCTGAAGGTCGGCGACAAGGCGCCTGACTTCAGCGCGCCGGCCTACCTCGCCGGCAAACCGTTCACGTTCAATCTGGCCGACGCGCTGAAGAAAGGTCCGGTCGTCGTCTACTTCTTCCCGGCGGCACATACCACGGGCTGCAACATCGAGGCACACCTGTTTTCCGAGGCTGTCGACAAGTTCAAGGCGCAGAACACCTCCGTGATTGGCGTCACCGCCGGCAACATCGACCAGCTCGCCGACTTCTCGAAGGAAACCGAGCACTGCGGCGGCAAGTTCCCGGTGGCCGCCGATACCGATGCGAAGATCGCAAAACAGTACGACTCGCTGCTGGTGCAGAAACCGGGCTGGTCAGACCGCACGTCCTATCTGATCACGCCATCCGGATCGATCGCGTCGGCCTATTCGTCGTTGAGCCCCGACAAGCATGTGCAGGAAATGCTCGACGCGGCAACGGCCCTGAAGAAGTAGATCGCAGCGACGAAATCGACGCGATGAACGCGGCGAAGCGGCGCGCTTCGGCCGGCCGGATCGCAAGCGCGGGATTCGCGCGGCGCCTGGCGCGGTTCAGCGCTCGCCGAAGCGGCGCTCCAGGAAAGGCTGCTCGCCATCGCCGGAAAGAAACTCGACCACCTCTCGCGCCGGCGCTTCTGCCGGCACGAGCCTGCCTTGCGCATGGAAGTCGACGAACAACCGGTTCCACGGCCGATCGCCGGCCCGAGCCGATTCCTGCATCGCTGTGTCGACGACACCGGGCGCATAGCTGAGCACCGCCGCGTTCGGCCGCGCGCCGCCGGGACGCTCGTTCGACCCGAGCTCGGCCGCCAGCGTCATGCTGGCCAGGCGCAACGCAGCCTTGCTGCTGCCATAGTCGCCAATTCCCGGAATCGGCTGCACGGCAGCACCGGTCGACACATTGACGATGCGCAGCGGCGTCGCGCCGGGCGCAGTTCGGGCGACCAAACCGCACAGGAAAATCGGCGCCACGGCGTTGACGGCGAATAGCGATGCCATACGGATCGGATCGGCTCGCTCGAACCCGCGCATCGAACCTATCGCACCGGCGTTGTTGACCAGCCCGATGCGGCTCCAGTTCGGATCGGCCACGATCGGCGCCAGTTCGTTCGCGACTTCGCGCAGGCGCGCCAGGTCGCCCAGGTCGATCACGACGTGCCGGTAACCGGGTGCGGAAAAAACCGGCATCCTGCGGCTCATTCCGATCACGGTCCAGTGTTCAGCGAGCAAGGCCTGCGCGATTGCGGCGCCGAGGCCGGAACTCGTGCCGGTAACGATGGCAAAGCGTACGTTCGACGGCATTTTCAACTCCGATCGCCCGGTCGACTTCAGCCTACCTCATGCGAGGCGCCCGGGACATGAGAAGTCTGGGCAATCGGTGAAACGAAGGACGGGCCAGGACACTCCCGTCGTCGGCGGATTGCATGCGCGTGGTCGCGCAAAGCTGCGCGTCGGCAGCGAAAAAACGCGCCGATTGCCTCCAAATACGATGCATGACGACGTACCCTGGTCCCCCGCCCGAGGCGCCGATGTATATTTCGCCCCCGGATCCCGCAAGCAAGTTCGTCCATGGCTGCACACAATCCCGGGACCGGCAACAGCGCCGGTCCGAATCCACGTCTGAACGCGCTGCAAGCCCTGCAGCAGGCCGGTCGCATGCAGGAAGCCGAAGCCGGCTACCGCGAATTGCTGCGCGTCGGTGACATGCACGCGGCTGGACCGCTGGCAACGTTGCTGCTGCAGCAACAGCGGGATCGCGAAGCCACCGAACTGCTCGAACCGCTCGTTCGCGCTGCACCGGACAACGGCGAGATCGCGGTCAATCTTTCCGTCGCGCTGCGCCGGCTCGGACGCCTCGACGAAGCGCTGCAGCATGCGCGACGCGGTAACGCACTGCTGCCGCGGGCCGTGCCGGCGTGGAACGCGCTGGGCCTGGCGCTGCTGGAGTCGGGCCGGCTCGACGAAGCACTCGCCACGTTCGATGCCGCGCTGACAGTAGCGCCGCAGCACCCTGCACTGTCCCTGCATCGCGCGATGGCGTTGCGGCGCCTCGGCCGCAACGAGGAAGCGCTGCCGCTCTATGCGCAGTTCGTCCGCGCGTTTCCGCAAATGCAGGAGGCGTGGCGCGGCCTTGCCGACGTGCAGGCGGCGCTCGGCGAGACACAAGCCGCACTGCGCAGCCGGCAGCAGGCGCGGGCGTTGGCGCCGAATGACGCGGATGTCGCCTTCGAGCACGCAACCGCGCTGCTGCAGGCCGGCAACGCACTCGACGCGGCACGCGAGCTCGAACGAATTCTGCAGACGCGTGAAAACGATACGCAGGCGTGGGTCTGGCTCGGCCGCGCGCACCTGAAGCTCGACGACGTTGCCGCCGCGCGAACCGCGTTCGAGCGGGCCAGGGCACTCGACCCCGACGATTCGATGATCGCGCATTTTCATGCCGCCGCGACCGGCACGCTGCCCGCGGCCGTGGAAAGCGACTACATCCGCATCCTGTTCGACGATTTCGCCGACCGTTTCGAACACACGCTGGTCGATCTGCTCTCGTACGATACGCCGGCACGACTGGCCGACTTCCTGCAACGGCAGGGCGCGGATGTCGGAGACCGCGTGCTCGACCTGGGTTGCGGAACAGGACTGATGGCCGTACGCCTCGCCCGGCCCGGTCGCGTCATCGACGGCGTCGACCTGTCGCCGCGCATGCTCGAACGCGCGCGCTCGAAAGGCTTGTACCGGCACCTGCACACGGCAGAGCTGATCGGGTTCCTGCGTGACGCCCGCGAAGACTGGAACCTGATCGTCGCGACCGACGTCTACATCTACCTGCCGGATGCGGCAGCTTCATTCCCGCTGGCGCTGGCCCATCTGGCACCAGGCGGCTGCCTTGCGTTTTCGATCGAGACCAGCGTGGGCGACGATACCGAACTGCTGCCGCAGACCGGTCGTTACCGCCAGGCGCCGGCGCGCATCACGCGCGAACTGGTCGACGCCGGCTTCGTCGATATCGCGCAGGAGCCGGTCGTGCTGCGTCTGGAGAGCGGCAAGCCGGTCGCCGGCGCATTGTTCGTGGCGAAACGGCCTGTCGGCTGACGCCGTCAAGCGAAAATGCGGGTCCCCGGCAATGCCATGCAAATGAATCCGAAACCGCCCCGTTCCGGCGCCTCGAAGAAGCCTGTGCGCCCGCGCGGCGAGCCGCATCACGTCGTCATGCTCGGCTACGACGATGCCCAGATTCTCGACATTACCGGCCCGCTGGAAGTCTTCGCGCGTTGCGCGCGCTGGCTGCGCGAGAAAGACGTCTGCAGCGGCATGGCCTATCGCGTCGAACTCGTTGCCGCGAAAGCGGGGCCGGTTCGTACGTCGTCCGGCCTTTGCGTGATCGCGGAACGAAGCTTTCGCGATGTCACTCGCGCCGATACCCTGCTGATCGCCGGCGGTATCGGCTGCCATCGCGTGATGGAGGACCAGGCCGTGCTGCGCTGGATACGCAGGATCGCGCCGAAAAGTTCGCGCCTCGGCTCAGTGTGCACCGGCGCGCTGATCCTGGGCAGAGCCGGGCTGCTCGACGAAAAGGCGGCGACCACGCACTGGGATTATGTCGACGAACTTCGCGACATGGGCCGGTCGATACGCCTTCAGCCGGATGCGATCTATGTGCGCGACGGTAATTTGTATACTTCTGCCGGAGTGACCGCCGGCATGGACCTGGCGCTCGCCATGGTCGAGAACGACTGGGGGCAACCGGTCGCGCTCGCCGTCGCGCAGGAACTGGTGATGTTCCTGAAGCGTCCCGGCGGGCAGTCGCAGTTCAGCAGCCATCTTGCGGCGCAGTTCAGCGAGGATGACAGACTGCGCGAACTGCAGTTGTGGATTCTGGATCACCTCGATCGCGACCTGTCGGTATCGGCGCTGGCCGCGCGGGTTGCCATGAGCGAGCGCAACTTTGCCCGGCGCTTCAACGCCGGCGTCGGCATGCCGCCCGCGCACTACGTCGCACGCGCGCGCCTCGAGGCGGCGCGCCGCAAGCTCGAGGACAACAACCTGCATATCGCGCAGATTGCGCGACGCTGCGGATTCGGCACGGCAGAAACGATGCGGCGCTCGTTCGTGGCCGAATTGGGCGTGTCACCGAGCGACTACCGCGAGCGCTTCCGCAGTTCCGCGGCGTGAGCGGCAGCCGGTCAGTTTGCAGACTGCTTCTTCAGCGTCAGCGGGCGTGCCCTGGCATCCTGTGTGAACGTGCCGGCGATCGTGTTGCTGTCGGTCGCCTTGCCTTCGAACGTGGCGGGATGCCCGGCGATGGCGAGCGACACGCTGAAGTTGCCACCGGCCGACTTCAGGGTCACCGGCGCACCGGTCACGTGCTGCGCCGGGATGTCGGCTGTCAGCGTGGGACTGGCGCCCAGCGTGACGACATGCAGGGTCAGGGCGGACTCCGGTGCGAACTGGCCGGACCATTCCTCGCGCGTCACCGGCGTCGGAAATTCGGCAGCCAACCGGTTGGATTTCCAGCCGGTGCCTTCGTACTCCATGTAATCCGCGGTCTTTTGCGCCTGCGCCACGCCGAAGCGGTCGGCTACGACGTGCAGCGCCAGGTCGACGCCCGAGGTCAGGCCGCCGGCGCTGAACGTGATCGGGTCGGCTTGCACGTAGCGCACCTGCTTCACCAGTTTCACGTCGGGAAAGTCGCGCGCGAAATTGCCGAAGAACCAGTGGTGCGTGGTGGCCTCCTTGCCGTCGAGCAGGCCGGCCTTGGCCAGCTTGAATGCGCCGGTGCAGACCGACATGATCATCTTGCGTTCCGCGTGCACCTTCTGCAGCCATTCGCTCAGGCCGGGGCCGCCGGCCTGAGCGCCGACAACGACGATGTCGGGCGTCGGCGCATCATCGAACGTGTATTCCGGCGTAACCAGGATGCCGTGGCGGCCGCTGCCGCTCGTGTGCAGCGGCGCCTTGCCCGGCGCGACGGTGTACAGATCGAACGGCGAAACGGAATTGCCGTGGCCATCCTCGACGATCGCGTCCTGGAACACTTCCCACGGTCCGGCAAAGTCGATCACGGTCGCGCCTTCGCTCAGCACGACGGCCACCTTGATCATGCCGTCGCGGATTTCAGTCGACGCGGCCGGAGGGTCGGCCGACAAGCACACGGACGGCAACAGCGTTGCTAGCATGGCAGCGAGCACGATCGACTTCATGGCGGCGTCCGGTTGGTTGGAGTGCGTCGATCCTAACGACCGCCGCGCGAGCCGAGGCGACAAAGAACCCACAGATTCGGCCAATCGGCGACATGCCGGTTCTTCGGCATCGCAATTTGCGAGTGGCGCTTGGCGGTCAGGCGTGCATCTGCCGGCAAGAAGCCAGGGTGCGGGAGACGATGGAGGGCGGGTCGAGCTCAGCCCGGATGCGTTCTGTCCACCTCGAAACGAAATCCAGGCGCCATCAGGGAACCTGCGCTGATGCGTTCAGTGACCGCCTCGACGACGGCCGCCCGTTGAAATTTCCCTGG
>Ga0134128_10011499_pt1 | contig 10580 bp, 8 predicted proteins | sample KB31754_FD_96462 | JGI IMG/M metagenome (GOLD analysis project Ga0134128, IMG submission 96462) | Terrestrial soil microbial communities with excess Nitrogen fertilizer from Kellogg Biological Station, Michigan, USA - KB3-175-4 | ecosystem: Environmental > Terrestrial > Soil > Unclassified ...
AACTCGGTGATCTCGGAGGCGGACCATTCGGCGTACGGACCGCGCTCGCCGTACGGGGTCACCGAGACGACCGACAGGTCGGGGCCGGCCGCGCGCAGCCCCGCCCGGTCCAGCCCGTAAGCGTCCCGGTCGGCCGCCGGGATGTCGGTGAGCAGCAGCTGAGACCACCCGGCGAGCGCGTGGACGACCTGCCGCCCGGCCGCCTGGGTGAGGTCGAGGACGACCGACCGCTTGCCCCCGTGGAAGTAGTGCCAGGCGGCACCGGCCTCCGGGCCGACCGCCGCGGGCGGGAACGGGCCGACGCCGCGGCTCGGGTCGCCGCCGGGCGGCTCGACCTTGATGACGTCGGCGCCGTAGCCCGCCATGACGCGGGCGGCGAGCGCCACCGCCTCGCCGCTGGCCACCTCGATGACGCGAAATCCCCTCAGCGGGTAGTCAGGCATGAGCTTTCTCCTTGGACGGGGGTTGGTGACTGCGTCAGGACTGCCGGGGCCGGTCGGCGAGGACGCCGTCGCGTTCCAGCGCGTCGATGGTGTCCGCCGAGTAGCCGAGGACCTGCGCGAGCACTTCCCGGTTGTGCTCGCCGAACTTGGGGGCGGTGCGCACGCCGAGCCGGTGGCCGTCGAAGCGCCAGACCGGCGCGGTGATCCGGATCTCGCCGTACTCCGGGTGGGGGAGCGTGCGGAAGAAGTCCCGCGCGACCAGGTTGGCGTCCCCCGGCAGGTCGGCGGGCGCCCGGACCGGGGCGGCGGGAACGCCGGCCGCCTGGAGTTGCCGGGCCGCGTCGTCCGCGGTGCGCCCGCTGGTCCAGCCCGCGATCGCCGCGTCCAGCCGGTCGTGCTCCCGCATCCGGCCGACGACGGTCGCGAGTTGCTCGTCGGCCGCCAGGTCGTCCCGGGCCATCGTCTGGCACAGCGCCCGCCACTGGTCGTCGGTCACCACCGAGACGGCCAGCCAGCCGGGCACCGGCTGCTCGGCCCCGCCCGGGCTCGGCGACCCGCTGGCACTGGCCGACCCAGTGGCATTGCGCACCGGGGCCGCCGGGTAGACGCCCTGCGGGGCGTACGCCGGGCTGCGGTTGCCGTTCCTGGCTGGCGGCGAGCCGATCTGGTGCGCGACCAGCGCGTCGCCGATCATCCCGAGCAGCAGGTTGCGCTGGCTCACCTCGACGTACTGGCCGACGCCGGTGCGCTCCCGCTGCAACAGCGCGAGCAGCACGGCGGCCGCCCCGCCGAGCCCGGCCAGCGGGTCGCCGTAGGAGATGCCCGACTTGTGCGGCGGGCCGCCCTGGTAGCCGTTGAGGTACGCCAGCCCGCCCATCTGCTCGATGTTCGGCCCGTAGGCGGGGATGGACGCCTCCGGCGGGTAGCTGGAGAACCCGGGCAGGGACACCACGATGATCCGCGGGTTGAGCGCCTTCAGCTCGTCGTAACCGAAGCCAAGGCGCTTGATGACCCCCGGGCGGAAGTTCTCGATGAGGACGTCGCTCACCGCCGCCAGTTCGCGGATGATGGCCCGACCGGCCGGCTGCTGTACGTCGACCGCCATGCCGAGCTTGTTGCGGTTGTACTCGTTGAAGTAGCGGCTGGCGTCAAACGGGCGGTCGAAGTCCCGGTTGGCCGGGATGGTGAGGATGCGCGTCAGGTCGGTGCGCGCCGGGCCCTCGATCTTGATGACCTCCGCGCCCAGGTCGGCCAGCAGCTTGGTGCCGTACGGCCCGGCCCAGACCATCGTGAGGTCCACGACGCGGATGCCGGCCAGCGGCAGCGGCGCGGCGTCGGCGGCGGCCGCGTCTTCGGAGACGGGAGTCGTAGTGCTCACGGCGAGGTCCTCCTCAGGTGGCGGCGGCCCGGCGATCGCGGGTTGGCGAGCGGGGGCTCGCGACCGCCGCCCGCCTGAATAGATTCGATATACCGAATCGCATTCACGGATTCTTCCCTTAGCTTCGAACCCGGGCGGGACGCTGTCAAGATGCCCGGCCCGGCTCGCGGCCGTCCCTGATCGCCCTTAATGCAAGGGAAATCGAAGGTCGCGGGAGGCCGGGGGAGTGCTAGCCGGCGTGGTTGACACCCCTGGGGGGCGGACGTACTGTCGCCCTATATTCCGAATGACGTTCGCCCGAGAGGACCGTCTCGGTGCGCATCCGGATCCCGGGGCGACCGCGCCCCCACTGGTCGGCGGCCACCGTCGGCGCGCCGGGGAGGAGAGCAGGCAGATGGCAGACCCCTACGAGAAGCCACGGCAGACCCTGCTCCTGGACAGGGTCGGCACGGACGGACGGGTGGGCCGCATAACGCTCAACCGGCCGGAAAAGCTGAACGCGCTGAGCCAGGAGCTTCTCTACGAACTCAACGACGTGCTGCACGAGCTTGAGGCCGACTTCGACACGCGCGTCATCCTGCTGCGGGGCGCGGGCCGCTGCTTCAGCGCGGGCTACGACCTGGCCCCGAGCTCCGGGCGCGACCACGACGCGGTCAGCCACGCCTACCGCTCGGAAGACGAGCGGGGCCGCCGGCTGATCATGGGCACCAGGACCGCCATGCAGCAGGTCGTCGACATCCAGATGTACTTCTGGAACATGGGCAAGGTCACCATCGCCCAGCTGCACGGGTTCTGCCTGGCGGGCGGGGCCGAGCTGGCCATGCTGGCCGACCTAGTCGTCGCGGCCGACGACACCCAGATCGGCCACCCGGGCAACCGCTTCGGCACCTCCCGCAACGGCGTCATCTGGCCGCTCGTCCTCGGCATGCGCAAGGCCAAGGAGCTGTACCTCACCGGCTCGTCGGTCTCCGGGGAGGAGGCCGAGCGGATCGGGATGATCAACTACGCGTGGCCCGCCGACGAGCTGGAGGAGCGGTCGGTGGAGTTCGCCGACTACGTGGCGAACATGCCGTCGGATCACCTCGCGATCCTCAAGCAGAACATGAACCGCTTCTACGAGAACATGGGGATCTACTCGTCGATCCGCAGCTCGACCGAGTTCGACGCGATGAGCCAGTTCAGCTCGCAGGCGCATGAGTTCCGGGAGCGGATGAGCGACGCGCTGAAGGCCGGGCGCAGCCTGCGCGAGGTGTTCGAGTGGCGCGACGGGCCGTACCGCGACTACCGGGCGGCCAAGAAGTGACGACCGAGACCGAGCAGGGCCTCGGCCGGCCGGCCGACCCGCGGCTGGCCGGGCAGGTCGCGGTGGTGACCGGCGCGGGCACCGAGCGCGGCATCGGCAACGGGCAGGCGGTCGCGCGGACGCTGGCCGTGCACGGCGCCGCCGTCGTCTGCGTGGACCGGGTCGGCGAGCGGGCCGAGCGCGTCGCCGAACGGATCCGCAAGGACGGAGGCGAGGCCCTCGCGGTCGAGGCCGACGTGACGTCGGTGGCGGACTGCGACCGCGTCGCGGCGGCCGCCGACGACGCCTTCGGCCGGGTCGACGCCCTGGTCAACACCGCGGGGATCGTGTCGCGGAACGGGCTGCGGGCCCGGGTTCCCGGCGGCGTGCTCGGCGAGTGGGAGCACCTCGACCTGGACGACTGGGACCTGGTCTTCCGGGTCAACGTCACCGGGCCGATGCTGTGCACCCGCGCGCTGACGCCCGCGCTCACCCGGCGCGGCGGCGCGGTCGTCTTCGTCGGCACCACGATGGCCGATCACTGGTACGGCGGCGGCGGATCGCTGGCCTACGGGACGTCGAAGGCCGCGCTTGAGGGCCTGAGCTTGGAAATCGCCGGCGCCCTCGGCCCGCGGGGCGTGCGTTCCAACCTCCTCGTCATCGGCCAGGTGCGCGCGCCGCACATCGACGCGGCGGCCGAGGCGCTGGGGGAGCGGGGGCAGCCGATGCTCGACCATCGCCGCCTGTCAAGCCTGCTTGAGGTGGACGGGACGCCGTTCGACGTGGCGATGACCGCCCTCTACCTGGTCAGCCCGGACTCCCGGTGGATCACCGGGCAGAAGATCTTCGTGGACGGCGGCGCCGGGCGCACCATGCGATAAGCGCCCTGCGGTAGGCGGCGCGCCGTGCGGTCAGCGCGGCGCGCTGCCGAGCCGCCGGCTGATCGTGCCCGCCAGCCGGGTCAGCTTGGAGGTGAGGTCGGTCGAGAAGGGCTTGGCCGACGCTTTGACCATGCTGAAGGCGATCGCGCTGCGCGCCTGCCGCTCATTGTCCTCGAAGATCGGGACGCCGATGCAGAGCATGCCCTTGGCCGTCTCCTCGTCGTCGACGGCGTAGCCGCGCTCGCGGGTGGCCTCCAGCTCCGCCAGCAGGCTCTCCAGGTTAGGGCTCCGGCCGTCCGCGCCGGCCGCGGTGATCAGTTGCTTCACGCTGGCCTCGCCGAGCGTGGAGAGAATCGCCTTTCCCGTGCCGGTGGACCAGGCCGGCAGACGCATGCCGATCTGGTACCTGACCGCGAGCGGCCGGTCGGCGTTCACGACCGCGACGTACACCACGTCGGTCCCGCTTAGCACGCCGAGGACCAGCGTCTCCTCGATCCCGCCGGCTTCGCGGCAGGTCTCAAGGAAGGTGCCGACCAGTTCCGTCTTGGCCAGCCGGGCCCTCGCCAGTTCGACCACGCGCAGACCGATCAGGAAGCGCCCGTCGGCGCCACGCTCGATCAGGCCGGTCTCGACCAGGGCCATGCACACGTTGTGCAGGGAACTGCGCGGCATATCGAGGGCCGCGGCCATCTGCCCGAAGCTAACCGGGTCGCTGCACGAAGACAGGTATCCGAGGACGGTCGCTGCCCGGTGCACGGCAGGAACAGTCAATAATTCCGCCCTTCTTCTTACGACATGCTAATGATAGAGCATTACGGCCGTTGGCGGGCGGCCCGGGCGGGCCGCATAACGTGCGTCGCCCGCTTTCCCGGGTATTTATCGATTTGGCGGGCTTCCCGCTTCAGTCGGCGGGGGACGAGGCGGGAACGGTGCCCTTCGCCGCCCGTCCCGCGCGCGGGCGCCGCGCCCGTATCGCCGTCTGGGGATCCGCCGGCGTGGCCGACGCCGGCCCGGTGACCATGGCGTCCGCCGTCGGCGGGCGATTGCCGCGCACCCGTATTCCGTCGAGCAGCATGCCCCAGAACTCCTCGCCGATGGCCCGCGGCTCAAGCCCGTCTCCCGAGCGGTACCACTGGTAGGCCCAGTTGCACATTCCGAAGAAATGCAGCGCGCACATCTTGGGGTCGGTATCAATGATTTCCTGGTCAACGCCCTGCTGGAGCAAGTTTTCGACAATCCCCGCGTACTGGTCCCGCTTGCGCCGGATGGTGGACCGCTGGCGGGCGGGCAGCTCCCGGTGGTGCTCGAAGAACGTGCGCACGTGCCCCCGGTGCGTCTCCATCAGATCGAGAATGTCGCCGGCGATACCCTGGAGAAGTTTGTCGGGCCCTAGCGAAACGTCCGTGGCGCGCTGCGCGTGCTCGGTCAGCAGCAGGTCAATGAATTCCTCGTGGATCTCATAAAGGATTTCATCCTTGGACCTGAAGTAATGGTAAAGCGTGGGCTTCGCTATGCCGACCGCGGTCGCGATATCCTCCATTGTCGTCGCGTGGTATCCACGACCGTCAAAGAGCGCGGCGGCCTCGGCGATAATCTGTTCGCGCTTCTTGTTCGCCTTGGATCCCGGCGCGCCCGCCTGGCTCTGCGTCACGATTCCCTCCCTGGCCGCGTTGCTGCCATTTAGCTTAGCCCGACCGGTCGGTTGATATTGGCGGCTAGGCTGAGGCGGGCCGTCTATGTCCCGCTATCTGGCCGGAGTGCGGGCCTTGACACCCCTCCGGGCTCACGATCAGACTAGAACTAATCACCCGACCGACCCGTCGGTCGGTCACGTCGCGGCGCAGGAGGCTCGCCTGGCTCTCGGGGAAGCGGACGCCGCGCGCGTGTCGGCGATGACCCCGCCGCGCCAGTGGAACGACAAGGAGTCACCATCGCACATGGACAGTCTGCTGCTGGACGGCAGGGTTGCGTGGGTCACCGGCGCCGGGCGTGGCCTTGGTGCGGCGATTGCCCAGGGGCTTGCTGCGGCGGGGGCAACGGTTGCCCTGACGGCCCGCACCGAGCCCGAGCTCGCCGAGACCCTGGCCAAGATCGAGGCTGACGGCGGCCGCGGGCTCGTCCTCCAGGCCGACGTGACCGATCCGGAGCAGGTCGAGGGCGCGGCCGCCGCGCTCCTCGACCGCCTCGGCGGCTTGGACGTGCTGGTGAACAACGCCGGGATCAGCCCGGTGATGACCCGCAGCGAGGCGCTGAGCCTGGCGGACTGGCGGCGCATCCTTGAGGTGAACCTCACCGGCGCGTTCATCTGTTCGCAGGCGGCCGGACGGCACATGCTCGCCGCCGCCGGCGGAAGCATCATCAGCATCAGCTCGATCCACGGCCAGTTGGGGTGGCCGCGGCTGGCCGCGTACGCGGCGAGCAAGGGCGGCCTGGAGCTGCTCACCCGGACGCTGGCGGTCGAGTGGGCCGACCGGAACGTCCGGGTCAACGCCGTGGCGCCGGGCTACTTCGCCACCGAGATGACCGCGGGGCTCCGGGCGAGCGCGCGCAGCGACGCGCTGCTCGAGCGGATCCCGCTCGCCCGGTTCGGCCTTCCCCAGGAAGTCGTCGGGGCGGTGCTCTTCCTCGCCTCCGACCTGTCGTCCTATGTCACCGGCTCGACCGTGGCGGTGGACGGCGGGTGGACCGCGTGACCGGCATGGCCGGCCGACGACGGCGTCCGGCGCCGCCGCGGGTGACGTAGACGTGGAACCAGCGGATAAGAGGTGGCAGGTGGCAATCGAGTTCGGCGTGGACGGCGAGATCGAGAAGTTGCGCCAGCGCGTGCGCGACTTCGTCGATTCCGAGGTCATCCCGCGCGAGTCGGACCTGACCGGGCCGCACGGGCTGCCCGATGAGGTCCGGGCGGCGCTGCAGGCGGCGGCACGGGAAGCGGGTCTTTTCGCGCCGCACGTGCCCGCCGGGTACGGGGGACTGGGACTTGACACCCGCGGCCAGGCGGTGATCTTCGAAGAGGCCGGCCGGAGCCCGCTCGGGCCGGTCGCACTGAACTGCGCCGCCCCCGACGAGGGGAACATGCTGCTGCTTGAGCGCGTCGCGACCGCCGCGCAGAAGGAGCGTTACCTGCGCCCGCTGGCGGAGGGCCGCACCCGTTCCTGCTTCGCCATGACCGAGCCCGCGCCCGGGGCGGGCGCCGACCCCGGCCTGCTGACCACGTCGGCCGCCCGGGCCGGCGACGGCTGGCGGATCAGCGGCCGTAAGCACTTCATCACGGGGGCGCAGGGGGCGGCATTCGCCATCGTCATGGCGCGCACCAGCGATAACGGCGCGACCATGTTCCTGGTGGACGCGGACACCCCGGGAATGTCGGTGACGCGCGTCATCGACACCGTCGACAGCAGTTTCAGCGGCGGGCACGCCGAGGTGGTCTTCGACGAGTGCGATGTGGCCGCCGACGCGGTGCTCGGCCGCCCCGACGAGGGCTTCCGGTACGCGCAGGTGCGCCTCGGCCCGGCCCGGCTCACCCACTGCATGCGCTGGCTCGGCCTGGCCACGCGCGCGCACGACATCGCCGTCGGCTACGCGGCGCGGCGGCGCGTCTTCGGGTCGGTGCTCGGCGAGCTTGGCATGGCGCAGGCGCAGATCGCCGACAACGAGATCGACATCGCCGCGAGCCGCGCGCTCATCTGGCAGGCCGCGTGGGCCCTGGACAACGGCCGACCGGGCCGTCAGGAGACCTCAGTGGCCAAGGTGTTCGTCGCGGAGGCGGTGGGACGGGTGCTCGACCGGTCCGTCCAGCTCTGCGGAGCCCTGGGCGTCTCCGCCGACCTGCCGCTCGCGCGGTTCCTTGGCGAGGTCCGGCCGTTCCGGATTTACGACGGCCCGTCCGAGGTGCACCGCATGTCACTGGCGCGCCGGGCCATCCGCCGCGCCGCCCAGGACCCGGTCCACAGCTAACGCAACGAGGAGCGCGACGTGAGCATCCTAGGCACCCGGGTCCTGCGGACCGAAGACCCCGGCTTCCTTTCCACGGGAGCCGTTTACACCGAAGACGTCCAGGACGAGCGGCTGGCCGGCGCGTGCTACGTGCACTTCGTCCGCTCGACGGTCGCGCACGCGAGGATCAACGGCATCGACGCCAGCACGGCGCTGGACGCTCCGGGCGTGGTCGCGGTGTTCACCGCGGCCGACCTGGCGGCGGGCGAGATGAAGGCGCTCAAGCCGATGGCGCCGTTCATGAACCAGGCGATGCTGCAGACGCTGCTGGCGAGCGACACGGTGCGGTTCGTCGGGGAGCCGGTCGCCGCGGTGGTGACCGAGGAGATCTACCAGGGCGAGGACGCGATCGAGCTGGTCGACGTCGACTACGACTTCCTGCCCGCGGTGGTGGACATGAACGACGCCCTGTCGGGGGAGAAGGGCCTGCTGTTCCCGGATGGCGGGACCAACGTGATCTGCACGTTCGGCGACGCGGCGGCGTCGGACCCCGACCTGTTCGCAGGCTGCGAGGTGGTGGTCAGCGAGGTGATCCAGAACCGGCGGGTCGCCCCGGCGCCGATGGAGACCCGCGCGGCGGCCGCGGTGTGGGGCGAGGACGGCCGGCTGACCGCCTGGATCCCCAACCAGGGCGCCCAGGGCACCAAAGGCGCTGTCGTGGCCGGGCTCGGCCTGAAGCCGGAGGACGTGCGGGTCATCACGCCGGACGTCGGCGGCGGATTCGGCGCCAAGTTCGGCGCGGATCCCGAGGTGCTGGTCACCTGCTGGATCGCTAAGCAGCTGGACCGGCCGGCGCGGTGGTCGGAGACGCGGATGGAGAACCTGCTCGGCATGACGCACGGGCGAGCGCAGCAACATAGCGTCACGATCGGCGGGATGCGGGACGGCACGGTGGTGGCCTACCGGCTGGAGGTGCTGCAGGACGGCGGCGCTTACCCCAAGTCCGGGGCGTTCCTGCCGTCGCTGACCTTGCTGATGACGACCGGTCCGTACAACATCCCGCGGGCCGAGTCGTGGTCCACGTCGGTGGTCACCAACACGACCCCGGTCGGCGCCTACCGGGGCGCGGGGCGCCCCGAGGCCGCCGCGGCGGTCGACCGGGCGATGGACCTGTTCGCCGACGCGGTCGGCGTCGATCCCGCCGAGGTCCGCCGCAGGAACCTGCTGGCGAAGTTCACCGAGCCGCACAAGACCGCGTTCGGCGCCGTCTACGACTGCGGCGACTACGTCACCGCTCTGGAAAAGGCCCTCGACGCCGCCGACTACCAGGGGCTGCTCGCCGAGCAGGCCCGCCGTCGCGCGGCGGGGGAGACGTTGCAGCTGGGCATCGGCCTGTCGTCGTACGTGGAGATCACCGGGCCCGGCGGCGAAGCCGGCGGGCCGAACGAGAACGGCACCGTCGAGGTCCACCCCGACGGCACCGCCACCGTGCTGACCGGCACCTCCCCGCACGGCCAGGGCCACCAGACCGTCTGGGCGATGATCGTGAACGAGGAACTGGGCATCCCGGTCGACAAGATCACGGTCAAGTGGGGCGACACCGACCTGATCCCCAAGGGCGGCGGCACCGGAGGCTCCCGCTCGCTGCAGCTCGGCGGCGCCGCCGTCCAGCAGGCCTCCCGCGAACTGCTCGACGTGGCCCGCGACCGCGCCGCTGAGACCCTGGAGGCATCCCCGGCCGACCTGGTCTTCAACGTGAGCTCCTCGTCGTTCACGGTCAAGGGCGACCCCGACATCACCGTCCCGCTGGCGTCGCTGGCTGGCCCGGAGCGGCTGTTCGTTCGGTCGGTGTTCACCTCCCCCGGGCCGACGTTTCCGTTCGGCACGCACGTCGCCGTCGTCGAGGTCGACACCGAGACTGGCAAGGCGTACGTCCGCCACGTCGTGACCGTCGACGACGCCGGCGCCGTGATCAACCCTCTCCTGGCCGAGGGCCAGCGGCACGGCGGCATCGCCCAGGGCGCGGCCCAGGCATTCCTTGAAGAGGTCGTGTACGACGATGACGGCAACCCGCTGACCGCGACATTCGCCGACTACCCGTTCCTGTCGGCCACCGAGGTGCCCAGCTTCAAGCTGGTCGCCATGGAGACCCCGACCCCCTACAACCCGCTCGGCGCCAAGGGCATCGGCGAGGCCGGCTCCATCGGCGCTACCCCCGCCGTTCAGAACGCGGTCATCGACGCCGTCTCCCACCTCGGCGTTACCCACATTGACATGCCCACCTCCCCCCAGCGGGTGTGGCAGGCCATCAATGCCGCCAACGGCTCCAAGGAGGCCTGAACGCCGTGGAGATCAAGCTGACCGTCAACAGCGTCACCCGCTCGGCCAACATCGAGCCCCGGCTGCTGCTCATTCATTACCTGCGCGAGACCCTTGGCCTCCGCGCGGCCAACGTCGGCTGCGACACCACCTCCTGCGGCGCCTGCACGGTGCTGCTCGACGGCGAGTCCGTCAAGTCCTGCACGGTTCTGGCCGTGCAGGCCGACGGCCGGTCGGTGACCACCGCCGAGGGCATCGTCGCCGACGACGGCACCCTCAGCGTCGTCCAGCAGGCGTTCCGCGAGGAACACGGGCTCCAGTGCGGCTTCTGCACCCCCGGC
>Ga0134128_10011500_pt1 | contig 10580 bp, 12 predicted proteins | sample KB31754_FD_96462 | JGI IMG/M metagenome (GOLD analysis project Ga0134128, IMG submission 96462) | Terrestrial soil microbial communities with excess Nitrogen fertilizer from Kellogg Biological Station, Michigan, USA - KB3-175-4 | ecosystem: Environmental > Terrestrial > Soil > Unclassified ...
ACGCCGTCGACGGTGATGGCGGGATCGCAGGGCACGTCGGCGATCATGACGTTCGGCGGCGTCGACTACCGCACGGGCGAACGTTACGTGAGCTACGAATCGGTGAAGGGCGGGTTCGGCGCGCGCCCGATCAAAGACGGCATCAACGGGGTGGCGAGCACGGTCACCAATATGTCCAACACGCCCATTGAGATGATCGAGATGAGTTTTCCCGTGCGCGTCGAGGAGTACGCGCTGCTGCCCGACTCCGGCGGCGCCGGCACCTGGCGCGGCGGGCTCGGCGTGCGTCGCGTGTGGCGCGTGCTCGAACAGGGTTCCCATGCGGCGGTGTGCTGCGAGCGCACCGTCACGCCGCCGTTCGGATTGGCGGGCGGCCTCGCTGGCGCACCAGCGCGGCTCATGCTCGAATTGCCCGATGGCTCGTCGAGAAAACTCGTCAGCAAAGGCGGCTTTATCGCGCCGGCGGGGTCGCGCGTCGTGATGGAGGCGCCGGGATCGGGCGGCTACGGCCTGCCATGCGAGCGCAACCGCGCGCAGATCGCGGAGGATGTGCGCGACGGCTATGTCACGGAAGCGGCGGCGCGGCGCGATTACGGCGTATGAAGGAGATCGGCATGACGATCCTCGCTCCCAATTCGGTGCAGGCGCGCGACATCGCATCGGTGGTGCATCCGCAGACCAATCTGGCGACGCATCTCACGCAAGGCCCGGCGGTGATCGAGCGCGGCGAGGGGATCTTTATCTATGACGATTCCGGCGAAAGATTCCTCGACGCCGCGGCGGGGCTGTGGTGCGCGTCGCTTGGCTATGCCAACGAGCGGCTGGCGAAAGTCGCCTACGAGCAGATGCGGCGGCTTGGCTACTATCATTTCTACCGGCACACGACGAACGAGCCGGGCGTCGATCTCGCCGAGGCGCTGTTGCGCATCGCGCCGGTGCCGATGTCGAAAGTGTTGTTCCAGTGCTCGGGGTCGGAGGCGAACGATACCGCGATCAAGCTCGTCTGGTACTACCACGCGGCGATCGGCAAGCCGGAGAAGCGCAAGATCATCGGGCGGCGGATGGGGTATCACGGCAGCACCTCGGCCTCGATCAGTGCGTCGGGCAAATCCGATATGCACGCCGATTTCGGTCTGCCGTTTCCAGGTTTCCTGCACACCGAGTATCCGCACTACTACCGGCACCATGACGAGGGCGAGACCGAGGAGCAGTTCGCGTCGCGCATGGCGGATGCGCTGGAAGAGCTCATCCTTGACGAAGGACCGGAGACCTGTGCCGCGTTCATTGCCGAGCCGGTGATGGGCGCGGGCGGTGGCCTCACGCCGCCGCGCGGTTATTGGGAGAAGATGCAGGGGGTGCTCCGCGAATACGACGTGCTGTTCATTGCGGACGAGGTGATCTGCGGCTTCGGGCGCACCGGCAACATGTGGGGTTCGCAGACCTACGATCTCCAGCCGGACATGCTCACCTGCGCCAAGGCATTGTCGGCCGGGATGCAGCCGATCTCGGCATTACTGGTCAACGAGCGCGTGTTCGCAGCGATGCTCGACGAGAGTCGCAAGCTCGGCAATTTCGCGCACGGCTTCACCTACGCCGGCCATCCAGTGACGACAGCGGTGGCGATGGAGACACTGCGCATCTATGAGGAAATGGACATGATCGGCCATGTCCGGCGCGTCGGCCCCTACATGCAGCAGGTGCTCGCGCGATTCGCCGAGCATCCACTGGTCGGCGACGTGCGCGGCGTCGGGCTGCTGACCGGAATGGAACTGGTGGCCGACAAGGCGACGAGAGCGCCGTTCGGTGCGGGGCGCAAGGTCGGCGCGACGGTGGACCGGCACGCGCGGACGAACGGCCTTATCACACGCTTCATCGGCGACCGGATCGCCTTCTCACCGCCGCTCATCATCACCGAGGCGGAGGTGGACGACATGGCGGCGAGGCTCGGCCGCGCGCTCGACGAGGCCTGGGGAGAAATCCGGGCGAACTGAACAAGCAGAGGGGAACCGTGAAAATGTCGGAAACCGAAGGACCGAACATCGCGCAGCGTGCACCGTTCCAGATCGAGGTGGTGGAGGGAAAATCCTACTGGTGGTGCGCCTGTGGCAAGAGCGCCAAGCAGCCGTTCTGCGACGGCTCCCATAAGGGCGGCGCGTTCAGCCCGATTGAATACAAAGCGATGCAGAGCGGTTCGGTATGGTTTTGCGGCTGCAAGCACAGCGGCAAATCCCCCCTCTGCGATGGCACCCACAAGCGGGTCTGAAACAATCTGCAACGGCGATTCCGCTTGTGCCGTGCAGGGGCGTTTGTCATGTTCCGGCCGGGAGCTGGCCGGGCCGCGCATCGCGGCATCGAGGTTTGCCAAAGGACTATGTCTGATGCCCAGCAGCACCGAGGAACTGGCGGCCTTCGCCGAGCGGCTGCAAAAGCTTCGGCACGCTTATGCCGGCGCCATCGACCTGCCCGAGCTCAGCGCGGCCGAGTTCGCCCGCATCCTGGGCGTGCCGCTTGCCTCTTACGAGAGCTATGAGGGCGGCGAGCAGGAACCGCCGATGTCAGTCCTGGTCCTGCTCCATCGCAAGACCGGCGTGAGCCTCGACTGGCTGATCGCCGACGAACGTGGCGGCCGCCCGATGGGGCGCGGCATGGCGGGGCGCTCGCGTCCCACGTCGCTGGCCTCCTAGGGTTCGCCGCTCCAACCGCTCGCGGATAGCCACGGCCCCCTTGCCGGCCGGGGCAGAAGGCGCTTGCCTGCGAGAAAGCACCAAGGGGGGATTCGGTGATCTTCAGGACGCTGGCGGCAAACATCCGGGCCGGCCTGCTCGGCGCCGCGCTGCTCTCCGTGGCGCAGCTCGGCGCAGCGACCGCCGATGCACAGCCATCGGTCAAGATCGGCGTGCTGACCGACATGAGCTCGGTCTACGCCGACTATGCCGGCCCGGGCTCCGTCGACGCGGCGCGGCTCGCCATCGAGGATGCGGATATGGCGGGCAAGGTGGAGCTGCTGTCCGCCGACCATCAGAACAAGCCGGATGTGGGCGTGTCGGTCGCGCGCGACTGGTTCGAGGCGAAGGGCGTGGACGCGATCTTCGACGTGCCGACCTCGTCGGTGGCGCTCGCGGTGAACGGCATCGCGGGCAAGGACCGCAAGCTGGTGTTCTTCAGCACCGCGATCATCGACAAGCTGACCGAGGAGGACTGCAACGGCTACGGCCTGGCCTGGACGTGGGACATCTACTCGGTGTCCCGCAGCGTCGCGCTAATGCAGCTGAAGCGCGGCATGGACACCTGGTTCGTCATTGCCCAGGACTACGCGGCGGGCCACGCGATGCAGGCGATGATCCAGGATCTGGTGGCGGCGAATGGCGGCAAGGTGCTGGGTGCGGCGCGGCATCCGCTCGGGGAGACGGATTATTCCTCCTACCTGATCCAGGCGCAGGCCTCGGGCGCCAAGATCATCGCCTTCACCGCCGGCGGGACCGATCTGCTCAATGCGATGAAGCAGGCGCGAGAGTTCGGATTGACACAGCGCGGCCAGACCCTCGGGACGATGTACACCATCGTCACCGACGTGAAGGCGATCGGGCTAGACGCCATGCAGGGGCTGAATTTCGTCTCGGCGTTCTACTGGGATCGCGACGATGAGGCGCGGGCCTTCGCCGAGCGCTTCATGGCGGTCCATCACGCGATGCCGACGATGTTCCAGGCGGGGGTTTACTCGTCGGTGCTGAACTACCTCAAGGCGGTGCGGGCGACCGGCAGCAAGGATGCCGATACGGTGCGCGGCTGGCTCCGCGCGCAGCCGGATATCAAGGATGCCTTCGCGCGGCACGGCAAGCTGCTGCCAAACGGGCGCTTCATCCACGACATGCTGGTCGCACGGGTGAAGACGCCGGCGGAATCGAAATACCCGTGGGACTTCTACGACGTTCTCGGCGTGGTGCCCGCGGCGGAGGCCTTCCGCACGATCGAGCAGAGCAAGTGCAAGCTGCGTTGAGGCCGAACGCCGATCCGCCGACCATCGGCGCCCTGTTCGCGGGGTTCTTCTCGATCGGCATTTGCGGCTTCGGCGGCGTGCTGCCCTGGGCGCGGCGGATGATCGTCGAGCAGCGGCGCTGGCTGACGGCGGCCGAGTTCACCGACCTGCTGGCACTCTGCCAGTTCCTGCCGGGGCCGAACATCATCAATCTCTCGGTGGCTCTCGGCTCGCGGTTTCGCGGGCCTCGCGGTGCGCTGGCCGCCTTCTTCGGCCTGATGTCGGCGCCGATGGTCATTATCCTGCTGCTTGGGGTGCTTTACGAGCGCTACAGCGGCTTGCCTGGCGTGCGGCCAATGTTCGCGGGGCTGGCGGCGGCGGCGTCCGGCCTAGTGCTGTCCACGGCGCTGAAGATCGCGGCGCCGTTGCGGCACAATCTGCGGGACGTGCTGCTGGCGGTGGGGAGCTGGGCCGTCATTGTCCTGCTGCACGTGCCGCTGATCCCGGCGATGCTGGTTCTGGCGCCGCTCGGCATCCTGCTCGCGGCGCGCGCGCACCGATGAGCGAGCTTCCGGCGTTGGCTTGGCTCTATGCGCAGCTCTCGCTGGTCGCGGTCGGCGGCGGCAACACCATCCTGCCGGAGATGCAGCGCCAGGTGGTGAATGTGCATGGCTGGATGACCGGCCAGGAGTTCGCCGCGCTCTACGCGCTGGCGCAGGCCGCACCTGGGCCGAACATGCTGGTCTCGGCGCTGGTCGGCTGGCGAGTTGCCGGGCTGCCGGGCGCGCTGGTTGCCACGGGCTCGCTGTGCGCTCCGTCGAGCCTGCTGAGCTACGTGGTCTCCGGCGCGTGGTTCCGCTTCCGTGACGCGCGCTGGCGCCGGGTGGTGCAGGCCGGGCTGACGCCGGTGACGGTCGGGCTGGTCATGGCCGGCGCGACCATGCTGACGGAGGCCACGTCGGTCGATTGGCGGTTCGCAGCGCTGACCGCCGCCGCGACCCTGGTGCTGACCCTGACACGGCTGAGCCCGCTCGTAGTGTTGGCGGGCGGTGCGGCACTCGGAGCCTCGGGGCTGCTTTAGGCGGTGTCCGCCGGTAGGCTTGCCGCGACAAGATGGGGAGATGGCGATGAGCGAGACCGAGATCGGCGCCTTGCGGACCATGCTGCTGTCGCGGCCGCGTCCGGCGGGCCTGGCGGAGCGACGCGAGCGGTTGGACGCGCTCGGGCAGGGCTATGCGCTGGCGCCGGACGTGACGGTGCGGCCGGTGGATGCCAACGGCGTGCCGGCCGAATGGACCTCGACCCCGACGGCCGACGTCTCGCGGGTGATCCTGTTCCTGCATGGCGGGGGCTATGTCAGCGGCTCGGTCGCCAGCCACCGCCATCTCGTCGCGGAAGCCGGTCGCGCGGCCGGCGCGCGCACCTTGGCGCTTGATTACAGGCGCGCGCCCGAGCACCCTTTTCCGGCGGCAGTCGATGACGCGGTGGCGGGCTATCGATTCCTGCTCTCGACCGGCGTGGCGCCCAGCCGCATCTGCATCGCGGGAGACAGCGCGGGCGGCGGCATCACGCTCGCGGCCTTGGTCACGATCCGCGACGCCGGCCTCAAGCTACCGGGCTGTGCTTGGTGCATCTCGCCTTGGGTCGATCTGGAGTGTCTCGGCGACAGCATGGCGAGCAAAGCAGCGATCGATACGATGATCCAGCGGGACTATCTGCAGGAGATCGGCAGCATGTATCTCAACGGGGCCGACCCGCGCTCGCCGCTCGCCGCTCCGCTCTACGCGGATCTGGCCGGGTTGCCGCCGATGCTGATCCAGGTCGGCACGGCGGAGACGCTGCTCGATGATGCGGTGCGCCTGGCCGAACGCGCGGCGGCGGCGAACGTCCGGGTCACCTTCGAGTCATGGCCGGAGATGATCCACGTCTGGCACCTGTTCCACCCGCAGCTCGCGGAGGGGCGGCGGGCGATCACCGCCGCTGGCCACTTCATCCGCGCCGCGACGCCCTAATGGGCCTCAATGCCGGCGATGGACGGCCTTGCGGTGGTGCCGGGGGGCAGGGGCCTCTGCGACTTCCTCGTAGCCGGTATCCGGCCGCTCGCTGGCCGGGCGCAGGTCGCGGGGGGCGGGGCCGAGATCCGGCTTGGGGGCCGGGGCCGACTTGGCTTCGACCATCGTGCCGCGATCCGGGCGGCCATAGATGAAGCCGTAGGTCGGATAGATGCTGCCGAAATCGTCGCCCTTGCCGAGCCCGACCCGCACCGCCGTCCAGTCGTTGTTCGGGCTCACATCCACGACCGAGATGCCGCGCGCGACCGAACCTCGATAGCCGCCCCAGTTCGCATGGTCAATCTCGATCTCCCGCGCATTCACGACGCGGCTGACCACCGCGACGTGGCCGAGCCGCATGGCGCCGTTGGAGCGGAAGGCGAGCACGCTGCCCGGCTCCGGGGCGCTGCCGCGCTCATAGACGCCGGCCGCCTCCTTCCACCAGGTCCAGGCATTGCCGACCAGCTCGATCCCGGAGGCGTTGCGGGCGAAGGGCACGCATTGCAAGCCGCCGTACGACCCGGCGTAGCGGCCCTTGCTGCCGTGCTTGGAATAGACGCCACGCCGCGTTGCGTGCGTCCGTGCGGTATGGCCGCTCGAATGGCCCGAAGACGCGGTGTGCTGGGTTCGGTGATGGGTCTTGCTGGCCGCCGAGGTCGCGGAAAACGGCAGGGCCACTGACATAATCGAGCCAAGGAGAAGAAGAGCCCTGCCGCCCTGACCGCGTGCCCGCATGAAGTCGCCCCTTTTGGTCGTCCCAGACACGTCACGCGGTAGCAACAGGGTTGCGTGACTGGCAATCCTTGACACCGTAACGGGCGATTCGCGGCGAGCGGTTTGTTGTGCGGGCCTGTGGATAAGTGCCGAATTGCGGACAATTATCCTATTCAGCACCGATTGGTGCGTAAATTCACAGAATCCGTTTCGCGCCCCACTGCCGCCGAATCGAGCGACGAAACGGATTCCGGCGCAGGGGTGGCGGCTATTTGCAGGCGGTGACCATGATCTCGACGAGGATGCGCGGATCGGCGAGGTTGGCCTCGACGCAGGCGCGAGCCGGGGCGCCGTTGGTGGGCAGCCAGGCGGTCCAGACCTCGTTCATGGCGTCCCGGTCAGTGATGTGCTTGACCCAGATCTGGGCCTGCAGCAGCCGTGTCTTGTCGGTGCCGTGGATTTCAAGAACTTGGTCGATCTGCGCCAGAACCTCGGCGGTCTGGCCCTTGATGTCCTTGCCGAGATCCTTGGCCGTCATGCCCTGCAGGTAGACGAAACCGTGATACTCGACGGCCTTTGCCAGAATCTTGTTGGGCTCGGTACGGATGATCTTGCTCAACGTGGCGTCTCCTTCTGCGATCTGAACGGAACGTCTGATCGGGGCGCGGTCGTTGTACAGGCCGCGACAGCAAGGCGGCAAGCAGCCGGTCAGGCGGCCTCGAGGGCCAAGGCGATGCGCGGCTGGCGGGATCGCACCCAGGCCCAGGCACCCAAGAGCAAGAGGCAGCCCGCCAGCACCGGCGCTTGCAGGCCGACGAACTCGGAAGCGGCGCCGTAAACCAGCGCGCCCACCGCCGGACCGCCGCGCACCACCATGCCCCACAGGCTGATTACCCGGCCGATCATCGCGGGCGAAGAGGCGCTTTGCAGCATCGTCTGGATGGCGATGCCGTGCGCGGTGGTGGCTGCCCCCATCGCCGCGACGCAGAGGACGCCGATCGCGAAGGAGTGCGTCGCGACGAAGCCGGCGGTCGCCAGCATCAGCAGAAAGCCGGCACCGATCGCGAGACGGGTGAGGCCGGAGAGCCGGCCGCGTATTGCGACCAGCGTGCCGCCGACCAAAGCGGCAATGCCCATCGTGCTGGCGAGAATCGCGAGCCCCTCCGCCCCCCGCCCAAACAGCTGGGCGACGAAGGGCGGCATCATCTCGGGCACGGAGCGCAGCAGCATCCCGACGCAGGCCGCGAACAGGAAGATCGGCCCCATGCCGGGATGCCGGGCGACGTAGAGCAGGCCGTCGGTGATCTCGCGCCACACGCTCGCGGTGGGCGCGTGGCCACGACGGTGGGCGGGGTCGATCCGCAAGGACAGGATGCTGAAGCTGGCGAACAGGAAGCCCGCGCAGTTGCAGGCGATAGGCGGCACCACGCCCCAGACGGCGATGATTGGGCCGGCGAGTGCCGGGCCGATGAAACGCGCGGCGTTGAAGGTCAACGAATTGAGCGCGACCGCCCCCGGGAGTTCCGCGCGTGGGACCAGGGCGGGAACCAGGCATTGCCGCGCCGGCTGGCCGAACGCATTGCCGATGCCGAGCACGACTTCGAGCGCCGCCATGATCTCCACCCGGATCAGGCCGGTGAGGATCAGCGCCACCAGGATCGCGGCGTGGCTCGCCGAGACGAACTGGAAGAACACGGTGAGCCGCACCCGGTCCATCCGATCGGCCACCGCGCCGGCGATGGGCGAGGCGATCACCGACGGCCCGAGATTGCAGAACGCCATGATCCCCACCCAGAGCGCGGAATGGGTGAGCTGCCAGGTGAGCCAGTCGGTGGCGATCTTCTGCATCCACAGCCCGGTCCAGGAGGTCAGGCTGCCGGCGTAGAAGATGCGGGCGTTGCGGTGAGAAAAGACCCGGCCGATGGCCGCGAGGGAAGCCATCGGCCGGCCTGTCAGCCGGTCATCGCCGAGTGGGTGTCATGGTCGGCCCGGTGGAGGCCGGGCCGACCGGGGCCGGCGCCGTTTCCTCCGCGGCGCCCTGATTGCGTACGCAATCCGAGACCTGCCTGTCCCAACCGAACCGCTCCGACAGGCCGCGCGTGGTGATGCCTGAGACGTAGGAGCCCGAGCCGGGCGCATCGCGATTGTCCTGAGCGAACAGCGCGGCGCGGTTCTGTCGCTGGAACACCTCGTCGGCGCGCTGGCGGCAGGCGGCGACGGTGGCTTGGTTGGCTCGGCTCTGTGCGGTCGGCGCCGGCGCGGGAGAGCAGGCGGCGAGCGCGGTCAATGCCGCCAGCCAGACGGTGGCACGCTCAAATGTCATGCGGTGGCTCCGGTGAGGCGGACGGGTGCGTGAGACCGGTCCAGCGCGAATCGGGGAAGGCGAGCTTGGAAACCGATTTCGTCGAACCGCGCCTCCTTCGTCAACGGCGCGACGGCGGCGGCGCGGAGCAGCGAGGGATGCAGCGCGGCGCCGCCCCGCTCGAGCCGCAGCAGGCCGGTGGCCCAGTGCGCCCGCGCGAGAAGGTCGACCAAGGCGAGCAGGCGGAGGCAGATCGACAGGCCATACCAGCTGTTCATGCCGACCGTGTGATCGACGGCCCCGGCCCAGCACCGCGCGTCCCGGTCCGACAAGGCAAGATCGGTGACGCTGCCGTCCTGCCGGCGGAAGCGGAAGCCGCGCACCGCGCCCCAACGCCCCGACAGCGCGGCATCGCGTGCCGCGTCCCAGGCGAGTTCGAGGTCGCGGCCGCGCACCGCCGGCAGCGCCTCGGGCGGGCGGTCGATCAGATAGGTCAGCACGCCGTCCGGGCTCGTGCCGACCTGCACGGAGGGCGAGGTGTCGGAGCAATCCATCGCGGAAAGGATGGACCTGCGGCGTCCCCCGCGCCAGCCTGTATGCACCCGAGATAGGAGATCGCTTGCCATGCCCGATCCCAACCGCCTCACCGCGACCGAGGCCGCCCGGCTAATCGGCGCGGGCGAGCTGAGCCCGATAGACCTCCTGGAGTCCTGTCTCGACCGGATCGCCGCCCGTGAGCCGGAGGTGCGGGCGTTTGCCCATTTCGACCCGGACGTGGCTCGGCACGCTGCACGGGCGGCTCCGGGCGGGCCGCTGCACGGGCTGCCGGTGGGGGTGAAGGACGTGCTCGACACCGCCGATATGCCGTCGAGCTACGGCTCGCCGATCTGGTCCGGCTGGCGGCCGCGCGCCGATGCCGCCGCCGTCGCCTGGACCCGTGCCGCCGGCGGCGTGGTGATCGGCAAGACCGTCACCACCGAGTTCGCCACGCGCAAGCCAGGACCGACCGGCAACCCGCACAATACGCAACATACGCCCGGCGGATCGAGCAGCGGCTCGGCTGCCGGGGTGGCCGATTTTTTCTTTCCGCTGGCCTTTGGCTCGCAGACCGCGGGCAGCGTCATCCGCCCGGCGGCGTTCTGCGGCGTGGTGGGCTACAAGCCGACCTTCGGCATGATCAGCCGGGTCGGCTCCAAGCTGATGTCGGACAGCCTCGACACCGTGGGCGTGATCGGGCGCAGCGTGGCCGATTGCGCCCTGTTCGGCGCCGCCGTCTCTGGCCGGCCACTGGGCGACCCGGATGTGATGCCCGGCCGGCCGCCCTTCGTCGGCATCTGCCGGACCCATCTGTGGGACAAGGCGGATGCCGAGACCCAGGCGCTGCTGGAGCGTGTTGCCGACACGCTGGCGCGTGCCGGCGCCACGGTGGAGGACCGCGACCTGCCCCCGGAGTGCGCGGCCCTCGAAATCGCCCATCCCATCGTGATGAACATCGAGAGCGCGCGGGCGATGGGGTGGGAGTTGGCGACGGCGCGCG
>Ga0134128_10011501_pt1 | contig 10580 bp, 8 predicted proteins | sample KB31754_FD_96462 | JGI IMG/M metagenome (GOLD analysis project Ga0134128, IMG submission 96462) | Terrestrial soil microbial communities with excess Nitrogen fertilizer from Kellogg Biological Station, Michigan, USA - KB3-175-4 | ecosystem: Environmental > Terrestrial > Soil > Unclassified ...
ACCAGGACAAGCCCACCTATTCGTGGGCCGACCTTTATCCTGAGCCGGAGTACGTGCACCACATTGTGCAAGTTTGGAAGGACAATGGCTTACCACCCAATATCCCTTTCTTCATGACCGAAGGCAACATTGGTGGTGTCGCTGGGGTTACAACAGTGAAAGGCGCGTTATGGCTGGCCGATTATGTCGGATCCATGATGACCGCTGGTGCCAGAGCGACTTACTACTTCCACTACATGCCCTTTCCGGGGCGCTGGACCGGTGCTTACCCACTCCTTTTAATTGACGAAAGCTACAACGTGAAAGGCTATCCTCCCCAATATATGGCCTCCCAGGTGATCACGAAAGAGTGGGTCCAGCCAGTCGATGCTCCGCACAAACTCTTCCAAGCTTCAAGCGATGTCGTCGACGCTGCCGGCAATTTGCTTGTCACGGCCTACCCGATCGAGCGTCCGGATGGCCATTGGTCCGTGATGCTAGTCAATCGTGACCAGTTCAACGATCATACGGTGAAAGTGGTTTTCAACGATAGTGCAATGGGACACGAACGCCACTTCTCCGGCGCGGTAGATCGCATCACGTTCGGATCGAACGAATACACGTGGCATCCGGAAGGGGAACGCGGTCATGCCGATCCCGACGGGCCGCCTGCCAAGTCGACGATCAGTGGAGGACCAGACACCCTTTACACTCTACCAATGGCATCCATCACCGTGTTGCGTGGATCGGTCGGAAACCGATAAAGGCCAGGCTGAGGTCGAGCGTCACCGCGTCTTGTGAGCCAGGATCTGTCTCTGGGAGGTTGCCGGCGCTCGAGCCCACAACTGAGTCAGAGATCAGTAGTGGAGCATTCAGCGTTGTTAGATTTTTCGATCGAACCGCCTAAGGAAAACATAATGAACATCAAAACCCGCCGAATTTTTCTTGGCAAGATTACTGCCGTGGCGGCATTACTACCTCGCCTCGAACTTTTCGCCCAACAGGCACTGCCGAAGACACATCTTCGCCCAGCGCCAGCAAGGATGTCCTTCGTCGCATGGGTGGCGAACATCACACCCTAAATGGCATCCATTACATTGCGGGAACCGGGGCCAACGACGGATATCCTAAGGAAGATCACATGCTCGTCAGCGATCCTTTCGAAAAGCACGTCACGCGGACCATGGAGGCACTCAAAAAGTCGGTGGAGCGTGCCGGCAGCACCATGGACGACATCATTCATCTTCAAGTCTTTATTTGTCTGCCGTTGGCCGACGGAACCTCCATGCCAACAGGCAAGGCCCGGTTTGATGCCCACAAGGCTCCATATGAGACCTTGAACAACATCTACAAAACTTATTTCTCGTCTGGAAAGGCTCCGTCCCCCGCCTGCAGGGCGTTTGAATGGATCCCGGGCGATTCGCTCATTGAGATTGTCGGCACCGCCAAAGTCGTAAATTCCGCTGCCCCGGTTGTCGACAAGTAATTTCACGCAGCGGGGAAAAAGGGAATTGTGAATATGAACTTTGGATGGAGCCGCCGCTCATTTCTTGCCGCGGTGGGGGCAGCCGGTAGTATTCTCGCCGGCCCCCGAATCGCCGGTGGCAGTATTTTTGGGAAAAAACACAAGGTCGCCGGTGCTGCCTCTAAGGATGGCGCGCAGATCGTTCCGATCAAGAGCGGCCTCGGTTCCACTGGAGATATCTATGCCGAGTTGGGGGTGACGCCGCTTATCAACATCAATGGCACTCTCACAGTCATCGGTGGATCAGTTATGCATCCCGAAGTCATGGAGTTAATTCGTCGCGGCAACGAACACTTCGTCTTGATTGATGAACTCGAGATTGCCGCCGGCACGTTCATCGCGAAGCTGTGTAAGTCACCGGCAGGTTACACAGGCCTGGTCACGGCGGGAGCGGCTGCGGCACTCGTGGTCGGTTACGCCGGTATGATGACCGAGGATCTCGAGCCTCGGATGCGTGCGATTCCCGATGTGAGTGATTTTCCCAGAAACGAAGTGATCATCCAGAAAAGCCATCGTTATCCCTTTGACCACCAGATCCGCCAGACCGGCGCCAAACTAGTCGAGGTCGAGACACGCGAAGAGATGATTGCGGCCATCAATCCGAAAACAATCGCAATCCATTTCACCAACATTCTCTCGGACAAAGGTAAAGTTAGCGGTCCTGAAACCATATCCATCGCCAAAGAGCATGGCCTTTACACCTTCAACGACGCTGCGGCAGATGTCCCCCCTGTGAACCGGCTCTGGGAATATCCCGCCCTTGGCTTCGACTTGGTCGCTTTCAGTGGTGGAAAAGACATCCGTGGTCCACAAGCTGCCGGCATACTTATTGGTAAAGAAGAGTTAATGAGATACGCCCTGCTCAATATGAGCCCCCAGGAAGATCGGATTGGTCGTTGCTGCAAAGTTGGCAAAGAGACCATTTTCGGAATGCTTAAGGCACTTGAAATCTTTGTTAACCAGGATTATGACGACACGCTCCGTAAATATGACCGCCGGGCCGAAGTGATTACGAATGCTGTTGAGAGATTCGGAGTCATGGTGCAGCCCCGCCAGTTCAACTCCCAGGCTCTGGGAAACGTGACCCCCCATTACAGCTGGAAGATTGACCGCTCCAAACTCAACATCAGCGGCCAAGAAGTCATGCAGAAGCTGGCAGACACTCAGCCACTCGGAATCGGGAGCATGGGTGCCGGAGCGAACGGCATGCGCGGTAGGAACCCGGATGGCTCCGCCATTGAAACTCGAGCGAGTTATCACGGCTCAAACCGCGATCCGAACACATTTGGTTTCGCGGTTTGGCAGCTGAAAGACGGCGAGGATCAGTTGATCGCGAACCGGCTGGTCGAGATCTTCAGCCAGACGCCGAAGGCCTAGTCTTTCTGCATGATAATAACGCCTTCCATGAGAAGGTGCCGCTGTCGCCACCCTTCCATCCGCAGTCATTGATGAGCTTTTTGCTCGCTGCAAGTTGGGTGTTTCTCGGTTCAGCCGGTGCTGCCACGCGGCGGCGCTATATGTGCAGTAAGTTATTGAACAGATGGTGCCCGGGACCGGAATCGAACCCGGTACGTCCCTTTCGGGACTCGAGATTCTAAGTCGGTCCGGTCCTGTTTCTAGCCTTTTATTTTGCATTTACAAGGCCTTGCATACTTAACGTGGCTCATTCAGTGCTGTTCTGTGCGATCTTTTCTCGAACGAATGGGCACAGTTTGGGCACAGCACTCGTCGAGCATGCGCCCTCGGATTGTTGTAGTTGCGCCCTGAACGCTACAGCCCATTGCCCCGCTTGGCTCTTTGGTGATCAGCGCTTGAGGTTGCGCGTCGCTGAATGATTGGACCTGGAACTCAGTTCCCTTCAGTCAGCTCCGTTCGATAAGTTAATCATCTGAGCAGAACAAGAGGCTAATTCCTTGGCTCTATGTTGTCTCTAGCTTGTAAGCCGTGCTTTGTACAGAAGGTTTACACCGCGAGTTATCCAGGATCGCAGTTGCGGCTCATGGATTGATGACGTAGATCACTGACTTTACCCATGCAACCTTGATATTGTCATATGCCAGGATGCCCACACGATGTACTCCCGGTCCAGGCAGAGTGATCACCGTTCCGCTAGGCAACGAGCTAACGCTTGGATAATCGGCGTACTTCAATCCGTCCAAATAAATCTGCATGTGAGCCGCAGCGTCCGGGCCGTGTGCCGCAGCCGAGATTCCAAATGTCAGTGGGACGTGATTTCCGTCTAGAGGTGCAGTGATGTGGACGATTTCAGTATCCGGGCCGCCAAATGTGTTCGGAAAACTTACTGTAAATTGATTGTGTTTGTCAGCCTTGTAACACGGAATACCCAAGGGGAAGTTTCCAGGTCGGCTCGCGATCGAAGGAGAAAAAGTGAACGCGGACACCGTCTTCTTCGCTGGGCTCACGGTGAGAATTCGAAGATAGCCGTAGCCAAAATAGCCGCCGTTGCCCTGGCCCTGGAAATCTGAGAGAACTTGGATCGGCCGGTACGGACTCGAGCAGAGAGTGCTCCACGACTGCACCGCGCAGTCCACGTGCCCAGTTCCATTGTAGGCAGGCACGTTAGGGTAATCTCCAGGGCTGGGATTGCGAATGTGTCCACTCAGGGCCATGAATACATTTGGGTGAGCGCCGATCAGTTGGTACCAAAGGGCGATGCCGTCCGCCCCGCCACCGACTGGTTGGTAAGATGCCCAAGAATCGGTTAGGCAACTGTAAATGCTGCTGGGGAAGCCCGAGCACAGGGGGTAGGCGGAGCCAGCCGGATGAGTGGAAGAAAACGTTGGTCCGGCCCCGTCATTGGCAAGGTAGGCGTGAGTAACTACGATGACCGGGCCAGCGAAATTCGAGACGAGCTGGTTGGCAGTGGCCAAGATAGAGCTGCGCGGAAATAGTTCTAGAGACAAGATCATGTAGTTCGTCGAACCAATTTTCATGATCTTGTAGAAATTTGGCGTGCGATTTCCGGCGGAGTCGAGCAGGTAAGCTGTCGGATTGACAACTGGCGGGGAGAAGTAGTGGAGGTAATTGCTGGTCCCGCGCGGTTGCGGCCGATCGGCTTCGCAATCGTAGTCGTGATTACCAATGGTTGGTTGAAAGTAGATTCCGTGATTCGTGAGAATGCTGATCGCTGCACGAGCTTGTTGCCATTGTGTTTGCCAATTGGGCGGCGGCGCGTTTGCGCAAGATCCAATCACGTTTCCATTGCTGTCGACTGGATAACCCCCACCGTCGACGATGTCACCGAGGCCTAGGACCATCTTGATGTTCAAAGCTGACTGGTTGGCGACGACCCAATTTGCCTGATCGGAGAAAACATAACTGTTTTGCCCGTTGTAGTACTGGGTGTCAGGGAAAAGTACAATCGAAAAATCTGGGTCGGTTGAGGAGAGCGATACCAATTGCGTAGCATTGAGTGTAACTGGCTTAGCAATCATGCTGCTGACCAACAGTAGCGTGGCGCAGAAATATTTCACGGTCCTCTCCTTCGGTGCGCGGAAAACCAGAACCGCGCGCAGATGTTCTCCTGAATTTCAGGAATGAGAGGAGCTCCGCCAACAAAATACAAAGCCGCTAATCACGGCGCAATGGGAAGGAACAAGGAATGGCAAGGATTTGCCTGGGTTTACCCAACTTTATTGGGATTCTAGTCACGCTCTTATGAATGATTAATATTCCAGAAACAAATCGCGAATGCCCGACAAGGGGATTCCAAGTTAATTGACATTCTTGCGCATTTGCTGGGAGTGGTCCAGTGCTGTTCTGTGCGATCCGGTTTCGACCTAATGGGCACAGTTTGGGCAATGGCCAGTTGCATTGGGGGCTCTTGCGGAGCAGCTTGTACCGATGGAGATACTTCAACGGAGCAAGTGTGTTCGTTTTGTGACAGAACAAAAACCGATGTCATATTGGCACCCGCCTGAAGAATTCTAGTATGCCGAAGTAAAACGTGATTTCAGAACCCGACTTCCTTTGCCTGCGTTCCGCGTCTTGGCTATGGTGAGGACAGAGTCGATGTTTCGCCCTGCTCTACGGAGCCTGTCCGGCAGCGGTTTGATGGAGATGCGCCAAACCAGAATGCTGACAACTCCCCAGGATCCCTAACCAGGCAGATCGAGTAAACTCCCGGTTCGATGCTCTCAATTACCGACGGTCCGGGGCCAACATCAGTTTTGTTAGTGCTCAATCCGACGATTGTGCCGACTGTTTCTACGGCCCCGTTGTGTACGAGGTAAGGTGTAATAGAGCTGTCGGAAACGTGCCCAGGTGGCTGAAGATCAAGTACCAGGGTACCGCCGGACGTATCTAGGGTGACAGTGTTTGCATTCCTGTTGCCCTCGTCGCGCGAGACTTGCAACCTTATCATCTTGAGGGCATACCCTTGCGTGCCCACTGTCAAGCCAACTTCTGTTATCCCCGGCGGCAACTTCACTTCGAAGTAACCGTTCTGATCAGTGTGCGTGAACCAGTGGGGTGCGCCCGGCGAAATCCACACCTGGACTGCGGCATCCGCCACCGGACCCTGGTTGGATATGATGTAGAAGGGGACGCGTTCAGAGGAATTAAAGATCAGTTTCAGTTCGCTTTCGGCGCCCTCCGCAACCTGGAATGCCGTGGGCTCGGAGACGCCATCGAGTGACTCGGCCACTGCCGTGTACTTCCCCGGCGTCAGATCTTGTAGCTCAAAGGCGCCAGCGTCGTCCGTAGCCGTGGAGGCTTTGGCTCCGCTGCTGATCTCCTCGAATGTAACTTCCACATTGCTCTGAGGTTTCCCAGCCTCGGAAACCACGGTTCCGTGTACAGCAAAGAGAGGCAGCGTCAGATCCAGCCAGGCGCTAGTCTCGCCAATCGTCGGCACGCTGATCCCCGTAACGCGCCGGCTGATCGGCGGATTCGTGGCACGCGCCTCCACGGTCCAATTGGTTTCCTCGACGCCGGGTGTGACAGGCACCCGTCCCTGGAAGAAACCGTTGCCGTCACTTGTAAGCATCACAGGCTCGCCGCCCGCCTCGTTGTGAAAGATCAGGCGGGCCTGCACGGGTTTTGTGCTCAGCCGCACCTCGCCCGATAGCTGCATAGATGGCAGTCGCAATCGTAGCGGCCCGCTCTCTGAGCTGAGGTTAAAAAACCGTTGCAACCACGGCTTGCCGTCGGAGGTGCTGATGTTGACACGATAATTGCCAGCAACCATGCCGCGGCGTGCCCAGTGTCCGTCCGCCGACGTGGTGGCGTTGTTTGCGATTCGTCGCAAGCGAGGCATGGTCGCATCGACAGTAAGCTGCCATGGATGACCATCAGGATCGCTTTTTGGAGTAACGACGACCTCGAGCGTTAGATCCTCGAGTAGCAACGGAGGATCAATCCGAGTCTCTTCGCCCGGTTGCAGATCCAGTTCACGGACTGCACTCGCACTAGCACATTCCACCGTCAGCACGTACTTGCTGTTCGGAACAGCAGCGAAGTGAAAATCGCCACTCTTATTGACCGGAACCGAGAGGGTCGTCTTGCCGTTGGGCATCCCTTCTGCACCATCATCCGGTGCGCCACGTCGGTCCATCTCAGCTCGCATCATCGCACGACACGGCCCCGTTGGGTTCGAACCATCCTTTCGAATGGCCCGTCCTGAAACAGACGCTGCTCCGGCCTGCGAACTGCAGAGCGCCAACGCGCCGAATAAAAGAACAATCCGAGTCAATGCTCTGTCCTGTCGTTGGGAAATAGATGATTTAACCGAATCACGGTCTGCACGGTACGATCCACTTAGCTCGGGAGCTCCCAAGCATTTGTAGTTTTGGGGACCGGAGTTCTCCCGGCCCCCTCACAAAAACCCTACTGTTGCCACGTGGTTACGTTCGAGCTGCCATTGCTTCCAAATCCCTCGGTCGCCATGATTTGGTAATTCATAGTTCCCAGATTCATGCCATGGCTCCTCCACGCATTGACGTGGTTGGCGAAGGTGATCGTGTTGTTGCTCCCTTGGCCTCTGTTGGACGTTCGCACGCTCCAGTACTGCGTGAAAGGTCCGTTGCCTAGAATATTCGGCCCCGATTTGGAGACCTTGTAGATGTTGTAGGTTCCGCCATCACTGTTCACGGTGCCTAACGACTGTGCGCCGTTGCCCGGTGGCGTAAAGGGGCCGTGGCTATCCACCACGTAATACTCGACGAGCGGATTTGTTGACCAGCCGTAGAGGGCCAAGTATCCGTTTGAACCCGGAGAAAAGTTGCCCGCGTTGTAGCCAACAACCCTGCTTGTCGATCCCGGGTTCCAGCCTTTTCCCGCAACCATATTGCCGCTGGAACCGAGACTCCAAGTCGTGCTGTAATTGCCACCGCCAAAATTCCCGGTCATAGTCATGCAGGCCGACCCGGAACTCAAGAAAAACGAATAGAAGAACCCGTTGTTGGTTCCGGTTTGGTTACTGCAAACTGTTTGAGCTTTTGACTGCTGCGCGACACCAAGGAACAACGCGGTCGAAACCAGCAGTCCTATCATCTTGGATAGTCTTTCTGACTCCATTAGCCACCTCCTTTGGGGGGTGCCGGGCTGCAAGGCCCGGCGATTTTGAGGATCACCAAAGACGGGACACTGTCCCTGGGTTCGGCCCCAGAGCCAATTGTCTGGTTTGGGCAACTCTAGTAACTACGCATCAAGCCAGCGATTGTCTCTTTGTTAACTCCGATCGAGCCGCTCTGGTTTCGGCTCAGCGACCGGGCAACTCAGATGCATGTACGTCAGAAGGAGTTTGATTGTCAAGTGACTAAAGCGATTTAGTGTCGATTTAGTTTATACAGAAACGATTTGGCGTGTTCATTCTTACGATTCCGAAAAAGCTAAAGGCACGAACACGTCAGCGATAAATGCCCTAATTCCGTCGTATGCCCGAGAGGGAAAGATGTCACGGTAGGGTCCTGCACCACCGTTCCCCAGAACCTGCTTTGTTGCGCGATGGCACGCTGGGCCAACCGATGGAACCACTCCCCGAATCGCTCACTGGCGCAAAAAAGGCGAATGAAAAGCGCAAGCTTATGACATCGCCTGAACCAGCCCGAACAGCTAGCATCTACCGCGAATGGGTAACAGGGCCCCATCAGATTTACGGGAAATCCCGAAAGTGGGAATCCGTAGAACGCAGGGGTTCTTTTCCGGCAGGATCACTTGTCTTTGCCCAACGGCAAGACGACCTTCTCAGTTACGGTTAACACGTCTTCAAGATATATGTGCCCGTCCAGGACGGCAGTTCGTCCCCAATGTTGTTCGTTATCGTACTCCAACGCGTCCGAGGTCGGCGAGCGACTGCGACAGGACGGGGTCACCCGTGTGTACGTGATTCGCGTTTTATATACTGAGTGGAAATTTATGAGCATACGAATGAAGGACATCGCCAGAGACCTAGGGGTATCTGTAATAACGATCTCCAAGGTGCTGCGTAATCATCCGGATGTGGGAGACGAAACTCGGGAGCGAGTTCTCGCGCGGGTCAAGGAGCTTGATTACAGTCCAAACCTGGCGGCGCGGAGCCTCGTGACTGGCCGCACGTATCTGGTTGGCTTAGTGGTCCCGGACTTGCTCCATCCATTTTTCGCAGAAATCGCCAAGTCTCTTTCCGAGGTTTTGCGAGCCAGTGGGTACTACCTGATTATCTCTTCCTCGGACGAGGATTCGGATCTAGAGGAACAAGAAATCAATCAACTGCTCGCGCGCCGGTTAGACGCCCTGATCATCGCATCCTGTCGTTCGACGGTCGAACTCTTCTTCCGAATTGAGAAGCAAAATACTCCTTACGTGCTAATCGACCGCATCTTGCCTGGCCTTTCGGCAAACTTCGTGGGCGTTGACGACGAAGCAGTCGGAATGTTGGCCACCAAGCACTTGATCGACATCGGCTGCAAGAGGATTGCGCACGTCCGAGGACCAGGAACAAGCCCCGGCATTCGGCGGGTGGAGGGGTATAAACGGGCTTTGACCCAGAACGGATTCAAACTCAGTGACGATTACATCATCACAGAACCTAAGGGCGATGTGGAAACAAGACAGCGTGGTGCCGAAGCTATGCGCCAGCTCTTGAGTCTCAAGCCTAGACCGGATGGAATCTTCTGCTTCAACGATCCCTTGGCAATGGGCGCAATGAGCTATGCACTCGATCAGGGGCTGCGCATCCCGGAGGATGTTGCCGTCATTGGCTGCGGAAATCTTCACTATGACGATGCTTTGAGCGTTCCTCTCTCAAGCATTAATCAACACAGTAGGCGAATTGGAGAGACAGCGGCGCGAATTGCGCTTGGTATCTTGAACTCCAAGATACCGCCTAAACCCGAGAGCGTGATACTGCAGCCAGAGCTAATCGTGCGGCGCTCGACACAGAGGCGTGCAACTAAAAGTATGGCTTCCAGAGCAAAGGCGCGAGCATAGTTCTCGGCGGAGCAGCTATTCTACAGTGAACGTTGTGGACAAAAAGTGCTGCTCTGAAATTCGCACGTCTTTACAGTTAGGGCTATTAATTCCAACATCAATACCTCTGATGTCCGTGCATCGTCGAAATCTCTGGAGTCTAGCGGCATAGTGGCACCCTTGATCGCTTCCGGTGCGGCAACGACGTCGTTGCGAATGCCACGGGTATTTGGGGGATAGGGGGGTCTGACCGACCCAAATGCAGTCATGAATTCCATTAACCGAGACGTTCAGGGAGCTGGCCGAAGATATTGCGATCCATCCTGACTTTGGCTCTCGAGGCGTCCAGCGACATTTCGATTTTATCTGCGACTCATGCCGGCCCCGCCAGGACTAGGATTATCGCCGAGATATTCAAGAGAAGGAAATGCGTGCGAAATTGCACGGCTTTGCGATCAACTGCAATCCATGAGTTCGAAAAATGATCATCCTTCCCTTTCCCAAGTGGGTCTCTGCACAACCCGGTTCAACGGACCTGATTTTAGCGTATGGAGAACAAGAGCCGTCGAACCTCTCAGCACGAGCTCAGTGTTCACAACGTACTCGGTATTCGACTCAGAGCATCTCTCCCGCTGAAGGCCCGCCATGAGAGCTTCGAACGCCAAGC
>Ga0134128_10011504_pt1 | contig 10577 bp, 10 predicted proteins | sample KB31754_FD_96462 | JGI IMG/M metagenome (GOLD analysis project Ga0134128, IMG submission 96462) | Terrestrial soil microbial communities with excess Nitrogen fertilizer from Kellogg Biological Station, Michigan, USA - KB3-175-4 | ecosystem: Environmental > Terrestrial > Soil > Unclassified ...
ACAATGCGGATCGCATAATCTGCCGAACCGCCGTATACGGACCCGTACGTACGGTGGTGTGGGAGGGGAGGAGTCGTGAGACTCCCCCCTATCCCGATCGCAATGACGGTGTTTTGGACGAGTCCGGACAGATGACGAACCGCAGCGCAAATGTCTCCGGCGAAGACTCGCTGATCGCGCGCTACTTCAAGCCGATCGCGACCGATCCAGGCGCGTTCGGCCTTGACGACGATGCCGCCGTGCTCAAGGCTCGCGGCGAGGACCTCGTGGTGACCACGGACGCCATCGTCGAGGGGGTGCATTTCCTTCCCGACGATCCGCCCGACACGGTCGCGCGCAAGGCGCTGCGGGTGAATTTGTCGGACATCGCGGCCAAGGGCGCGATGCCTGCGGGTTTCGTGCTGACGCTCGCATTGCGGGGCGTGGATGAGACCTGGCTCGCGGCGTTCGCACGCGGGCTGGGCGAGGACGCGAGTTCGTTCAGTTGCCCGCTGCTCGGCGGCGATACGGTGTCGACCCCGGGGCCGCTGACCATCTCGATCACCGCCTTCGGCCGCGTTCCCGAAGGCAGGATCGTCCATCGCAGCGGCGCCAAGCCGGGCGACCGCGTGATGGTGACGGGCACCATCGGCGATGCCGCGCTCGGTCTCGATATCCTTAAAGGCGGCACGGTCGCCGCCGCGCTTACGGGCGATCCCGCCGCGAGGGAGCTGCTGGTCGGCCGCTATCGCGTACCGCAGCCGCGCAACGCCTTGGCCGAAGCGGTGCGCGAGCATGCGAGCGCGGCGATGGATGTGTCGGACGGACTGGCGGGCGATCTGGCCAAACTCTGTGCGGCATCGGGCGTTTCCGCCACCATCGACGCGCCGCTCGTTCCGGCCTCGGCGGCCGCCGCCGCGCTGCTTGCGCGGGGCGTCGTCGGCATCGAGACCCTGATCGCCGGCGGCGACGATTACGAGATCCTCTGCACGGTTCCGAAAGCGAGAGCTGCGGCACTGACGGCGGAAGCCGGACGGGCGGGCGTGGCGCTGACCATGATCGGTACGATCACGGATGGAGCCGGCGCGCCGCGGTTTCTCGATGCGCAGGGCAACGAAATGCGGCTGCTTCGGCTGTCCTACAGTCATTTCTGATCTGCCAGGATTGAGTTCTTTCCTGCTACGGAACCCGGATGACCACTCCCACCCCAACCGTGAACGCGAACTCGCGGGCCATTGCTGGACGGGAGTGCGGGAGCTGCTCCCTGTGCTGCAAGGTCTACGCTATCTCCGAGCTCGAGAAGCCCGCCGGCATATGGTGCTCGCATTGCAAGCCTGGCAGGGGCTGCGCGATCCACGACGCGCTGCCAACCCAATGCATCGAGTTCAACTGCCTGTGGCGGACCGAAGCGTCGATCGGTCCCGACTGGAAACCCGACCGCTCCAAGATGGTCGTCACCATCTCGCCGGTGAACGGCTACATCAACGTCCAGGTCGATGGCTCCGCGCCGCAGGCCTGGCGCAAGCAGCCCTATTACGGCCAGCTCCACCAATGGGCGCGGAACAATTTGCAAAAGGGCATCTACGTCCTCGTCTTCATCAACGACAATGCCACGCTGATCATGCCCGACCAGGAGATATTACTGGGCCCGATGTTGCCGACCGATGGGATCGCGGTCCGACGGGCCGGCAACGCCTATGAGGCGCGGCTGATTCCCGGCGGCATCGCGATTCCTCCGGCGGCGCTGCCCGGTTAGGGCGGTCCGGACCGGCCGGGAGCCAAATCCCGAAATGTCGCGGCAAAACCGGTGGTTGGACGGTCAAAAAAGCCGATTTTTGGTCTCCGCGGCGTTGCGCCGGTGAAGCGATTTTGGCATGGTCCGGCCCGATTTGAGGCCGCCCTTTTGGGCAGGGGCTGGCCTCCCTCTTGAGCGCCCGCCGCGTTCGCGGCAAGGGCGTGGGGCCATCCAGTATCTGAGGCAAATTCGATGACAGCATTGTGGTTGATCGTGCTCTGCGGAGCGCTTTCCATTGTTTACGCCATCTGGGCGACGAGCTCGGTTCTAAAGGCGGACGCCGGCAACCCGCGGATGCAGGAAATCGCCGCCGCCGTACGCGAGGGGGCGCAGGCCTATCTCCGCCGCCAATACACCACGATCGGCATCGTCGGCGTCGTGATCTTCGCGGTGCTCGCCTATTTCCTCGGCATGCTGGTTGCGGTCGGCTTCGCCATCGGCGCGATCCTGTCGGGCGCAGCCGGCTTCATCGGCATGAACGTCTCCGTTCGCGCCAACGTGCGCACCGCGCAGGCCGCGACCACCTCGCTCGCGGGCGGCCTCGAACTCGCCTTCAAGGCCGGCGCCATCACCGGCATGCTGGTCGCCGGCCTCGCGCTGCTCGGCGTCACCCTCTATTTCGGCTTCCTGACCCATTCGATGAAGCTCGCCCCGGACAGCCGCGTCGTCGTCGATGCTATGGTCGCGCTCGGCTTCGGCGCCTCGCTGATCTCGATCTTTGCCCGTCTTGGCGGCGGCATCTTCACCAAAGGTGCTGACGTCGGCGGCGACCTCGTCGGCAAGGTCGAGGCCGGCATCCCCGAGGACGATCCGCGCAACCCGGCTACGATCGCCGACAACGTCGGTGACAATGTCGGCGACTGCGCCGGCATGGCGGCGGACCTGTTCGAGACCTATGCGGTGACCGCGGTCGCCACCATGGTGCTCGCCGCGATCTTCTTCGCCAAGACGCCGATCCTCGCCAACATGATGACGCTGCCGCTCGCCATCGGCGGCATCTGCATCATCACCTCGATCATCGGCACGTTCTTCGTCAAGCTCGGCGCCAACCAGTCGATCATGGGCGCGCTGTACAAGGGCCTGATCGCCACCGGCGTGCTGTCGCTCATCGGCGTGGCCGGCGTGATCTACTACCTGATCGGCTTCGACAAGCTGCCGGGCGTCGACTACACCGGCATGGCGCTGTTCGAATGCGGCGTGGTCGGCCTCGTCGTTACCGCGCTGATCATCTGGATCACCGAATACTACACCGGCACCGACTATCGCCCGGTGAAGTCGATCGCGGCTGCCTCCGTCACTGGTCACGGCACCAACGTGATCCAGGGTCTTGCGATCTCGATGGAAGCGACCGCGCTGCCCGCGATCGTCATCATCGCCGGCATCCTGGTGACCTACAGCCTCGCCGGCCTCTTCGGTATTGCGATTGCGACCGCGACCATGCTGGCGCTGGCCGGCATGGTCGTGGCGCTGGACGCCTTCGGTCCGGTCACCGACAACGCCGGCGGCATCGCCGAAATGGCGGGCCTGCCGAAGGAAGTCCGCAAGTCGACCGACGCGCTGGACGCGGTCGGCAACACCACCAAGGCGGTCACCAAGGGCTACGCGATCGGCTCGGCCGGTCTCGGCGCGCTGGTGCTGTTTGCGGCCTATAACCAGGACCTCAAGTTCTTCATTGGCGACAGCGCGAACCACGCCTACTTCAAGGGCGTCAACCCGGACTTCTCGCTCAACAACCCCTACGTGGTTGTGGGTCTGCTGTTCGGCGGCTTGCTGCCTTATCTGTTCGGCGCGATGGGCATGACTGCGGTGGGTAGAGCGGCCAGCGCGATCGTCGAAGAGGTTCGCCGCCAGTTCCGCGAGAAGCCCGGCATCATGCAGGGCACGGACAAGCCGGACTACGGCAAGGCCGTCGACCTCCTGACCAAGGCGGCGATCAAGGAAATGATCATCCCGTCGCTGCTGCCGGTGCTGTCGCCGATCGTGGTCTACTTCCTGATCTACGCGATTGCAGGCGGCGGCGCGGCCGGCAAGTCGGCGGCGTTCTCCGCGGTCGGCGCCATGCTGCTCGGCGTGATCGTCACCGGTCTCTTTGTCGCGATCTCGATGACCTCGGGCGGCGGCGCCTGGGACAACGCCAAGAAGTACATTGAGGACGGCCATTACGGCGGCAAGGGCAGTGATGCCCACAAGTCGGCCGTGACCGGCGACACCGTCGGCGATCCCTACAAGGACACGGCGGGCCCCGCGGTGAACCCGATGATCAAGATCACCAACATCGTGGCGCTGCTGCTGCTGGCGATCCTCGCGCACTGAGTTTCGCGCGATTCGAAAAAGAACCCCGCGGGCATGGCCAGCGGGGTTTTTTGTTTGGAGGGGAGCGTCATTCCGGGGCGGTCCGCAGAACCGAACCCGGAATCTCGAGATTCCGGGTCTGGTGCTTGCGCACCATCCCGGAATGACGGTTGCCGAAGAGGCAACCGTCAATTCACGTCCATCTGCAGCCCTTCCTTCTGGATGATGGCGGCGAACTTCTTCGTCTCCGCCTCGATGAATCCGGAAAACTGCTCCGGCGTGCCGTAGTCGGGGCGCGCGCCCATGGCGGCGATGTTCTTCTTCATGTCGTCGCGCTCGAGCATCGCCTTCACCTGAAGATTGAGCGCGTTGACGATCTCGGGCGGACAGCTTTTCGGCAGCATGACGCCAAACCAGGAGGAGACGTCGAACCGCGCCAGTTCCGGCGCGCATTCGCGCATGGTCGGAAGGTCGGGCGCGTTCGCGCTGCGCTCGGTGGTCGTAACGCAGAGTCCATTAAGCTTGCCGTCCAGCACCTGCGGCAATGATGGGAAGAGATTGTCGAACAGTATCTGGATGTCGGCGGCGAGTGCGGCCTGCAGGGCGGGGCCGGCGCCGCGGAACGGGATATGGGTCATTTTCAAGCCCGTGAGCTGCAGGAACCAGGCGCCCGTGAGATGAGGGCTCTGGCCCACGCCGGACGAGGCGTAGTTCAACTTGTCCGGATTGGTCTTGAGATAGGCGATCAATTCCGCGATCGACTTGATCCCCGTTGAGGGATGCGCCGAGACGATGTTGGGAATCCGGATCATGTTGGAGACCGGCTGCAACTGATCCGCCTTGTAGTTCAGGTTGCGGAAGATGCTGTAGGCGATCGCGTTGGGACCGGGGTTGCAGATCAGGATCGTATGCCCGTCGCCCCGTTGCCGGATCACTTCGGTGGTGCCGATCGTGCCGCCGCCGCCAGAGCGGTTTTCCACCACCGCCGATTGCCCCCAGGCGGACTGCAGATGCGCCGCGAGCAGGCGCCCCATCACGTCGGTCGAGCCGCCGGCCGCGGCCGGCACGATCACGCGGACGGTTTCCGTCGGCTTCCAGTCGGCCAGGCTCGAACGCGGCAGAATCGTCGCGGCCGAAAGGGCCGCGGCTCCGGACAGCACATGGCGGCGGGTCAGCAATTTCCTGGTCAATCTCCACTCCCTGCTTTGTTTTGCAGGCAGCGTAAGGAGAGGCGCGCCGCCCGGCAAGCGGACGATCTGGCGCAGGTTTATGAGTGACTAGTTGAAGCTCAACAGCTTGAACAGCGGCGTCAGATAGGAGAGCTCCTGGCCCGAGGTCGTCGTGGTGCGGCTGATGAAGTCGAAGATGTGACCGTCCTTGAGGCCATAATTGGCGAGGCGCTGCACCTGACGGTTCTTGTCGAAATAGATCGCGATCACGCGCTGGTCGACGACCTTCTGGTTCATGAACATCACCGGGCGCTCGGCGCGCTGGGAGATGTAGTAGAACACCTCGCCGTTCAGGGTCGCGACCGTGGAGGGGGTGCCCATCACGATCAGCACCTGGTCCTGGCTCGCGCCGATCGGGATCTGCTCGAGCGCGCCCGGCGGCAGGATGTAGCCCTTCTGGAACTGCTCGCCCGTGCAGGCGCCCAGCGCGCCGCAGACCAGCACGGCCGCTGCTGCCGTGCGCAGGCCGCGCCAATGCGCAAAAATTCCGCGCCAACGGGCAAACAGGCCACGCGAAGCGGGCTTTCGGGTCTTGCGCGTCTCAATCATGGCGGAACAGTTCCGGTCCTCTTGCATCCGGCGAGGCGTTGACGTACCGGGCGGCAGGCGCGTTTGCAACATGCGCGTGGCCCAACAGGGCTCGCATGCGGAACCCACAATGCTTTGGCCGTTCAATCACTTCAGGAAACCCCGGCTAGCCCCGCGCGGCACCATTGAGACCATCTATGGCATGATCGTGACGCAGGCGCGAGAACCCTTGTTTTATCGGGACTTGGGCGTGCCGGATACGGTTAACGGCCGTTTTGATCTGCTTCTGCTTCATCTGTGGATGGTGCTGAAGCACCTTGCGCCCAAGCCGGCCGGAACGGAGTTGTCGCAGGCCCTGTTCGATCGCTTTTGCGAGGACATGGACGGCAATCTGCGCGAAATGGCCGTGGGCGACCTCACGGTCCCGAAGAAGATGCGGGCCTTTGGCGAGGCCTTTTACGGCCGCGCGGCGGCCTATGATATGGCGCTGACCGACGGTGCGGAAGCGCTCGCGCAGGCGATTGGCAGGAACGTGCTCGGCGGTGAGGGCATCGAAAATGCGCGGCGGCTCGCCACCTATGTGCAGGCCGCGATGGCATCGCTCGCAGGCGAGAGCGATGTGAACCGGCTCGGGACATCCTGGAAGTTTCCGCTTCCGCTCACCGAAGGCGCGTAGCGTGATGACTCGAAAAACAGACGAGCAGGGTCCGGAGCGTGGCGCCCATCATGGTCTCTGGCGCGCCTTCGTTCCGGTGACGCAGATTCCGGAGCGGGGACTGCATCGCGATCTCGAAGCCGACCCGGCAACGCGCGCAGCGATGGCGGAAGCCGCCAACGTTCGCGAGTTGCTTTCCGCACGCGCCTCGTTCGACCTGACACCGCAGAGCGGCGGCCGGGTTCATGTCAAAGGCCGCGTACAGGCGAGGATCGGGCAGACCTGCGTCGTCACGCTCGATCCGATCGAGAACGACATCGACGAAGAGCTCGATCTGATCTTCGCGCCACCGGAGCAGATTCCCGAGCTTGCCGAGACACCGGACGACGAGGGTGGAGTCGCGATCGAAATGGAAGACCCGCAGGAGCCGATCGAGAACGGCATCATCGACCTCGGACGGCTCGCCACCGACGCGCTCTATCTTGCGATCGATCCCTATCCGCGCAAACCGGGCGCGGTGTTCGCGCCCCAGGTCGCGGCGGCCGATCCCGCGGACCATCCCTTTGCCGCATTAAAGGGGCTGCAGCTTGATGGGGGCAAAGGCGCCGGTAAGCCAAAACGGAAATAACCGCCGATCGTGACATAAATCATCTAAATTCAATAGCTTGTCGGGTTGTCCCGATTCCCGGCGACGGTGCTTCGGGAACCAAAAGACGGGGGTCAAGAGGTTGTGTCGGCACACCGAAACGCTATTGTCGCGGCCCGGCACGGGTTAAGCGTAGCGTCCTGCCGACCGCCGGGTGACGCGGTGAGCAGTAATCAGGCTTCCGGGAAATTCATGCCTCAAAAGGTTCGAATCGCGCTTGACGCCATGGGCGGCGATGTCGGCGCGTCCGTCGTCGTTCCCGGTGCTGCGATCTCGCTCACCCGGCATCCCGACACGGAATTCGTGCTGGTGGGCAACAGCGCCTTGATCGAAGAGCAGCTTGCGAAGTATCCGCAGCTCAAGGCGGCGTCGCGCATCGTCCATACCGATGTCGCCGTCAGCATGGAGGACAAGCCGAGCCAGGCGCTGCGGCGTGGCCGCAAGACCTCGTCGATGTGGCTTGCGATCGATGCGGTGAAAAAAGGCGAAGCCGACGTTGCGGTCTCCGCCGGCAATACCGGCGCGCTGATGGCGATGGCGCGATTCCATTTGCACATGCTCGAGGGCATTGACCGGCCGGCGATCGCAACCGCGGGTTGGCCGACGGTGCGCGGCGACTCCATCGTGCTCGACCTCGGCGCCACCATCGGCGGCGATGCGCGGCATCTGGTGGCGCTTGCGATCATGGGCGCCGCCATGGCGCGCGTCCTGCTCAACATCGAGCGGCCGACAGTCGGCCTGCTCAACATCGGCACTGAGGAGATCAAGGGCCACGAGGAGATCCGCGAGGCCGGCGAAATCCTGCGCGCGATGAACTCGCCACAGCTCGATTATATCGGCTTCGTCGAGGGCGACGGCATCGGCAAGGGCGCGGCCGACGTCGTGGTCACCGAAGGGTATAGCGGCAACATCGCGCTCAAGGCCGCCGAGGGCACTGCGCGCCAGATCAGCGACTTCCTGCGGACGGAAATCTCCAAGAGCCTGATGGCCAAGATCGGCTACCTCTTCGCCAGGGGTGCGTTTCGCGCGTTGCGCAACAAGCTCGATCCGAAGAAATCCAACGGCGGGGTGCTGCTGGGCCTGCGGGGCGTCGTGGTCAAAAGCCATGGCGGAACCGACGCCGAGGGCTTTGCCTACGCCATCGATGTTGGCTATGAGATGGTCCGCTACGATCTCCTGACCAAGATCAATGAAATGCTTAATCGCGATGGTGGGGCGCTTTCGTCCGTCCCGACCTCGCAGGAGGCTGTCTCGTGACTATTCGTTCGGTGGTGCTCGGCTGCGGTTCCTATCTGCCGCAGCAGACTTTGACCAATGCCGAACTGGCGGCGCGGATCGACACGTCCGACGAGTGGATCGTGCAGCGTACGGGAATCCGCGAGCGCCATATTGCAGCTGAAGGCGAGTTCACCTCGCATCTGGCGATCCATGCCGCGAAGGCGGCACTCGCCGATGCCGGCATCGATGCGCAGGCGATCGACCTGATCGTGCTGGCGACCTCGACGCCGGACAATACGTTTCCGGCCACGGCCGTTGCGGTCCAGAACGGGCTCGGCATCCATCATGGCGCCGCCTTCGACCTGCAGGCGGTATGTTCCGGCTTCGTCTTTGCGCTTGCGACCGCCGACAATTTCCTGCGTTCGGGCAGCTTCAAGCGTGCGCTCGTGATCGGCGCAGAGACGTTTTCGCGCATCCTCGACTGGAGCGACCGCGGGACCTGCGTGCTGTTCGGCGACGGCGCCGGCGCGATCGTGCTGGAAGCGCAGGAGCAGCCGGGCAAGTTGTCCGACCGCGGCGTGCTGACGACGCATCTGCGCTCCGACGGCCGGCACCAGTCCAAGCTCTATGTCGATGGCGGCCCGTCCTCGACCAAAACGGTTGGCTACCTCCGGATGGAAGGACGCGAGGTGTTCAAGCACGCCGTCGGCATGATCACCGACGTGATCGTGGACGCCTTCAACGCCACAAACCTCACCGCCGACGACATCGACTGGTTCATTCCGCACCAGGCCAACAAGCGAATCATCGATGCTTCGGCCCATAAACTTCATATTGCGCCGCAAAAAGTCGTCCTGACGGTGGATCTGCACGGCAACACGTCGGCCGCCTCGATTCCCCTCGCAATCTCGGTCGCGGTGAAGGATGGACGCGTCAAGAAGTGCGATTTGGTGCTTCTGGAAGCGATGGGCGGCGGGTTCACCTGGGGTTCCGCGCTGTTGCGCTGGTGACGCACCTGTAAATTTGTCTGCACCTCGTGCACTGATTTTAGATGCTATGTCTTGCGAGCGCTGTTGACCATCGCCCGGTAACCTCTTAATTTCAGATGGAAATTGTTCGCCGTGAGTTGGGGCAAGGCGATGAACGGAACCGGAAAAACAGTTACCCGAGTTGATTTGTGCGAGGCCGTCTACCAGAAGGTGGGGTTGTCGCGCACCGAATCTTCGGCGTTTGTCGAGCTGGTGTTGAAAGAGATTACCGACTGCCTGGAGAAGGGCGAGACGGTAAAACTTTCATCGTTCGGCTCGTTCATGGTCCGCAAGAAGGGCCAGCGGATCGGTCGTAATCCAAAGACCGGAACGGAAGTGCCGATCTCGCCGCGGCGTGTGATGGTGTTCAAGCCGTCGGCGATCCTGAAGCAGCGGATCAACGGACATCACGTGACGGGCGATGTCACCGAGAAGGCCGAGTAATCACTGAACTCCAAGGAAAGCCAGGCATTTGGACAAGGCGCCGGATGCGTTCCGAACGATCAGCGAAGTCGCTGAAGACCTAGACATCCCCCAGCACGTGCTGCGGTTTTGGGAGACTCGCTTCGCGCAGATCAAGCCGATGAAGCGAAGCGGCGGCCGGCGCTATTATCGGCCCGACGACGTCGACCTCCTCAAGGGAATCCGCCGGCTGCTCTACGGCGAGGGCTACACCATCCGCGGCGTGCAGCGGATCCTGAAAGAGCACGGCATCAAATCGGTGCAGAGTCTGGCCGACAGCACCGCGGTGGTTTCCTTCGGCGCGATCGAGGAAGCACTCGGCCAGAGTTTGCTGGAAGACGAGAAGGACGGCGGGGGCGCCGGGCTCACGGAAGAGGGCGAGGAGGAGGAATATGAGGGGTCCGAGGAGGACGGCATCGACTTCCGCTTCGTCAACGACCACGGCGACATCCTCAAGACCTACCGCGCCGGACCGGGGCATGGCCGCGGAGCCGATGCTCCCGGGGCCGAGCGCGAGCAACTGGAGAGCGTGCTGAAAGACCTCGTCGCCTGCCGCGAAATGCTCGACCGGGCGATGAAGGACGGCTAGCTAGCAGGGCCATCGGCGCGAGCAAGGGCCTATTCCGCGCCTTGCGCGAAGGCTGGATCGCAGCTAAGGGAGCGGCATCGGAGCGTGGCGCAGCCCGGTTAGCGCACTAGTCTGGGGGACTAGGGGTCGTGGGTTCAAATCCCGCCGCTCCGACCA
>Ga0134128_10011505_pt1 | contig 10577 bp, 16 predicted proteins | sample KB31754_FD_96462 | JGI IMG/M metagenome (GOLD analysis project Ga0134128, IMG submission 96462) | Terrestrial soil microbial communities with excess Nitrogen fertilizer from Kellogg Biological Station, Michigan, USA - KB3-175-4 | ecosystem: Environmental > Terrestrial > Soil > Unclassified ...
AAATACGGATTAAACTTCAAAATCAAAATTCTGAGCTACTCTCTATAAGTGAAAAGGTTTCGCCATCAAAAAATTACCTAAATACGATGGAATACAGGATGCCAGCTGAGAAAGAAGACGAGTTGCTTCAAACCATGCAGGATTGTCAAAACCTCCTCGACCAACAGTCCTATAGAAGCGAAAGGGAGAAAAATGAAATTCTCACCCTTGCTAAGGATGCCTCAATGTAGCTAGAGGCCATCAAAGTAATAACGACTGTCAAGAATCAACTATCAAAACTGTATACTGAATCAGATAATATTAACAAATCTCTCAAGGAACTTTATGAACAAGAGAGTTTGACACAAGTAAAGGTTGCCGAAGCGGATGATATGGTCTACAAATTAGTCAGTTCCAAGCGGAGTCTTTCATCTAATCATGAGAGGTTTATAATGGAGTATGACAGGATCATAAGCCAATTGGATATAGTAAATGCTCGTCTTAATGTAATGGCCGAAATGAGAGAGAGGCAACGTCAAGAATATGGCCGTGGCCTTCCAAATGATGCGCTGTTCAAGGTAAAGGAGACTGCGAAGAAAAAATTAGAGTCTGGCTCTAAGCTTAGTTTCGACGAATTAAAGCTACTCTACGGTGAGAAGAATGAATAAAAATCAAAATTGAATTAACCATTATACTTAAAACAGATAAAGTAAAATTCGCTACTTTTTTGCCTGCTAGCGTGGGGTTTACTTAGTACTACATTCTCAAAACTAACTTTTAATTCCATCTTGAACTGGTTGACTAATTCTCCTTCAAATATCTTGAAGATTGCAATGCCGCCTTTTCTCAAGACCTTCTGAACTATAGAGTACGCATTTCTGTTAAGAGACATTTGCCTTGCGTGATCAACTGACCAAATTCCAGTTATATTCGGAGCAAGATCGGATACAACTACATCAGCTTTAGAATTCATGAGTTCCGAGAGTCTATTGCTTATATCAGGGTCCTCTATATCGCCTTGCAATATAGCTGCACCTTCGATAGGTTGTACCTCGTGAATATCTACCCCGATGGCCTGGCCAGAAGGACCGACTTGCTTCACGATTATCTGCAGCCATCCTCCAGGAGCACAACCCAGGTCGATTGCTTTATCAGATGGCTTCAAAATCCTATAAGAATCATTTATTTGCTTAAGTTTGTAAGCAGATCTGCTACGATAGCCCTCGTTCTTCGCTGAAATACGATAATAATCCCTTTTTGCATCTGATAGTTTCATTTATCGTAGCTTGTACTTCGATTATAAGGCAGCTACCGTATAAATATGTTAAATTCCAACTAATAATATTATTATTTTGTATCGCCTTTCCTTTGGTCTGTTGTATACGAGACCTGTTAGTAGAAATCTTCGGAAAATAGTTATTTAGGAGTTCAGCATAATTATATTCGTAGACAGGTTCAATTGAGATTAAATGATAGAGACATTGATAATTTAATAAAAAGGTCTTTTCGAATTATTACGCGCACAGGAAGGAACGGTATTATCCAATCCAAACTTTGGAAAAAGCTCGAACTGACTAGCCGTGATGGCTCTAGATTGGCAATGCGGCTAGAGAAAAACTCCCTCATTAAACGTGAAAAAATTCTTCTAGATGGAAGGTGGACTTACAGACTTTCTGCCGCTAAGCTGCCTGTCGATCCAGAATCGATAGAACGGGCTCCATGTTTGTCTTGTCCCGTGGAACGTATGTGCTCTGTTGAATCTGTTCACAGCCCTAATAGTTGCGCTCTAATTGAACAATGGGTTCTGATTTCATTTCCTAGAGGACTGAATGAAAAGAAACAAGAACGATTGTTGCCTAGCAACAATGAAGAATTCGAAGCTCGCCTAAAAGAAGGGCAGCAACTCATTCTCAGAGAACCAAAGTCAAAAGTCCGCCATCAGATGCACCATTTTGTAAAGGATAATAAAATATGACACCACTACACCATTCTGTTGTGGCTCTTCGGTTGTAAATGGAAATAGATAGATGAATAGGCCCTTTGAGATTGCTTGCGAAGTAGCCTAAAATTATTGCAAAATCGCTTAAAACTTGTTCAGCCGCTTTTATTAAACAATTTGCATACCAAACAATTGGCATCCAAGAGAGTCCTTTATATATGGTTCATCATAGACTGCTGATATCGGACGACTTAGTATGGCAAAAATTTGTCTAAAATGCGGCAAGAGATTCGATGAAAACGCAAATGATGATCCATCCGCTCTAAAATACCCTTCTTGTCCAGATTGTTGGAAAGAATGGACTACTTATGCTGTTATGGTGATGAATGAAATGAGATTAGATATGTCTTTGCCAGAACATCGAAAAGCACTTCGAAAGTATGAAAGGGTCTTTTTTGGATTAGAGAAATCCGAAGGAGATCTGCAAAAGAATCCAGATAAGTAATACTCTTAACAGAGCGAAATTCGTTGTTATTCCAATATTTTTAATAACGAGCAAGGGAGCAGTTTTAATAATTCGTTTTTGTTAGGAGAACTGAGAATTACTTCTATTAGGCAATCAATAAATTTTTGCTTCTGTTTGTCGGTGAATAATAGAAATGTCTTAATCAAAGGGTCAATATTTATCCTTGTAACAATTGCTGGATTTCTCACAATCTCTTCACAATAGATCCTAAAGAGAACACTTATTTTCGAACCATCAAATTCAGACAGAACTTCTAACCAACTCTTTACTAGTGTTGACAGCTTTGTATCTTCTATGGTAGGTATTGCTGTCAACGTTAAAAAAATTACTTCATGTCTATCGGCCTCAGTAGTAGAATAAAATTCCTTAAGCTTGTTACGAATTGTAGATTTCCGTAGAAAGCCAGGTAGAGCCGCAATTATCTGAATAATATTCCCAGCATGATCATAATCAATTGCCATGACACCTAATAATAGGTACATTCTCCATATTTAACATGTAGAGCGGATCTTGATCAATAGAACTACGCTTTAATAGCAGTTTCATAGAAGAATTCTCAAATGCCATGCACCGTCACAGTAGGAGGATTCTTCGGAGATGAGGGCAAAGGAAAAGTTATTGCTTATTTAGCAAAAAATGACAACATTTCAATTGCAGTCAGAGGAGGTGTAGGTCCCAATGCTGGTCATACTTTCGTCTATGGAGGCAAAACACATAAAGTTAGAATGTTGCCGAGCGCAGTGTTGAACCTCCCAACAAAGCTGCTGATAGGAGCTGGCGTTCTGATAGATACCGAAATCTTGCTAGATGAAGTTAAGACTTTTGCTGCCCACAATCGGACTTTGGTTGACCGGCAGTGTGGCATTATCGAAAAGGCGCATATAGAAAAGGATCAAGGAACTTACCTTAAAAACAGAATCGGCACGACCGGGAGTGGAACCGGTCCTGCAAACGCAGATAGGGCATTGCGCACTTTGAGACTAGCTAAGGATGTTCATGATTTGTCGCAGTATATTGAGGATGTAAGTAATTCCATCAATCATGCTTTAGATAAGAACGAAAGTATACTTGTAGAAGGTACTCAGGGAACATTTCTGTCGTTATTCCATGGCATATATCCATACGTAACATCTCGGGATGTGTGCGCTTCGAGTATTTGTTCCGACGTAGGAATAGGCCCCAAAAGGGTTGAGGAGGTGCTTGTAATTTTTAAGGCATACGTAACAAGAGTCGGTGAGGGCCCTCTGGACAATGAAGTCAATAAAGAAGAAGTTGGAAGACTTGGTTGGGCCGAATTTGGGAGTGTTACTGGTAGACAAAGAAGAGCTTCACCCTTTGACATGCAGCTCGCAAAAAAAGCAATTTCATTGAATAGTGCTACTCAGTTAGCAGTTACAAAACTTGATGTGCTATTTCCTGAAAGCGCTGGTGTGAGAAAGTTTGAAAAGTTACCTACAGAATCTAAAAAATTCATTGAGAATATAGAAGCTGAAACAGGATTAAAGGTATCTCTAGTGGGAACTGGAGCAGATGTAGATGATATAATCGACCGCAGAGCCATGAAATGAACTAACGACCCTCGTATTCAGCCTCTACTGAGCATTCGATTTAATAGTTTATCTGTTGAAGATCAGTTTAATAGTGAACATATTAAAGGGAAAGATAATTTGCGACTCAAATCTCCTTGCTACATTGAACTGTGTGACTTACGAGACTTCGGAAGACTAGTTTGTGCTTTGGAGCGTGCTCCATTACCATCCTTCTCGTTGTTTCTAAATAGAGAACACGTTTTTGCGGTTCAAACTGATTTTTTGAACGGCAGGCCTATAATTTACTTTGTAAGAAAATTGGAACTTAAAGACGGCCAGTATATTGCTTACAGAATTACTGGTGGGACGGAAGAAGTTGCAATAGTTGATCTAGTTTCTAATCCGACATTCGTTTATTCACCGATTATAAATATCGAAAGATTTCCGCCTCGCCTCACAAAAACAGCGAGGGTTGACAAGAAATCAGGATATCTTGCAATAGGATTGAAGGATTTGTCAAGCCTTGCAAAAGTTGCCGCATACAAAACTATCTACGATGAACCTCCTCTTCCACTCTTTTCATTCAAAACGTATACCACTAATAATGATGAAAAGCTTGTAATTGGGGCAGCAATGAGCCTGGGAGAATCAGACACAATATCTTACTTTTATTACATACTTCTAGATGAAGAACCCAAAGAGCCCTTTTTGAGGTTTTCTAGTCAGAGGACTGAACAACCCTGTTTCTCCAATAGAGTAGATGAACATGGTAATATATATTTAAAATTGATAAAGCTTGCTGTTGATCATCCTTTGGTTAATATCAATGCATAAGTTACCTTCCTTTAGAGACCGGATTAGCGATTGTTCAACGATTAAGCAAACCAATATAATATTGGCGGTAGACCCCCTTCCTAGAATCGGACTGCTAGAATTCGCGAAAAAATTAATAATATTGCTTGAAAAACACATCTGCGCAGTTAAGGTTAATTTTCATCTTATTCTTCCGTTATCATCCTCTGAATTAGCAGAGGTAAATGATCTCATCCATTCCTTCGGTTTGCAATCTATTGCAGACATAAAGTTAAATGACATACCAAGGACAAACGCAATTGCTATTAACTATCTCTTGGAAATGGGCTTTGATGCAATAATAGTTAATCCTTTCGTAGGAAAAACAGCATTACAATCTGCTGTAGATCAAGCTCACATAAGAAGGGGCGGCATTCTCGCTTTAATCTATATGAGCCATGTGGGGGCAGATGAAGGTTTCGGCCTCCGCGTAGTCAAAGAGCAAAAAAATAAAAACCGTATTTCAAATATGTATAATGTTTTCCTTGATTACTCGTACTCGTCTCATGTTGATGGTATGATAGTTGGCGCTAATCAGTTACATATTTTAAATCAAATCCACTTTAGAAAGGAAATTCCTATTTACTCTCCAGGTTTTGGAACTCAAGGAGGAGATATAAAGCAGGCAGCCAAAAGTGGCATCGATTATTTTATTCTTGGAAGTACACTAATTAACTCCAAAGACCCTTTGCGTACAATTGGAGACATACAACGCGAGATTACTTTTCATTAGCTGTTAATTCCATTCGATTCCAAAAACTCTTTTGCTTCTAGTAACAAGTTTTTAGCGCTCTTGAATGTAAGAAGACTTATAGCCTTGTCATAATTCTTCCAGGCAAATCCTATGTGTTCGCTAGATAAAAGAATCTCTCTTCTGTTTGTATTACTAATGCGAAAAACTACCTCCTTCTGAACTAATTTTTCATCACGCCTGTAATAGTATTGTATAGTCCTTCTAAAACCTTCAAGAAATTCCACATCCGTAATTCCTGTCTCCTCAAATACTTCTCTTCGTGCTGCCATTAATTCGTCTTCACCAACTTCAATATTACCTTTTGGAAAGTCCCAATGGCCCGATGTATAATGTAATAGTAGAAATTCTACCTCATTTGATTCCCTCGCCGTATAAATAATTGCCCCCGAAGATTTTTCAAATAACATTGTAATCATTGTACGTAAAATAACATAGGTTTCTATCTTTTTCGACTGGCTGGGCTACATGTGAATGCATTTGCATACACTATAGAAGAATACCGAGGCACAAAGTTATCATTTGGAATTTTTTTCAACTGCATTAGTAGGAGGTGAATAATCGTGGACTTCTTCCCACTCCACCGCTGACATCCAGTAACTGCAATACCATTTAGCTGACTCTTTATCGTAATCTCCATGCTCCTGCAATTTAGATTACTTACCATTTGCCCTTCTCTCTTTTAAATTGTCAGACACCAATTCAAGCTGAGTAATATTTTATTATTTGCCGAACCTCCGTACCCTACGCTGATATGTTCTGATTGCACGCATTAAATCAATTTTACGAAATTCAGGCCAAAATACATCCATAAACACGAGCTCACTATAGGCACTTTGCCAAATTAGAAAGCCACTAAGACGTTTTTCTCCAGATGTCCTTAATATTAGATCGGGCTCGGGCTGCGGTAAATGTGATGTATATAGGCATGATTCAATTATTTTTTCGTCAATTTCATTCTCGGAGATTTTTCCACCCTTAACCATCGATACAATTTTTTTTATGGCTTCAACAAGTTCTTTTTGACCACCGTAGGCGATGGCAATATTTAGAAACATTGAGCTGTAATTCTCTGTTACCTTCTCAAGTTTGACCAAAACTTCTTGCAGTTGGCTCGGAAGGAGCATAATATCACCGATAGCCTTAATTTTCATTTGACGCTTATGGATACGCGAATCCCCGTAAAGATTTTTCAATTTTGAATGCAATAGCTTATAAATATTGTCCAATTCTTCGTCCTGTCTCTCCAAATTCTCGTTAGATAATACGTACAATGTCGTAATTCTTATACCAAGATCTTCGATCCAATTCAAAAGTTCTTCGGCCTTATCAGCACCAAGAACATGGCCACTCTTTATTCCAGTCAAATGATATTTGGCCCACCTTCTATTTCCATCCAGTATTATTGCGATGTGGTTGGGCAGAGAATCTTTCAGAATTTGTGACTCGAGCCTCCGTTGGTAGATGTTATATAGACCACTATGTTTTAGAACAGATTCTGCTATTGATATATTCCCAATTCCCTGCAAATGCATTTATGTATACTTTGGGTATTGAACGATGATTTTACTGTTATTGTTACGAGGTAACTCTGCTGGGATTAACGTTATAATTAACTTGTCTCAATGTTTTAGAATTTCTCCACCCTTTTTGTTTCTAAAATATTGGAATAAGAAAGTGGCAGCTAGCAACGTTATTGCTAAACCTATTAGCAGGGAGGAGATCAAGGTAAATGGGCTAGTACGTTCGATTAAAACTGAGGTAAATTGCAGTATAGGTAAATACAGCAGCGCTAAAACCACAAGGCGCAGTATATCAGACATAGCTGTAACACTGCCTTTAAACCAGTTACTCAGAAGAGTGCCTACTAAGATGGTGGCAATACCGATCCACAATAGTGTAATGGTACCATGAACAAAACTTCCAACAATTACTCTATCCTTAAGTATATTTATTACGCCCATATTTGGCGCTAGCGCTTCAGGCGGGATGCTCGATAATCCATTCGCTATTGATGCCAATATAATTAGAACACCTGCGAAAGCAGAGAATATTCTAATAAAAGCCGTTGGTGTAGGTCTTCCAAGAGAGTTTATTGCCTTGTCTAAATCAAATGCACGAATGATAAACGCGACTCCTAGAACGCTTAATGCTAGGGCTATTGCCTCTCTGGTCAATCCGAATAGGGTAGCAAGCCCACTTACAACTAATAATGCACCTGGAACTCCAAGGAAGAACTTTGAATAGCGCGGATCATACACAAGCATTTTGATATATCTTCCTAGCACAGCATAGGAATATTCTACTGTTCGGCTTTGCTTAATTATAACGCGCTGAATTGATATAACCGGGATCATCGTCTGAATAATAGGAATAACAGTCTCGTCATCTTCACCATCAGATACAAGTACGGCAGCATCTGCAGGGTAATGTGCTAAAATATTTCGAATCTCAATACTAATCTTTTCATCAGCTTCCACTCCTCGATCCGGTTTTCCAGCAACAAGAGCCACCTCCGACTCATATCCTTTCCCTACCATTTCCTCGTGTGTCTTGATTGCTCCGAAGATAGCGTTTGCATCAGGATCTTCTGGATCCACTATCGCCAATCTTGTGCCTGCATTGATACAAGAATTTCTTCCAAGAACGGGAGTTTCAATTCCACCCTTTGAGCCAATGTCGTCATCCCTATCTATGCATAAGACTAGCACTTTACTATGGGCTGAGTAATTTGAGAAGCCGTCATTTGTTCGAGAGGTATCCTTCTGGAAACCACTAGCATCGGATATCGAAGACATCGATCATTACGCTGACAATATTGAATTACCAGCTAATTAACTTATTTCTTTTTCTTATTGAATAGCATTGGTATGTTAAGGTTTTTCTCAAACATATATGATTTGCTAGCCTTTCAATATGGGAATTGTCTACTTTTTGCTTTAAAGGAAAATCTTGTAACAAATTGATGCAGACAAAGAAGGACCTATTTTAACTCTTGATCATCTTTGACAACTACCAAAGCTATGGTCATAAAGTTGAGGTTGCCTTCGGCTAGTTCTACCTTTATTTATAGTCCAAGGTTAGGCTTGGTCTGTTAACGAATAATATAATAGTTTTAATAACAATAGCTATCTATCAAATTATAAATTCTAGCTTTCTACGATTATAAGATATTGGATATCCAATATGTGGAGAATGTTTTGAAATTCGACTTAAAGTTAACTGAGGAAGAGGTTAAATTGTTTATTTTACTTGTATATAATGGTAGAATTAATATTACAAGGATAGCAAAAATGTTAAGCTGGCCGGTCACTCAAGCAGACAACACAGCAAAGCTCCTCGTAGAGAAAGGAATGATCATTGATATTACCAAAACAGAATATCAATCTCTTCATCCAAGATTTGCGATAGTTAATCGATATAAAAAACGATGTCTAGAAGAAAATATCATTTTCAGAAGAAACGTCAGTCTAGATAATATTGCTATTTTCTTAGAAGGTCCATATGATGACCCAAAAACTAAATAGGCTCTTTGGGCCAAAAGCAGCAAAGATGGATGCTGAACTATCCAAAGATGCAGATAAAATTGTATATTTTGGAGTCATTAATATCAATGAAGGTTCAAAAACTATTGGTGCTATAGATATCTGGCGTAGTGTAATTAGTAAGCGACTATTCTGCGAAGAAAAACGTCTAGGAATTTTGGATATATCGGATCATATTGGCATGCCCTCAATTGATACGGATAAAAAATGGGCAGTAGCAATAAGTAGGAGGAAAACCGGCAAGGATAGATGGAATTTGATCAAAATAATAAGAGAGGGAAGCTTAAAGTTTACCGATACTGCAAGTGAGACTATAATAGAAGTTCAAGTTACGGATTATAAAATCATAGACACAGAATGGTGGAGTTTTCTGGTTGAAAGTAACGTCAATCGTAATATCGAGGTAAGTCAGGAGACAAAGATAAAAAGATGATGCTCGGGGATAACCATGATGATCGAGTCCCTGTCACGGTGTTTGTTACTAATGCAAGTGGAAGTGAAATGGCTAGCAAGCTAACAGGTTATTTTGTTATTAAATATCAAAAATTTCCTTTCAAAGCAATCGCATTCGGTAGAATCGGTGGACCCAACATTAGCTTGAATATTGCCAAAAAAAACTTAGACAAAATTAAAAAGATGAGCATAGATTCAGATAATTTGGAGATTCTTATTCGACGTAAATTGATCGAAGGTGACGTGGTTCTACCAGAAGATTCAAAAAGGCCGAACAAACCGGGGAGACAATTATAGTAACGCGCCCTCTAAAGCGTTTGCACACTTACATACAGTTCTCATGGGCGGAATTGCTGGAATCAAATTTGCAATAAGATTTTTCACCTTCTCTATGTTTCTATCCAATAAATCTATAACTTCCTTGGTACTTACCGACGATGTAGTCCAAACGTCATAATCTGTCACAGTTGCGACGGAAACATAGCAAACTTCAGCTTCCCTTGCAAGTGAACATTCAGGAACTAGAGTCATACCGATGATATCTGCCTTTACAATGTCTCTGAAAAATTGAGACTCGGCTCTAGTAGAAAATCTTGGCCCTTCTATGCAAATGTATGTGGTATTCGGATGGGCATTGTAATTTAGTGATTTTGCAGTAGACCAAACAATGTCACAAAGTTCGGGACAGAATGGATCTGCAACAGATATGTGACAGACTTGTCCACCATCATAAAAGCTATATTGTCTTCCTTTAGTGAAGTCAATAAATTGGTTTGGAACAACTATATCCCCAGGTCTGTAATCATGCTTCATGCTTCCGACTGCAGTCGGAGCAATAATTCTCTTTACTCCTAACTCCTTTAAAGCCCATATATTTGCACGATTATTTATCCTGTGAGGGGGAATTCGGTGCCCTCTACCGTGCCTTGGGATGAAAGCTACTTTTTTTCCACTATATTCTCCAACATTGATAAGATCAGATGGGTCTCCGAATGGCGTATAT
>Ga0134128_10011507_pt1 | contig 10577 bp, 9 predicted proteins | sample KB31754_FD_96462 | JGI IMG/M metagenome (GOLD analysis project Ga0134128, IMG submission 96462) | Terrestrial soil microbial communities with excess Nitrogen fertilizer from Kellogg Biological Station, Michigan, USA - KB3-175-4 | ecosystem: Environmental > Terrestrial > Soil > Unclassified ...
ACACCGAGGTCGATCACCTCGTAGTTGTTGCACGCAAGCACCACGCCGACGATGTTCTTGCCGATGTCGTGGACATCGCCCTTCACGGTCGCGAGCACGATCTTGCCTTGCGCTTTGACCTCGTGCCCGGCGGCGACCATGGCGGCCTTCTCGGCTTCCATGAAAGGCGTCAGGTAGGCGACAGCCTTCTTCATCACGCGCGCGGATTTCACCACCTGCGGCAGAAACATCTTGCCCGCACCGAAGAGGTCGCCGACGACTCCCATGCCGTCCATGAGTGGGCCTTCAATGACGGCGAGCGGCCGGCCCAGTTTCTGGCGTGCTTCCTCTGCGTCGGCCTCGATGTAGGTGTCGATCCCCTTCACCAGCGCGTGCGTCATCCGCTCCTCAACGGTTCCGTTGCGCCACTCTTCTGTCTTCTTCTCGTTCGCACTTTCACCGGCACTCGCCGCCTTGATCTTCTCGCCAAAGTCGACAAGCCGCTCTGTCGCGTCGGGCCTGCGGTTGAGCAGCACATCCTCAACCAGCGTCTTCAGCTCCGGGTCGATCTCCTCGTACACCTCGAGCATGCCCGCGTTGACGATGCCCATATCGAGCCCTGCCGTAATCGCGTGATAGAGAAACGCGGCGTGCATGGCCTCGCGGACCTTGTTGTTGCCGCGGAAGCTGAACGAGATGTTCGAAACTCCGCCGCTCACCTTCGCATGCGGCAGATTCTCTTTGATCCATCGAGTCGCGTTGATGAAATCGACAGCGTAGTTGTTGTGCTCCTCCATCCCGGTCGCGACGGTGAGGATGTTCGGATCAAAGATGATGTCCGAGGGGTCGAAACCAATTTCAGTCAGTATCCGGTAGGCGCGCTCGCAGATGCGGGTCTTGTCTTCGTAGGTTGCGGCCTGGCCTTGCTCGTCGAAGGCCATAACAACGACTGCGGCGCCGTACTTCAGGACGGTCTTTGCATTCTCGCGGAACTTTGCCTCGCCTTCTTTCAGGGAGATCGAGTTCACGATGCCCTTGCCCTGCAGGCACTTCAGTCCGGCTTCGATGACCTCCCACTTCGAGGAGTCCACCATGAAAGGCACCTTCGCCACCTCGGGTTCGCTGGCCAGAAGCTGCAGAAAACGCGACATCGCCGGGACACCCTCGATCATCCCCTCGTCCATGCAGATGTCGATGACGTTCGCGCCGTTCTCCACCTGCTGGCGCGCGATGCTCACGGCCTCTTCATACTTGCCCTGCTTAACCAGCGCGGCAAACTTCGGCGAGCCCGCCACGTTCGTCCGCTCGCCGATCATGATGAAGACGCCCTGCTGCTGGGTGAACGGCTGCGAGCCCGAGAGCCGAAGCGGAGCGAATGTCTGAGAGGCAGCGGTACTCAAGCAGCCACCTCGATTCTGGTGCCGAGCTTCCGAGGCGCCTTCTTCTCCAACGCCTTAGCGATGGCCGCAATGTGCTCCGGCGTGTTGCCACAGCATCCGCCTGCGATATTGATGAGGCCGTCCTGCGCGAACTGGCCAAGGTATCGACCCATGTCCTCCGGCTTCAGATCGAAGCCCGTCTCCGACAGCGGATTCGGAAGACCGGCGTTGGGGTAGCAGGAGATCGCCACGTTCGCCTTCTCGGACAGCTCCTCAAGGAACGGGTACATCAGTTCCGGTCCGAGCGAGCAGTTGAGGCCCACGCTCAGCGGGTGCACATGCTTCACCGCGTTCCAGAACGCCTCCGTGGTCTGCGCGGAGATCAGCGTCTCGCCGCCGCGGCCGACTGCGGCCGAGATCATTACAGGCAACTCTCTCCCATCCGCGTCGAAGACCTCGCGGATTGCGACGAGAGCGGCTTTCGCATTCAGGGAATCGAAGATGGTTTCTACGAGCAGAAGGTCCGAGCCGCCGGAGATGAGCGCGCGCACCTGCTCGGCATACGCCTGCTTCACCTGATCGAAGGTCACCACGCGAAATCCAGGATCGTCCGCGTCCGGAGAGTTCGATAGAGACACGGTGAGCGGTCCGATCGCACCGGCCACAAACCGCGGCCTTCCGGTCTCGTTTGCGACGCGGTCGGCCCACTCGCGGCACTGCTGCGCCGAGGTCTCGTTGATCTCCCACGCAAGATCCTGGAGCATCTTGTCGTCGATGACACGCTGATAGAATTCCGGATTCTTTCGGCCACCGTGCTCGCGCGGGTCCTCGACGAAGAACTCGCTCTGCGTGATGCTTGTAGCTCCAAAGGTGTTGGTTTCAATGATGTCGGCGCCCGCCTCCAGAAACCGCCGGTGGATATCCCCGATCATCTTTGGCTGAGTCAGCGAGAAGAGGTCGCCGTTGTTCAACAGATCCTTCGTCGCGTCCTTGAATCGGTCCCCACGGATGTCCGTCTCTTTCATTCCGTAGGTGCGTATTGTCGTCCCCATCGCTCCATCGATAATTGCGATGCGCTCATCCAGGATCTTCTCAAGAGGATGTCTCTGCGTCTTCATTCAAGCCTCCATCGGTTGCACGTCCTATAACAAAGCATCGGCGAGCCCGTCAGGCTCGCCGCTCGCTCTGACATCAACTGTCTAAGCTCTGTTGCGCTTAAGCGAGCACCTCTGCCTCTTCCTGATCCGAGGACGGAAGACCCGTTGACACCGGCACCAGCAGGTCTTCCTTGCGCATGACCATGGTGGTGGCGTTGAGACTGGCGAGTTCGAATCCGTGTCCATGCGTGATGGCGTCGGTCGGGCAGGCTTCTACACAGTAGCCACAGAAGATGCATCGGTTGTAGTCGATGTTGTAGACCTTTGCGTAACGCTCCGCGGAGCTGATGCGCTTCTCCTCGGTGTTCTCGGCGGCCTCGATATAGATGCAGTTCGACGGGCACGCTGCCGCGCACAGGAAGCATGCAACGCACTTCTCCAGGCCGTTTTCATCGCGCTGGAGCTGATGCTTGCCGCGGAAGCGTTCCTGGAAGATCGCGCCGCGCAGAGGTCCCTTGCCGTCGGGATAGTTTTCCACCTCGGTCGGCTGGAACCCCTCACGGAGCGTGATGCTCATTCCCTTCGCGATGGCAGCCGCATTACGCAGAATCGACATAGTCTCAGTATACGTCCTCGTACCCCGCTGGTTTCGCGGTGGCGGGTCAGGCGACCTCGTCTTCCTCTCCTACGGCTACTGCCGGCACGCCGCCTTCGCGCCGCATCTTCAAATAGCCCCGGATGAAGGGTTCGAGATCACCATCGAGCACACGGTCGACGTCTCCGACCTCTACGCGCGTGCGAAGGTCCTTCGCTATCCGGTAGGGCTGGAGAACGTAGCTGCGAATCTGCGAGCCGAAGTTGATCTCGAGCTTCGAGTCCTCGAGCTTCTTGCTTGCCGCGCGCTTCTTCTCCAACTCGTGCTCATATAGCCGCGATCGAAGCATCTTCATCGCCCTCTCGCGGTTCTTGTGCTGAGAGCGCTCGTTCTGGCATGCGGCTACAATTCCTGTCGGAAGATGCGTAATTCGCACGGCGGAGTCCGTAGTGTTGACGTGCTGGCCGCCCTTTCCGCCCGAGCGGTATGTGTCGGTACGAAGTTCGTCGGGCTTGATATCGATCTGAATCGAGTCATCGATCTCCGGCGAGACAAAGACGCTGGCGAAGCTCGTGTGCCGGCGTTTGGCCTGATCGAACGGTGAGATGCGCACCAGGCGGTGAACTCCCGTCTCGCCTGAGAGCAGACCGAACGCGTACTCCCCCATAACCGTGAACGTCGCCGACTTGATGCCGGCCTCATCGCCATCCTGCAACTCGTTGATCTCGGTTTTAAAGCCCTGCCGTTCGGCCCAGCGCAGATACATGCGCATCAGCATCTCGGCCCAGTCCTGGCTCTCGGTTCCACCGGCGCCCGGATGCACCGTGACGATGGCGTTGAGCGCATCGTTTTCCTCGCAGAGCATCGTGCGCGACTCAAGCTGCTCGACATACTCGCTGAGCGAATCAATCTCACGTTTCAGGTCGGGCTCGACAGCGGTCTCGCCTTCTCGCATCAGCTCGAAATAGGCCTCGATGTCTTCGCCGCGACGCTGCAGGTCGGCATCATAACCAAGCTGTTCCTCGAGCCGCCGCCGCTCGCGCATCAGCGGTTGCGATTTCGCAGCATCGGCCCAGATCGAGGGATCTGCAACCTTCTCTTCTACCGCGGCTAACTCAGCCTTCAGGCGGGGGGCGTCAAAGATACTCCCGCAGATCACGCACCTTCTCGCGGACCGGGGAGTAAGCAAATTCCAGATCGTTCAACATGAACCTAGTCTACTGTGCAGCGCCCTGCCCGCGCGAGCGCAGAAGGCTGAAGCCGACGAGCGCCCCAATTAAAAGCGCACAGATCCAGGCAATCCAGTCGCCGTGACGCGTGTAGAAAGTGATGCCGTCGATGAAGTTGAACTTCGCCAGTAAAGCTCCGCGGACATGTCGCGGCATCTGGTCAACCACGCGCCCATAAGGATCAATCGACGCTGTTACCCCTGTATTCGTAGCGCGCAACACCCAGCGATTGTTCTCAATGGCGCGCATTCGCACCATATCCAGGTGTTCCCATGGCGCACTGGTGTCCCCATACCAGCCATCATCACTCAGGTTCACCAGAACCTGCGCGCCCTGCTCCACAAACTGACGAATTTCGTCTCCGAAGATGGACTCATAACAGATAAAGGCCCCATATTTTCGGCCATGATCATCGAATAGAACCCGCTGCGTTCCCGGAATAAATGGAAGACCGTCCAAAAGGTGCCCGGCAAAGAAAAACAGGGGTTTGTAGGGAACGTATTCGCCGAACGGGACAAGATGAATCTTGTCATATCGTCCGCCGTAGCTTCCATCTTCCCTGAAGAAGCTTGCCGAGTTATAGAGGTTGTAGCCTCCATCAGAATTCCGTCCCGCAAAACTCAGATCGTCAGCCAGGATGGGCGTCGAAGAACCTCGAGCAAGCTGCTCCATAAAATCCCGATAGGCCTGATCTGAATCAAGAAATGCCGCGGGGGACTCTGGCCAAACAATAAGATTCGGAGGTCCAGTGCCACTTGCCTGGTGCGGAAAATCCGGATGCTGACTTAGCCGCGCAAACGACGCCAGCATCGCTTCCTTGCCCTCCTGCTGTGCCCCCGCCCCGACAGATAAGTTCTCCTGCACCAGCACTGCCGTCGCAGTTGCCTCGGCCGGCGGAGGCACCCGGTTGCTGAACTGCAGCCAGGTCGCAACTGCAGTGAGTATGCCTGCAAGCAAGAAGACAGACCACGTCGTGCTCCTGCGAAACCTTGCAATTGGCATAGCCCACAGCATGTTCACCGCAGCGATTACTAAAGACAACCCAAAGACGCCGGTCCACGGCGCAATTCTAACCAGCGTCAGGTTGTCGATCTGCGCATACCCAATCAAGTCCCATGGAAATCCCGTGACTCTATCCCTGGCAAACTCGACCGCGACCCATAATAAGGGCGAGCTTAGTAACGCAGCCGTCACACTCCATTGGCGTCTAACAACTCCGAATAGCAACCCGAACAGCGCCAGATACAGTCCGAGATAGAGTGCAAACAGAAACAGAACTCCAACGGAGGCGGCTTCCGAGAGGTTGCCGTAGAGGTGCATCGTTGAATAGATCCAGTAACAATTTCCGAGATACCAGAAAACCCCACAGACATATCCCAGAAAAGCAGTCTGCCAGACGCGAAGCGGTGCTCCATCCCGCTGTCTTCCTGCGAACGCTGCTAGCAGCGGAACAAGACATATCCAGCAAAAGATGCGGCGCCACGCCGGCACCGGCCCTGCAATAGGGAACGGAAGAATCTGCAAACCTGCTGAGAGTAAAGAAAGTAAATAGAGATGCAGGGGGATCCGTCGCACGCCCCGAGTCTACCATCCTTACCAAAGGCCTCTTTATTTAGGAGGACCTTTAGCTCAAAAACCACGTAATAAAAATGGCGTGAATTGTCGAAATCCTGTAACTTACAAGGGAGCCCGAGCTCGGGATCTATCTCTCATCAATGCACTGATTTCGGCCGCTAAGAAGTAATTTCGTAAATTCAAACCGGTGACAGCAGCGGCTTCGTCGCTCCTTTCGCCAAACAGGACAAAGGATAAAATTATGGATGTAGGTCGCATTCTTTCAGAGATCGACGCGGAGATTGCTCGCCTTCAGCAGGCGCGCGCCGCTCTAACTGCAATCAGTGCCAGCGGCACCGTGGCACCCCGCCGTGGCCGGCCAAAGGGAAGCGTGAACAAGAAGTCCGCAAAACCTGGCCGCAAGAGGAACCTTACCCCCGAAGGTCGCAAACGCATCGCGGATGCAATGAAACGCCGCTGGGCAGAGCGCCGCGCCGCCACCAAGAGTTCCAGCAAGAGCTCGAAATAACTCGAGCCGGCAGGACATAAAAGGGGAGCCGCTCACGGCTCCCTTTTTGGTTTGGTTCCCTATCGCCGACTCCTTACCGGACCGCGATAACCTCGCGCATATTATCCTTGCCCAGAAAGAATCGCGTGCTGCTGAACTTTTCCAGCAGCTTCTCAATCTGCCGTGTCTGATAGACCTGGCGCACAGAGTAGTCCCCGGCCGGAATGACATGGAGCTGGTCTGTATCAGTTAGCTGATAACGCGAAAAAGCTGTCTCGGGTCCGTCGGTACGTCCATGAAACAGCGCCAGTAGCCTGCCATCTGGCCGCAGCACGGTATGCAGCCGCTCAAAAACCGCGGGCACCAACTGTGCTGGCAGATAGTTTGCCGTGTCCCACAGAAGAATCACGTCAAAATCACGTCCCGAAAAATCCAGGCTGGACTTTACGAAGCCTTCCACGTCGTACTCTTCGCCCGCGTCCGTCTGCCGCTTCCAATCCGGCTTATTCGCATCCTGCACCACATTCGCCATGTAAACACTGTGGCCCAGCGACGTCAGAAAGTTGATATTCGCCGGTGAAGTCGTTCCAAAGTCCAGCACACGCAAGCTCTCGCCCGCCTTCAGAAACGCAAGCGCCTCAGCCCAGCCCCGGGAGGGCCGGTCCCGGCCTCCGCTGTGGCCGCCGGTTCCCTGCGTGCGATCCTTGCCAAATCTGCTGAACATCGTTCGAGCCTCGTTCTGAGCGGTCCGGCTTCCCACCGCACTATACCTCAAGGATATCAATGGATTCCGATGTGGTCCTTTGACTGTGGAGGTACGTCTAATCGCTGAGTGGCCAACGCACGTCCAACGATAGTCTGCCTGCAACGAGCATCCATGTTTTCGGTGTTGATCGCCGCGATGCTGGTTTGGGGCAGCTGTCTGTTTCAGTCTGCTCACGGGCAAGCCGGCTCGGTCGCTGCCGGGCCTGAATCAGCGCTGCCATCGGGCACACCAAACTCGTGGGTCGAAGGCGCCGTCCGGAACGAACTGGTGCTCATCCAGGACGAGAAGCACCCTATCCGCTATATGGTGCGCAAAGTGGACCGCAAAGGGGATACCACACGCGAGATCATTGAGAGCGCCCAGGGTAACGTTGCGCGACTTATCCAGCGAGACGGCAAACCTATCAGCGCTGCCGAAGATAATGCGGAGCGGAGCCGACTCAACGGCATCCTCAAGTCACCCGGCGATTTTTTGAAGCACCAGGAGCGTGAAGGTGTGGGGCGCACCTACGCCATACAACTGATCAAGCTGCTGCCCGAGGCGGGACTCTACACGTACACGCCGGGGCAGCCGCAGCCTGCCGGCGCCACCTCTCCCCAGGTGGTGATCGACTTCCGCCCGAATCCGGCATTTCATCCGCCGACACTGGTGTCGGAGATTCTCACCGGCCTGAAGGGGAGGGTGTGGATCGACGCTCGAACAGGGACGATGAGCCGCATCGAGGGGGATCTTCTGCGTCCCGTTAATTTCGGCTGGGGCCTCGTCGCGCGCGTTTATCCCGGCGGGCACATCGAGTTTGAACAGACGCACATCGAGGGCAAGCGCTGGGCCTACTCTTATATCGATATCAACGTGAAAGTGCGCGAGGTCATGCTACATACCGTCAACAACAAGACAAGAGTGAACGCATGGGATTTCCAGGTACTGCCCTCGCCGCTATCCTATGAGGATGCAGTTCACGCGCTGTTGGCACGGCAGATTCCCCTGCAATAAGGGTGGCTAGGTTCCCAGTCGCATCTTGCGCACGGTCACTCGCTCAATCCCCTCGCGATCGACCTTATAGCCACGCCCCGGTTTGTCCCAGGGCACGTCGATCTCTCCCGTGGTCGACACGGTCACAGCAGGATCAATAATGTCCTCGCTCCAGTAGCGGCTCGACGCCGAGACATCGCCCGGTAGCGAGAAGTTGGGCAACGACGAAAGGGCGATGTTCTGTGCCCGTCCTATTCCCGTCTCAAGCATCCCACCGCACCACACGGGAATCCCGTGTGCCTGCGCCACGTCGTGAACCGCGATCGCTTCGGTGAATCCGCCAACCCGACCCACCTTGATATTGATGATCCGCCCGCTGCCCAGTTCCAGCGCAGCCTGCGCATCTCGCCGACTTCGGATGCATTCATCCAGACAGATCGCGGTCTTGATCTTTTTCTGTAGTTCGCGATGGAAATAAAAGTCGTCGTACCACAACGGCTGTTCAATCATCAGCAGATTGAAGCGGTCCCACGTTGCAATACGGTCCGCATCCTCCAGCCTGTAGGCGGAGTTTGCATCGCAGCTCAGCAATATCTCTGGCCATCGCTCGCGCACGCGCTCAAAGACCTTCTCATCCCACCCCGGCTTGCATTTCAGCTTGATGCGCCGATAACCCGCCGTCACCTCAGTTTCAACCTTATCCAACTGTTGCTCGATTGACGGCTGAATCCCGATCGACACACCGCACGGAATCTTCTTCTTCGTTCCGCCCAGCAGCTTCGCCAGCGGAATTCCCTGCCGTGTCGCGTCCAGCTCCCACACGGCATTCTCAAGCGCCGCCTTCGCCATGCGGTGGCCGCGCACCTGCTCAAACAGCGCAGGGCAATCGCGGCCGCTCTCCACTTCGGCCTTCAGCAGCCGCGGAGCCAGCTCTGTTTCGGCGATATGCCACGCCGTATCAATCATCTCGTCGGAGAAATACGGATGTTCGCCCGCCACGCACTCGCCCCAGGCGCTAAGCCCTTCCGACTCGATTTCTACCAGCAGAATCCGGCGTCCTGTTGTTATGCCAAAGCTCGTCTCAAAAGGATGCGCGAGCGGCATATTAATCTCGCGCAGCGTAATTGCTTCAATCTTCATCTGCGTCCCTTCTAATAATTCAGCGCTTCGTCCCACAGTCCCAGCAAAAAATTACCATCACCTTCGCTATTCCGTTGATAGCCCAGCACTGAGTGCCCGCGCGCAAACGCATCCTCCAGCGCCGACGCATTGCTCGCCTGGATGCGGCGCGCCTCGGCGCGATGCGTATCCGAGGCCTTCCATTCGTAAATCTGGCGCGGCACATTCACCTGCTCCAGCACCTCAAACTTTGGCTGCTCGCCTGCGAGCACGCTGCATACACGCTTTGACCGCAACCACCACTCGGCGTACACCCGGTCCGTCGGCAATCCCCCTTGGAGCGGCGAACTCGACGGCCCATAAAAGTTCCGCTTGTACCGTCGAACGATTGCACCCAGTCGCGCAATGTTCAAATGCGCATTCTTAATCTCCAGAGGATCGAACGTCCACTCCATCAATTCGAAGCCTCGCGCCAGTGCATCCTCGCGCTGCGCCAGCTTAAGCTTCCGCCCCAGTCCAAGGTTGCGGAACTCCGGCAGCACGCCCACCATGTGTGAGTGCAGATACGGATGGCCGTGCCGGTATCCGGGCAGCGCCATCGCAAACCCGGCCATCGTCCCGCCGGCAATTGCTCCCATTACCTGGCCGCCAATCCGCGAGGCCAGCAGAAACATCCGCCGCGGAATCATATCCGCCGGATCGTAGCCCCAAACCGCGGTCTCGATCTCAACACAGAGATCAAACTCGGAAAGTTCTGTGAGTGCCCGTATCTCCACTGCAGTGGTTGCCTGCAGCGCGTGCTCTTCAGTGCCTGTCAACGCTTTTCCCCAGATGTAAGTTTTTCGCTGCTCTTGGCCCGGCTCCACAATTGGTCGAGCTCCTCAGCGGACATTGCCTCCATCCGCGTCCGCCCTCCGGCCTCCTGCTCCATCGCCGCAAACCGCCGCCGGAACTTCGTATTCGTCTTGCGCAGTGCAAGCTCCGGATCAATTCGCAGATGCCTCGCCAGATTCACCGCCGTAAACAACAGATCGCCCAATTCCTCCTCAACGCGCTCGCTCTGCACGCCGCCCGCAAGCTCCTCGCGCAACTCTGTCGTCTCCTCGGCAAGCTTTTCAAACAATCCCTCAACACCCGGCCAGTCGAATCCAACCTTCGCCGCACGCGAACCCAGCTTCCTCGCCTCAAGCATCGCCGGCATTGAGCGCGGAATATCCTCCATCATCGATGCCGCTGCGCCGCCCGCCTCAGTATTGGAGCCCTTCTCCTCGCGCTTGATCTGCTCCCAGTTGCGCAGAACGGCGTTCGCATCCGCGGCGGCGACGTCACCAAAAACGTGCGGATGCCGCCGGATCAGCTTCTCACTCAGGTTCTCGGCC
>Ga0134128_10011508_pt1 | contig 10576 bp, 13 predicted proteins | sample KB31754_FD_96462 | JGI IMG/M metagenome (GOLD analysis project Ga0134128, IMG submission 96462) | Terrestrial soil microbial communities with excess Nitrogen fertilizer from Kellogg Biological Station, Michigan, USA - KB3-175-4 | ecosystem: Environmental > Terrestrial > Soil > Unclassified ...
CACCTCTTTGGGGATGGGAATTTTGTGACCGAGCATTTTCGTTTTCATGATATCGCCAACTAAGCAATATTTGCATGATGCGTTTGATTCCTTCTAGGGCGACGCAAAAAATCCATACTTTCGTGGAGGCAATGAGTCCCCTCCCACGTGTCATGGCCTCCGTCGTTTGCTAGGGAGCATTCAGGAGAGAGTTACCAGAGAGCGAGAGCGCTTTGTCACTGAGAAAAGAGGACCGATCAGGTTCGTTGGCGTTTCCCGTGTCTGATTCCTTGATAAACTATGGGTGGAGCAGAATACCTTGTGCATGCAAGCGTAGCGTGTGTTGTTTGATATCTTCTGGCAGGGACGGCAAACGGATCACTTCTTCATACGAAAGCCATTGTATCGGTCCCTCTGACTCCTGCACGTGTCTGGTCGCAGTGCAACAGTAGAGATAATCATAATGGACATGGGTGCTCATATTGACGACGGCAAGAGCATATGGCTGTGGCAGAAAGGTCGCAGCCCCATGCGTCTCACCCACAAACGCCGGTTGGCAGAGAAAGCTTGCTTCATAGCCGGTTTCTTCGCGAACCTCTCGCAAAACCGCCTCGTGGGGAAATTCTCCCGCTTCAACGTGGCCACCAGGGGGGAACCATTGGCCAGTATCGGCCCGTTGAATCAACAACATCTGTGTGGCCGCCTCGTTGAGAAGCAAGGCAGTCGCAGTCTGTTGGTACACGTGCCGAGGAAAGTACTCTGCCTGAGCATTGATCACGATACGGCGGCTTTGCTCTGCTCGAATAATGGCGCCAAGTTGCTCTTCACTCTCCAGCGCAGAAACAACATAATCACATTTGAGGACCGCCGACCCCAGCGCGGGTGCCGATGTCTGTGTCTGTCCCTTCGCGAGACATAGGATGATGAAACAGTTATCAGGGTAGCGCTTTTTGAGGAAAGAGGCATCGTTCAGCGTCATAGTAGGAAGCAGCATATCTTGCTGTTCCGCCATATAATATTCTAGCAAAGGCAGATTACGGTGCAGAGACGGATCTCCAATCAGAAGCGGAAGCGAGGAAAAACGCCTTTGCCTGTATTTACCAGACGGAACCACAAGGAAAAGCAAACCGGTCCTTCTTCCACAGAGAGCCATTCGTGCGACTGCCATTCTACATGTGTTCAAACGTATTCAACACATCTTCGATTGCGGTGAAAACAGCCGCACACCGCACGGAATCGTCCGCGTGTGGCCCTCGCCGGGCAAGAAACCTCATCAAGATGTTCACGGCGCTATTGTCGTCTCGATCCATGATGAGTCCACATTCCTCGCAACTGTACGTCCTTTTCCAGAGTGGCATAGCTTTGAGGTTGCCACAACCACTACATGCTTTGGAGGTGTTGCGTTCATCTAAGAAATGGAGGTCTTTCCCGTACAACTGGCATTTGTAGATGAGCATCTGTGTAAAGGTGTACAAGCCCCAATTATTGAACACGGCTCGATTGAGGTGCTTGTTCCGCTCATTATGCTCCTTCATGACCATCTGTCGCTGAGAGAGATCCCCCACCACAACGGTTCTTTCAACCAGTTTGTGGGCGATCAAATGACTTGCCTTGTGTAGCGAGTCTTGCTGCTTGTTGCGCTTCTGCTGAGATACACGCTTATAGACCTGGCTCAAGTGCTTATACCGGCGTGATCCCTTCTTACAACGATCCCGCTTGGAGCGGATCTTGTCGAGTTGGTGATTGTACCAACTGCCGCCCTTCAATCCACCAATGTGATAGAAACGGCCTTGCTCGTTGACGCCGGTTGCCAGCGTCTTTACACCCAGGTCAATGGCAAGTACTCCGGCCTCCTCGCGTGTCTCTTCCTGCTGCTCATAGACAAAGGACGCGTAGTAGTGGCCCTGTCCATCCCTGGAAATAGCTACTTCTCCATAGCCGAGGGGTGGCTCCTCCGTCAGCGTGGCGACAATATTGGGATGCTGTTTATTGCGGCCTTTACCTCCGGTGGGAAGCGTAATCTGCTTCCCCTCGACCTGAATATACATGGTCGGATAGATCAGCGTAAAGAAGCAATGCCGTGGTCTCACTCTTGGAAAGCCTGGCTTTTCGCCGTTTTTTATCCGACGAAAGAAGGCTTGCATGGCCGCATCCAGGCGAAAATAAACCTCTGCCAAGAGCTTGCCATAAACCTGATTCAAGACAGGATCATACGCACGGCTCTCTTGCAGCGTCTTCTTGGCTTTTTGCCAGCCTGGCCACTTTTCCCCGTCCCGTAGACGCATAATCCACCAATTGTACAATGCTCGACATTTGCCTTGCATGAACTCCAGGCTGGCAGCGTCCGGTTCGGAGACGTTCAGTCGAATCTTTTTCGTTAGCAGCATGGGAGTGATCCTTGTCTTTGCTTTAACAGCCCTGCCCCCAGGCAATGGACAGGGCAAGACAGTTTCTCCTGCTTCCTGCTATCTCACAGAGCGCGCAGGAAGCAGGAGAAAACATTATGCTCCACGTTGAAATTGTTCTTGCAGAGAAACAAACAATCGGTAGGTCTCGTCGCTATCCAGACGCACGCCGTTATCTGCTAGATAGAATGTTTGCTCATCGTTGGCGAGTAGGTCAATCGTGCCATCGTTCATGACAAAAAGCGTGTGCTGCCCTAAATCTAACTCATGTAGGATAGTGACGGATTCGTCTGAATTCAGAGTTGCCATACGTGATATACTCCTTGTAGAAGGCATCGGGTTTACGGGTTCCAATCGTTGTTCCCTTTGCCGGAACTGAGACGGTCTGGCTTGCCAGGCCGTCCCTCGCGTTTTGCTGAAGAGCTTTCTCCAAGAGGGCTTCTCTCTCGCTGCTTTTCATGAGTGAGAATCAAAGTACAATACCCAGGACATCCCTTCAGGAGATCACTTTTCTCTCCATAGTTAGACTTTTCCCTTAACTTCATATTGCAATAACTTTAATTGTCTATGAACTATTATACATCATTCTGCTCAAAAGTTCAAGAGAAGGGAAAAAGAGTTTACAAGGGAGTTCGTATAAGGTATGCTGATAGCAGAAAGAAGGAAGAAGAGGCCGTGTATGTCAACGTTACAAGAACTCCGCGAACAAGCAATCTTAACGCAAGCCGAACTGGCAGAAAAAGTCGGGGTGTCATCCACCACTATTTCTCATTGGGAGACGGGGAGCAAACGACCAAGAGTCGCCAATATTCGGAAATTAGCGACAGCGTTAGATGTGACTCCACAGGCTATTCTTGCTGCACTTCAAGAGGCAGCAAGAAAACAAAACAATAAGTTATAAGAAGGTATTTAGTGGAATGCGACGATATGTAGTGAAAACTCGTATACTATATAAGCCTAACAATATTGTTATGAAACAGCGCCAACCTTGAGTTTTTTCTTACTTCAATATACTCACAACTGTATCAAAAAGGCCAAGTACAATAATGAGACTATGAAAACAGATCCATATACTATTGAGACGGACACGACTCAACAATGGATAGCGTTGCTGGTGTTCCTTCTCCGCAATGTGTTGAAGATCCTCTTCTTGAGCATCTGGGCATAAGGCATCAAGACGAGCACGCAATTTCCGGGCACGAAGAATATGAAATTGGGAGCGTTCGTAGAGTTTGGTTGTTGCTACTATTCCATAAACTCCCAGGCTTACCATCCAAAGTGTTAAAGAAAGCATTTTGAGGTTGAAACCGCTGAAAACAAACACGCTCTGGAGTCCTGAAATGACGATCAAACTGATCGCAGCAAGGGTCGCTCGCTTGTCCTCTGCTTGCCTGGCCAAGCGCCAATTTTCTTCCATTGTACGAAAGAGTAGTTTATGCGTCTCCGACACGATCCCTCCCAATTAGTGTCCTTCCGTCTCATGAAAAAGTTCTTCGAGTTGTTTCACTTGCGATTCGTATGGCCAGACCTGAGCCATCTTTTGGTAGATGCGATGCACATCACCTAAACGCTTTGTACTCTTGAGTTCCGATGCGCCCTTCACTCCTGTTTGGATATGTGTACAAGCCAAGGCCAAATCTTGTTGTTCGACTGCTGCTTCTGCCTGACAATTGATAATCTCTAGGCGCGTGCGCTCTGGGATGGCAGAGGAAGACGGAAGAAAATGGACCTCTTCAAAAATGTCCCACGCTTTCTGGGGCTGGCCAAACGCAAGAGCTATTAAACCACCATAGTGATAAAGCGACGAGCGTCCACAATCAGCATAGAGGAAACTAGGATCTGCTTCAGGAGAGTTGGGAAACGTCTCCTGAGCGAGACCAAGATAGGACTCTGCTTCTCGCTGTTGGTAACACTGAGCATAAGCGAGGGCTAACCCCAAATAGATGCGGCTTTGCAGCAAGGGGGATACTTGGGGAACACAAGGCAAGGCTTCCTGGTACGTTTGCAGAACTAGTAAAGGATAATGGGCATCAGTGTATTTTGTTGCGAGGTGTTTGAGCGATGCCACTAGCAAATTGATATCTTCTGAGATATGGCTATACTCGATAGCCTGCCGACAACACCACTCTGCTTCTGCCATCTTTTCTTGGGGGACAGCGGACAAACCGGCAAGAATATACCCCTGAGCAGCAAGCTTGGCAGCCTTCTTTTGAGAGGGCAAGGATTGCGCCACCAACGAATCTAAAGAAGGAAGCCATGTCAAAAGTAGGGAATGAACAGCGAGCAAATCTCTTCCTCGCATTAGTTGCCAACAAGCGAGAATGTTGGTTTCACATTGTGGAAGGAAAGCCTCAACAGTACGAGGAGACCATGGTTCAGGAACGAGTCCTGGTTGGAGTACAAACGGCATTCCAACCAGACCAAAGAGTTGCTGAAGAAACTGACGACGGACCATATTATGCGTATCTTGACCTCCATAGACATAGGATGTTTCTATTATATCCTGGGTAACCGTCTGAGCAAGGTTGGAGGTCTGGCCGGGTTGCTGGTTTTCAGGAAGGAATGGGGAGAGAGAAATGGTTGTTGTTCCTGTTCTCCTGTCGCCGAGTACTCGCTTGCGCTGGATCTGCACAGCCTGCTGAAACTCGATAATGTCTCGTGTACGCTGATCGGGCTGCTTATCTTCCAGATCGAGCGCTGTGCAACACTGCTGGTAGTAAGCTTGGGCTTCGCCAAAGCACTCCCGCTTGCCTAAGAGTTCGAGCAAGGGCCGTAGCGCATCTTCACTGGTCAGGTGACTCTGCCAGTATTCGCGCAAGATCCGCACCGCCTCCCTTTCTCCCGCCTCGCCTAGCTCAACAAAGCGATGCCAGAGAACTTGTACACAGTCCCATAACTGCGTTTCGATAGTGCGCCGCCGCCACTCTACCCAGTCACTATACACCTCCCCTGGCAGAAAGCGGCCACCCATTGCCAAATCATAGGCAGTCTGCCACTCGGCAAGGCCATCTTCACCAAAATGTTCGAGCCGCCGCGCCCGCTTGATCGACACCTCAATCTCTGCGACATCCAGCCACAGCAGCGGCAGGCCCGCAAGGCGATAGCCTGGGCCACTTTCGCCACTGGCCCGTTGGTATTCTACCAATCGACGACGCACAAGCGTGGCCTCTGGTGGTTCGTTCGGCTGCGCGAGAAAGAGCAGGAAACGCAGGCGGGAGACCACATTATCCACCCGTTTGAGACCCAGGCTTTCCAAGCCGTCTTCTTCCTCGCCTGTATCGGCCAGGTGGCCGAGCTTTTCTGAAAGCCAGTCTTTGGTGGCAAAATAGCCTGGTTGACTAACGAGTAAGGTGAGGAGAGTGAAGGCGGTTGAGGTACCTTTCTTGGCGAGGAGGGCGGAATCGGGTGGGCCGTAAACAGCCTCTCCATGATCCCTCTCACCTTGATGAACCGTTTGGAGAACTTCAATGGTAAGACGCCCACAGGTGGTAATGCGTACCAGAGGAAAAGCAACGACTTGCTCGCTTTTGGTCTGTGCCACCTGATTCAGACGGCGAGTCTGCCCGTTTTCTTTGGCTAAATGGTGTTCCACAATAATACCTCTTGCCGTATACATCTGCATCACTTCAACATGATCTCTGTTTTTGTGTATTCGCTGTCTTTCGCTTGTTTGATCTGTTCCAAGTATAGCAGACATGTCGCTCGTTTGGCTATGCATATTCCAGCAGAAAAAGCAGGAAAAGATGTGATACAGGTGATCTTCATCCTTTTCTGACTCCCCAAACAATGGAAAAGGCACCAGGAAGGCATATCCCGTGGCTGCGATCTCCAGAAAAAGCATTAGTCAGACATCCGTTGAGGTGGCATGATGCATTTTCTTTTGTGAGTTGAATATAGTTGAATACATTTTCGAGAACAGTTAGATACCTCCTTGAGGCCATGCTGGTTGGATTGCCAGCGTTGTCTCTTTGGCCATTGCGCACAGATGTGTGGCAAATCGTCTTTAAGGAAACGCGCTTCTCACGCTCAGAGCCTCCTCAAAGCGTTGCAAAAATTGTTTGGGCGTCAGGAAAGAAAGATCAGCGACAAGACAGATATGCCATTCTTTCCGGTCACGACTCGCATGGATATGGTGAACACGCTTAACCAGTTCATAGCCTTGCTCCAACAGAAGGGAACGCGCAGCGATTTCGGTCAGGTGAGGCTCATAGGTGCATGAATCAGCCATTGGCTGGGATGATTGTATTCCGCTAGAAATCATTGGATGTTTCCCTTCTGCTTATTAGGAGCGCTGGGAGCGTCTCTCTTGAGAAAGTATAAAAGATCTTTATCTGCTTGCCAAACACACCGTTTGTGGCTCTGCCTCTTCCAGACACGTGTGAGACGCCTCTCGTAGAAGGGCTTCTCGAACCGCTTTCAAGCGAACGTGTTCCTCGGCAAATGGCATCATGATCTCGTGTACCAGCGGGTACACCTGGCTCAACACCTGCTTTGCTTGTGTGACCTTTCGTGCTACTTCGGGGATCTGATCCCAGGGAAGCGCTGGATTGCCAACCATCTGGTCTAACTCCCACGCAACGCAATGAAGATCCTCCAACACATCATCAATCCTCTGGAGCGTAGGCACAATCACTTCGCTCGGTACCATCCGTTTTCCTTCTTCTCACCTTCTTTTTCTCCTGATTGCGATCATCTATACAGCATGCAGCGCAGGCATGCGCCTTCTCCGTCTGCACTGAAACGAAGCAAACCAGCAATGCCAGGACCAGTGTCTCAGGATGTGCTTGATCGAAAATGAATGCTTCATGTCTCTTTGTTCCTTCCTTAATGATTCCATAAGGGCTTTTCTTCCCTTCACGAGTCGAGAGATGTCCCACATCTCTTCGCTGTCTCATGGTGCAGGTATGTCCCTATCGTTCTCACCAATTCCTCGACCGTAAAAGGCTTGGGAAGATATCCCTTCGCACCGACGAGCTGCCCTTTGATGCGGTCAACGACTCCGTCGTGGCTACTCATCATGACAATTGTGGTGTCTGCCAACGCGGGTTTGGCTTTGAGAGCGAGCGCGATGGCATATCCATCCATCTTGGGCAGTTCGATGTCGAGCAAGATGAGCTGAGGAAGAGGACCGTTCCCTTCTCTCAGCCACTGCAAAGCTGCAAGGCCATTCGGGAAGGTCTTGACATATCCCTCGTGGCACAATATCTTCTCAATAATCTTTCTGATGGTTGGGGAATCATCGATGACCAGAATGGATGGGAAAGATTGCGCCACCCTGGAGGCAGGCTCTCGCTTTCCTGGGAGCGCCAGTGAATGTGTGTCAGAAGCAGAGGCGACCGGGGGAGCGACTGACCGCAGAGTGGATGCAACCTGCACATCGCCTCCTTGTCTGAGAGGGATGGTTCTCTGTCCGTGATAAGCCGATTGAGTGAACCCGGTGCGTGAAGGGAGCCTGGTGTTTTGCATGCTATTACCTCCTTCTTTCTCTCATTGCTATAGCAGCGTTCCTTTTGGTTTTCATCCTCTTTGCCGATTTTTCTCGCGTTGTCGCGAGCTTAGCTAAAAATCACTTAGGCAACTCTATAGGGTATATACTTTTTCGCGTGAAAGACAGAACATCGGCCTTTTCTGCCTTCTTTCGCATCATAGCAAATTACCCTCCTACCAACTTCCTGCCCTTTCTTCCTTTTTCATCTACTCCTCCTACCTGCCTGTTTCCTTATGGATCTTCGCTTGCCCTCCCACGAGGTGGGAGGTGTTTTGCATTCAGGGTCTACTCTCCTGGCTCAGGGAGTGTCGTAACATCAGCGAATCCTTTCGGGATGACGAGTGTCTGCTGTCTTCTCTCCAGAGGAGATAGCAAGGATTTATTCCCGGTTCTCGCCTCGTTTTTGCTTCTCATGGCCAGGTTCGACAAAAATACCGTTGCCCTGAACATCGAGCCATTGCCGGGGATTCTCCGCAAAGCGCTCCATCAGGCGAGCATACTCCTGCCACTCATCCTCTGCTCGGCGCATGATCTCGTTCCAAGTTGTTCGTTTGACCCCAAGACGTGCCAGGTACTCATTGAAACGCTGATCGTAGACATCAGGATGGACTTCGATATGGGTTCCATCCTCTAGATCCACACAATAGCATCCCTTTGGGCTAAAAAAGAACTGGCCCTGGCCGGCATGCCACTGCATTTTCGGTGGTTCACTCATCTTTGCTCCTTTCCCAAAAAGACCTTTTTTGGTGGTGCCGACAACAAACGGCCTACTCTCATACCCCTGGATCAGGCATGCAGGAGAACGAATCCTTCCTTGTGCGTTGCCGTCTCGAACTCGCACACCTTAGCGAGTTCGAGACGGAGAGCGTCAAAGGCAGCTTCGCGGACTTCTCCGGGAGGGATCACGACACTTCGCCAGACCAGAACAATATTGACCTCATCGGCAACTTGCTGGTTTTGGATAATAGAGCGCGCGGCTGTCCTGGCAAACGCATGCCGCTTTATCTGGTACATATCTGTCAGTTTGCCGCGAAAGGCGTCGTCTTGTCCCGCGCGCACGAACGGTAATCGTGGTGAGATACAAGCGTTTTTTGCATGGTGGCCTCCGCCAGCGCGGGGTGACTATGCGCACTCGACCAGGCGGTTTGGTCTCAAAATGGGAAAGGCCCTCTGCCTGAACCACGATGAACTTCCCGATGCGTCCCCAGCTAGCCTTTGGTTTCAAGATACCCATACACACTCCGCTCAGAAATGCCCAAAGAGTGCGCGGCCTCTTTCACCGAGCCATAGCCTGGCACTTGCTCAAGTAAGGATGCCTTTGGGGAGGTGGCTTGACCATTGTTCTCTTCCATACAGTCTTCTTTCTCCTTGATAAAAACATCCATCTCATCGTCGAGCGCGTCCTCGCAGACACATCCTCATTCCAACAAATCAGTCAAGTCTCTCTCAGCGCACCATGGCATCCTGTCTCATCATAACAAACAACGCTCCTACCAGACTCCTGCTTCTCCTTGTTCTTGCGGGAGGTGCTCCTACCTGCTTTCTGTGGTATGGCCTCATTTCGATAGTTGTGGTAGCGCGACACAGGTGTCACCTTGACTGCTGACAGCCCACTGCTATGATGAGCAAGAAGCAAATGGTTGTGGTAGTGTGGCACAGGTGTCACCTTGACTGAAGATCACCAAGAAACGGACGTTTTCAATTGCCCGGATCGGTTGCACGACGCTCCCTTCACCCATGCGGTCACATCCATCATGCGCAAGAGAATGCTTCACATGTAGGAAGCAATCTGTTCTGTTGGCATTGCCGGGTGCATGGCCATAGGCAGTGAGCATGTCGTAGACAACGTTCTCTGCTGGCTCACAAAGTGGCAGGTCTCTCTCTGCGCGCTATGACATCCATCTCATCAGAGCCAATCACGCTCCTCCCGGACGCCTGCCCATCCCGTTTTCCTGGCGTCCAGGAGGAGCGTGATTGTTTTCGTATGGTCTGGCTCCGTCTACGATGCTGTTCCCCAGACAGTCAACAAGCTTCCTGTGGCGGCGAAATCCGGGTGTTGCATCTCCGCGAGGGCTTGCTGGTAGATCTCCTCATAATGGCCAGGTACCTGCGCCCATGTGCGCAAGAAGGGTAGCAGGGTCCGAAAACCGATCCGCACATCCTCAACCAGTCCCTGCCATTGAGGCGTGCCGACGCGATAGTCCAGCGTCCAGGTGCGCGTCTGGATCTGCTGGACCCCATGTAGATCCAGCAACCGGGCGAGTTCGTTGGTAATCCCCTGACTCTGTGGGACAAACAGATGTCCTGCCTGGAAGAGCGCCATGACCAACAACTCGCAGAGCTGTGTTAGAGCCGGACTGGTACTCGTGGGGGTGATGCCAAATTCTGTGACCCGGATGACGCCACCAGAACGGCTCACGCGTCGATACTCTTGCAAGAGTTTGAGCCAGTCCCATGTGCGCAAATAACTGGCTCCCGCGCGCTGATTGACCAGATCAAAAAAACGATCAGGAAATTCGAGCATACGCAGCGCATCCATCGTGTGAAATTCCACACGATCACTCACCTGCGAGTCATGGGCTTGCCCTCGCGCATCTTTGACCATGGTGCGACTGATATCGACCCCAATCAGCAACGCAATCTGTGGAGAGGTTTTCGCCAGTTCGATCAGCCAGCCACCTGTGCCACAGCCAACGTCCAACAC
>Ga0134128_10011509_pt1 | contig 10576 bp, 9 predicted proteins | sample KB31754_FD_96462 | JGI IMG/M metagenome (GOLD analysis project Ga0134128, IMG submission 96462) | Terrestrial soil microbial communities with excess Nitrogen fertilizer from Kellogg Biological Station, Michigan, USA - KB3-175-4 | ecosystem: Environmental > Terrestrial > Soil > Unclassified ...
CCGGCCAGCGAACCGGGAGGGACATCATCCGTGATGACGGACCCGGCTGCAATCCAAACGTCGTCGCCGATCTCGACGGGGGCATCGAAGACAGTGTCCACTCCGGTCCTGACGTTGCGGCCGATCCGGGTCCGCCCCTTCGGCTCGCCGGGAACGTGGCTGAAGTTCGCCGTGATGTTGCCGGCCGCGACGTTCGTTCCCTCCCCCACCTCGGCGTCGCCGACGTACGAGAGGTGCGGGATCTTGGCGCCGGTGCCGACGGCAGCGTTCTTGACCTCGACGAAGGTGCCGATCTTCGCGCCCTCCCCGATCACGCTGACCGCCCGGACGTAGGCGAAGGGCCCGATCTCGGCGCCGCTCTCGACGCGGACGCCGCCGCGGATGACCGTGAAGGGATGCACGACGACGTCGGGCTCGATCTCGACGCCCGCCTCGATCCACGTCGTGGACGGGTCGACGATCGTCACGCCCGCGAGCATGTGCGCCTCGTTGATCCGGTCACGGAGCGAGGAGGCGGCCAGCGCGAGCTCGGCGCGCGTGTTCACGCCCTCGGCCTCGAGCGGATCCTCGGCGAGCTGGACGGCGCAGGGCTCGCCGTCGGCGACGAGGACGCCGAGTGTGTCCGTGACGTACAGCTCGCCCTGGGCGTTGTGCGCGTCGATCCGCTCGAGCACCGGCCAGAGCCGCTGCGCTCGGAAGGCGTAGATGCCGGAGTTGACCTCCGGCAGGGCGAGCTCCTCGGGCGAGGCGTCGACGGCCTCGACGATCCGCGCGAGCCGTCCCTCGCCGTCACGGACGATCCGTCCGTACGCACCCGCATCGGCCGGCTCGAACGAGAGGACGGTCGCAGCTGCCCCGGCGGCGCGATGCGTGTCGACGAGCGCCCGGATCGTCTCCGGCCGGAGCGCAGGGACGTCGCCGTTGAGGACGAGGACGTCACCGTCGAAGCCTTCGAGCGCGGCGCGCGCGCAGCGGACGGCGTCGCCGGTGCCGCGCGGCTCCTCCTGGACGGCGACCTCGACGCCCTCGAGCAGGTCCTTCGTCTGCGGCGACGCGACGACCACGATCCGCTCGACACCGGCCTCGCGCGCCGCGCCGACGACCCAGTCGACCATCCTCCGGCCGAGCAGCTGGTGCAGGTGCTTCGGCGTCGCGCTCTTCATGCGAGTGCCGATCCCGGCGGCCATCACGACTGCTGCGAGCTCGTCTGCCATGTCAGGAAATGGTGGCTGGGGCGCCAGGATTCGAACCTGGGATCACGGGACCAAAACCCGTTGCCTTACCACTTGGCTACGCCCCAGGGGAACGCAAGTCTAGCGTCGGTCGAGCAGGATCAGGCCCAGGGCGACGAGCGCGAAGATCACGAGCAGGATGATGAGCGCGCTGAGCAGGACGACGCCGGCGGCGACGAGAATCGTGGCTCCGAGCTGTGAGGCGGCAAGGAACCATGTGACCTCGTGCAGGAGCGCCGACTGCGACCGCTCCTTGGTGAAGCGGTACAGGGCCAGGCAGGCGACGGCGATGATGCCGAGGACGACGATCGTCGTGATGTGGAGGCCGTGCGTCACCGCGACGACGATCCCCTCGGCGACGGCAACCCAGAGGACGATGCGGAAGCGGTGGCGGCGGAACCACCCCGCCTGCTTGCTCGAGCCCTCCACGGCGTGCGACGACATGGGCGTCAACCGTACCAGGCTGGTGCCGCGAGCCAGGTCCGGCCGAGACGGCGGAGCGACCGTCTCGCAGCATCCGCGTCGCGGCGCTGCTGGAACAGCCCGTACACCGCGGGACCCGCGCCCGAGACGTCGGCGCGGAAGGCGCCCCTCGCGCGCATCTCGTCCGCGAGCGGCGAGCCCGCGAGGTCGTTCGGCAGCAGGCCGGCGAGGTCGCGCGGCCGCCCCACCCCGGCGAGCCCGTCGAGAAGTGCCTGCCGCCGCTCCGCCCAGCCGGCCGCACCCTTGCGGGCGTCGAACGCCGCGTACACGTCGGCGGTCGACGTCTTCTCGGCGCCGCGGGTGAGGAGGACGACGACCCAGAAGTCCTGCGGCAGGTCGAGCGGTGCGAGCTCGCTTCCGTCGCCGGAGCCCAGCTGAGGGCCGTCGGCGAGGAAGAACGGGACGTCCGCGCCGATCCGCGCTGCGATCCCGCGCAGATCCTCGTCCGGAAGCGGCTCGGGAAGCGTCGCGTTCGCGAGCCGGAGGGCGGTCGCCGCGTCGGAGCTGCCGCCGCCGAGCCCGGCCGCGACCGGAATCCGCTTCTCGATCCGGACGCGCCAGCGCGGCTCGGTGCCGGCCGCCTCGGCGAGCTGGCGCAGGGCCGCTGCGACGAGCGTGTCGCCCTCGAAGCCCTCGACGCGGAGCTCCGGCGCTTCCTCGAGCTCGATCCGGTCGACGAAGTCGATCCGTTGCAGGACGGTCAGGACCTCGTGCTTGCCGTCGTCGCGAGGCGGCCCCACCACGAGCGCGAGGTTGATCTTCGCCGGGGCGGGCGCCCGGTTCATCGTAATGCCCTTTCCAGGGCGACGAACTCCTCCGGGGCGAGCGTCTCGGCGCGCGCCTCCGCGGGGCGGCCGATCGCGGCGAGACCCTCGACCGCCTGCTCGCGGGAAGCGGCGCCTGCGAGCGCGAGCGAGTTCGGAAGCGTCTTGCGCCGGTGGGCGAAGGCGGCCGTGACGACCTCCTTCACGTGCTCGTACTCCGCGGGGAGCCCGGTGCGCCGGAACGCGACGAGGGCCGAGTCGACGTTGGGCGGCGGCCGGAAGACGGTGCGCGAGACCGCGTGGAACCCTGTCCGCTCGGCAGCCAGCTGGACGAGCACCGAGACGGCGCCGTACTCCCTTGTTCCGGGCTGCGCGAAGAAGCGGTCGGCGACCTCCCGCTGCACCATCACGCACCAGAGCCGGACGTCGGGCAGGCCGTCGAGGCTCTCGACGACCACGGGCGTCGCGACGTTGTACGGGAGGTTGGCGACGAGCTTCGTCGCAGCCCGGGGAAGCTCCATCCGGAGCGCGTCCCCGAAGACGATCTCGACGTTGGCCGGCAGCTCGCTCAGCGCCGGCTCGAGCGAGCGGTCGATCTCAACCGCGTGGACCCGCCGCACACGCTCGGCGAGGTAGCGCGTGAGCACCCCCTGCCCCGGGCCGATCTCGAGGACGACGTCGTCGGGCCCGAGCTCGGCGAGGCGCCCGATCACCTCGAGGATGTTCGGGTCGCGCAGGAAGTGTTGGCCGTACTCCTTCTTCGGCCGCGCGCTCACGGCAGTCCGAAGCACTCTGCTGCATTCAGCTCGATCCGGCGCTCGAGAGCGGCCGGCTCCTCGCGGCGCGCCTCCGCGAGCGCCGCGAGCGTGTGCACGACATGCGCGGGCTCGTTCCGCCTGCCGCGCACCGGCTGCGGCGCGAGGTACGGCGAGTCGGTCTCGGCGAGGATCCGCGCCGCAGGAACCTGGGTCGCGGCGAGGCGCAGGTCGACCGCCTTCGGGAAGGTCGCGTTGCCGGCGAACGAGACGTACCAGCCTCGCTCGAGCGCGCTCGGCAGCATGTGCGGCGACGAGAAGCAGTGCAGCACCACGGTGCCGCGGAAGCCGGCGAGCGACGCGAGCGTGTCCCCGTCTGCCGCCCGGGTGTGGATCACGGCCGGCTTGCCGAGCTCGGCGGCGAGCTCGAGCTGTGCGGCGAAGAGGTTGCGTTGGGCGTCGTGCGGTGCGTGGTCGCGGAACCAGTCGAGCCCCGTCTCGCCGACCGCGACCGCCTTCGGGTGCGCGAGCAGGTCGCGCAGCCGGGCGACGTCGTTCTCGGTCGCGGTTCCCGCCTCGTGTGGGTGGATGCCGAGGACCGCGAAGACGCCGTCGTGCCGCTCGGCGAGCGAGAGCGCCCGTCGACAGTCCTCGACGTCGGTGCCGACGGTGAGAATGCGCGTGACGCCGGCCTCGGCGGCGCGCTCGACCGCCTCGTCCGCGTCGTCGAGCGCCGTGAGGTGCGCGTGCGTGTCGATCACGCAGGGCTTGGCAATTCGATCCGCGGGAAGAGCGGCTTCGCGGCCTCGATGCCGTCGACCTCTTCCGCGACGCCGTTGCGGACGCGATCCCAGGCGAGGTCGTCCGGTTGGTTCAGAGCCGCGAGGATGCGAGGCGCGGTCTCCGGCAGGAATGGAGCGAGCGCGACGGCGAGCGCGGTGAGACCGTCGACGAGGTTGTAGAGGACGCCGTCGAGCCGCGCATCGTCGGCCGGGTCCTTGGCCAGCTGCCAGGGCGCCTCGGCCGTGACGTACTGGTTGAGCGCGCGCACCCCGTCCCAGACCGCGTCGAGCGCCCCCGTGACGTCGAAGCGGTCGAGGCGCGCCGCGACGTCGGCGCCGAGCGCGCCGAGGTCCAGAGGCGGCTCGGCGTCGCCGTGGCGGAGGCTTCCCCCCCGGTACTGCGCGACCATGGCCGTCGTCCGCGAGAGCAGGTTGCCGAGATCGTTGGCGAGCTCGTTCTCGTAGCGCTCTCGGATGCCCTCGATCGACGCGTTGCCGTCGTGGCCGAAGGAGATCGCCCGCGCCATCCAGTAGCGGAGAGCGTCGGCTCCGTAGACGTCGACGAGATCGAGCGGATCGATCGCGTTGCCGGCCGACTTCGAGATCTTGCGGTCGTCGAGCAGCAGGTAGCCGTGCACGAACAGCTTCTGCGGTGGCTCGTAGCCGGCCGAGAGGAGCATCGCGGGCCAGTAGACGCAGTGGAAGCGGAGGATGTCCTTCCCGAGCACGTGGTGCGCCGCCGGCCAGTAGCGCTCGCGGAGGTCCTCTCCCGGGCGCGCGTACGTCAGCGCGCTCACGTAGTTGACGAGGGCGTCGGCCCAGACGTACGCGACCTGGCTCTCGTCCCAGGGCAGCGGGATGCCCCACGGCTGGCCGGCACGCGAGATGCTGAAGTCGCGCAGCCCGCCGGCGATGAAGGAGCGCGCCTCGTTGTAGCGGAAGTCGGGCTGCACGAGATCGGGCCGCTCGTCGTAGAGCGCGAGCAGCCGGGCCTGATAGGCGGAGAGCCGGAAGAAATAGTTCGTCTCCTCGATCCACTCCGGTGGAACGAGGTGATCGGGACAGAGGCCGTCGGGGGTCAGCTCGTCCTCGGTCTTGAACGCCTCGCAGCCGACGCAGTAGAGGCCGGCGTAGACGTCCTGGTAGATGTCGCCGTTGTCGTAGATCCGCTGCAGGAACTCGCGGACGAACCGCTTGTGGCCGTCGTCGCTCGTGCGGATGAAGAAGTCGACCTCGGCATTGATCCGCGGCGCCAGTTCGCGCCACGGGACGGCGATCCGGTCCGCGTACTCCTGTGCCTCGAGGCCCTGTTCCTCCGCGACGCGCCAGACCTTCGTCGCGTGCTCGTCGACGCCCGTGAGGAAGAACGTGTCTGCGCCGCGCTGCCGCTGGTGGCGGACGAGCATGTCGCCGATCGCGGTGGTGTACGCGTTCCCCAGAGTGGGCGTCGCGTTCACATAGTAGATCGGCGTGGTCAGGTAGAAACGCACACGGCCATGATACGAGGGCGCGTGCAGCCGTTTCGCGCGCCGCTACCTGCTCAGGCCGCTCGCCGGCGTTCGGCTGCCGGCTCGGCCCGCGGCCCCGGGAAGCGGAGCAGCTGCGCCGTTGCGACCGGGCTCGTCGCCGAACGGCACCGGCGTCGCCGGCCCGCTGCGAGCGCGGCTCCGAGGGCGACCACGGCCGCCGTCCCGTTGAGGACGAGTGCAAGCGAAGCGCTCGAGGGCCGGCGCGACGTGGGATGGGGCTCCGCGATCTCCACGCTCGGCCCGGGCTCGTGGCCGGCGTCGAGACCGGCCGGCTCGAGAGGAGCCGCCGTCTCGACGTCCGGCCGCCGCGAAGAGCTCGCCGGCCCGTTCGAGGAGTGCCGAGGAGTCGCAGCATCCGCTACCGGGGTCAGTGACGCCCGAGGCGGCCGAGCATCAGATCGAGACTCCTGCCCACGCTCGTGGCGCTGGACCGATGCACCCGCCCGCCCCCGCGTACCGGACGATCCACGAGCCTCGGCGACGCTCGTGCTCGCGGACACGGACGCGGTCGGCTCGGTCGCAGTCGCGGTCGAAGGCGCGTCGTTCGCGCCCGGTTGCGCGCCGGCCGAGCCGTTCTGGGTGCCACTGCCCTGGGTGCCACTGCCCTGGGTGCCACTGCCCTGGGTGCCACTGCCCTGGGTGCCACTGCCCTGGGTCCCACTCCCCTGGGTCCCACTCCCCTGGGTCCCACTCCCCTGTGACCCACCGCTCTGACTCCCACCCTCGTCCCCGGCGCTCTCGGTGGCCGGCGGCAGCAGGCCGAGCGGATCCAGATAGCCGTTCGGATCGACCGTCTTCCGAATCCCGAGGTGGAGATACGGACCTTCGAGCTCCGGCGTGCCGCTGGGGCCGATCGTTCCGACCGGGTCGAGCTCGGAGACCGTCGCCCCCTTGGCGACCAGGAACGAGCCCAGATGCGTGAGGGTCACGGAGTAGCCGTCTGCGGTCTCGATCGTGACCGACCTCCCGCTCGTCGGCACGGTCCCCGCGAAGGTGACGGTTCCCGCCGAGGGAGCGACGACGGTCTCGCCCGCAGCAGCGGCGCCGATGTCGACTCCGCGGTGCTGCCCGGCGGCATAGGGATGCGCCTCGTCGTACGAGAACGCCTTCAGCACCGGCCCCTGCACCGGCCAGCTCCACGCACTCGCCGCGGGTGCCCAGACGAGGAAGAGGACGAAAGGAAGGGCGAGCCGACGGGTGAGTGTTTTCAAATAGAGCAACGGAACGAGCAGAGTAGCGGCCCCGGCTGCCGTTGTCAAATCTGCTTACAACGACAGCTTGTAGAGCCGATTCCGCGAGGCGCCGACGAGATCCGAGACGAGCTCCGCTGCTCGCCGCCGCGGCATTCCGGCGGCCACGAGCTCGGCCACGGCCGCGAGCGCACGCTCCTCGCCCACCCCGTCGCCGGGCGCCGCCGCCGGGCCGAGGACGAGCGTGATCTCGCCCTTGGGGGGTGCGTCGAACCGCTCCGCGAGCTCGGCGGCCGTGCCGCGAGAGACCTCCTCGAACCGCTTCGTCAGCTCGCGACAGACGGCGACCTCGCGGGCGGCATCGGCCGCGGCGAGCGAGCGCAGCGTCGCGGGCAGGCGCCGCGGCGACTCGAAGGCGACCGCGGGCCACGGCCAGCGGCTCAGCTCCGCCCACAGCTCCGCGAGCTTCTTCTCGCCGCGCGGGAGGAAGCCGAGGAAGCGGTACTGCTCCGCGACGAGACCGGACGCGACGAGGGCGGTCTCCACCGCCGACGGTCCGGGCAGCACGGTCACGTCGACCCCCGCGTCCAGCGCCGCGCGGACGAGGCGCGCCCCGGGATCCGAGACGCCCGGCAGCCCCGCGTCGGAGACGAGCGCGAGCCGCTCGCCCGCCTCGAGCCGCGGCAGGAGCTCGGCCGTCCGCTTCGCCTCGTTGTGCTCGTGATACGAGAGGAGACGGGCCGCGATGCCGTGCCGGTCTAGGAGGACGCGCGTGTGGCGGGTGTCCTCGCACAGCACGACGTCGGCCGCCGCGAGCTCGGCGAGGACGCGCAGCGTCACGTCCTCGAGGTTCCCGATCGGCGTCGCGCAGACCGCGAGCGGCATCTACGTGCTCTCGGCCGCGTCCACCGCCTCGAAGCCGACGAAGGCGGCGCCGATGAGGCCTGCAGCGGTGCCGAGCTCGGCCTTGGCCAGCCGCACGGAGCTGCGCATCGGCTCGAGCGCCTCGCGGCGGGCCACCTCCTCGGCCGGCTCATGGAGGTAGTCGTAGGCGGCTACACCGAAGCCGCCGCCGAGGACGACGAGCTGCGGCCCGAAGACGTTGACGAACGATCCGATGCCGGAACCGAGGTATCCGCCCACCTCGTCGAGGAGCTCCTTCGCCTTCGCGTCGCCCTCGTTCGCGAGCCGCACGAGCCGGTGGGCGTCGGCGGATGGTCCGAACGTCTCGCGCGCCGCTGCCGTCGCGGCGCTGCCGCTCGCGTAGGCCTCGAGATGACCGTGGCCCGAGCACGCTCCCTGACAGGGACGTCCGCCGTGGACGATCACGACGTGCCCGAGCTCGGCGCCGGCCCCGTTCCGGCCGCGGAAGGGCTTGCCCCCGGAGACGACACCGCCGCCGACGCCGGTCCCGAGCGTGAGCACTAGCAGGTCGTCCTCCCCCTGCCCGGCACCCGCCCGCCACTCGCCGATCGCGGCCGCGTTCGCGTCGTTGTCCAGCCCGACCGGGACGTCGAACCGCTCGCGCATGTGGTCGCGCAGCGGCGCCTCCTCGAGCGGGACGTTGACGCAGCGGACAACCACTCCCCGCGCCTGGTCGATCGGAGACGGCACGCCGAAGCCGACGGCGGCGACCGAGTCGTCCAGCAGCTCGGCGACCGCAGCCTCGAGCTCGGCGAGGACGTGCTCCTGCGAGTCCTGCGGGGTCGGCCGCTCGTGGCGGCGCACGATGCTCCCGTCGCGGGCGACGACCCCGGCGAGGATCTTCGTGCCTCCGAGGTCGACCCCGATCGCGTGGCCCGCCTGCACAGTGGGTACCGTAATCCCCCGCATGGCCGCCTCCGGAGAGAAGCCGTACCGCGTCTATCGCGGCGGCCGGACGAAGGGGAAGGTGCCGCTCGCGCGGCGGGAGCGGGAGGCGCGGCGGGCTGTCCGCAGCGACGGCCCCGGGCCCGGCCGGATCGTGGAGCGGAAGCCGCGGCGCCGCCGCCTCTGGCTCGGCTGGACACGGCGGCGCTGGATTCTCGTAGTCGTCCTCGGGGTGATCCTCTTCCTCGCGATCTGGGCGGTCGCGGGCTATCTCTCCGTCTCGAGCGGCGTGAGCGACGCCAACGCACGCCTGCCGAAGAGCGTGCGCCCCGCGCTCACGTCCGACAACGGGCTGCTCCTCTCGAACTCGACGACGATCCTCCTGCTCGGGACCGATCACGCGACCGGGAAGGGGAGCCAGAACCGGGGCACGGACCAGCACTCCGACTCGATCACACTGCTCCACACCGATCCCGGCAGGCACCGGCTCTACTACCTGTCGATTCCGCGCGACCTGCGCGTGAACATCCCCGGCTACGGCTACCAGAAGATCAACGCGGCGATGCAATTCGGCGGGCCGAGGCTGGCGGTGCGGACGCTCGACGTGCTGCTGGGCAAGTCCTTGCCGATCAACCACGTCGTGATCGTCGACTTCAACCAGTTCGAGAAGCTCATCGACGCGATCGGCGGGATCACCGTCGACGTCCCGGAGAACATCCTGTCGAACCGGTTCGACTGTCCCTACAAGACGCAGGAGCGCTGCCTCCAGTGGCAGGGCTGGCGCTTCCACAAGGGCCCGATGCACATGACCGGACACCAGGCCCTGATCTTCTCGCGCGTCCGCGAGAACCAGCTCGACGGCTCGTACACCGACTTCGACCGCCAGCGCGACCAGCAGCTCGTGCAGCAGGCGACACTGGCCAAGCTGTCGAGCCCGACGCGGTTCTTCTCCCTCCCGTTCACCGGCAGCTCGCTGCTGAAGCCGATCGCGACCGACCTCTCGACATGGCAGCTCATGCAGCTCGCCTGGGTGAAGTTCCGCGCGGGCAAGTCGATCCACTGCCGCCTCGGCGGGACCGGAGAGACGATCGGCGGCGTCGACTACGTCATCGGGAGCTCGGAGAACATCAACGTGATCGACCAGGTGCTCGGGCACTCCGCGCCGCAGGCCCCGCCGAAGGGCGAGCCGTACGCGCCCGGCTGCGTCGTCGGCTCGGGCGCCGGGCTGAAGTAGCTCGCCGGACTAGCGGCGCGGCGGCTCGGCCACGGCCCGTGTGGGCCGCAGGCGTGAGAGCACCGGCAACCGCACGCGCGCGCCGGTCGGCGTGAAGCGGGCGACCGCGGAGGCGCAGGCGATGCCGGCGGTGAGCATGAACCCGGTCGCGTCGTTGACGAGCAGGGAGGCGATCAAACCGGCCGCCATCGCGATCAGGAGGTCGCGTGCCGCTCGTGCACGCGTGACCCGGAAAGCGAGGACACCGCTGGCGATCAGGAGCAGGACGAGCGGCAGCGTCAGCGGCCAGTCGTGCACGGCCGGCGCGTAGACGAGCGGCACCCTGTGAGCGGCGACGTCGAGGAAGCCGCCTATCCCACTGCCGAAGGCGCTCCTCAGGTGGTTCGGGCCGGGTGCGGCCAACCCGTGCTGGACGATCGCGAGCACGATCGCGGCGGACGCCGTCACGGCGCCGACGAGCGCGACCCAGCCGCGCCTCGAGAGGCGCGCGCCGAGCACTGCCAGCGCGAGACCGAGTCCGATCGCGCCGCCGCCGTTCGCTCCGAGCCGGTTGTCGGTCATGACGAAGAGCCCGAGGAGCGAGAGGGCGAAGAAGCCGAGCCAGCCGAGCCGCTGGCGTGCGATCACCGCCCCTATGAGCAGCGGAGCGAACAGGAGTGTCCCGATCTGGTCACCGATCCCCCAGTAGCGGAGATTCTGATCCGGGCCGAGCGGCGTCACCGCGGCCAGCTCGGGGCGGTTCGCGAACACGAGGAGATATGCGAGCAGGACGAACACGTTCAGGCCGAGCAGCGCGAG
>Ga0134128_10011511_pt1 | contig 10576 bp, 7 predicted proteins | sample KB31754_FD_96462 | JGI IMG/M metagenome (GOLD analysis project Ga0134128, IMG submission 96462) | Terrestrial soil microbial communities with excess Nitrogen fertilizer from Kellogg Biological Station, Michigan, USA - KB3-175-4 | ecosystem: Environmental > Terrestrial > Soil > Unclassified ...
CCCTGGAGAATGAACGTGTCGGTTCCGATGCGAAAAAGACCGGTCGCCACGCCGATCTGCGTGGGCGTGAAAGTCAACTCAAACAGAATGGAGCCGCCGGGATTGATCGTGGCCGGAAGACCGGGCAGGCCAGCGAGCTGAAACGCCTGGTTCGCGGCCGATATGGTGTCAACGGTTCCAGCGCCATTGCCGGTGTTGGTCACGCGCACGAAGAGGCTGGTGGAGCTGCCAACGTTGGTGGTTGGAAGGATAACGGTCTGGTTCGCGGCGAAAGGCGTGGTTACCGACCCTTGTATCAATGCATAGGAGAACGCGGGTGTTCCGGTGGGCGTCTGCGCGAAGGCGGGCAGCGCCGCGAGAAATGCGATGGGCAACAGTGTAAGGCCGAGTTTCCGCTTCACTTGCCTGGCCCTCCCGAGGGAATCATGTACACGGCCGCATCGGCATTTGCATTGAGCACCAGAAGAGGCTCGAGTGGACCACGTGCCGCATTCAGCAGGAAGACAGAATTTCCGCCGAGCGGCTGCATCGATGAAGGAGGACTATCGAGCGGAAGTTCGGCGAGGAGATTGCCGGTGCCGATCTCGTATTCACGCACGAGGCGCGCCGAGCGGCTCACGGTATAGAGACGAGTGTTGTAGCGTCCCACGGCGAGGCCGACGAAATCCGTGACTGTTCCCGAGGGTGCGATGAACGGCGAAGCGGCGGGTGTTCCGGATGCCCCGCGAATCTCGAAGACCGCGCCCGTTCTTCCATCGAGCGCGTAAAGGTTTTCGCCCGATTGATCGAACGCGAGCGCGACCGGATCGCCGATGAGAGCGATTTGAAGCGGATGCGAACCGGGCGAGATCAGATACACGCCGCTCGAAGAGCCGTCGCGAACAGCGGCGTAGATCCGGCCGCCGAACGGAGCGATCGCAAGCGCCGAGATCCGGTATCCGAGAGCGGCTAGGTCGATCGCTGCGCCGGGAACTGGCTGGCCGTGCGATACGGTGAATCGCTGAATGAGCGGCGAATCGTGAAAATGCCACGCAGCGGCTGAGGAGTCGGGCGCCCAGGCGAGGGCGTCGGGTGGAGTACTGGCGCCGCCAAGCGGAACGAGTGCCGGCTCTGTGGAGCTTAGAGATGTGGCAAAAAATAGCTGATGATTTTCGAGGATTATGGCGGCCGACCCATCCGGTGAGACGGCGCCAGATCTCACCTGCTTGACCACCGCCGATCCGAGATGGGCGGAGCCCGGTACGCCGATAACGGGGCGAATGGTCCCAGAAGCTCTGTCGAACACAAAGCCCGATTGCGGCCCGGCGAGTCCGGAATTCTGAGCATGCAAGCCAGATCCAAAACAGCCAGATCCAAACCAGCAGGCCACTAACAAAAGGAGATCTTTGCGCATGAGTCTACCTTGGGGGCCCCACCGTAATTGGGCCTGGCGTGACGGTTACCGTAGGAGGGCCGGAACTACTGCCGCCGCCGCGCGTGAGAAGAATCGCGGCCGCGGTTCCTCCGCCGACGGCAACCGCTCCGAGTATCCACCATTTTTTCGAGATGCCCTTGTGGTGGGTAGTTTCCGCCGCGAACTGTTTCGTTGAATTCGTCTGAACGATGTCGACTGTCGCGGTCCGGCCCTGCGACATCGCGGTAACTTTGATTCGAAAGCGGCCGGTTTCCGAATTCGCCGTGAAGCCGGTGGCGGCCGCCTGGCCCTGCATATCGGTTCTGCCGGTAAGCTTTAATCGCTGATTGGGGAATGAACCGCCGGGGCCGGCGGACGGAAGCTCAAACGTGACCGTCGCGCCTTCAATAACGCGATCCTTGTCGTCTCGCACCTCGACGACCGGGACCGTGCCCATGTGGGATGTGACGTTGTTGATAGCTCCCTGGCCCTGCAGAACAAAAATCTTGAGGCTCGCGGGAGCGCCCTGCGCCGGGGATTGCACCTGCGGCATGGCTGGCCGGCTGAATACAAGCAGACCGGCAAACAGGCCCAAAATCATGACTGTCCTTACAAACACTTCGCCTCCCAGAATTTAAAACGAACCATGCCACGACGTTTAGAAGGTGGGCAGGATTGCGACAGTTTCTCTATGATACCGGAAGCGGCGGGAACGAAGCCGGAGCGGGATTACCGGCTGGCGGAGGAGACTTCGCGCAGCGGGATCTCGACAATGGTTTCGATGGCAACCGGTTTGTTGTTGCGGAGGGCGGGGAGGAAGCGCCAGGACTGCAGGGCGGAGATGGCGAGCAGATTGGAGCGGCGGTCGGCGCCGTTGAAGATGGCGACGGAATCAACTTGGCCGTCTTCACGAATCTCGGCGGAGAGTTTGATCATGCGCCCAAGAGTTGCGGACGGAGTGGAAGCGCCCGGCGGGCTGGCGGCGCGGGTGGTGGGAACCGGCGGGCGGACGACGTAAGTGCTGGTGGGATCGGAAGCGTTCTTTTCAGCGAACCAGATGGTCCAGTCGCCGGGAAAGTTCGGATCGTCCAGCATGGGAATGGAGACCACATAGACGGTGCGGTCGTGCCATCGCAATTCAAGCGCGGCGGGAATGATGCGAGACGAGGGGCGCTGAGGAGCGAGCATGGTCGCGCGAACCTCGCTCCATGCCTGTTTCTGCGCGGGTGTGGTCTCAAGCGGCGCGGGACCTGTCTTCGATGCGGCAGTTGGGCCTCCGGCCGGACCTTCCGCTCCGCGCGCCGTAACTCCGGGAATCATGACGGTTGCGGGGCTGGTTGCGTCGTGGCCGTCGCGGCTGCCGTCGAGGTTGGGGCCGGCGGCGATCTCAGGCTGGCGGGAGGCCGGGGGCAGCGGGACGTTCAAACGGTCGGATGGATGCAGGCCGATTACCGCGGCGGTGAGATTCGCGGCATCCTGGGCGGCGAGAGAAGGCGGTGCGTCCGATAAAACAGGGGGCGCCGGAGATCCGGTTTGCCGGGCATGCGCGGCTGGCGGCGGCTGAAAGAGTTTGACGGGCGGACCGGGTACGCGCGCGGCCTCCAGGGGGAGAAGCGGCTTGGCCTTTTCCGCGTTCGAGATTAGCGGGCCAGGGGTGGGCAACTCCCGTTGAGTTACGACGGGGAGCTTCCGCGGAGGACTAGACGGCGGAGGGACGAAGAGTTTGGGTTTCGGCGGGGGCGGAACCACTGGAACCGTCTTCGCCAGCGCGAGTATGTTCGGAGCTTCTAAGTCGCGGGGTAACTCGATTTTCGGCTTAGGCAACCAGACGATCTGCTTTCCGGCGGCGGCATGGCCCTCGGCTACGAGCGTTTGGCGGGATTGTATGGTTTTCTTCTTCGGTTGACTTACTCGCGCGTAAATCGGGCCGGGAGATACATTGGGAAGCTTAGTCTTAAACCGATACCAAACGATCTTCTTCTCATATGGCGCGATCATTACTCTGTAAGCTGAAGGCGCTGGAGGTTGACGGGACGCCTGGGAGATTACTAACAACAATAAGACAATTAAGACATGGACGAGAACGGAACCACAGAGGGAAAGAAGACGCGGAAGAAACGGCGCACGGACCGGCGCCTCGAATGAGAGGAAGGCCGGAGCGGCAGTATCGATATCGGATTTAGGTGAATCGCTTACGAGGACGGGCAAAATTGACTGCCTCACATGCGCGGTTTAGGAAGAGAGGCCGGAGAATCCGGCTGGTATATGCGCCAAGCGGCTGAGTTCATTACAAGACAACCCCCATGACTCAATTCTAACTTGGCAATAACTAACTTGGCTCGGCGTGGAAAAGCGCAAGAATTAAAGAGATGTGACAGGCTGGACTGTCAGCGAGACTTTTTCTTCACGCGCGGCTTCCCATACTCTCATTCCCATTCGATCTCTCGCTTATCGATCTGGCTTTCGGGACGGTTATTACGGTGCAACAGAGGCGTCTAGGCTCGCGAATGGTCCCCGTCCGGCTGGGAGGGCGATCGATGTTTGGCTTCAACTGCAATTGCCATAAACATGCATTTACCGCGGGGAATTGGGTTGCTATCACGGATACCTGGTTCGCCGACTAGCGGGGCGCGAATGCCTATTTCCCGGGGAGTGCGTGAAGGCGAACCGGTGAAAGTCTTTACAGGTTACAGTGATCATGGCTAATCTTAACTTTGCGTCTTGCGCGGAAAATACTCGCGGTTTTGGCGGGCTTAACTCTTGCCGCGTGGCTGGCATTCGTTTGCCGCGAGTCTTTGCTACGGACTGCCGGAAACCTGCTGGTGGTTCGCGATCAACTGGAGCGTTCGGATCTGATCTTTATGTTGGACGGCCACTACGACGTGCGCGCGCCGGCCGCCGCCCGGCTTTTCAAAGAAGGCTGGGCGCCCCTGATTGTGTTCGCGCGGGAACCTGATTCGGACAGGCCGGGCGTTGCGAGTTTCAGCAATACGACGGCTTCCATCCTGAAGGCGGATGGCGTGCCTGAGGATCGCATCATTGAAGTCCCGTTCGGCGACGGCGCCAAAAGTACTGCCGATGAAGCACGGGCGCTGCGCTTGTACGTGAATTCTCATCGCGTTCGCCGTATAGTGTTGTTGACTTCCTGGTATCATTGCCGGCGCGCCCTGCTGGCCGTGAGCCGGTCGCTCCAGGGTACCGAGGTCGAGCTTCTGATGTTTCCAGTTCGCGAGCCGGATTTCAATGCGCGAAACTGGTGGTGTACCACAAAGGGAAGGCGCCTAGTGGTTACGGAATATGTCAAAAACGTATATTATTTTCTGACTTTCTTTGGTTCCCGTGATTGAACTGATGCCCAAAGCATTCCGGTGGCAGTTAGCGGACAGAAAATTCGCGCAAAGTCACTGTGCCGTTCTTGTAATCGAAACTTTTTACAATTCGCGCTTCGTGCCGATAGGTATCGAAGCTCTCGTAAGGGATGCCGATACGATTTCCCAGAAAAGCCGTCCAGTTCGCACGGCTTTGATCGAGAACGCCGAGAAAATAGATTTTCCCCTTACTATGCCGCCGTGCTTCCACCGCAGTGCGCAAGATATCCAGAGCCTGGGACGATCGGGACGCAGGCAGCAGGATAAACTCGGTACGCGCTCTAAAGAAGCCTAAGTATAGTGTTGAGATTTCATCGAAGTCTACCACTGCAAAGTCTTGCTGGCCGATGATATTGCCGACCTCACTCGCTTCGTTCAAATAGGGAGGCTCCACCTTTGCGCTGCGGATGGCTCCAGGCAGATTGAGCGCGGCTTCGGCACAGAGCAGTACAGCCAATCCCGCTTTGAGGAAGTTCTTTTGTTTCGGGCCTGCAGGTGACCGATCATAGGCAACAGCCCCTAGTACAACTAAGAGTATCAAGGGCTGAAGCCAGAACTTATCGTACAGAGGCGCCCAGAAGATGAGCGGAAAGAATAAGGGTGCGCAGCCCAGAAGGTATGCGACGGATAGCGCCTTCGACCGGCGATCTGCGGTTTTAAACATCCGGGCGAATGGCTGGACGAGCAACCATCCGATCGATCCGAGCAGACCGATGCTCAAGAACAGAATTGATAGCCAAAGGAATCGATCTGGACTGGCCAAGAGATGCCGCAGGCCGCTGTAGTCCGGTGGCAACACGGGGAGGAGACTAGCAGCGGCTCCGACGGGTATATTTAGGAGCTTGCTCGCCGCGATTCCGCCATACGTTTCCGGGCTTCCACCGAGCGAGAAAAACTCGTGGGCCATCCCGGCGGCTCGTATCCCCTCACGTGCGTATGCAAATCCATATATTCCTAGCAAACCAGCAACGCCGCCTAGCGAAATCCAGGCGAGCCGGCTAACGGCAACTCGGGCCGCCCGGGCTCCTGGATGGGGATTTCTCCACGCAAAACAAAGAGCTGCTCCAATTGGCGAGGCGAGGATCATCGATTCGTAGCTAGCCATGGCAAGGGCGAACAGCAAACCGACAAGGACAAGTGGTACGGCAGCCGACCGCTCCAACAATTCGAGGAGTAATTGAATCGCGAAGAGACTGAAGAAGAAACCCGGCATAACCTCGGCGGCGTTTGTCGCGTGCATCAAAAACGCTGAACCAGACGCAAAGATCAAGAGGGCCATGATGCGGATATAGGTGTATTTCACAAACTTCACCAAAATCAAGTAGGTCAGACCGAGAGATGCGGCAGCGAGAACAGCCATCATCGCCTGACTTACTCGCATGAAGTTGAAAGGATCCGAAATCGCGAAACCCAAGTACCTCGCCGCTCTTGTCCAGATCAGGATCCATGCCGGGTAGAGCAGGTGGTTGTTTCCGTGAAAGAAGAGCGTTTGCCGCCGAAAAACTTCAAGGCAACGCATCGGTCCGTCTACGGCAGTGTAGGCGTGCGATCTCAGTCCCAGGAGGAAAACGGAGCCGGCCAGAAATATCAGTGCGGCAATTACATACTGGTAAGTGGTAATTGCGCCGATAGAAGGTATTTCCTGGGCTTTCCGCATAGACCTTCTCAGATACAAGTTCGAAAATCTTAGTTCTCGCGCCGCCGGTGTGGCCATTCGATCCTCGTTGCGATCAGTATTCAAACAAGCCGTAGACCTCGCCCGCTTGGCCATTAATTCGCTAGGACCGGTACAGCTGTGGAACCATCTTTGTCCCTGCCCACGCGCAGCGGCGTTCCAAACTCGCTTCACACTTCCTTATTCCCGTTTCCGAGGCCGATCCCCACTCGGGACGGCTGCAGAAGAGGAAAGGGAAGATTGCCTTGAATTTTAAAGTGTATTAAATTGTGTGCCTTCTCGGTCCTTTTCGGCTGATTTAATAAAGATTGGACCGGAACCGATAAGGGGAGAGAACACTTGATCTTCTGGGTTGCAGCAATTTTCCACAGTTAATGACGTATTAGTAATACATATTACTGTATTGAAGTTAATTTAAGAAAAATTTCTCGGTCTCGCACTCTTTGTTTAGTTTTGATGGCATTCAGTACTAGAACTTAATGCCATCGTTCCAAAATAGCAGCAGTACTTTGGGTAACGGTATACGGCCGAAGATGATACCAAGTCATCTCGGGCTGGATTAGATGGGCGTGTCTTCGCCCAAATTCGGGGGGCTTCAAAGTGTTTGATTTTTGTATGAATTCCGGGATTCGAACTGTAGGATTAGCTGTTCTTTTCTTAGCGTCTATTTCCGCGTGCGCAAGCGCAGCGGTTGTCCTACCCATCGAAGTGCTTGGATCGGACGGTTTCACGCAGTCGGTTCAGGTGAATGTGCCATCAGTGAATGGTGGTCAAGGTGTCTACCTCTGGTTGCAGATGCATGGGCTCGAATATGATACAGAAGCTAGCGTTCAGGTGAACAACGGGGCTTGGATGCCGCTGAACAACCATAGCGTTACCTTCCTGGGCATGGGTGGAGTATACGGGGGAATCGGTGGTGGTTTCGCCAGATTGACGATGAGATTGGCTTTGCCAAACTCTCTGATAGTGGCCGGGCAGAACACTGTTCGTTTCAAATTCAACGGCACGGACGGCGATTCAAGCGGATTTCGCGTGCTCAATTTCAATCTTCAGCAGCCGCTGGGTAAAAATTTAATCAGTTCATCGCAGTTTGTTCAGGACAATCCGGCGGCTTGGCGTGCTCCGTTGACAAACGCGGCCGACATCGCGGCTGGGCAGACGCTCTGGCGCACCGCCACCCTGCAGCAGCCATCACCGGGTAAATCTCCGCGCATTCTGAAGGCGCACTGCGCGGACTGCCATACACAGGACGGACGCGATCTGAAATATTTTAACTACTCGAATCAGTCCATCGAGGCTCGTGCGGCATTTCACGGCCTCACTGCGACGCAGGGTCTTCAGATCGCCAGCTATATCCGCTCACTCAATCTTCCGGCTCCGGGACGTCCCTGGAATCCGCCATATCAGCCGGGCCCAGGACTGGATTCAAAACCGGTTAACCAATGGGCAGCCGGCGCGGGGCTTGGCGCCCAGCTTGCTTCCGACGCGGCAATGCTACCCTATGTCTCTCCTACTCTGTCGGCCGCCGATTTCAACCCGAACGCTAACGCTAGCCCTCGAAATACGCCGATCGCATTCCAATTACCCGACTGGAATCATTGGTTGCCGCGGACCCATCCACTCGATGCCTGGGGTTCTTCCTTCTCGAGCGATCCAGCATTCCAAGATTACCTCAGTCTTCGTACGCAGCTCTCACCCAACAATCTGGCTGCTTATAAAAGTTCGACGGATCTGTTCGGAATGTGGGTAACAACTTGCCACGATTTCGAATCGTCTGTCGCGCCGTCCCCTAACAGCAGTGCCTGGTCGAATCCGGCAACAGCGAAGAGCCTTTATTCTGTTGCCCTTTGGCGAATGGTTAAGCAGTGGGAGCTGAATCAGGAATTCGGACTAGAGGGTATGGCGCAAGGCGTTTTCGGTCCGCAAGCCGATTCGCGCGCCTGGTACTCTTCAGGTCCGTTCGAGACTTCGCCGAACTTCAATCACATCCCGGACGATGCTTCCGGGATCGGCAATGGCGCCCCTGTAACCTTTCTTTACCATAACCTTATGTGGTATTACCTGCAGGTAGTCCTGAACGATGGCAATCGGAGTAACAAGGGTTCGGTCGACTGGGGCTATATGTACGGCGTTGTCAGCGCCATGGATAACCAATTCAGTCCCCAGCCGATGCTGACGATGTTCCTGCTGAAGAAAGCCTTGCAAGCCTCGCAAAACGGCTATGGACCACAGTACGGTTCTGCAGGTTACGGCTGGAATCCGCGGACCAACAACCCGGCCGTAATGACGGCCGATGGTCCGCTGTTGCAGCAGCCTATGAATCAATCTACTCGTGCCGCGCTGATTAACGGATACGTAACCAATTGGCTGGCTGTGGCGAATTCGTTCACGCCCCAGCAATTCTATCAAGGCGACATGTTCAGCCCTAACGACTCCATTCAGCCCGGCTCACCCGACTCGAATATTGGCAGCGGAATCGCCACTGCTGCGTCGGCGCTCCAATTCCTGGGCTTGCGTCCCGATCTAGCGAAGGCAATGATCGACTGGGGGGCTAAGATGTGGCCTAACTACAATTGGAACATCGTTCGCAACGCGAGTTGTTCCTGGAACCAGGGCCTCGTACACTGTACCGACTGGCCGTAAGGATGTTCGGGTTGGGAACTTTCGCAGCGCCATCGAAGCACGCGCGGTTCGATTTTACGGTATGGGATTCAAGGAAGTGAAGTCCGTCGATTTGCCCATACGTCGGCAGGCGATTGGAGAAACAGAACCATCCGGGTGGTCAGGAGAACATGGCGAGAACCTCTCCGGGCGCTGGACGAACGCGATTCCATGCGCGCAATCCGTTCAATTGCTCCAGGATCTCATGGCGTCCCGATTATCACTCTCACGCCTACGAGGAAGTCTCGGCGCCCGCGATAGAGTGCGTCGCCAAGTCGACATAGAATCCCCGATACTCGCTCGCTGCCTGTTTAGCCGAGAAAGCGTCGACACGCGCCAGACCCGCAGCGCGTAATCTCTCGCGCAGGTCCGAATCGCGCAGCATGGTCCCGATGGCTTTGCTCCACGCAGGAACATTCGCCTCTGGAACGATCAGCCCGGTATTATCGACCACGAAAGGAATCTCTCCGGAATCGCTTGCGATGACCGGAACCCCACAGGCGAAGGCCTCGATCAGCATACGTCCAAACTGTTCTTTCCAATTCGGCATCGTCTGGCTAGGAGCGACGAGAAGATCCATCGCGGCTAGATATCTTGGCACATCGTCGTGCTTGGCCAGATGAATTTTTATCTTGTGCTGCCAGCCGAGGCGGGCGGCCCACTGTTCGATCTCCGCTTGCATTTCCCCGCTGCCGAGAAGTATTAGACTCCAGGAAAGCCTGGCATCGAGGTTCTCAAGCGCCTGCATGAGGATCCGCAGTCCCTTGGCTGGGACTAGCCGCCCCACAAACCCAATTACCGGGGATTGAAGTTTTAACTGCCGCCTAACCTCGTCTCGCTCCGATTCTGGCGCAGGCCGAAAGGCATTGGTATCCACGGCGTGGGCGAGGACGCAACCATGTTCCACTGGATAGTCGCGGCTTATCACGTTATTGAAGACGCTTCTGCCGCAGGCTATCCACCGATGGGAGTTTCGAACGCAGCTCTTCTCGAAAAAACTGAACGGCGGCGGGTACGGCTTGCTGAGATTCTGGTCAGTTTGAAAGCAAAAGGGGCTGCGGCTGCGCTTCGCCAGTCTCGCGATCTGGTAGCCAGCGAAGATGTAAGGCTCTTCCCAGGCGTGAATCCCGTCAAAACGCCCCTCGAGAATCAGACGGCTCAAGGGCTTTCTCGAGTACCGGAAGACGTGAATCCGCTTTGTCCAGTAGGCCGGAATCTGGACGAGGTTCAAAGGACTATCGGTTGGTTCAGGCTCACATTCGATCGGACGCAGATCTCCGTGAAAAAAGCGCGGCGCGCCGATTGTCACTTCAAAGGCGGGGTCGCGAGCAACTTCTCGCGCAATCGCGCGATTCACTCTGAGGACGTAGGAGTGGCCAATGGCAAGGATGCGAAGTTTTCTCATCGCGTCGAGGACGCCCTATTCGCAGGAGAGACCCTAGGGCGTAATCCAGGGGATTCATTGGGAGCCGCGATTGC
>Ga0134128_10011513_pt1 | contig 10575 bp, 10 predicted proteins | sample KB31754_FD_96462 | JGI IMG/M metagenome (GOLD analysis project Ga0134128, IMG submission 96462) | Terrestrial soil microbial communities with excess Nitrogen fertilizer from Kellogg Biological Station, Michigan, USA - KB3-175-4 | ecosystem: Environmental > Terrestrial > Soil > Unclassified ...
CACTTTCGGCAGGACGACGACAGTCGATGTCGTCTTGATGCCGTTGATCCGCGCCTGGATCGTGCCGACGCCAACAGCGACCGGCGCCACAAAGCCGATCGTGTCGACGCTCACCACTCCTGGCGTGAGACTCTTGAACACGACGCCGGCCGGCGTCACGATCGGCAGATTGACGGAGAACGCCGAGACGGTGAGCTGCCTGCGATCCAGCAATACCGCCGTGTCGCTGACGAACAGCGTGTCGGTACCCGGCGTTATCTCGAGCCGAAGCGCCGGCGGAAGGAACGGATTCGTGACCGAGTCGTCGTCGTTGTCGCTGTCGGAGGAACAGCCGAGCGCGAACGCGGACAGGAGAACAACGCGGGTGAGGTTTCTGACCGACGGCATGAGAGGCTCCTGCGTCGAAACGACGTCAAGAGTTGGGCCCGCACGTTTTGGCCGGCCATACAAGGCCGCCGTTTTCCGGTCGAGAGGCGCGGGCCGGAATCGAACCGGCGAATAGCGGTTTTGCAGACCGCTGCCTTACCACTTGGCTACCGCGCCAAAGAAGTCCTGTAACTTATTGAACCATCCCGCCTTCCGACAAGCGCACCTTTCCAATCGGCCCGAACGTTGCAACTTCGACGGCGGGCAGCCAGGACAGGGCAACGGACATGGCCACGCAGTCGCCGGCGAGCGCCGATCACGAGCGACGACAACCAACGACGAACGGTACGCGAGGGCGGTTGCACCTCGCGTGGGACGTCGTATTCGGCGCACTGCGTTTCATCGGCCGGCACGCGCACAACGCGTATACAGTATTCGGCATCTTCCTGCTTTCAGGCGCGGCGCTCGCGATCGGCTGCACGTGGGCTTTCTCCGAGCTGGCGCAGCACGTCCGCCGCGGAACGACCCAGCCGTTCGACGACGCGGTGATGCACTGGATCGCCAATCACCAGAATCCGCTCGTCCAGTCGGCGATGCTCGAGGTGACGGCGCTCGGCACGGGCACCGTCGTGGCGATGATCGTGTTCATCGCCGGACTCTTCCTTTGGCTGAATCAGCACAAGCACTCGGCGATCCTGCTCATCGTCGCCACACTCGGCGGCATGGTCCTCGACAACTTCCTCAAGATCGGCTTCGACCGACCGCGCCCGCAGATCTTCAAATGGGGGACGTACGCGGTGAGCTCATCGTTTCCGTCGGGCCACGCGATGAGCTCCGTCATCGTTTATGGGACCGTCGCTTACTTAGCCGCGCGTCTCCAGCGAAACGTCGCGTCTCGTGTGGCGACGATGACCTTCGCCGCGGTGATCATCGTGTTGATCTGCTGCAGCCGCCTCTACCTCGGCGTTCACTTCCCGTCGGACGTGCTGGCGGGCGTTACGATCGGCCTGGCGTGGGCGGCGTTCTGCATGGCGGTGCTCGAGGCCGCGCAGCTATACGCCAAGTTCAACGCACCACAGTTGCTCGAGGACGAAGTTCCCGCGCCGAAAGGCGCCTCGCCGTCGTCCTGAGCGTTCTTCACTGCTCGTTCCTCGCTCCGGCGCTTCGCACCTTCGCTCGGAATTCCCCAATTCGAGTTTGATCGTTCCTCGCTCCGGCGCTCCGCACCGTCGCTCTGAATTCCGCAGTCCGCGTGATGTTCAGAAGCTCAGATCGAAGGTCCCACTCGTCACGTGCAACGCCGCCGCCGTTGACGTTCCGTTGGGCGGCGCGTCGCAGCTGAACGTTCCGGTGACGTGATTCGCCGTCAGTGTCGTGATGACGACCGTGCCCGTGCCGCCGGTGTTTCCGGTCTCCCAGCCGCTCTGCCCGGCCGACGAAACGGCGATGTGCGAGCCGTTGTGGACAGAGGCGTTCAAGGTAAAGGTGCCCGGTCCGCTCACGTTCAGAACGACGACCGACATCGCGTACGTCGTCGACGTCGCGGCCATCGTCAGGCCGCCTCCGACTCGTGAAACGATCACGGTGCCAATCGGGCTCCATGCGGCGCCGTTGATCGTCGCCTTGAACGTGCCGTTCGTCAGCGAGCCGTTGAGGTTGGGATCGAACGTGGACGTCCCCGACGATCCGCAGCTGGACGACGCGAGACCGATCGCGAAAACGGTGAGCAGCCGGAACCGACGCATGACACACCTCGGCGTTGAGGGTGGAAGGGCGACGCCTAATATGCGCGGAATTTTCGGCGGGACCACCGTCGAACGCGCCGCCGGTTGTCGGACCGTTGGAACGGGTCTTGAAGCGGTCCCGGCCGATCTCACGATCATCCGGATCGTGAGCGTTCTATCAAGGCCTCGGAGCGACTATGGCGTCGAGAAAGCGGTCGGGCGGCAGAAAGAAAAGCGCGAGCAAGAGAAAGTACGGCAAGGCCGCGAGCAAACGCGTCGAGAGCGCGATGCGCCGGCGCAAGCGTGGAACGTTGAAGAGCGGCCGCGGTGGAAAGGGCGGAAAGGTGAAGAGCCGCAAGCAGGCCATCGCCATCGGGCTGTCGGAGGCGCGCAACAAGGGCGCGAAGGTCCCGCGCAAGAAGGGTGGACGGAAGAAGAGCCGACGGTGATCTTCGCGGGGTGATAGAGATCGTTCGTGGCGACATTACCGCGCTCGACGTAGACGCCATCGTCAACGCGGCGAATTCGACCCTGCTTGGGGGCGGCGGCGTCGACGGCGCCATTCACCGGGCGGCCGGCCCCGAGCTCGCGCGGGCGTCCGGTCCGCTCGGTCCTTGTCCACCCGGCGAAGCGGTCATCACACCGGGCTTTGGCCTTCGCGCGCGCTTCGTGATTCACACGGTGGGCCCGATCTGGAGCGGTGGCAGCCACGGCGAACCGGCGATCCTGCGCCGCGCGTACGATCACGCATGTCAGATCGCGCGCGAGACTCCGGCGATTCGATCGATCGCCTTTCCGGCGATCTCGACCGGCGCGTACGGGTTTCCGAAAGATCGCGCGGCGCGCATCGCGCTCGGAGTGTTGCTCGACAACGAGCCGCACTTCGAGCGCATCGTGGCGTGCATCTTCGACGTCGAGAGCGAGCAACTGTATTCGCGTACGCTCGCCGAACTGCGCTGAGGGTCAACCCGGTCCGCGATTGCCCCCGTGGTCATCGTGGCCGTCGTGATCTTCATCCTCGAAAGCGTGGAACGAGGCGATGATGTTCGACCGGACGCGCGCGAGGAGCGTCGCGTTCGACGTGATCGTCGACGGGTCGATCAGGGCGCCGCTCGAGTTGATGAACCAGCCGCCGACGGGTACGTCGATCGTCACTGATGTCGGCGTGCCGTCGGCGACGACGAGCGCCGTCGAGAACTCGAATTCTCCGCGGGTGTTCACCGGCACCGTCACGTCGAACGGCTTTCCGTCGAACGTGCCGACGAGGCGCGCGAACGCCACCCTGAGCTCGATCTCGCGGAACGTTCCGGCCGGAATCGCGTTCGCCGGGAGCGTCGCGATTCCGCCGCTGAGGGGCAGGTCGACCGATACCGGGCCGACCTTGAGGTCCGGGCAATCGTCGTTGTCGTCGCCGCGATCGCCGTCCGACGGTGACGCGCCGCCCGCACCCTCCGCCGGCGCGAGATTATCGTCGCCACTCTCATCGTCGCTCTCGCAGACATCGTTCTTCGAGGGTTTGAGCTCGACGCGGCTGATCGTCAGCGTCGCCTGCGTGAGATCGAGCGTGTGTCCGCCGGTGGTTACCGGAATGATCAACGCGTTCGCCGACGTGAGCCCGCTCGTGAACGCGATCTGCGACGCCGACCGATTCGCCGACGTGGAGTCGGAGCAGGCCGACGCCAGCACAAGTGCGGCGAGCGACCCCGCCACCGCCGCGCGGCGCGACAGGCGACCGAGCATGTCGTTCGATGTGAAAAGCATTTTCGGGCGTCCTTGTGTGAGTCTCGTTCCTCAATCCACCGGTACACGACGAAGTTTCTGCTTTTCTCATCGTTCCGGATTTCTCCCTACACAGAGTCGACCGCGACGATCAACGTTCTTGTCACCGTTGTGCTTTACATCACATTCGCCTCAAGTTTCGACTATGGTGGACTTCGAGCTTCGACCACTCAAATGCCGGGTGCGCGCTTTTCGCGTCGACGACGCGCCGTCGATCGCGCACCACGCGAACAATCGAAAGGTCTGGCTCAACCTGCGCGACTTGTTCCCGCATCCCTATACCGAAGCGCATGCCGCCGGCTACATCGCGCACGTGTTGAAACGCACCGAGCCATTGTCGTTCGCGATCGATGTCGACGGCGCCGCGGTCGGCAGCATCAGCCTGCGTCGCGGTGAGGACATCGAGCGTCAATCCGCCGAGCTCGGCTACTGGATCGGCGAGGAGTTTTGGGGCCGCGGGATCACGACGGACGCGATCCGTTTCGTCACGACGATCGGCTTCGCGAAACACGATCTCATCCGTATCTTCGCCGTTCCCTTCTCGCGCAACACGGCCTCCTGCCGCGTGCTCGAGAAGGCGGGCTACGCGTGCGAGGCCCTGATGCGACAGAGCGCGGTGAAGGATGGTGTCGTCGAAGACCAGTACCTCTACGCCGCGCTCCGCGGTGAGTACACGGCTTGGCCCGAATGAAACTCGCTCCCTACCCCGGACGAGTCGAAGGGATGTGGCTCAAGCGCTCCCACCGCGGGCCGATGGATGCGGTCGGCGAGATTCGCGTCTCGCCGGACGCGGGCATCGTGGGCGGCGTGGATCGAAGTCGCCGTCGTCAGATCACACTGATCGAACGCGAGGTGTGGGACCGACTGATGCGCAAGCTCGGCGGAAGTGCCGATCCATCCGCGCGTCGCGCCAACCTGCTGCTCACGGGGATCCGCCTCCCCAACACCCGCGGACGCATTCTACGCGTCGGTGAAGCGCGCCTGGCGATTGGCGGCGAATTAACGCCCTGCGAGCGAATGGACGAAGTACTTCCAGGCTTACGGTCAGCAATGCGGCCCGACTGGAACGGCGGCGTGTTCGCCCAAGTGCTTCATGACGCCGTGATTCGCGTGGGAGACGACGCCGAGTGGGAAACTTCGTAGGGATCTCTTCATGACATATATCGCTCTCTTGCGCGCAATCAACGTCGGCGGCCACACGGTTTCGATGGAACGCCTGCGCGGACTGTTTACGGAGCTCGGCTACAAGAACGTTCGCACGCTGATCGCCAGCGGCAACGTCGTCTTCGACGCCGGCTCGAAGAAGCCAACGGCACTCGAGGCGGCGATCGAGAAGCATCTGGGGAAATCGCTCGGATACGGGGTCTCGACGTTCGTGCGGACACACGAGGAAATAGCGGCGGTCGTCGGCCACGAACCGTATCCGCGCTCAGTGATCGACAAAGCCCACGCCCTCTGGATCGGCTTTCTCAAAGAAGCGCCCGGTGCCGACGCGGCTCGCAAGCTCGCTGCCCTCCGTTGCGCGACCGACGATTTTTGCGTTCATGGCCGCGAGGTCTACTGGCTCCGCCACTTGACATCGAGCGAATCGAAGATCGCCGGCAACTCCGTCGAACGCGCCCTCGGCGCTGCGCTCACGGCGCGCAATATCACCACCGTCAAGAAACTCGCGGCATTCTGATTTTAGCGCAGGATTGGGAAACGGCGGTTTTGAAACACAGAGAACACAGAGAACACAGAGAAAGACGGCATCCGTGGCACAACCACCACGAGCCTGAACAGCCGATTCTTTTGTAACTGCCGCTCGAGAGATTTTCGCGTCAAAGCAGTTCTCTGTGTTCTCTGTGTTCTCTGTGTTTCAAGCTCTTTCGCTTTTTCCTCACTTGCGCTTGTCCGTAACTTTCGGAAACACGAAGGACGAGGTTCAGTTGCTGAAGTTGATTTCGAATGAAGCGATCGAGCGGGAGAGTGGCGATGCTCGATCGGATGCGGAGCGTGATCGGGAGCTGCTGGACGCATACTCCGCGGCGGTGACGGATGTCGTCGAGCGCGTCGCGCCGGCGGTCGTGCATCTCGAGGTGGTCGTTCCGACGCAATCGAGACGAGGTCGCGGGGGCGGGCAGCAGCGCGAGGGCCGCCAGGCAACGTCGAGCGGATCGGGGTTTGTGTTCGCCTCAGACGGGTTCGTGCTCACGAACAGCCATGTCGTCGAGCGCGCGACGCGTATGTGGGCGACGACGTCGGACGGCTCGCGATGTCGCGCCGAGTTGGTGGGCGCGGATCCGGATACGGATCTCGCCGTCGTCCGCGTGGACGGTTCGGGCTTCGCGACCGCGCCCTTCGGTGACTCGTCGCGACTGCGGCCCGGACAGGTCGTCGTGGCGATCGGCAATCCGTTGGGCTTCGAGTCCACGGTGACGGCCGGCATCGTCAGCGCGCTCGGAAGAACGATGCGCGCCCAGTCGGGGCGCTTGATCGACTCGGTCATCCAGACCGACGCCGCCCTCAATCCCGGCAACTCGGGCGGCCCGCTCGTCAGCTCGCGTGGCGAAGTCGTCGGCGTGAACACTGCGATCATCGCCGGCGCCCACGGCATCTGCTTCGCGATCCCGTCGAGCACCGCGCAGGTCGTCATCCCTCAGCTCATCCGCGACGGGCGCGTGCGTCGCGCGTTCATTGGAGTGAGCGGACAGTCCGTACGCCTCTCACGCCGGCGCGTTCAGCTGAGTCACCTCACAGCGGCGAGCGGTGTGCTCGTGACCGAAGTCGTCGAAGGTGGAGCAGCGGATGTTGCGGGCCTCAAGATCCGGGACGTGATTCTGGAGCTGGGCGGAACAGTGATCTCGAGCGTCGACGATCTGCATCGCGTCCTCACGCAGGAAGCGATTTCGCACGAGACGACGGTTTCGGTGCTGCGAAACGGCCAACTGATGTCACTGCGCGTTACGCCGGCTGAGCGGACATGAAATGAAAAGGGCGCCACGAGGCGCCCTTTCATTTCCGCGGCACCCGGCTCAGTCGCCGGCCGACGGCACCGCGTGCTCCGCCGTCATCTGCTTCGGCGTCCCGCCCATCCACCGCGTGAAGGCGTGTCGCCACTCATCGAGGATCTCGTAGCCCGTCGGGATCACGAGCAACGTCAGGAACGTCGACGTGATCACGCCACCGATCACCGCCGCGCCGAGGGGGGCGCGGAACTGCGCGCCTTCTCCGCGGCCAAGGGCAACGGGAATCATGCCGGCGATCAGGGCGAACGTCGTCATGAGAATCGGGCGCAAGCGGATCGCGCCCGCTTCGATCAGCGCCTCGCGCAACGGCACACCGCGCTCTTCGCGCGCCCACTTCGCGAAGTCGATGAGCAGAATCGCGTTCTTCGCCACGATGCCCATGAGCAGAATCACGCCGATCAGGCTCATGATGTTGATCGTCATTCCCGTGACTGACAGCGCCAACATGACACCGATCAGCGACAGGGGCAGCGACATGAGGATCGCGATCGGATCGATGAACGACCCGAACTGAACGACGAGGATCAGATACATGAGCAACACGGCCAGCCCGAGCGCCGAAAAAATCTGGCCGAAGACCTCGGCTTGCGATTCGGCGTCGCCGCCAATCGTGTAACGCACGCCGGCCGGCAACCGCATCTTGTCGAGACGTTGCTTGATCTCCGCGGTGACGTCGCCCGCGGCGCGACCCGACGTGTTCATTTCGACGGTCACCACAGGCTCGCGATTCAGGTGATCGATGATCGCGGGCCCCACGCCGGAACGGATCGATGCGATCTGTCCGAGCGGCATCGTCGTCGGCGCTCCGTTCGAGCCCTGAACCACCATCGGCAGGCGCTCGAGATCGGCGGCGCGTTGGCGCGACTCGGGCGTCAAACGCACCGTCACCTTGCGCGACTTTCCGCTCGGATCGATCCAGTAACCCGCATCGATTCCGGCGAACGCCGGCCGCAGCGACTGCGCGACTTGTCCGACGGTCAAGCCGAGCGTTCCCGCGACGCCGCGATTGAGATCGATCTCGAGCTCGGGCTTTTGGCCCTTCGTCGACAGCCCGATGTCCACCGCGCCGGGGATCTTCTGCACTTCCGCCTTCACCATGTCCGCCGCCTGCGCCAGCGCCACAACGTCCTGGCCGCGCAGCTGAAGTTGGATCGCCTTGAATCCGGCGCTGAAGTCGCTGGTGAATACCGACACCGACGCTCCCGACATCCGCGCCGTCTCGGCGCGCAGCTCCTCGGCGAGCTTCTCGACGGAGAGACGACGTTCCGTCTTCGGGACGAGACGCACGTAGATGTTCCCTTCGTCGACGCCGCCCGTCGCTTGATTGCCGAGCGTCGTATACGTGTAGATCACCTCGCGATGTGTCTTCGCGATGTTCGCGGCCTCGGCAGCCTTGAGGCGCGTGTACTCCATGTTCGAGCCGGGCGGCGTTTCGATCGCCATGATAAACTCCGCGCGATCGTCCTCCGGGAAGAACGCCGTGCCGACCTTGCGCAGCGGCTGCAGCTCGAAGGGCTTTCCGGCGAACGCCATCGAGCCGGTGAGCAGGAACACGGCCGCGCCGGCGAGGAAGCTCAGCGTACGCACGGCGCCATGCAGCCGATCCGCGGATAGGCCGATGACGATCAACACGATGCCGACGACGGCCAGCCCGAGCGCGTTGAGGCCGGAGGCAGCGAGGAAGAACGACGCGAAAAAGCTGAGCACCGCCGTCGCGACCATCGCCGCGCGGTGATCGAGCGCCCACGCGATGACTTTCTTGTAGTTCAAGGCTTGGTGGTTGAACCACGCGTTGAACTTGTCGAGCTGCCGCGTGATCCATCCGCGCTCGTGCGGCAGCTTGTGCGGATCCGCCCAGTACGCCGAGAGCATCGGGTCGAGCGAGAACGACACGAACAGTGATACCGCGACCGAGCAGGCGATCGTCAGCGCGAACGGCTTGAACCATTGTCCGCCGATCCCCGGCATGAAGCCGATCGGCACGAAGACGGCGAGAATCGAGAAGGTCGTCGCCGCGACGGCGAGCCCGATCTCGTCGGTGCCGTCGTGCGCGGCCGTGAAATGGTCTTTGCCCATCTCGACGTGTCGCACGATGTTCTCACGCACGACGATCGCATCGTCGATCAGAATACCGATCGCGAGCGAGAGCCCGAGCAGTGACATCGTCTCCAGCTTGAACCCGAGTGACCAGACGGCGATGAAGCTCGCCAGCACGGAGATCGGCAGCGCCACGCCGGTGATCACCGTCGAGCGCCACGAATTGAGGAACAGGAAGACGACGAGCACGGTGAGCACGGCCCCGAGGAACAGCGCCTCTTCGACGTTACTGACCGCGTGCTCGACGCGAACGCCCGAATCCTTTACCAGGTCGATGTTCGTGCCTTTGGGAAGCGTCGGCTTGAGCTGGTTCAGACGATCGCGTACCTTGGCGGCGACATCGGTCGTGCTGTAGCCGTTCGATTTCTTGACGTCGATGCCGATGGCCTCGCGACCTTCAAAGAGCGCCAGCGTGCGCGGCTCCTCCGTCGCGTCCTTGATCGTCGCCACCTGCGACAAGCGAATCAGCGTGCCATTCCGATCGGCAATGACGAGGTTCTCGAATTCAGCGGGGTTCTCGAGCCGCCCGCGCAGCCGGATTGCCCGCTCGTCGAGGGCACCGTTCACGCGGCCGACGGGTGCGGCGAGATTCTGCAGCTGCAGCGCCTGCACGACCTGGGCGACGCTGATGTTCGCGGCCTGCAGCTTGTGAGGATCGATCTCGACGGTGAGCTCCCGCTCCACTTTCCCGAAGATCTGCACGTCGGCGACGCCGGGAATGGCGCGTAGCTCGCGCGTGATCCCCGGATCGGCCAGCCTCGTGAGCTCGGCGGGCGACAACACCGACGACGAGATCGCGATCGAGACGATCGGCCGGTCGGCGTTGTTGAACTTCTGAATGATCGGTTCCTTCATCTCGATCGGGAGATCGGCCCGGATGGACGAGATCCCGTCGCGCACTTCCTGGGACGCGACGTTCATGTCCTTACCGAACAGGAACTCGATCATGATCATCGAGTAGCCGTCGTAGGCTTTGCCGATGATGCGCTTCACACCCGAGATCGAGCCGATCTGTTCCTCGACCGGCTTGAGAATCTCGCTCTCAACGACGTCGGGCGACGCGCCGGGATAGATGATGCCGACGGTAAGGAATTGCGGCGAGACGTCCGGGAACTCGTCCGTCTTCAGCTTGAGCAGCGCGAACAACCCGAAGATCACCAGCGCGACCATCGCGACAACGGTGATGAGGGGGCGCTTGATGGCAAAGTCAGAGATAATCATAGAGTAGGTCTCAGGTCCCTGGTCTCAGGTCCCAGGTCGTGTGTAGTTCATCGCCCATTGCCCATCCGCCGTCGCCCATCTCACAGCTTGCGTGCCGTGTCGGCGGCGACGGCGCTCACCTTGATCGGTGTCTTTTCCGAAATGCCGCGCGCGGCGCCGAGGAGAATGGTGTCACCAGCCTGGACCCCGCTTCGGATCTCGACCGTCTCGGTCGCGCCGTCGCGAATTCCGAGCTCCACTTCTGATTTCTGCACGACGCCGTTCTTGATACGCATGACGAACGGTCGCAAACCCCGTTCGTCCACGGCGGCGATCGGCAGTACCGGTGCGCTCCGAACTTCACTCGCGACATGGCCGTCGGCAAATAGTCCACCGACGAG
>Ga0134128_10011514_pt1 | contig 10574 bp, 11 predicted proteins | sample KB31754_FD_96462 | JGI IMG/M metagenome (GOLD analysis project Ga0134128, IMG submission 96462) | Terrestrial soil microbial communities with excess Nitrogen fertilizer from Kellogg Biological Station, Michigan, USA - KB3-175-4 | ecosystem: Environmental > Terrestrial > Soil > Unclassified ...
GATGGGACGATGCCTTTATTCCGGTTGTCAAATTAGAAATCAGTCCACTCACGATCGCGTTGAGCTATGATGTGAATGTGTCGCAACTGAAAGCTGCGAGTCAATCCAAAGGTGGATTTGAGCTTTCACTCTCTTACCAGAAATTTATTGACCTCAACAGCTCATCGCGTGAAGCAGTTCGTTGCCCAAGGTTTTAAAACGGTTTGGGATGTGGTTTTATGAATGGATTTTTTTATCCTTTTAAGCAATGCTTGAATAGTTAAATAATTAAATAACCTTTGTGAAAAAAAATGAAAATTACTGAGGTTATTGCATGCCTTGAAAACCTGGCACCTCTCAGCTTTCAGGAAAGCTACGATAATGCGGGGCTTCTGATCGGCAACAAGAATATTGAATGTAGCGGTATCATTGTTTCGCTGGATGTAACGGAAAAAGTGGTTGAAGAAGCTGTAAAAAAAAACTGCAACCTGGTCGTAGCTCATCACCCGATTATTTTTAAAGGTCTGAAAAAGCTGAACGGTAAAAATTATGTTGAGCGCACCGTTATTTCGGCAATAAAAAATGACATTGCTGTTTATGCGATCCATACGAATCTTGATAATATCATTGAAGGTGTGAATAAGCAATTGGCAGAAAAATTAAAATTAAAAAACTGCAAAGTTTTGCTTCCAAAAACAAACACCCTTAAAAAACTGGTTACGTTTGCTCCGCAAAAAAATGCGGAAAATATACAAAATAGCTTGTTTGAAGCGGGAGCCGGAGCCATAGGTAAATATGATGAATGCAGTTTCATCCTTGAAGGAAAGGGAAGTTTTAAAGCCAATGAAGGAGCGAATCCTTATGTAGGTAAAAAAGGCGAAAGGCATATAGAGTCAGAATCCCGCATTGAAGTCATTTTCCCGGAATATTTACAGTCGAAGATCGTATCTGCGTTGAAAGCTTCGCATCCTTATGAAGAAGTGGCCTACGATATCTATTTATTAGAGAATACGCGTGAAGATGTCGGCAGCGGGCTGGTGGGAGAATTGCCCGAAGCGATTTCCGAAGAAGATTTGTTAAAATTGCTAAAATCTACATTTGGGCTTTCCACAATAAAGCATACCGCATTTTCCGGCAAAAAAGTTTCTAAAGTGGCCTTGTGTGGAGGCGCAGGATTCTTTCTTTTACCAGTTGCGCTGGCTTCGGAAGCCCAAGCTTATATTACTTCCGATATAAAATATCATGAATTTTTTGACGCTGACCAGAGGATTTTGCTGGCCGACATCGGGCACTATGAAAGTGAGCAGTTTACTATAGAACTTATAGCTGAATTTTTACAGCAAAAATTCCCTAACTTTGCGGTCCTAAAAACAGAAATTATTACTAATCCGGTGAGCTATTATAGCTAAAGGCACGGTAAAAAATCTGCAAAACATAAAAATCATACAATCATTTATGGCACAGGTAAAAGATTATTCTGTAGAAGAAAAATTAACTTCTCTCGTAAAACTCCAAAAAGTTGACAGCAAGTTAGATGGAATCCAGATCTTAAAAGGTGAATTGCCGATTGAAGTTAGCGACCTCGAAGACGAAATCGCAGGATTAAATGCCCGTCAGAACAGGATCGAAGAGGAAATGAATGGAATTCAGCAATTTATTGAAGATAAAAAGACGGTGATCAAAGATTCCGGAGAACTGGTAAAAAAATATGAAAAACAAAGCGATAACGTAAAGAACAACCGCGAGTTTGAAGCGATCAATAAAGAAATGGAAATGCAGACGCTCGAAATAAAGCTCGCAGAAAAACACATCAAAGACGCAACTGAGGATATCGCTGAAAAAGCCAAACAACTTGAAGTAGCAAAAAAAGCAGTGACGGTTAAAGAAGGTAATCTAAAGGGAAAGAAAGATGAGCTGGAAAAAATCATCGCAGAAACTGAAAAAGAAGAAACCCATTATAAGAAATTAGAAGAAGCGGCAAGAACAGGTGTAGAAGAAAGATTATTGGTTAGCTACGACAGGATACGTAATAATTACCGCAATGGCCTCGCTGTAGTGCCTGTAGAAAGAGATTCATGCGGCGGTTGTTACAATGCAATTCCACCGCAAAAACAAAGCGATATTAAACAAAGAAAGAAAATCATTGTTTGTGAAAACTGCGGCCGCATTTTGGTGGATGACGAATTAAACGATGCTGTGGAAGTGAAATAAGATATTTTGAATAAAAAAAAAGAGGCGCTTATCCGGCGCCTCTTTTTTTTGGTTTATTGCGTTTAGAAAAATCAAAAAATAACCCATAGAATATTGTAATTTGCTGCCTTTATGCTCCAACAATTACACATCCATAATTACGCGATCATTGATTCTATCAACATCAATTTTTCCGGTCATTTAAACATTATCACCGGCGAAACGGGAGCAGGAAAAAGTATTTTGATGGGCGCGTTGAACCTTATCCTTGGCGAAAGGGCCGAGACCTCTGTTTTACTCAATAAAGAAAAGAAATGCTTTATAGAGGGAACGTTTAAAACAAATCATAAGCCCGTACAGGAATTTTTAAAATTGAATGAACTCGATGCGGAGGAAGAATTGCTTATTCGCCGGGAAATATCGTCTAGTGGCAAGTCCAGGGCGTTTGTCAATGATACACCGGTGACGCTTAGCCAGTTGAAACAATTATCATCATTGTTGGTCGACCTACATCAACAGTTTGATACACTGGAATTGAACAATAATGATTTTCAAAGAGAAGTAGTTGATTCCCTTGCGGGAAATGGAAAACTTTTGGAGCAATATCAAGTTGTGTTTAAAAAATACAAATCGGTACTGAATGAATTAGAAAAGCTGAAAGAAGAGCAGGCATCTGCTAATAAAGAATTGGATTATAACCAGTTTTTATTCGATGAATTGGAGCAGGCTAATTTTTTAGAAAATGAATTAGAAAATATTGATGCAGAGATCAAAATCCTGAGCCACGCCGAGCATATTAAATCGATTCTTTCTGAAATTTATTTTCAGATGGAGGAAAGCGAGGAACCATTAGTGCAACAATTAAAGTCAATCGGAAACAAGCTACAAACCCTTCAAAATATTTATCCTGAAGTTGAAAAGCTGAGCGACCGGCTGAATTCACTTCAAATCGAAATGCAGGACATTTCAAATGAAATAGATCATATTAATGGAAAAGTGAGTTTTGATGATGAGAAAATAAATGAACTGAATGACCGGATGACGCTCGGATACGGACTTTTAAAAAAGCATAATGTACAAACCACGTCGCAGTTACTTGAAATAAAAAAACAGTTGTCATTTGAACTCGAAAAAGTCACGAATCTTACTGAAGCAATTTCAGAAAAAGAAAAGCAATCTTTGATCTATTTCGACGATGCGACGAAACTTGCAAAAACAATTTCAGAGAAAAGAAAAAAAGAAATTGCTCCTTTTGAAGAAAAGGTAAATAAGCTATTAAGCCAGGTGGGAATGCCGAATGCAAAAATTAAAGTTGATATCAAAGACACCCCCTCGCTCACTCTCTTTGGAAATGATACAATAGAATTTTTATTCAATGCTAATGTTTCTGCAATTCAAACATCCAAATCTGCAAAGTTTGAGCCTCTGCGTAAAGTAGCGAGTGGTGGCGAATTGAGCCGCGTAATGTTGAGCATAAAATCTTTAGTAGCCAAAAGTGTTCAATTGCCCACGTTGATTTTTGATGAGATCGATTCCGGAATAAGCGGGGAAGCAGCCAGGCAGGTTGGCATCATTATTAAAGAGCTTTCCGCGGCCCACCAGGTAATTTCAATAACTCATCAGCCGCAAATTGCAGCAAAGGCAGAACGCCACTTTTTTGTGTATAAAGAAATACAAAATGACACCATTATTACGGCCATTAAGGTATTAAATGAAGAAGAAAGGATTACAGCAATAGCGACGATGCTAAGCGGAAAGAAACCAACTGCTGCCGCGTTTGAGAATGCAAAGGAATTGATAGGAAATTAGAATAGTGAATGGTGAAGCGTGAATGGTGAATGGGGAATCGTGAATGGTGAATTTCTACATTTTGGTTTATGAGAGCATTCAACAATAAAACAATACAACACTTCAACAATCCAACGATAAAATAATACAACGGTTTTTAATTATTAATTTGCCAAAAAACAGAATCTATGTCAAACAACTTATTAAAAGGAAAAAAAGGAATTATTTTTGGCGCGCTTGATGAAAAATCAATTGCGTGGAAAACCGCCCTTGCCTGCCATGAGCAAGGCGCCGAAATTTTGCTGACAAACGCGCCGATTGCCATGCGCATGGGTGAAATCAATAAACTTTCCGAAAAAATTAATGCCCCGATTATTCCGTGTGATGTTACGAGCAATGAGGATATGCTGAATTTAATCACCAAAGCAAAGGAGCATTTTGGAGGCAGCTTCGATTTCATTTTGCATTCAGTAGGGATGAGCTTAAATATGCGTAAGGGCAAAGTCTACACAGAAATTGACTATGGATTTAACCAAAAAACGATGGACATTTCCGCTACCAGCCTTCATCGGTTATTGGCAACGGCTTACAAGTTGGATGCTTTGAACGAATGGGGCAGCGTGGTGGCGCTCACTTATATTGCGGCTCAGCGCGTGTTTCCGGATTACAGTGAAATGGCTGACGCAAAAGCATTGCTCGAAAGTATAGCACGCAGTTTTGGTTATCATTATGCGTTAAAAAATAAAGTGCGGGTGAACACTATTTCTCAATCACCTACCAAAACGACCGCAGGGAGTGGGGTAAAAGGATTCGATGGCTTCATGAATTATGCCGAACAAATGAGCCCGTTAGGAAATGCAACCGGCGACGACTGCGCTAATTATATTGTAACGCTTTTCAGTGACTATACTAAATATGTAACTATGCAAAATCTTTTCCACGATGGCGGATTTTCATCAACTGGTGTGACGCACAGCGTGATCGAACAGATGGAGAAATAATTGCTCAATTATTAATTGTTTTGCAATTATTTTTCATTTTCCACGCAAATCAAGGTTTCTTCAAAATAAAAAAACCGTCCGACGCCGGACGGTTTTTTTATTTTCGATAAACTATTTTTACTAAACTTCTAAACTCTAAATATCTCCAAACAGTTCTAAACGTCTGAATTAATATTCATCTTCATTAAAGAAAAAATCTTCCTGGCTGGGATAATCCGGCCAGATATCTTCCAAACTCTCATAAATTTCCCCACCTTCATCTTCCAGTTCCTGGAGATTTTCAACAACTTCGATCGGAGCGCCGCTGCGGATAGAATAGTCAATTAATTCATCTTTGGTTGCTGGCCAGGGTGCTTCCTCGAGATGGGAAGCTAATTCTAAGGTCCAAAACATATAATTACTTAGTTTAATTTTTGTTATATAATCAAAAAACTCTTTTCTAATTTTCCGCAAATGTAAAAGTAATATCGGGAAAACCAAATATTGTTTTTTTTCCGGTAAATTTCCTTTTGATTTAAATTTTTGCGGGGTTAAGGCCAATCACTTCATTCTCCAATTTAATTCAATTTCTGTCTGCTTCATAGAACGCATTTTAATGAATTCTATTATAATGATTCGAATTTATGAGAATTTGTTGCGTCCGTATTTTATTTTTTAATTTGCCGTCTAATTCATTTTTACCCTTACATTTAAACATGTTAAAATCAACCGGCATTTACAAAAATTATGGTGCGCTTCCTGTTCTCAAAGGCGTTGATATCGAAATTTCAAAGGGCGAAATTATCAGTATTGCAGGATCTTCCGGAGCCGGAAAAAGTACTTTGCTGCATATTTTGGGCACTTTAGACAAGGCAGACAAGGGTGAAATTTTTCTCGACGATACAAATGTTACTAATTTAAAAGGAAAAAAGCTGGCGGCATTCAGAAACGAACATATCGGGTTTGTTTTTCAATTCCATCACCTTTTGCCTGAATTTTCGGCAATTGAAAATATTTGTGTTCCGGCGTGGATCGCGGGTAAAAAGAATAAAGATGTGGAAAAAAGAGCGCTCGAATTATTAGAATTACTCAATCTTAAAGACCGTGGCGAACATAAGCCGGGCGAGCTTTCCGGGGGTGAACAGCAAAGAGTGGCCGTGGCCCGCGCGTTGATCAATAATCCATCTATCGTGATGGCCGATGAGCCAACCGGCAACCTGGATTCTGCCAATGCCAAAGAGCTTCATAATTTATTTATTGACCTGCGAAATCGTTTTCAGCAAACATTTTTAATTGTAACTCACAATGAAGAACTGGCGCAGTTGAGTGATAGAATCCTGCACATGAAAGATGGAAAAATAATTAGTTAATAAAACAACAATTTTCTACATTTTTGCTTGTCAGGCTGGTTCGTTAATTGCATAACGTTTTTCTGCAAAATCACTTATAACAACTAAATGAAAAAAGCTATTATCACTGTTGTGCTATTAATTTTCTCCAACACATTTATGACGCTTGCCTGGTATGGGCATTTGAAATTAAAGGAAATGAATAAGCTGGTTGGAGTCAGTTTATTCGCGGTCATCCTTATGAGCTGGGGAGTTGCATTCTTCGAATATATGTTCCAGGTACCTGCCAACCGTGTTGGGTTCAGTGAAAATGGTGGACCGTTTTCTTTATGGCAATTAAAGATTATCCAGGAGGCGATCACGCTTACTGTTTTCAGTATTTTCATGCTGGTGTTTTTTAAAGATCAGCCATTGCGCTGGAACCATTTGGTAGGGTTTGGATTATTAATTCTTGCGGTTTTCTTTCTATTTAAAAAATAACATTCAATTCAAATTGCCTTATGTTGAATTGATCTCTTAGAAGCGAAAATGTAGATTTTTATGTTTTACCTGATTTGCTTTAAATATTGGGGGCTGCAAGAATAATCGCTTTGTAATAGACTCTTGATTTAGAAAAAATGTAACATCCGAAATGGCTATCAATATTGCATTCTCCTCTTTTAGATTTTACTTTGCGGCATAACTAAATCCAAATGATCAAAGAAAGAATATTGGTGATCGGCGCATCCGGTCAAATCGGCGTAGAGCTTACGTTGGAACTGCGAAAAATTTATGGCGGATCGAATGTGATCGCTTCAGATTTGAGAGAAGAAAATCCTTTGCTGAAAGGCACCGGGCCTTATGTGAGCCTCGATGTAATGAACAAAGAGATGCTTCATGTGCAGGTGATAAGACAAAATATCACGCAGATCTATTTGCTGGCTGCAATACTATCTGCAACCGGCGAAAAGAATCCGCATCTTGCCTGGAATTTGAATATGCAAAGCCTGCTGAACGTGTTGGAAATTGCAAAGGATGAAAATATTCACAAAATTTATTGGCCCAGCAGCATTGCTGTTTTCGGACCTACTTCACCAAAAATAAACTGCCCTCAGCAAACCATCATTGAGCCTACAACGGTTTATGGCATCAGTAAATATGCGGGTGAATTCTGGTGTAATTATTTTAATCATCGATATCAATTAGATGTTCGCAGCCTGAGATATCCCGGATTGATCAGTTACAAAAGTGAGCCCGGAGGCGGCACTACAGATTATGCTGTCGAAATTTTTCGCGAAGCGATGGACGAAAATAAATACACCTGCTTTTTAAAAGAAGACACTTATTTGCCAATGATGTACATGCCCGATGCCATTCGCGCTACCATCGAATTAATGGAAGCGGACGCCGATAAAATTTCCATCCGCACTTCTTATAATATTTCCGGAATGAGCTTTTCTCCAAAAGAAATCGCCGAAGAAATTAAAAAGCATCGCCCGGATTTTACCATCAACTACGAACCGGATTATAGAATGCAGATTGCAGAAAGCTGGCCCAAAAGCATTGACGATTCAGTGGCAAATAAAGACTGGGGATGGCGCCCAAAGTATGATTTGAGTGCTATGACACAAGATATGCTTGCCAACCTTGAACTTAAAAATAAACGTTAAATCCTGCAATACTCATCCGAAATAAATGCACTTGTTCATTGAAAAAATAAAAATATACATTGATATTTGTTTAACTAAATATTGTTTTTTTTCTAACCCCAAAAATTTAAAATTTTAAAACATGAAAAAGTTAATTTTAGCGATCGGAATCGTTGTCATTTCAACAGCCGCCGCTCAGGCACAGGATGCTTCAAAATCAACAACGCTAAGTATTGCTGCTAACGTTGGTATTCCCACCACTACCGGTCTTTCTCTTGCATACGGTGGTGACCTGCAGGCAGATTTTGGAGTGGCTCCCACAACAAAAATAACGGCAAGCGCGGGATATGAAGCTTATTCAGTAAAAGGAGGCGGATCTTCTTCCGGCATTATCCCTTTACTGGGAGGTGTGAAATTTAATTTGGGTGATAAAGCCTATGCTCATGGTCAGTTGGGTTATGGAGTTTCAACTGCAAAAGGCGGCAGCGGCTCTTTTGCCTATGCGCCAAGTTTAGGCTATTATGTTAGCCGGAATTTCGATGCCTCTGTGAAATACCTCGCATTTAGCAATCACGGCACTTTAGGTTCTGTAAACCTTCGCCTGGCATATAATTTCTAAAAATCAATTTAGTTTATTATCATAAAAAAGCTTCCATAACCGGAAGCTTTTTTATTTATCACCCTCGATCAATTTATGTTCACAGGCATATTTTATTAACTAAGATATTTTTACTATGTACTTTCCCTTCCGGCTTTTAAAAATTCAAAACATCTTTCATTGAAAAAATTCCTTTTTTATCCGCGATAAATTCGGCCGCAAGCACAGCACCTTTTGCGAACCCTGTCCTGTTGTGGGCTGTATGGATAATTTCAATTTCATCCACGGAACAAGCATATTTTACCGAATGAGTGCCGGGAACACTTTCAATGCGCTTGCTAATGATTGAAAGCTCGTTTTCTTTTTCGCCCGGGTTATTTACCCAGTTGGTTTTGGCCTTTGACATCTGGATGATTTCTTCGGCGAGCGTTATGGCTGTTCCGCTGGGTGCATCTTTTTTCTGAATATGATGAATTTCTTCAAGCTGAATTTCATATTCCGAATGATCCTTCATGAGTTCAGCCAATTTTTTATTTAGTTCAAAAAAAATATTTACGCCAATGCTATAATTACTTGCGTATAAAAAACTTCCGTTGCTCTCCCTGCATTTATCTTCTATTTTTTTTAGCTGATCAAGCCAGCCCGTGGTTCCTGAAATAACTGGAATATGATTATCCAAACAAAATGAAATATTAGCGGCGGCGCTTTCAGGATTTGTAAATTCAATGGCAACATCTGCTTTTGTGATATTTTCCTTTGTGAGGTCGTTAAGATTTAGATCGTTGATACGTAACACAATCTTGTGGCCGCGCTGTAACGCGATCTCTTCGATAGCATGGCCCATTTTGCCATATCCTAATAATGCAATGTTCATAGAAAAAATGTGAAAATGTGAAAATATGAAAATGTGAAAATGTAAAAATCTTTGACAACTGTTCAAAAATAGAAAATAAAAAAATAGAATTTTAATTCATATCCGCGAAAGTGAAAATTTGGAATTCTACATTTTGACTTATCTCATTAGGGAAGCGGCATTTTTGTTTTGTAACTTTTATCTTTTACGAAAAATACCAAAGACATTCCCGCGCTGTTAGTAGTGTAATTAAATCCCGGCCGAAGCTTAAGCCCGATATCTGAACTGACATCAAATGCTTTAAGATGTGCATCCACGGTAGCATCGACGACATTCAAGCCCCAAAAAACGAGGAAAACCAAAACCGAATAATCAATATTTTGCCGGAAAGCGTTTCTATAGATGCGAATAGATTCTGTCGATAAACCCTGGAATTCAGATGCCACCTGGTTGTCATTTCCCGGTATCGTATCTGAACGGAGGATAACGGCTTTGCGAAGTAACTTGTAGGTTTTGAGATTGTACAAAAACACGCCGGCTGTTGTTCCGAGTGCTCCATAAACAATCGGAATTTTCCAATATTTCCTGTTATAGGCCTGGCCCCAACCGGGTAAAACTAATGAACGGAAAGTTGCTTTTTTAGGATCAAATTTTTTCGATTTTGTGGTATCAAGCGCCAACAAACTCTTTCCCGAATCTGCAAAGCTTTTTGTAGCTACAGTATCCAACTTGTGGTAACCTGCAGAATCGGCTACTTGCTGTGCAAACAATTTTGTGCAGGGAGATAAAAAAAGTAAAAATAGACCCGTAAAAAATATTGAGCGTGTTAGCATAATTATTCTACCGAAACCTGCATTTTATCTAAAAGTGAACTTAGTTCTTCTATAGAAAAATAATCGAAAGTGATGCTGCCGGTTCCTTTTTTACTATGAATCATTTTCACTTTTGTGCTGAAATGGGATGCTAAATTATCTTCAATTTTTTTCAAAGATGGTGGCAGGCTGGTTTTTACCGAATTATTAACAGGCGTTTTTCCAGGCGTGTAAATCCTTCTCACAAGATCTTCTGTCTGGCGCACAGAAAGTTCTTTATCCTTTATTTCATTGAAAATATACAATTGTTTATCCACCAGATCCACATTAATAAGCGCCCTTGCATGGCCCATGCTGATCTTTCCATTTCTCACAGCTGCCTGTATGTCGGGAGGTA
>Ga0134128_10011515_pt1 | contig 10572 bp, 9 predicted proteins | sample KB31754_FD_96462 | JGI IMG/M metagenome (GOLD analysis project Ga0134128, IMG submission 96462) | Terrestrial soil microbial communities with excess Nitrogen fertilizer from Kellogg Biological Station, Michigan, USA - KB3-175-4 | ecosystem: Environmental > Terrestrial > Soil > Unclassified ...
CGTCGAGGACCAGCCCGCCGAACTGATCGGCCCAGCGCCCGCCCAGGTTGTTGCCGACCAGGTCGTAATCCTTGGCCAGCGCCGCGCGCAGCGGCTCGACGACTCTGCCCTCCCCGCCGATCAACAGGGACCCGGCCAGCGGCGGATCACCGGCCCGGTAGCGGCGCAGTGTCTCGGGTTGCGGAACGCCGAGCTGCTTGGCGAGGAACGAGCCAGGACCGGAGTTGACGATCTGAGAGAACAGATCGGATGAGACCTTGGGAGCCACCGAAGCTACCTTCCATGTTCTTGCGAAGTCGGGGTATGCCTACAGCACAACCGTATCGAGGACGAACTTACTGCAGAGTAAGAACAGTGGGTAGTATGGCCCCAGACGGGCGAATCCCAAACCGATAGACCGCGAAAGCACGGAGAATACAGTGGCCCCTGCAGGTTCTGAGGCAAGTACATCGGCTGCTCAGCGCAGCTCCGAGCGGCGTCGCGTCGCCATCCTGGGTGGGAATCGTATCCCGTTCGCCCGATCCGACGGCGCCTACGCCGAGGCCTCCAACCAGGACATGTTCACCGCCGCACTGGGCGGGCTCGTGGATCGCTTCGGGCTGGCCGGCGAGCGACTCGGGGTGGTGGTCGGCGGCGCCGTGCTCAAGCACAGCCGGGACTTCAACCTCACGCGCGAGTGCGTGCTGGGTTCGCAGCTGTCGTCATACACGCCGGCTTTCGATCTGCAGCAGGCCTGCGGCACCGGGCTGCAGGCGGCGATCGCCGCCGCCGACGGCATCGCGGCCGGCCGCTACGAGGTGGCCGCCGCCGGTGGGGTGGACACCACCTCCGACGTGCCGATCGGCCTGGGCGACAACCTGCGCCGCACCCTGCTGAAATTGCGCCGGGCCAAGTCCAACGTCCAACGGCTGAAGCTGGTGGGCACGCTGCCCGCGACCCTGGGCGTCGAGATCCCGGTCAACAGCGAACCGCGCACCGGGTTGTCCATGGGGGAGCACCAGGCGATCACCGCCAAGCAGATGGGCATCCCGCGCGTCGCCCAGGACGAGCTGGCCGCCGCCAGCCACCGCAACATGGCCGCCGCCTACGATCGCGGCTTCTTCGACGACCTGGTCACACCGTTTTTGGGGCTGTATCGCGACGACAACCTGCGACCGGACTCGTCGGCGGAGAAGCTGGCCAAGCTGCGGCCGGTGTTCGGGGTGAAGGCCGGCGACGCGACGATGACGGCCGGCAACTCGACCCCGCTGACCGACGGCGCGTCCGTGGCCCTGCTGGGCACCGACGAGTGGGCGGCCGCTCATTCGCTGACCCCGCTGGCGTACCTGGTGGACTCGGAGACGGCGGCGGTCGACTACGTCAACGGCCGCGACGGCCTGCTCATGGCCCCGACCTACGCGGTGCCGCGGCTGCTCGCCCGCAACGGCCTGAACTTGCAGGACTTCGACTTCTACGAGATCCACGAGGCGTTCGCGTCGGTGGTGCTGGCCCACCTGCAGGCATTCGAGTCCGACGAGTACTGCAAGGGACGCCTGGGCCTGGACGCCGCGCTGGGCTCGATCGACCGGTCCAAGCTCAACGTCAACGGCTCATCGCTGGCCGCCGGCCACCCGTTCGCGGCCACCGGCGGGCGGATCCTCGCTCAGGCCGCCAAGCAGCTCGCGCAACGCAAGGCCGAGCAGAAGGGCGCGGACAAACCCGTGCGTGCCCTGGTCTCGATCTGCGCGGCCGGCGGCCAGGGAGTGGCCGCGATCCTGGAAGCCTGACCGGTCGGGCCCATGAAATGGGTCACATCGGGTTAGTGATCAGAGGCGACGGGTATCCGTGACCCCGGATAGCCCCGTGTTGTGGTCTGACCCCCGACCCCGACGGCAATACGGGGCATCCCCGGGACGACCGCCTGTCAGTCTCCACCGATGGGCGTACGAAAAGGGCCGCCGCTGGAGTGAGGGGATCCAGCGGCGGCCTTTTTGGCTGTTCTGACGGGTGGGCTGCTGCCCAGCCGCTGTGCCGGCCGACGCACAAATCCCCCGCTTCGCTCGCGAAGCGGGGGATTTGTGCGTCCGTTCGAGGCGCCCTAGAAGGCGGCCTCGTCGAGCTCCATGATGTCGTTGTCCAGCGTGTCGATGACCTCGCGGGTGCTGGTCAGCATCGGCAAGAAGTTCTTCGCGAAGAACGATGCCACCGCGATCTTGCCCTCGTAGAAGGACCGCTCCTCGCCGCTGGCGCCGGCGTCGAGCGCCGCCACGGCCACCGCCGCCTGACGCTGCAACAACCAGCCGATGACCAGGTCGCCAACGCTCATCAGGAAGCGCACCGAACCCAGGCCCACCTTGTACAGGCTGGTCACGTCCTCCTGGGCCGCCATCAGGTAGCCGGTCAGCGTGGCCGCCATCGCCTGAACGTCGGTCAGGGCCTTGGCCAGCAGCTCCCGCTCGGACTTGAGCCGGCCGTTGCCGGACTCGTTGTCGACGAACTTCTGGATCTGCTCGGACACGTGGGCCAGCGCCACACCCTTGTCGCGGACGATCTTGCGGAAGAAGAAGTCCTGCGCCTGGATGGCGGTGGTGCCCTCGTAGAGCGAGTCGATCTTGGCGTCCCGGATGTACTGCTCGATCGGGTAGTCCTGCAGGAAGCCGGACCCACCGAAGGTCTGCAGGCTCTCGGTGAGCTTGGCGTAGGCCTGCTCGGAGCCGACACCCTTGACGATCGGCAGCATCAGGTCGTTGACCTTGACGGCCAGGTCGGCGTCTACACCGTGGAGTGCCTTGGCGACCGCCGCGTCCTGGTAGGTCGCGGTGTACAGGTACAGCGCACGCAAACCCTCGGCGTAGGCCTTCTGGGTCATCAAGCTGCGACGCACGTCCGGGTGGTGGGTGATGGTCACTCGCGGAGCGGTCTTGTCGGTCATCTGGGTCAAATCGGCGCCCTGCACCCGCTCCTTGGCGTACGCCAGAGCGTTCAGGTAACCGGTCGACAACGTCGCGATGGCCTTGGTGCCGACCAGCATGCGAGCGTTCTCGATGACCTCGAACATCTGCGCGATGCCGTTGTGCACCTCGCCGACGAGCCAGCCCTTGGCCGGTACGTCGTGCTGGCCGAAGGTCAGCTCACACGTAGCCGAGACCTTCAGGCCCATCTTGTGCTCGACGTTGGTGACAAAGACGCCGTTGCGCTCGCCCAGTTCACCGGTCTCGAAGTCGAACAGGAACTTCGGCACGAAGAACAGCGACAGACCCTTGGTGCCGGGTCCGGCACCCTCGGGACGGGCCAGCACCAGGTGGAAGATGTTCTCGAACATGTCATCAGAGTCACCCGAGGTGATGAACCGCTTCACGCCGTCGATGTGCCAGGAGCCGTCGTCCTGCTGAACGGCCTTGGTCCGGCCGGCGCCGACGTCCGAGCCGGCGTCCGGCTCGGTCAGCACCATCGTGGAACCCCAGCCGCGCTCAGCGGCGATGATGGCCCACTTCTTCTGCTCTTCGGTCGCCAGGTTGTAGAAGATCTGGGCGAATCCCGCGCCACCGGCGTACATCCAGACGGCGGGGTTGGCGCCGAGCAGGTGCTCGTGCAGCGCCCACAGCATCACCTTGGGCATCGGTACGCCGCCGAGTGCCTCGTCGAGGCCGACCTTGTCCCATCCGGCCTCGATGACGGCGTGGACGGACTTCTTGAAAGATTCGGGCAGCGTCACCGAGTGCGTCTTCGGGTCGAAGACCGGCGGGTTGCGGTCGCCCTCGACGAACGACTCGGCGATCGGCCCCTCGGCCAGCCGGCTGATTTCGTTCAGCATTTCGCGGGCGGTGTCGACGTCCAGGTCGCTGTATTCGCCCTGGCCTAACGCCTTGTCAACGCCCAGAACCTCGAACAGGTTGAACGCCTGGTCGCGGACGTTGCTCTTGTAGTGGCTCACTACGGTCCTCCTCGTTGAGAATGCCACTTGTGGTTGGGTACTAGGTCTAAGTTACCCACCAGTAACAACACTAAAATATCGTTCGCGTCAGCGCGATGCAAGTCGATGTGAGCTAAATTTCATTACCTAATTAACCAACCGGTTGGAGAGGGCGTGGTGATGCCTTCCGAGATCCGTTCTACCTGCGGCGATGCTGGAGATGCGGCGGGTGTGCGGGGCGTCACTCCAGTGCCCGTCATGGACCTGCGGGACGCTCCCGGCCGGCTGCGGGCCGGTCTGCGCGAGGCCGGCCACCGGGTCGGGTTCTTCTATCTGACCGGTCATGGGGTCCCGCCGGAACTGGTGACGCGGGTGCTCGGGGCGGCTCGCCGGCTCTTCGAGCTGCCGCAGGCGGACAAGGACTCGGTCGCCATGGTGCGCAGCCCGCATTTCCGCGGTTACACCCGGCTCGGTGGCGAGTTGACCCGCGGCGAGGTGGACTGGCGCGAGCAGATTGACATCGGGCCGCAACGGCCGCCGATCGGCGGGCTGGGGAGGTCCGACTACCGGTGGCTCCAGGGGCCCAACCAGTGGCCGGCCGCCCTGCCGGAGCTGCGCGGAATCGTCGAGGAGTGGGATGTCGCGCTGTCCTCGGTGGCCCGCACCCTGCTGCGACAGTGGGCGGTCGCCCTGGGTAACCCGGCCGACGTGTTCGACTCGGCCTTCGCCGAAACCCCGGCCACGCTGATCAAAATCATTCGCTACCCGGGACACGCGGGCAGCTCCCAGGGTGTGGGTGCGCATCGGGACGCCGGCGTGCTCACGCTGCTGCTGGCGGAGCCGGGGAGCCGGGGCCTGCAGGTGCGGCGATGCTCCGACGACGGCCGGATCGACGTGCCGCCGCGCGACGGGGCGTTCATCGTCAACATCGGTGAACTGCTGGAGGCGGCAACGCGCGGCTACCTACGGGCCACCGAACACCGGGTCAACCTGCAGGGGCCGGCGGGAGACCGGATTTCGGTGCCCTACTTCTTCAATCCGCGCCTCGACGCGCGGATACCGGTGCTGTCGCTGCCCCCGGAACTTTCGGCACCCGCGACGCACAGCGATCGACGATGGACGGCGTCGCGCGATCCCGACGACCCCATCTTCTCGGTCTACGGCCGCAACGCCTGGAAGAGCCGGTTGCGCTCGCACCCCGATGTCGCCTCCGCGCACGGATTTTCGGCGGCCCGCGGCGACCGGGAATGACGCAGAATGACTCAGGGTGGCTGCACTGGCGCGACGCGCGCCGGGTAGGGTCACGTCCGTAAACACGTCTGGGGCTCTAGGGGCGAAAAAGTCCGGTGAACTCGAACAACAAGCTGACAGCGTCGTCACTTCGTGAGGCCTTCGGTCATTTCCCGTCCGGCGTGGTGGCCATCGCCGCCGAGGTGAACGGAACCCGGGAGGGCCTGGCCGCCAGCACCTTTGTGCCCGTCTCGCTGGACCCGCCGTTGGTGTCGTTCTGCGTGCAGAACACCTCGACGACGTGGCCCAAGCTCAAGGATCTGCCGATGCTGGGCATCAGCGTCCTCGGCGAGGAGCACGATGCGGCCGCCCGCACGCTGGCCGCCAAGACCGGCGACAGGTTCGCCGGTCTGGAGACGGTCTCCAGGACCACCGGCGCGGTGTTCATCAAGGGCACCGGCCTCTGGCTGGAAAGCGCGATCGAGCAACTCATTCCGGCCGGGGATCACACGATCGTGGTGTTGCGGGTCAGCGAGGTGACGGTGGACGCCGAGGTGGCGCCCATCGTGTTTCACCGGAGCAATTTTCGCCGTCTCGGCGCCTGACGCGGGCTTTTCGGGCCCCGACGGGCCCCGCCCCCGCTAGGGGCGGTGGCTCAGTTCTTCCCGAAAGCCTTGGATGCGGGTCTCGAGTTCGGCGGCGTCGTTGTGCCGGCCCTCTTTCTGCGCGAGCTGGGCGCGTACCGACAATTGCCGGATTGCGGTCCGAATGTTGTTGGTGCTGGCGGTTTCTCGCCTCGGTTCCATGAGCTGCCTTTCCGGTCGCGGGTACACGGCCGCTCTCGGGCGGCCCGACAGGATGCAGTTTGGTTACCCGGCTGCCGCGGCGGCCTAACCCCGCCGGCCGGGTGGGTGCGCGCGGCGCGTGCGATCAGCGACGGAACAGCTTGTTACCGAGCCACACCACCGGGTCGTAGCGGCGACCGGCGACGCGCTCCTTCATCGGAATGATGGCGTTGTCGGTGATCTTGATGCCTTCGGGGCAGACGTCGGTGCAGCACTTGGTGATGTTGCACATTCCGATACCCGCCTCGTCCTGGGCGAGGTCGCGGCGGTCCCCCGTGTCGAGTGGATGCATCTCCAATTCCGCGATGCGGATGAAGAAGCGAGGCCCGGCGAACGACTTCTTGTTGTCCTCGTGGTCGCGGATCACGTGGCACACGTTCTGGCACAGGAAGCACTCGATGCACTTGCGGAACTCCTGCGAGCGTTCGACATCGGCCTGCGCCATCCGGTATTCGCCGGGTTTCAGGTCCTTGGGCGGCTTGAAAGACGGGATCTCGCGGGCCTTCTCGTAGTTGAACGAGACGTCGGTGACCAGGTCCCGGATCACCGGGAACGTTCGCATCGGCGTGACGGTGACGACCTCGTCCTCGGCGAACGTGGACATCCGGGTCATGCAGAGCAACCGCGGATAGCCGTTGATCTCCGCCGAACACGAGCCGCACTTGCCCGCCTTGCAGTTCCACCGGACGGCCAGGTCGGGCGTTTGGGTCTGCTGCAGGCGATGGATGATGTCGAGGACGACTTCACCCTCGTTGACCTCGACGGTGAAGTCCTGCAGACTACCGTCGGCGTCGTCGCCGCGCCACACCCGCATCGTCGCGTTGTAGGTCATTTACTTCTCCGTCCTGGGTGCCCGGCCTGGGTGCCCGGCGAGTTCCTCGTCGGTGTAGTACTTCTCCAGCTCGGCGATCTCGAACAGTTCCAGTAGATCGGGCCGCATCGGCGTCTGATCCTTCTTCGTGATGGTGATGTCGGGTATCACCTCGTCGCCGCCGGCCGCCTCGCAGACCAGCAACAGCTTGCGCCACGACGAGTCCATCGACGGGTGGTCGTCGCGGGTGTGCCCGCCGCGGCTCTCGGTGCGCTGCAGCGCGGCCTTGGCGACGCACTCGCTGACCAGCAGCATGTTGCGCAGGTCGATGGCCAGATTCCAGCCCGGGTTGTAGCGGCGTTGCCCCTCCACATGGAGGTTCTTGAACCGCTCCCGCAGTTTGTCGATCCGGGCCAAGGCCTCCGAGACCTCGTCGGCATTGCGAATGATGCCGACCAGGTCGTTCATCGACTGCTGCAGCTCCAGCTGCAGGCTGTAGGGGTTCTCGGCGGGAGCGCCGTTGGCCGGTGCCTCGAAGGGGGCCAGCGCCCGCTTCGCCGCCGTGTCCACGGCGCCTTCGCCGATCGTCGGGCGGCTGCTCAGCGCCCGCACGTAGTCGGCGGCGCCCAGGCCGGCGCGGCGACCGAACACCAGCAGGTCCGACAGCGAGTTGCCGCCCAACCGGTTCGAGCCGTGCATACCGCCGGAGCATTCGCCGGCGGCGAAGAGCCCGGGGACGGTGGCCGCTCCGGTGTCGGCGTCGACCTCGATACCGCCCATCACGTAGTGGCAGGTCGGTCCGACTTCCATCGGCTCTTTGGTGATGTCGACCCCGGCCAGCTCCTTGAACTGGTGGTACATCGAGGGCAGGCGCTTGTTGATCTCCGCCGGTGTCAGCCGCGACGCGATGTCGAGGAAGACGCCACCGTGCGGGCTGCCCCGGCCGGCCTTGACCTCGGAGTTGATCGCGCGCGCGACCTCGTCGCGCGGCAGCAGGTCAGGAGTGCGGCGGGCCGAGTCGTTGTCTTTGAGCCACTGGTCGGCCTCTTGCTCGGTTTCGGCGTACTGCCCCTTGAACACCGCGGGGATGTAGTCGAACATGAACCGCTTGCCGTCGGAGTTCTTCAGCACCCCGCCGTCACCGCGGACACCCTCGGTGACCAGGATCCCCTTCACACTCGGCGGCCACACCATGCCCGTCGGGTGGAACTGGACGAATTCCATGTTGATCAGCGACGCGCCCGCCCGCAGCGCCAGTGCGTGCCCGTCGCCGGTGTACTCCCACGAGTTCGAGGTGACTTTGAACGACTTCCCGATCCCACCGGTGGCCAGCACGATCGCGGGCGCCTCGAACAGGACGAACTGGCCGCTCTCGCGCCAGTAACCGAACGCCCCGGCGATCGCGTCACCGTCCTTGATCAATTCGGTGATCGCGCACTCGGCGAACACCCTGATGCGCGCCTCGTAGTCGCCGTGTTCGGCGAAATCCTCCTGCTGCAGCGAGACGACCTTCTGCTGCATGGTGCGGATCAGCTCCAGGCCGGTGCGGTCACCGACGTGGGCCAGCCGCGGGTAGGTGTGCCCACCGAAGTTGCGCTGGCTGATCTTGCCGTCCTTGAGGCGATCGAACAGCGCGCCATAGGTTTCCAGCTCCCAGACGCGGTCCGGCGCCTCCCTGGCGTGCAGTTCGGCCATGCGCCAGTTGTTGAGGAACTTCCCGCCGCGCATGGTGTCGCCGAAGTGGGTCTGCCAGTTGTCTTTCGGGTTGGCGTTGCCCATCGAGGCGGCACAGCCGCCCTCGGCCATCACCGTGTGCGCCTTGCCGAACAGGGACTTGGTCACCACCGCGACGCGCAGACCCCGTTCACTCGCCTCGATGACCGCGCGTAACCCCGCGCCGCCGGCGCCGATGACAACTACGTCGTAGGCATGCCGCTCGACATCAACCATGAAACCCTCGCTAGCTAAGTTCTGATTTTCTTAAGTCAAATGGCTTTTCAGCCAACAAATCTCAGGTCGCCGATAGCGCCGCTGGCCACCAGCGCGATGTAGAAATCGGTGAGCATCAGGGTGCCCAGCGTGATCCAGGCGAACTGCTTGTGCCGGATGTTGATGACGCTGACTTTGGACCAGATCCAGTACCGCACAGGGTTTTTGGAGAAATGCTTGAGGCGCCCGCCGGTGACGTGCCGGCACGAATGGCAGGACAGCGTGTAGAACCACAGCATGATGACGTTGCCGAGCAGGACCAGGTTGCCCAGCCCGAAGCCGAATCCACCCGGTCCGCTTTCGGAATGGAACGCGACGATCGCGTCGTAGGAATTGACGATCGAGATGACGCAGGCGATATAGAAGAAGTACCGGTGGGTGTTCTGGACGATCAGCGGGAACTTGGTCTCGCCGGTGTAGTGCACGCGGGGCTCGGCCACCGCGCAGGCGGTGGGCGACTGCCACACCGTGCGGTAGTAGGCGCCGCGGTAGTAGTAGCAGGTCAGCCGGAACAGCAGCAGGAACGGCAACGACAGCGCCGCGTACGGCAACCACCACACGTCCGGCAGGAACTGCGGCCAGATGTCGCCGGCCTCACCGCAGGCCTTGCTGACGCACGGCGAGTAAAACGGTGTCAGGTAGTGGTACTTCGGGACGAAGAAGTAATTCTGCTGGAACGCCCGGGCCGTCGCGTAGATGATGAATGCGGCGAAGCCGAGGTCGATCCTCAGTGGCGACATCCACCACCGGTCGGTGCGTAGGGTCCGTTGCCGGATACGGGCGCGTGTGGGTGAAAAGACACCGGACGCAGGACGGTTCGCCGTGGGTGCGCTCATCTAGTTGTTCCTCTTCGAACGGGCTGTCTGTCGAAGGGTACACAGAGAGACGCCCCCCTTCTGCGGGGGGCTTCGGTCAGGGGGTTCGGGTCGGTCAGGACCTGTGGTAGCCGCCGACGCCCTCGTCGTCGACGTCACGCCAGAATTCGCTGTCGTACTGGGTGTCGGGAATGACGATCTTCTCGCCGGACTGCTGCACGGTGGCGCCCGCCAGGTCCAATTCGGACACGTCGGTATCGAGCAGGTCGACGTCGGACAGGATGCGGTCGGCGTCGATGACGATGCGGCGCATCGCGGGGCTGTCGCCGTATCGCGCCCGCAGCGAGCTCACGCACCGCCGCAGGCCGCCGATGAGGTCGTGCAGTTCGGCGAATTCGGTCGTGCCAGTCGTGCTCGTCAACGCATCTCCTCGGCAGTGTTTCGGATCACAGTACGCCCTCAATACTATCCACGGCACAGTGGAACGTCAGACGATTGAGCCCGGACGCCAAGGGAGCAAACACTTATGACGGGCCGCACCACGCTGGCCGAGCGCGCGGCCACTCTCTTGAAGCTGCATCAGCCGGGCAACCCGGTCATCCTGCCGACCGTGTGGGATGCCTGGTCGGCGCGGCTGGCCGCCGGCGCCGGGTTCGCCGCACTGACCGTGGGCAGCCATCCGATGGCGGACTCGATCGGCAAACCCGACAACGAGGGCATGTCGTTCGACGACGTCCTTGATCGCGTCGCGCAGATCACGGCGGCGGTCGACGTCCCGGTGTCCGTGGACATCGAATCCGGCTACGGACTCCCGGCGGCCCGCCTGATCGAGGGCTTGCTGAGCGTCGGGGCCGTCGGCCTGAACATCGAGGACACCGTGCACTCGGAGGGCAAGCGGCTGCGGTCCCCGGCCGAACACGCCGAACTGGTCGGCGAGTTGCGGTCGGCCGCCGATGCGGCCGCAGTACATGTGGTCATCAATGCGCGGAC
>Ga0134128_10011516_pt1 | contig 10572 bp, 9 predicted proteins | sample KB31754_FD_96462 | JGI IMG/M metagenome (GOLD analysis project Ga0134128, IMG submission 96462) | Terrestrial soil microbial communities with excess Nitrogen fertilizer from Kellogg Biological Station, Michigan, USA - KB3-175-4 | ecosystem: Environmental > Terrestrial > Soil > Unclassified ...
AGGCCGGAGAGATACTTGCCGACGACCAGCACTTCCCTTCTCACCGCGCTCAGAAAGTAATAGTGCAAACTGCGGTCGACCATCTCACCGCGAAACAGGTTCATGAAGATCCACGCCGAACCAAAAAAGACAATCGTGCGAAGAAGTAGACTGTTGTAGATAATCGAATAGATGACGGCGTATTGATTGAAATCTCTCCACTCTTTTCCCGGCGGCGTAAAGGGCGCCAAAAGTAAGAGGGGAACGAGCGGCGAGAACGCAATCAAATAGATCAGTATCGAGCGACGGCTGAGAAAGTTCTTCTCGATCTCGAGACGAAAAATCGCGCCGATCTGCCGGAGCCAGAGCCCCCAATGCGAAGGCATTTGTTCAGATGTGGCTTGAGCTACCTCAACCGCAGAACTCATTCGTTAAACTCCTATGCGCTGCCGCCTGTGGTCCCGATCAGGTACTGGTAAACCGCGCTCAAATCGTCGTCAACTGGCGCCACTGATTCCACACTCACGTGGCCTTCAGCAACAGCATGGTTCAATAACAGGTAGAAACGATCCGCGTCGCGCGTCTTCACAAACAAGCCACGCCTGTCGTCGTGCAACCGGGCTTCGACCACGTGATTCTGAGCAAAAACATACGCCGCGAGTTTTGCGGGCTGATCGCAACGAATCAGGATCTGCATCGGATGCTCTTCCATCTCGTCGCGCACGCCGTGAATATTGCCTTCAGCGACGATGTAACCGTTGTTCAGCAACACGACGCGGTCTGACATCATGTCGACCTCGTGCAGGATATGGGACGAGATGATCAGGTGCAGACCTTCGGAAGCGAGTTTGCGAAACAGCGCGATCGTCTCGGCGCGTACCATCGGATCGAGACCGTTGAGCGGCTCGTCGAGAATCAAAACCGCCGGCTGGTGTGCGATTGACTGCGCGAGGCGAATGCGTTGTCGCATGCCCTTGCTGTAACCCGCCACCTTCCGATCCGCCGCCTCGACGAGGTTGACGCGCTCGATTGCAAGCTGGGCCAGATCGCTTGCCTGTTTGCGATCGAAACCGTTGACGAGCAGGAACGACGTAATAAACTCGCGCCCGGTCGCGCCTCTCGGAAAAGAATCGAACTGCGTACAGTAACCGACTTTCCGAAACAGTCTCTCTGGTTCATCGGTGGGAATATTTAGTAGCTTGATCGAGCCGCGCGTTGGTCGCAATAGGCCTGTCATCAAATTCATCAACGTCGACTTCCCTGCCCCATTCGGTCCCACGAGGCTCGTGATGCCGGGCGCGATCTGGAGGTTGACCCGATTCACGCCGAGTATCTCGCCATAGAACTTTGAGACGTTATCGAAGATGATGAGCTGATCGGTGGAACTCATAGTCTATTAACGAACCACCTCGTAGGCTTTAACTTTCCAATGCAAGATCGCGAGGCAAACCGCACAAAAAATGAATAGTGCGGCCCAGGAGCACCACAGCGGCGGCTCCAGCAGCAGTACTTCTCTGACAACATTGTCATCAAAGTCGCTGATCTGAATGCGGCCGCTGACACGATCAAAAGTACCGAACAGACCGGCCGTTACGTTGTACATGAGTCCGGACAGGGTAATGATGTTTGCCCAGCGCGTCTGGAAAAGTACATTGACAATACCGGCGAACGCGGACGGGATAATCACCATCCCCAGCATTACTCCACTCGCCACAATGCGCCACTTCACCAGTGCAGAGATAGTTTGCGAAAGCAAAGCCAGCAGCAAGATCCAAACAAGACCGCTAATGATGATAGAGCTTGCAATCCACAGGTTGCTTCTGAGCCATGCAAACCCTTCCAGATAAGATTGGAACAGAAACATCAACAACTGCGGCACCCATGTGATCCAGGACAACAGGATCAACAACACCGACATTTTCCCCATCACATACTCAGTGCGTGAGAACGGACGGCAGAGATAGAGTGGCAACGCGTTATTTCGCAGATCACGAGAGACAAGTGGTGGTCCAACCAGGAGCGCGACGATGAATGCGAACGCTCCCTGAACTACCACAAACGTCTGAAAGAATGAACCATCAATGGGTATCAACTGTCTCGCATTGAGATTCATGATCGCGAGCGCAGTGACGTTGTGATGTAAATAGATCAAAACCGCTTCGACGAGCAGCGGTATGAAGCAAATGACATAGAACGCCGTGAAGAGCTTGGAATTGAAGACACCTCGCAACGTGTGCCGCGGAAGGATCAAGAAGCGGCTCCAATCGGGAGTCAGTTTGCCTTTGTACGGCTTATAAGTCTGCTCATAAACCGCCATAATCGTTCTCCATTGCCTTCAGGAAAATGTCTTCGAGCGAGTCGCGCTTGTAACTCAAACGCCTGAGCTGCACCTGCTGCTCTTCGGCAAGACGGTAAAGGTCGCGCACCTCCACGCCTTCCTGCAAAACGATCTTCAATCGATGATCGCCTGACACTGCATACTCACAACCGAGGCTCTGAATCGCGTTGACAAACTTCGCCTGATCGCCGCGCGTTTCGATCATGAGAAACTTGCGATTCGATTTACGCTCTTCTTCGAGATTGCAGTAAACGGCGATTTGGCCGTCTTTCAGAATCAGGATCTCGTCACAACACTCTTCAACGTCGAGCAGCAAGTGCGATGACAGAACAATGTGCGCGTAACCGCTGTCGCGAATCTCGCGTATCAACTTGATCATACGCAGCCGCGCCGGCGGATCGAGGCCGTTTGTCGGCTCGTCGAGAAAGATCAGTCGTGGACCATGAACGATCGCCTGCGCGAGCTTTGCGAGTTGCTTCATGCCGAGCGAATAAGTCTCGAGTCGTCGATAACGCGCTTCACCGAGTCCGACGTAGAAAAGCGCTTCGTGCGCACGCTCGAGCGCGGCTTCTGAAGGTAGTCCTGACAGTTCACCCATCAAACGCACGAAGTGAACGGCGCTCATCTTCGCGATGAACGAGTCGCGCTCCGGCATGTAGCCAATCAACGATCGGATCTGTTTCGTCTGATCGATGATGTCCATGCCGAATATCTGCGCAGTGCCCGCGGACGGCGCGTGAAAGCCGAGTAGCGTGTGGATCAGCGTCGTCTTGCCGGCGCCGTTTGGACCGAGCAGACCAATCGCCTTACCACGCAGATCGCCGCGAAGGTTTTTTAGTATTGGCCGGCGACCGAAAGAAACGCTGAGACCGTGAAGGTCGATCACTGGTGGCTCAGTAAGAGCCGCTGGAGTTCTGATCGGTTCCTCTGGAACCGAAGCGGGGAGTGCCATACTCTCTTCTTTATAACGCTGCGTCTTGATAATTCCAAACGAAACCGAGTCCGAAGACTGTGCCCATCAGCAGAAAAGCAACAATGCATGCTAACGCATCCGAGGGTGCTAAAGTTCTGCCGATCGCAAGAAATTCGATCAGGAAGACAGGCGTGTTGAGTACGACAGCGGAAGCAAGAGGAAAGAGTAGTGCCGGCTTGCAACCACCCATGCGTTGGCGCAGCCAGAAGAGCGAGGGTGCATAGGCGAGCGAGAACAGCAGCGCTGCCATGATCATTGAGGTAACGGTGACGCTGGGACCGTGTCCGTGCCCTATATAGAAACTCGAGAGGATTGCGAGGGCAGCCAGCCACGAGACGAGAGACATTAAAACGAGCTTCATTTGCAGACTTTCTTAGCCGCGGATGACACGGATCATCCGCGGCTAATTAAAAGACCCTACTTTTTCGAACCCATGCCCCGCCCGATGATGTGTTGCATCTCGAGCGCGTTGGGCATACCCAGGAGCGTTGCCGGACCAAGTCCGAATGGCCCACCTTCAGTGTTCGCCATGAACGTGATGGTGTCGCCTTGCGCGTAAGCGTAAGCAAGCGTCGGCGGCATGTCAGAAGCGATTGATTTGATCGCCTGCTGTGGTCCACTCGGAAGGTTCTGCGCGGCGGTGGCAACACCGGCCGGAACGAGCCCGCCGATGTTGTGATAGAACACTGCCGAGAAGTTTGCATTGCCGTCAGCCGGCAGACCCGCCGTGAACTTCGCCGACCGCAACAGCGACAAACCGTTCTCCTGCGAGGTCAAAGCTCTTTCGACGAGGGCCCTGCTTGGACCAACGATCAAGTATCCGTTGGCGTAAACGTAGTTCACCTGGAGCGTTCCGAAATCCACGGATCGCAGTGTGTAGTACGTGCGGCCTCCGACATCAGCTTTTTCCCATGTCAATCCTGACTTGCCGAAGTACGCGGCTTGTTTATTCACCTCAGCTATGACACGTTCGAGCGTCTGTTGCAGGTGCGCCGGATCGTTGACTTCAAACACCATCTTCCACGAAGGCGTCGGCAGGATCGGTCCATCGATCGCAAAGGCAAACTCTCCACCGAGCGGCGCAGCGATGTCGTCACGAATGTTCAGACCGTGCTCCGATTGCAGCTTGTCGAGGTTCTTGCGCAACTCGGGATTTACCGTTTCCAGCACGCCGAGCAGGTCGTCGACGAGTGTCGCCGGGTTCTTCACAACAAAACCGGCTACGACATTCGCGTCAGGCGAGATGTACTCGAGCGAGCCCATCGGTCCCGGCGCTGCGAGCCACGAAGGAATACCGCGATTCGCGTCGTTGAATGACAGTGAAGCTTCCGTGTGCGTTTTGCCGTTGGTGTCTTTCTGATCGAGAACGAAGTACTTCACGCTAAGAATGCCGAGCTTGTTCAGCGCATTTTCCTGCTTCTCAGCGTTCGGACCTTTGCTGCGTTCAGCCTTAGTCGCAGTCACGACTTTTTCGAGATTCGCTGCGACCACCAAACCCGCACCCGCCTGGTAAATCTCTGCGATGCGGTTGCGGAATGGAGTAGCAGTGAAGCTCGTCACGTTTCCGTTTCCAATCGCCATGCCAACGCCCTGAAGCTGCTCGAGCTTCGGACTGGCGACAAGCAAGTTATCCTGAATCCAAACGTAGAGTCTCTCGTGTTTGTCGTCAGACTGTGAAACCGCTGAATTCGGATTCTCAACGAACACGATCTCCGGCCTGCCCTTCTTGTCGCCTGCGTACTTGGCGATCTCCTGCTCGAGAAACTGGCGGAACCCTTGCGAGTTCTTCAGCTCTGCAAGCACGAGCGGCTCGGTCGGACGTCCCTGGCCGTCCATTGAGACTGACACTGCGATCTCGTCGCCGAGGTAAGAGCCAAACTGGCGGATCGTTTCGACCACTTGGTCCATGTTCTGCGAGCGGCCGCTTTGTTCCTTCTCCCACCACTCGCGCAGCGCTGCGTTCTGGCTGATGCGCTCCTGAATCACGCGATGCGACTCAACAATCGTGTTCGCGAAGTTTGGTAGCGCGGCATAAACCACAGTGTTTTCCGGCATCAGGTCGAGCAGGTGCGTGGAGTTGCGAACGCCGGGTTGCGGAACGCTCTTCAACGCGTTTTTGACGCTCGCGAGACCATTCAACACTGCTGCGTATTTAGCGGCATTGCGGCTCCATGCGACTTCATCCTTGACCGGAATCGTCGTAATCGAGGGATTGGTAGTGGCTTGATCACCTGGACGAAGTACATGATCGCTGCCTGCGTGATTCAGGTTCACTTCGCCTTCGATGACGGAGATTCGCGAGCCCTTCGTGCCGTTGTTCACGGAGAAAATAGTGCCCGTGACGGAAACCAGCGAGTCACCGCTCTCAACAAACAACTGCCCGTCTTTTTGCTTCGCTGCTTCGACGACGATGTTGCCGCGGCTGAGGTGAATCGTTGTGTTCTTGCCAGCCTTCGTCAGGTAGAGCTCCGACCGATCTTTCATTTCGATCAGAGAGCCGTCACCCAGACGAACAACAGCGTGACCGTCTTTCGCGGTACGCACCTTCTCGTTTTGTTGCAGCTTCGCTCCGGTTGCGACCGCGGCGGTACGCGTGTCGGCAACCTGGTAAACCTGTCCTTCAGCGGCCTGAACAGTCGCGTCGAATTGGCCGTACGGCCAGAATCGCTGCACGAACGGCACGGCCAAAAGTCCGATACCGATCACGACTGCAGCGGCGATGGCCCAACGCATGACTGTCGGTTGCATCGCGTAGCGCTTGTTGCGAGTGGCTGGCTTGATCGTGACCGAACGTTTCGCGCGCGCTTCGTTCATCGCTTTGCGGCAGGGGATGCACTCGTGCGTGTGGTCCACCAGCAGCAGCGAGCGCGCTTCTGAAAGCTTGCCGGCGAGGTGCGCCGGAATCAGTGACTGAAAGTCTGCACAACCTTCAATGCGATCGACTGTCGGTAACTGAAACTCAGTCGCGCCCGCAGCGGTGGAGACACGCGCCCAAACACGGTCTGCGGCTGCTGCCACTGCGGCCGAATCGACTTTCTCATTGCGGATCTCGGCAGTAACTTTGTCGAGAATCTGGTCTTCTTTGTTACTCTTCATGATGTTTCTCCAGATAGTGCCCAATCTCTTTTCTGAGTTTTGTGCGAGCGCGATGGAGGACTACGCCGACCACCAGCGGTGAAGTTTTCATAATCGTTGCTATATCTTTGTTGTCAAAACCTTCGTAATAACGCAGGACAAACATCTCGCCGGCAGTCTTGCCGAGCCGCGACACCGCCTCGCGAACGAGGGTTTGCAGCTCGCGATCGGCATGGACCTTCTCCGGACTATCATAGCCACTGGCAATCGAATCCACTTCGCTTTCGTCGAGCGACACGGACTTCGAGCGGGTGCGGCTCCTTAATAAGTCGAGCGAAGCGTTGATGGCGGCGCGCGAAAGATAAGCCTCGGGGTTTCGCGACCAGTCGTAGTCGTCCTGGCCTTTTACAAGGCGAAGGAAGACAGTCTGGAGCACGTCTTCGGCGTCGGCGGCGCTGCCCGTAATCCGCTGAGCGGTCCGAAAAACTCGGCCGTGATGTGCCTGGAAGAGGTTTTCCAGCTCGCTGGCGGGTTCGTTTGTCACTAATCGCAAGGGTTTAACTGCTGCCTGCAAGGGTGTTTCTCCTTCGTCTACACCCTGATAGACGAGTGGGTTAGGGGGTTATTAACACCCGCAGGCACGAATTTTTGGAAGTTTAGTGTGGATCGCCCGCCGGCGATAGTTTTTTTGTTAGGCCACCCGTTTTAGCGAACGCGCCCGGAGCTTCCGAAGCATTTGGTTCTTCGGATCTACGATAAACCCGGCGGCTTCCAAAGCTATTACGCCTAAAATCGGCTCACTGCCGTCAGGGCCAAAGACTATGCGAATAGGGACGATTTCATTCATGAATCGTAGTTCGGCATTACCGTACTCATATTCGACAAGTTCACCGTTGGCCAGCTCATAAACATCCTTGCCGAGTGGTTGAATCCCTATTTTTCTGAGATCGGATGCCGGAGCCATTGTATCCGTGGCGCCCGTATCGACGAGGAAATCTGCCTCGTATGTATCCGGCGAAGCTGAGTTGAATAGTCTAACCGCAACATGAGTGAGGCCCATTTTGCATTCTCCTAGAGGTTTTGGTTTGAGTTTGAGAGTCATGGCGCGGATACTAATTCATTCTCACTTGCGAGTAAAGTAGGTCTAGGCGCTTTCTTGCTTCGCGAGCCGCGGATGAACGGGGATAAACGCGGATTAGCTCGCGCCAGGCGGCGCCGTTGTAGTGAAAGCGCTTTGTGGCGTTGTCGAAGACAAAATTGACGCGTTGGCGGTTATAGCGATCGAGGCCGGTGTAGTTCAGGAAATAACTGAACTCAGGGGCGTCGCCGAGGTCTTCCTTGAGACGGCGTGCGGCGTCGAGGGATAGTTTTTCGGCAAGAGATTCTGCGGTGTCGCCGAGCAGCAATAGAACTTCAGGACGCAACGGTGAACGTGGAAAGTTATCGAGGAAGATTCGCGCTCGGGCGATGCGATCGAAGCCAGTCGACCGCTGGATCAACGTTAATAATTTTCGATCGTCACCGGAGCGCGAAGGTGAAACCACCGCGTCGCGTTGAATCCAGCCATGCGTGCGGCGCGTCACGTTTACCAGCACGAACGTGATTCCGTCAGCGTTAGTCTTAAAAGATCTGACGGCCACGAGTCTGCCGCGACTCAAACGTCGCACGAGTCTTCCATTGAGCTGCGGTGTTGCGCGCAATGCCGCCAGACGCTCGTCAACGACAACTCCGAGCCGCCCTCCAGTTGGCGGTTTTTTCTGCGCGAAACCGGTTATTTGAACGAAAAGAATGAAAAGCAAGCAAGCCGTGAGCTTGTGAGGAATCATGTTGTGTCTCCAATCGTGAGGTTGAAATTAAGTCTTAAACTGCGGCGATTCTCTCTTTAAACGCCGCGTGATGGAAATGGCAAATCGCCACCGCCAGCGCGTCTGCCGCGTCATGCGGCGAGGGAATGCTCTTCAGCGCCAACAGCAGTCGGACCATCTCCTGCACCTGGTGCTTCTCCGCATTCCCGTAACCAACCACCGTCTGCTTGATCAACCGCGGTGAATACTCGTGAATTTCCAGCCCCGCACGTTCCGCAACGAGCAACACCACACCGCGCACCTGTCCGAGCTTCATGCTGACCTTCACATTCGTCGCCAGAAACGCATCTTCAATCGAGCACGCATCCGGACGATGCTTCGCGATCACCTCCTCGAGCCCTGTACACATCTTCAGCAAGCGCGTGGAAAACCTCTGGCTGGACGATGCACGAATCGAACCAAACGCGACGAGTGAGTAACGTCGTCCGTCGCCTTCGACAACGCCCCACCCCATTGTCTGGCTTCCCGGATCGATTCCTAAGACGCGCATCGCGCGTGAGTATACACGTATTACCAACTACAACCACAAAATGTTATCCTCGAACTCCCCCTGTTTGTGTGTAACTCGGGCACACTCTATGAGTGAGTTCTTCGAATCAGTGTCTTCATTTTTAGGCAAATCTACGGGCTACGCTGACGAGAAGCCTTTCCAGGCCGAATTCTTCAGCGTCGAGCGGCTCGAACAATACGCACTAACTCTCGCCGCCGAACACAAAACCGTAACGCGCAAAGGCCGCGCACCACTCCTGCCGCGCCTCGAAGACAACGGCCGTAAACTCGAAGCCGCATACAGAGCTCTCGTCAACGCACTGCGCGAAGGCCGCGCGATCTCACCGGCCGCTGAATGGCTGGTAGACAACTACCACATCGTCGAAGAGCAACTGCGCGAGATCCGGCAGGATCTGCCCAAGAGTTACTACCACGAGCTTCCCAAACTCGCTAAAGGCGAACTCGCTGACTATCCAAGAATTTATGCCGTCGCACTCGCCCTGATCGCACATACTGACTCGCGTCTCGACACGAACACGCTGCAAAGATTCATCGCCGCGTATCAAACCGTTGCGCCACTCTCGATCGGCGAGCTGTGGGCCGTCGCCATCACGCTGCGACTCGCACTCGTCGAAAACCTGCGCCGTCTCGCAATCGCCATCGCCCGCGCACGCGCTGAGCGCGACGAAGCCGACAAGCTCGCAGACAAATTGCTCGAGCTCGCTTCACTGCAACCGGCGAACGTCATGTCGCTCGTAAACGAGCGACTCGGGAAACAGGAAGAGCTGCCACACGCGTTTCTGGTCCAACTCGTGCAACGCCTGCGCGAGCAACACCCCTCCGTGATGCCCGTGATGAATTGGATCGAGGAACAAGTCACCAAACAAGGCACGACTGTCGAACAGATCATTCACTCGGAACACCAGCGACAAGCCGCGGCGCAGGTCACTGTCGGCAACATCATCACCAGCATGCGCCTGCTCTCGACGCTCGACTGGAACGACTTCTTTGAAAAAGTCAGTCTGATCGAGCGGCTGCTGGGAAACGATCCCGCCGGCGTCTACGCGCAAATGGAGTTTGCCTCGCGCGATCGTTATCGGCACGTGATCGAGCGCATCAGCAAACGAACACGCACCAACGAGCTCGACATTGGTCAGGCCGCGATTGATCTCGCCACCCACGCCGACGAAAAATCGCGCGCACAACGGCACGTCGGCTACTACCTGATCGACGCCGGCTTGAACCAACTCGAGACGAAGTTTCATTATCAACCACGCACCGTCGAGCGACTTCGCCGTTTCCTGCTGCGACACTGCACCGCAACCTATCTGGGCACACTCACCGTCATGACGCTCTTGATCATGACGCCGTTGCTTTACTTGATGTCGCGATATGGAGCCGGTTGGCCGTTGCTAATTGTCACAGCGTTCGTGGCGCTGATACCGGCGAGCGATCTCGCAATCACAGTGCTCAACTGGGATCTCACGCACTTCTTCGCGCCGCGTTTGCTGCCGAGGATGAAGACGGCTGACGGCATTCCAGTCGACGCTGCGACATTCGTCGTCGTGCCGACGATCTTTCTGAACGATTCGCAGGTGCACGAGCTGGTCGAGCGACTCGAAGTCCACTATCTCGCAAACCAGGACGAACACATCTATTTCGCTTTGCTGAGCGACTTCCCGGACGCCGACTCGGAAGAAACACCAGCCGATTCAAATCTCCTTGCGATTGCGCAAAGCGGCGTCGACGCTTTGAACCGCAGCCATGGCAACGAGCGCTTTCACCTGTTCCACAGAAAACGCCAGTGGAACGCGGGCGAGCACAAATGGATGGGCTGGGAACGCAAACGCGGC
>Ga0134128_10011517_pt1 | contig 10571 bp, 9 predicted proteins | sample KB31754_FD_96462 | JGI IMG/M metagenome (GOLD analysis project Ga0134128, IMG submission 96462) | Terrestrial soil microbial communities with excess Nitrogen fertilizer from Kellogg Biological Station, Michigan, USA - KB3-175-4 | ecosystem: Environmental > Terrestrial > Soil > Unclassified ...
TACCAGCGCCCGTCATAGGACGAGGTTGCCGCGCTGCTGGACGCGTCGGCGGGGGCGGCAGTGGTGTCCTGCGCATGAACGGCACCTACGCCGCCCAGGGCCAGCGCAATCAGAAAGTACAAGCCCTTACGTTTCATCAGGTGTCTCCTCAATTATTAGGTTTTCGCGTCCGTTCGACCCCAAATCGGAAGTCGCGCGTCAGAACTTTTTCAAGTCTCTCAGAGCTTCTGCAGCCCCTGCTTGGCGTTCCTGCGGCCAGCGGCGGGTAGTGTAGCAAAAACGTTAAGCAGGTGGCTATTTAACATCTTGACAACCTGCATTCAGTGAAACAGCGTTCAGGAAAGGATCAAGCCGGGCAGAGACCCATACCAAGTCACGAAGGGCCACAAGCGCCGCCCCGCAATGACTCCGCCAGATACCCGACCAGTTCGATCTTCCACTTGCGTCGTCTCTACAGTGTGAAGAGCCCCAGAAACTGCTGCAAAGGCATCGCGTCCAACCTGGCCGGATCGCTGGTCGCCGCCATGATCGCCCTGACCCGATGCGCCGGAAGATGCCCGCGCATGGCCGCTTCGAATTTTTGCAGCAAGACGGGTATGCCCTCGACGCGCCGTTTGCGGTGACCGATCGGATAGTCGATCGACACTTTCTCCGTGCTGCTGCCGTCCTTGAAGAACACTTGCACCGAGTTGCCGATGTAGCGCCTGGCCGGGTCGAAGTAATCGCGGGTGAACTGCGGATTCTCCACCACTGTCATTTTGTCGCGCAGTGCGTCGATGCGCAGGTCGGCGGCGACGTCGTCATTGTAGTCGCTGGCCACCAGCCTGCCGAAGATCAGCGGTACGGCCACCATGTACTGGATGCAGTGGTCGCGGTCGGCATAATTTGCCAGTGGACCGGTCTTGTCGATGATGCGGCAACCCGCTTCCTGGGTCTCGATCACGATCTTCTCGACCTGATCGAGCTTGCCGGCGACCTCGCCATGCAATTTCATCGCGCACTCGACCGCCGTCTGCGCATGAAATTCGGCCGGATAGCTGATCTTGAACAGCACATTCTCCATCACGTAGCTGCCGAACGGCCGCTCGAACTCGAACGGCTTGCCGCCGAAGGCAACGTCGTAAAACCCCCAGGTCCTGGCTGACAACGCCGACGGGTAGCCGACCACGCCGCGATAGACCGCATTGATCGCATGGGTCACCGCCCGACGGCAGGCATCACCGGCGGCCCAGCTCTTGCGCGGCCCGGTGTTCGGCGCATGGCGATACGTACGCAACGCGCCATTGTCTATCCAGCTGTGCGACACCGCCGTGGTGATCTGTTCCTTGTCGCCACCCAGCATCGCGGTCGCCACGGCCGTCGAGGCCAGCCGCACCAGGATCACGTGATCCTGGCCGACGCGGTTGAAGCTGTTCAGCAAGGCGTAGCAACCCTGGATCTCGTGCGCCTTGATGGCATAGCCCAGTACGTCGCGTACGGTCAGCGGCTGGCCGCCTTCCCGCTCGGCCTTGCGGCCGAGATAGTCGCCCACGGCCAGGATGCTGCCGAGGTTGTCCGACGGATGACCCCACTCGGCGGCCAGCCAGGTGTCGTTGAAATCCAGCCAGCGGATCTGCGTACCGATCGCAAACGCCGCCTGCACCGGGTCCAGTTCATGACTGGTGCCCGGCACGCGTGCACCGCCTGGCAGCGTGGCGCCAGGCACCAATGGACCGAGGTGCTTCACGCATTCCGGGAATTTCATCGCCAGCATCGCGGTACCGAGCGAATCCAGCAGCATGTAGCGCGCGGTGTCGTACGCCTCCTTCGACTCGATCTTGTAGTCAGCCACATAGTTGGCGATGTCGACCAGCGGCTGGTCGGGATCAGGACGGACGGCGGAACGGATGTCATGCGCACTCATGAGGGATCTCGCGGCAGGGAAAACCGCCATTTTAGCTGACTGGCGCACGTCCAGCGCCTTGACCCCAAGGCAGATGCCCCGCAACAATCACCACACACCCCCAAAAGGGAGTAGTTCCCGCGGCAGCCCCTGGTCTGTCCCGGTGCCGTGATCGTCAGCACGGGCGACGCCTCGCCCCGGTCACGACGGCAGCTTTGCTGCGAGCGAGACTTTTGCGGTGGCCACGGGCCGCGCGCGTCCGTGGTCACTGCATTGTCTGACGCGCAAGGTGCCCCACATGGATTTTCTCAACTCCGACGTTCTCTCCGGCCTCCTGGCCATCATTCTGCTCGACCTGGTCCTGGCCGGCGACAACGCCATCGTCATAGCCCTGGCGGCAAGCCGCCTGCCCAAGGAGTTGCAGACCAGGGCCGTGTTCTGGGGCACCTTCGGCGCCATTGCGGTGCGTTTCCTGCTTACCGCCATCGTGGTGTATCTGCTCAAACTGCCCGGATTGCTGCTGATGGGCGGTCTGTTGCTGTTGCCGATCGCCTGGAATCTGCTGCGCCATCGTGCCGATGACGACCCCAAGATCCGCGCCGCCCATACCTTCTGGCAGGCCTTGCGCACGATCATCCTGGCCGATGCCCTGATGGGGCTGGACAATGTACTGGCCATTGCCGGCGCCTCGAAAGGTCACCTGGGTCTGGTGATCACCGGCCTGTTGATCACCGTGCCGCTGGTGGTCTGGGGATCCACCCTGATCCTGAAGTTGATCGACCGGTTCCCGATCATCGTCTACGTTGGCGCCGCGGCCATCGCCTGGACGTCCGCGCGGATGATTTCCAGTGACCGTCTCGTGGATCCGTGGTTCGACCGCCATGGATGGGCAGTATGGGCTCTGGACGCGGTGCTGGTAATCGGTATCTGCGGGCTGGGCTGGTGGACGAAACACCGCGCTCCGAAGGCATCAAAATGAAACCTGTCGGGCGATTGCTGTTTTCGGCGTTACCGAAGCCAATCTCTCGCAACTCAAGCAGAGACCCGTGAAAGGCCTGCGCTCCCGGGTCCTCGACGCGATCTGCGCGGTGCTGGACTGCCAGCCCGGCAACCTGCTGGAATACCGGCCCGATCGCACCTCTCCCGCATACTGATCGTTAGCCCTTTCCCGCCCCAGGGAGTTGTTCGCATGATGAAGCTTCATTACCTCCCCGGCGCCTGTTCGCTGGGCGATCACATCGTGCTGGAGTGGATTGGACAGCCTTACGAGACCTGCCGCGTACCGCGCGGTGAACCGCGAACGGCGAATTTGCTGGCGATGAATCCCAGCGGGCAAGTGCCGGTGCTGGAAGAAGACGGCTGGTCGCTCACCGAGAACGTCGCCATCCTCAACTATCTCGCCGACCGTTTCCCCGAAGCGAAGCTGGGTGGCGACGGGGCGCGAGGCCGCGCCGAGGTGAACCGCTGGCTGGCCTTCCTCAATGCCGAGGTGCATCCAGCCTTCAAGCCGCTGTTCGCGCCGCAGCGCTTCCTCGCCAACGAGGCACAACACGCGAACCTGCAGTGCAAGGCGCGCGAGCGCCTGCGCGCCCTGTTCGAACGCCTCGATGCGCAACTGGCAGACCGCGACTGGCTCACCGGCACACGCTCCATCGCCGATCCGTACCTGTTCGTGATGCTGCTGTGGGCTCCGGGCAGAGACGTGGATCTGGCCGGCCTTGACCGCCTGGCCGCGTTCTCCACACGCATGCGCGAGGACGCCGGGGTCCTGGCCGCGATGCAGACCGAGGGGCTCTGAAACAGCCCTCATGCCCACGAAGAGGGAGCCATGCAGCTCCCTCTTCGTTTTCGCAAGGCGCTCAGCGCTTGTCGATCGGCACGTAGGCCTGGTCTTCGGGACCAGTATAGTTGGCGCTGGGACGGATGATCTTGCCGTCCTCGCGCTGCTCGATCACGTGTGCGCTCCAGCCGGAAGTGCGGGCAATCACGAACAACGGCGTGAACATGGCGGTAGGCACGCCCATCATGTGATACGCGCTGGCCGAGTACCAGTCGAGGTTGGGGAACATCTTCTTGACCTCGGCCATCACCTTCTCGATCCGCTCGGAAACGTCGAACAGGGTCGGGTTGCCGCCGTCGGTGCACAGCTTGCGCGAGATCTCCTTGATGATCTCGTTGCGCGGGTCGGACACGGTGTAGACCGGGTGGCCGAAGCCGATGATGATTTCCTTGCGCTCGACGCGAGCGCGGATGTCGGCCTCCGCATCGCTGGCGTTGCGATAGCGCGCGATGATTTCCATCGCCACCTCGTTGGCACCGCCGTGTTTCGGACCGCGCAAGGCACCGATCGCACCGGTGAGTGCCGAATACATGTCCGAACCGGTGCCGGCAATGACCCGCGCGGCAAACGTCGAGGCGTTGAACTCGTGCTCGGCGTACAGCACCAGCGACCTGTCCAGCGCCTGCGCGTGCAGGTCGCTGGGTTTCCTGCCGTGCAGCAGGTGCAGGAAGTGCGCGGCGATCGAGTCGTCGTCGGTCTCGGTTTCGATGCGCTTGCCGTTGTGGCTGAAGTGGTACCAGTACAGCAACATCGAGCCGAAGCTGGCCATCAGCCGGTCGGCGATGTCGCGCGCACCGGTGACGTTGTGGTCGTCCTTCTCCGGCAGCACGGTACCCAGCACCGAGCAACCGGTGCGCAGCACGTCCATCGGGTGGGTGGCGGCCGGCAGCAGTTCCAGCGCGGCCTTGACCGGCGCCGGCAGGCCACGCAGGCGCTTCAGGCGCGAGCGGTAATTGTTCAGCTCGGTCCAGGTCGGCAGCACGCCGTGCACCAGCAGGTAGGCCACTTCCTCGAAGCAGCCTTTGGCGGCCAGATCGTGGATGTCGTAGCCGCGGTAGTGCAGGTCGTTGCCACTGCGACCCACCGTGCACAATGCGGTATTGCCCGCCGCGACGCCGGAAAGCGCGACGGATTTCTTGGCCTTGGGTAGAACTTGTGGCTTGTCGCTCATCGCATCCTTCCTCTCAATTGTTGAACACTTCCGCTGGCGGCAGGCGCGGACACCGGTCGACAGGCTTTATCTTCACTTGCAGCGGCATCGAGCTGGAGCCAATGAGATTTCCGTTGTTCGATATCCAGCACTCGCCCAGTGTCGAGCAGAAACAGATGTCCATCGCCATTCGATTCAGCGCCGCGGCATTGAAGCGTTCCCAGAGATCCTTGTCGGGGAAACGGATAATCTGCATTTCCTCGCCAGGGCTCAACACGTCGTGATTGATGGTCTGCTGGATGAAATGGTGCGGCGGCAACCCCAACGCCACCACCAGGTGATTCCAGTCCGTTTGCGGTTTGCCATCGCCCCTGACCTGAACGCTGCGTACGATCGCGGGCCCTACCCCTTTGTTGCCCACGGTCAGTGACTGGGTCAGATCGTTGTTGCCACTTATCAGGTACGGCCATACCTGCGCGCGCACCTGCTGGCGCTGGATGTATGCGGTGTAGCCGGATACGCACAACGCCAGCAAACCGATCAGCGCTGCGATGATCGCAGCCAGTGCGTCCCAACCGATACGGTGTTCCACCGCTGCCGGAATGTTGTCTCCAGGACTCGGCGGCAATTCCGGCATGACCACTCAACCCTCGCCGCTGCCCGCAAACAGCGCGTCGAGCTTGTCCTCATAGGCGTGGTAGCCGAGGAAGTCGTACAGTTCCTCGCGCGTCTGCAAGGTGTCGATGATGTTTTTCTGGGTGCCTTCACGGCGCACTGTCTCGTAGAAGTTCAGTGCGGCCTTGTTCATCGCGCGATAGGCGCCGCAACAGTACAGCGCGATGTCCACGCCGGCCTCGCGCAGTTCATCGGTGGTGAAGAACGGGGTGGAGCCGAACTCGGTGAGGTTGGCCAGGATCGGCACCTTCACCGCGGCCTTGAACTTGCGGTAATCGTCCAGCGTCCTCATTGCCTCGGGGAAGATCATGTCGGCGCCGGCCTCGACGTAGGCGCAGGCGCGCTCGATCGCCACGTCGATGCCCTCGACCGCAGCCGCGTCGGTACGCGCCATGATCACGAAGCTTGTATCGGTGCGTGCATCCACCGCCGCCTTCACGCGATCGACCATCTCGTCCTTCGGCACCACTTCCTTGCCCGGACGATGCCCGCAACGCTTCTGGCCGACCTGGTCCTCCATGTGCACGGCGGCCACGCCGACGCGCTCGAACGAACGGATCGTGCGGGCGATGTTGAACGCCCCGCCCCAGCCGGTGTCGATGTCGACCAGCAGTGGCAAGCCGGTGGCATCGACGATCCGGCGCGCGTCGGTGAGCACGTCTTCCATCGTGCTGATGCCCAGGTCCGGCATGCCCAGCGAGTTGGCGGCCACGCCGCCGCCGGACAGGTACAGCGCCTTGTAGCCCACGCGCTTGGCCATCATGCCGGCGTAGGCAGTGATCGCGCCCATGACCTGCAGCGGCTGCTCGGCGGCAAGGGCCGCACGGAAGCGTGCGCCGGGGGATGCTGGTTGTGTCATGTCGCCTCCGTAAAACATCCATTTTAGCCTACGGCGGCGTATCGCCGGGATTGGAGCTTTGGCACCCGGGTCGCCGCGGTCCGCAAGGTCCCGGCGGAAGTCGGCGGCTGGGGCGCAAATTCCTGCGTGACGAATTCACCCCTGCCCCGTACATTCGAGTCATGAGCACATCGACTCCTCTCGCAAGACGCATCCTCTGGGGCCTGGTGATCGGTGTGGTCGCCGCCGTGGCCACGCTTGGCATCGGCCAATGGCATCCGCCCATGCTGGCGCTGATGCAGAAAATCTCCGCCGCGGTGTTCGACCCGTTCGGGCAGATCTTCCTGCGCATGCTGTTCTTCGTGGTGATCCCGCTGGTATTCAGCTCGCTGGCCTCCGGGCTGGCCCAGCTCGGCCGGCTTGACCGGCTCGGTCCGCTGGCCGGGCGCACCTTCACCCTGTTCTTCGCCAACATGCTGATCGCCGTGGCGATCGGCCTGGTGATGATGAACACGGTGCAGCCGGGCCATCACCTGGAGGAACAGGCGCGCAGCCAGCTGATGCAGGAATACGGCAGCAGCGCGCAGCAGTCGATCGACAAAAGGGCGGCCCAGCCCGCCATGAGCTTCCACACGCTGGTGGAGATGTTCATGCCGCGCAACCTGCTCGGCGCGGTGGCCGGCTCCAGCCGCGACGCGCTGGGCGACGTGCTGCCGCTGATCCTGTTCGCGATCCTGGTCGGTGCGGCGGCGACCCAGTTGCGCGAGAAGGAACGCAAGCGGCTGCAGATGGCGCTGGACACCGTCACCGACTTGATGACCAAGATCGTCGGCTTTGCGCTGCAACTGGCCCCATATGCCGTGCCGGCGATGATCTACAGCGTGATCGTCAAGGTCGGCGTGGATGTGTTGCTGGCGCTGTCGGTGTTCGTGGCCGGCTGCAGCGTGGCGCTGGCGTTGCACCTGTTCGGCACCATGTCGCTGTGGCTGCGCTTCCTGGCCGGGCGCTCGCCGCTGGCCTGTTTCCGGCAGATCCGGCCGCTGCTGATCACCGCGTTCTCGACCAGTTCCAGCAACGCCTGCCTGCCCGCCTCATTGGCGGTGGCGCACGATGAACTCAAACTCTCGCCCAGCACCGCCGGTTTCGTGCTGCCGCTGGGCGCGACCATGAACATGAGCGGCACTGCCCTGTTCGAGGGCTGCGTGGTGTTGTTCGTGGCGCAGGCCTTCGGCGTGGAACTGAGCCTGCACCACCAGGCCATCCTGATGCTGCTGTCGGTGCTCAGCGCGGTGGCGGTTGCCGGCATCCCGGGCGGCTCGCTGCCGATGATCGCCGGCCTGCTGGCCACCTTCGGCATTCCGCCCGAAGGCATCGGCATCGTCATCGGTGTCGATCGCATCCTCGACATGATGCGCACCACGGTGAACGTGGGCAGCGACATCGTCACTGCCACGGTGGTCGACCACCAGTTGCGCGGCCGCTTCGCGGCAACACCGTAACGCGCGCCTCGCGAGACTGATCATTTGAAGCCGCCCCGTACGGCCTCACCTGTGGATTCCCTGGTAATAGTCACAGCAAATCGAACCCATGCCGACAATCAATTAGATTAATGGCATCGGGAACCGTAATATCCGTTCCATCCTTTCATCCACCACGGGAAGCAAGCAAAGATGTCCCTGATCAATACCGAAGTGAAACCGTTCAAGGCGCAGGCCCTCAAGGCCGGCCAGTTCATCGAAGTGACCGACGCCGACCTGAAGGGCAAGTGGTCCGTCGTGTTCTTCTATCCCGCCGACTTCACCTTCGTCTGCCCGACGGAGCTTGAGGACCTGGCCGACAATTACGGTGAATTCCAGAAGCTTGGCGTCGAGATCTACTCGGTCTCCACCGACACCCACTTCGCCCACAAGGCGTGGCACGACACCTCCGACGCGGTGAAGAAGATCAACTACACCATGGTCGGCGATCCGACCCATCAGATCTCGAAGAATTTCGAGGTGCTGATCGAAGACGCCGGCATCGCCGACCGCGGCACGTTCGTGATCGATCCGGCGGGCAAGATCCAGATCGTCGAGATCACGGCCGGCGGCATCGGCCGTGACGCCAAGGAACTGCTGCGCAAGGTGAAGGCAGCGCAGTATGTCGCCGCCCATCCGGGTGAAGTCTGCCCGGCCAAGTGGAAGGAAGGCGAGAAGACCCTGGCTCCTTCGCTGGACCTGGTCGGCAAGATCTGATTCATCCCGCGCGAAAGCGCCACGAGCCCGGAGTTCTTCCGGGTCCGACTCACCGAAACATCGTGCAACGCGACGCCCGGGTCCGCCCGGGTGCTCGCCACGCTCACCCCGAACAAACGCACGGAGTCCGTCATGTTGGATGCCAATCTCAATGCCCAGTTGAAGGCCTATCTGGAAAAGGTCACGCAGCCGATCGAGATCGTTGCGTCCCTTGACGACAGCGCCAAGTCCGCCGAACTGAACGAACTGCTCGAGGAAATCGCCTCGCTGTCCGACCGGATCAGCCTGGCGCGTCGCGATGACAACGAGCGCAAGCCCTCGTTTGCGATCAACCGCGTCGGCACCGACGTCGGCGTGCGCTTCGCCGGCATTCCGATGGGCCATGAATTCACCTCGCTCGTGCTCGCCCTGCTGCAGGTCGGCGGACATCCGTCCAGGACCGCGGCGGACGTGATCGCGCAGGTACAAAATCTCGACGGCGATTACCGCTTCGAAACCTATTTCTCGCTGTCCTGCCAGAACTGCCCCGACGTGGTGCAGGCGCTGAACCTGATGAGCGTGCTGAACCCGAACATCCAGCACGTCGCCATCGACGGTGCGCTGTACCAGGACGAGGTCGAGGCGCGCCAGGTGATGTCGGTGCCGACCGTGTTCCTCAACGGCGAAGTGTTCGACCAGGGCCGCATGAGCCTGGAGCAGATCCTGGCAAAGATCGACACCGGGTCCAGCGCCCGGGAAGCCGAGAAGATCAAGGCCAAGGATGCGTTCGACGTGCTCGTCGTCGGCGGCGGCCCGGCCGGCGCGGCGGCGGCCATCTATGCCGCGCGCAAGGGCATCCGCACCGGCGTGGCAGCCGAGCGTTTCGGCGGCCAGGTGCTGGACACCATGTCGATCGAGAATTTCGTTTCGGTCGACTACACCGAAGGCCCGAAGCTGGGCGCGGCGCTGGAGCAACACGTCAAGAACTACGACGTCGACATCATGAACCTGCAGCGCGCCGAGAAACTGGTCCCGGCCAGCGATGCCACCGGCGGCCTGGTCGAACTGCAACTGGCCAACGGCGCCACGCTGAAGTCGAAGACGGTAGTCCTGTCCACCGGCGCGCGCTGGCGGCAGATGGCCGTGCCCGGCGAAGACCAGTACCGCAACAAGGGAGTGGCCTACTGCCCGCACTGCGACGGCCCGCTGTTCAAGGGCAAGCGCGTGGCGGTGATCGGCGGTGGAAATTCCGGCGTCGAGGCGGCGATCGACCTGGCCGGCATCGTCAGCCACGTCACCTTGATCGAATTCGACGGCAAGCTGCGTGCGGACGACGTCCTGCAACGCAAACTGCGCAGCCTGGCCAACGTGGACGTCATCGTCAGCGCGCTGAGCACGGAAGTACTGGGCGATGGTCAGAAAGTCAGCGCGCTGGTCTACAAGGACCGCACCAGCGACGAGATGCACACGATCGAACTGGAAGGCATTTTCGTGCAGATCGGCCTGCTGCCTAACACCGAGTGGCTGAAAGGCACGCTGGAATTGTCACCGCGTGGCGAAATCGTCATCGACGACCGCGGCCAGACCTCCCTGCCCGGCGTGTTCGCCGCCGGGGACGCCACCACGGTGCCGTACAAGCAGATCGTGATCGCGATGGGCGCGGGTTCCACCGCTGCGCTGAGCGCGTTCGACCACATCATCCGTAGCCCGCTTCCCTCCAACGCAACGGCCGAACCCGAGGTCGAGGCGGCATGACCCCATGGCCGTGGCGGCAGGCGGCAATCGCCGCGAAGCCGCCATGCGGGTAGGTTATGCTCGGGCGATCCGCTTCCGGATAGTCTGCCCAAGCTGCGAGACATGACCCCGTTGCAGCAATTCATCGAAACCCATCCGCGCCTGTTCGTGCTGACCGGTGCCGGCTGCAGTACCGACTCGGGCATCCCGGACTACCGGGACCGCGAAGGCGAATGGAA
>Ga0134128_10011518_pt1 | contig 10571 bp, 6 predicted proteins | sample KB31754_FD_96462 | JGI IMG/M metagenome (GOLD analysis project Ga0134128, IMG submission 96462) | Terrestrial soil microbial communities with excess Nitrogen fertilizer from Kellogg Biological Station, Michigan, USA - KB3-175-4 | ecosystem: Environmental > Terrestrial > Soil > Unclassified ...
AGCACCTGCCCGGCGATCGCCTGCTCGCGCGGCCCCAGGGTGAGTGTGTTGAGGAAGTCGGCGCAGTCCGAGATCGACAGCTCACAGACCTCGGCGATGGATTTCTTGCCGCGATTGCCCGCGCTCAACGACACCGCCAGGATCTCCGGCTTGAGCCGGGTGCCCTCGCAGACCGGGCAGGGCACGTCGCGCATGAAGCCCTCGTAGCGTTCCTTCATCTGCTCGGATTCGGTCTGCGCCATCTTGCGCTGCAGGAACGCGAGCACACCCTCGAAATCGGCGTAGTACGACCGGGTCCGGCCGTACCGGTTGCGATACCGCACGTGCACCTGATGGTCGGATCCCTCGAGGATCGCCTTGCGGGCCTTGGCCGGCAGTTTGCGCCACGGGGTGTCGACGTCGAAGCCCAGCTCGTCACCGAGCCCGGCCATCATCCGGGTGAAGTACTCGGCGGTGTGGCCGTTCGACCACGGCGCCACCGCGCCCTCGGCCAGGGTGCGCTCCGGGTCGGGCACCACCAGGTCGGGGTCGACCTCCTTGCGGATGCCCAGACCGACGCACTCGGGGCAGGCGCCGTAGGGCGAGTTGAAGGAGAAGGACCGGGGTTCCAGGTCGTCGACCGCCAGCGCATGCCCGTTGGGGCAAGCCAGCTTCTCGGAGAACCGCTGCTCGCGATTGTGCGCGTCGTGTTCGTGGTCGACGAATTCCAGCACGACGATGCCGTCGGCCAGGTTGAGCGCGGTTTCCACCGAGTCGGTGAGCCGCTGTTTGGCGCTGGCTTTCACGGTGAGGCGGTCCACCACCACCTCGATGTCGTGCTTCTCCTGTTTCTTCAGCTTCGGCGGATCGGTCAGCGAATGCACGACACCGTCGACCCGGACCCGGCTGTAACCCTGCGCGTTGAGCTTCTCGAAGAGGTCGGCGAACTCCCCCTTGCGGGTGCGCACCACCGGGGCGAGCACCAGGAATCGGGTGCCTTCCGGCATGACCAGCACCTGATCGACGATCTGCTGCGGTGTCTGACGGGCGATCCGCTCACCGCACACCGGGCAGTGCGGGGTGCCCGCACGCGCGTAGAGCAAGCGCAGGTAGTCGTAGACCTCGGTGATGGTGCCGACCGTCGACCTCGGGTTGCGGTTGGTGGACTTCTGGTCGATGGACACCGCCGGGGAAAGACCCTCGATGAAGTCCACGTCCGGCTTGTCCATCTGCCCGAGGAACTGGCGGGCGTAGGCCGACAAGGACTCCACGTAGCGCCGCTGCCCCTCGGCGAAAATCGTGTCGAACGCCAGCGAGGACTTACCCGATCCGGATAACCCCGTGAACACGATCAACGCGTCGCGCGGCAGGTCGAGATCGACGCCGCGCAGGTTGTGCTCGCGGGCGCCCTTGATGATCAGACGGTCAGCCAACGCTGCCCCTCTCAGGAACTATCTGGCAACTTCTCCGTAGCCGCAAAACGGATCCCAGATCAGAATTACGCACGGCGCATTCCATGCTATGTGCCCATACCGACAAGCAACTTCTGACCAGTAACGTGGCCGCTATGACTGCCCAGGACGGCCCCACTGTCAAGCTTGTCGACAACTACACCGGACACGTCGACCCTGGTACCGCGGCCCGCCGGACCCTACCCGGCGCCACGATCATAAAGGCGTCGGTGGGCCCCATGGACAACAACGCGTATCTGGTGACGTGTTCCGCCACCGGCGAAACACTGCTGATCGACGCCGCCAACGACGCCGACAATCTGATCGACCTGATCCGGCGGTACGCGCCGAAGGTGTCGCTGATCGTGACCAGCCATCAGCACTTCGATCACTGGCAGGCGCTGGAGGCGGTGGCCGCCTCCACCGGGGCGCCGACCGCCGCCAACCAGATCGACGCGGAGGCGCTGCCCGTCAAACCGGGCCGATTGCTGGCGGGCGGTGACACCGTGCGGATCGGCGAGCTGAGCTTCGACGTCATCCACCTGCGCGGGCACACCCCCGGATCGATCGCCTTGGCCCTGGACGGGCCCGCGACGGGCGGGGTCACCCAGTTGTTCACCGGCGACTGCCTGTTCCCGGGCGGCGTCGGCAAGACCTGGCAGCCCGGCGATTTCGACCAACTGATCGACGACGTCACCACCCGCGTGTTCGACGTGTACGACGACTCCACCGTCATCTACCCCGGCCATGGTGACGACACGGTGTTAGGCGCGGAACGCCCCCACCTGAGCGAATGGCGCGAGCGGGGCTGGTAGCGGCACAGCAGGTCGAGGCGTTACGTCGTGGTGTGCACGATCAAGACGTCGGTCTTGGCCCGCCGCGAGACGTTGGCCGGCACCGATCCCAGCAGCCGGCCGGCGATGGTGCTCAGGCCGACGTTGCCGACCACGAGCAGATCGGCCTTCTCTTGCTCGGCGAGGTGCACGAGCGCATCGACCGGCGCGCCCACGATCGGGCGTTCGTCGATGTTTGTCGCACCGGCCGCGTGAGCGCGGTCCTTGGCGTCGCGCAGAATCGCGTAAATCGGCGCGGTGCCCGAAACCTTGTAGCTTTCGTCCCGCAGGGCGTCCGCGGCCCGGGCGTCCTCGTGTTGGGGCAGGTAGGCCGAGGCCACGATCAGCTTGGCGTCCGGTCCGGCGATCTGCGCCGCCTTCTCCACCGCCCGCATAGACGAGTCCGAGCCATCGGTTCCTACCACCACAGTTCGATACGCGCCCATTCACCCTCCCAGTTTCGGTTGGTCAGCCAACCCAAGACAGTATCGCGTTTGCTCGATGCAAAGGAACTAGATTAGCGACACAGTGTGGCGTGGCGCACGCGCAATTTGCGGCGTCTGGCTGACCCAACCGACAATATCGATAATGACAAAACAATCAAATGCTCGGGGCGACGACGGAAAGCATTGCATTACGCCGCTTTTCGCGAATACGGACGCGAACTGCGAATGCGGCGGGTGTTGTTTGTGACCGGTTCGACCGACCGGGCCCTACAGTAACAAGCATCATGTCCATGCCCACCCTCGAGCCGATTTTCGAGCCGCGCGCCGGGGATGTCGCCGACGAGTCCGTAGCCGCCCGCCCGCGCGGCAGACTGCTCGACCCGTGGGCGATCGCCCTGTTCGCCACCGTGGTCAGCGCGGCGTGGGCCTGCCGGCCGTCGCTGTGGTTCGACGAGGGGGCCACGATCTCGGCTGCGGCGAGCCGGACGTTGCCCGAGCTGTGGCGGCTGCTGGACCACATCGACGCCGTGCACGGCGCGTATTACCTGGTGATGCACGGGTGGTTCGCACTGTTTCCGCCAACCGAGTTCTTCTCGCGGTTCCCCAGCGCCCTGGCCGTGGGCGCCGCCGCCGCCGGGGTCACGGTGTTCACCAAGCAGTTCGCGACGCGGCCGACGGCGGTGTACGCGGGCGCCGTTTTCGCCATCCTGCCCCGCACGACGTGGGCGGGGATGGAAGCGCGTTCGTACGCCTTCGTGGCGGCCGCGTCCGTATGGCTGACGGTGTTGTTCGTGGCCGCCGCCCGGCGCAACAGGCCGCGCTGGTGGCTGTGGTACGCGCTGGGATTGATGCTGTCGATCCTGCTCAACCTCAACCTGGTGCTGCTGGTGCCGGTTTATGGCGCGATGCTCCCGCTCCTGGTCCCCGCGGGCTCCCGCCGATCTCCGGCCTCGTGGTGGGCCGCCAGCTCGGCCGTCGCGGTCGGGGCCATGACGCCGTTTCTGCTGTTTGCCCATGGCCAGGTGTGGCAGGTCAACTGGATCTACCCGGTGAGCTGGCATTACGCATTCGACATCGTCGTGCGGCAATATTTCGACCACAGCGTCGCCTTCGCCATCCTGAGCGCCGTGCTGATCGTCGCGGCGGTCGTGACCCGGCTGGTCGGTGTGCCGGCACCCGCCGGCGACCTGCGCCGGCTGGTGACCATCTGTGCGGCGTGGATGGTCATTCCGACCGCGCTGATCGTCATCTATTCGGCCGCCAACGAACCGATCTACTACCCGCGCTATCTGATCTTCACCGCGCCGGCGATGGCCGTCGTCCTGGCCGTCTGCATCGTCACGCTCGCCCGCCGCCCCTGGCCCATCGTCGGCGCGGTACTGCTGTTCGGTATCGCCGCGATGCCGAATTACCTGTTCATCCAGCGCTGGCCGTATGCCAAAGAGGGGTGGGATTACAGCCAGGTCGCCGATCTGATCAGCTCGCACGCCGCCCCCGGCGACTGTCTGATGGTGGACAACACCGTGCCGTGGAGGCCCGGGCCGATCCGCGCGCTGCTGGCCACCCGGCCGGCCGCCTTCCGGTCGCTGATCGACGTCGAACGCGGCGTGTACGGCCCGAAGGTCGGATCGCTGTGGGACGGCCACGTCGCCGTATGGCTGACCACGGCCAAAATCAACAAATGCTCCACAATCTGGACCATTACCAATAAAGACAACGCATTGCCCGACCATCAATCGGGACAATGGCTGCCACCCGGAAGCGCATTCGAGCGCGCCCCGGCATACCGATTCCCGGGCTACCTCGGCTTCCACATTGTCGAGCGTTGGCAATTCCATTACTCGCAGGTCGTCAAGTCCACGCGGTAATCGCTGACGTCGGCCGACCGGCCGGGCCGGGCGCCGGGTGGCCCGGCGGCTCAGGCGACGTTGGCGACCGGCCGCGCCGTGCGTGTGGCGCGGGTCGCCGCGTACGACACCGCCACCCCGGCGGCGCTCAACGCGGTGAACACCGTGAACAGCAGGTGAGCCGCCATGGCCTCGCCACCGGTGGCCGTGTTCACGACGACACCGGCCAGCCCGGCGCCGATCGCCGCGGAGGTCAGCTGGACGGTGTTGATCGCCGCCGAAGCGGCGCCGCCCTCGGCGGGGTCGTTGACGCAGGCCATCGCGCGGGCCGACAGGTGTGGCCAGGCCATCCCGATCCCGGTGCCGGCTACCAGCAGAGCCACCGCCCACAAGGCGGCCGTCCAGGCGGACCCGTCAGCGTGCCGGGCCAAGGCACCCAGCGCCAGGCCGGACGCGGCCACCAGCGGCGCCACCATGACCACCCGCCCGATCGTTCGCGGGTTTTCCAGCGACGCGCTGACGATTTCGCTGACCGTCCAGCCGAGGGCGAGCGCCGCGCCCAGGAAGCCGGCCGCGATCGGCGTCAGGTGGGCCAACCGCTGTCCGAACAGCGGCACGTAGGTGTTCACCATCGCGGCGCCCATCAGGACGCCCATGGTGAGGTAGATCCATTTCAACGGCCCGGGAGAGAACACGCTGGGCGGCAGGATGGCCGCGTGCATGCGCCAGTCGACGATCACGAACAGGCCGACCAGCGCGATACCGGCCGCGAGCAGCCCATACGTCGCGAGGGTGTTGCGCGGAATCTGCGCGACGCTGACCGCCAAAGCGGCGACACCGATGATCAGCAGCGACCACACGGGCACCTTCATCCTCGGGATGCCGTTCGTCGGGTCGTGGACACGGGCCAGCGCGACCGGCACCAGCAGGGCCATCAAGGCGGTCAGAATGGCCATCACGACAAAGGCCCACCGCCAAATCCCGAGCTGTGCGAACAGGCCGCCCGTCGTGGGCCCGACCACGGTCGCGACTCCCCACATCGCCGACACGAGCGCCGAGCCCCGCGTCCACAGCCAGCGGGGCAGAGCGGAGTTGATCACCGCGTAGCCCAGGCCGGCCAGCAAGCCGCCGGCCACCCCCTGCATCGCGCGCCCGGCGATCAAGACGTGCATGCTGGGCGCCGCGCCGCAAACCAGACTGGCGACGCCGAACACGGCGAGTCCGAACAAATATGACGACCGCGCCCCGATGCGCAGCAGCAGCGGATTGACCATTGTCGCCGCGACCACCGACCCGACCAGATACAACGTCGTCACCCAGGCGTAGAGCCGGCTGCCGCCGATTTCGGAGATGGTGTTGGGCAACAAGCTGGTGGTCAGGAACTCGTTTGTGGCGTAAAGCGCTACCCCGCCGGCCAGCAGGATCGACGTCCTCAGATACCTGGCGCCCAGCAGCTCTCGCCAGCCGCCGGTGATAGTCGCCGCGTCGGTCACCCCTCTACCGTATGGGGTGGCGCGGCGGTAACCGCCGGAGATCGGTTGCCAGCAAATTCATTTCAGGCCGGCGGCGTCCATCCCGCGCAGTTCCTTCTTGAGGTCGGCGATCTCGTCCCGGAACCGCGCGGCCAGCTCGAACTGCAAGTCACGGGCCGCGGCCATCATCTGCGCGGTGAGGTCCTTGATCAGGTCGGCCAGTTCGGCGCGGGGCATGCCGGCCGTATCGCGGCCCTCGAACACACCGGCACTGACCGCGCGGCCCGGCTCGCCCTGCGCGCGCCGACCGCGGGACGCATTGCGCCCTGACCCGCCGATCTCCACCACGCTGGCTTCTGTATCAGAGGCCTCGCGATAGACCTGGTCGAGGATGTCGGCGATCTTCTTGCGCAGCGGCTGCGGGTCGATGCCGTGGGCCTCGTTGTACGCGACCTGCTTCGCCCGGCGCCGTTCGGTCTCGTCGATGGCCTCCTTCATCGAGTCGGTGATCCTGTCGGCGTACATGTGCACCTCGCCGGAGACGTTGCGGGCCGCGCGGCCGATGGTTTGGATCAGGCTGCGCGACGACCGCAGGAAGCCCTCTTTGTCGGCATCCAGGATCGCGACCAGCGACACCTCGGGCAGGTCCAGGCCCTCACGCAGCAGGTTGATGCCGACGAGCACGTCGTACTCACCGAGCCGCAGCTGGCGCAGCAGTTCCACCCGGCGCAGCGTGTCGACCTCCGAGTGCAGATAGCGCACCCGGATCCCCATCTCGAGCAGGTAGTCGGTGAGGTCTTCGGCCATCTTCTTGGTCAGCGTCGTGACCAGCACCCGCTGGTCGGCCTCGGTGCGCTTCCGGATCTCCCCGATCAGGTCGTCGATCTGCCCCTTGGTGGGCTTGACCACCACCTTCGGGTCCACCAAGCCGGTGGGCCGGATGACCTGCTCGACGAACTCGCCGCTGGACTGGCTGAGTTCGTAGGGGCCCGGGGTGGCCGACAGGTACACCGTCTGTCCGACGCGGTCGGCGAACTCCTCCCAGGTCAGCGGGCGGTTATCGCACGCCGACGGCAACCGGAACCCGTACTCGACCAGGTTGCGTTTGCGCGACATGTCACCCTCGTACATGCCGCCGATCTGCGGCACGGTGACGTGCGACTCGTCGATGACCATCAGGAAGTCTTCCGGGAAGTAGTCGAGCAGGGTCGCGGGCGGCGAGCCCGGCCCTCGGGCGTCGATGTGGCGGGAGTAGTTCTCGATGCCCGAGCAGAACCCGACCTGGCGCATCATCTCGATGTCGTAGTTGGTCCGCATCCGCAGCCGCTGCGCCTCGAGCAGCTTGCCCTGGCCCTCCAGCTCGGCCAGCCGGGCGGCCAGTTCCTCCTCGATCGTCGAGATGGCGTGGGCCATCCGCTCGGGGCCGGCCACGTAGTGGGTGGCCGGGAAGATGCGCAGCGAGTCCACCTGGCGGATCACGTCGCCCGTCAGCGGGTGCAGGTAGTAGAGCGCCTCGATCTCGTCGCCGAAGAACTCGATGCGCACCGCCAGCTCTTCGTAGGACGGGATGATCTCCACCGTCTCGCCGCGCACCCGGAACGAGCCGCGGGTGAAGGACAGGTCGTTGCGGGAGTACTGGACGTCGACCAGCAGCCGCAGCAGCCCGTCGCGGGGCACGTCGCTGCCGACCCGCAGCTCCACCGAGCGGTCCAGGTACGACTGCGGTGTGCCCAGGCCGTAGATGCACGACACCGACGCCACCACGACCACGTCGCGGCGCGACAGCAGCGACGACGTCGCGGAGTGCCTCAAACGCTCCACGTCGTCGTTGATCGAGCTGTCCTTTTCGATGTAGGTGTCGGTCTGAGCGATGTACGCCTCGGGCTGGTAGTAGTCGTAGTACGAGACGAAGTACTCAACCGCGTTGTGCGGCAACATTTCTCGTAGCTCGTTGGCCAGCTGGGCCGCCAGCGTCTTGTTGGGCGCCATCACCAGCGTGGGCCGCTGCAGCCGCTCGATGAGCCAGGCGGTGGTGGCCGACTTCCCGGTGCCCGTGGCGCCGAGCAGCACCACGTCGCGCTCCCCCGCGCCAATCCGGCGCTCCAGCTCCTCGATGGCCGCCGGCTGGTCCCCGGCAGGGTCGTGGGGGCTGACCACTTCGAAGCGGCCGCCGACGCGCACCAACCCTTCCACGGCCTCTTCGGCTGGGCGATATTCCGAATGGGCGACTACCGGATGTTCCGTGGCGAATGCCATGCCACCAGGGTAGAGCCGATCACCGACAAGGTCTTCCCGCCAGTGCCCGCGGAATGCCGCGCCAATCGCCGCCGAGCGTGTACTGAGCGCGAAGAATCAAGCCGGAAATTCGCAATGAGTGCACGTTCGGCGAGACTCTATCCGGCTATCCCGCCGGATGCGCCCACGTCCGGGTGACCGGATCGCATTGCAGCAGGTAGCCGTCGCTGGAGGTGCTCATCGCGAACACCGAGGTGCCCGGCCGGTCACACGAGCTGCCGGCCGCGTGCACGCCCATCGTGATCGGGGCCTTGGCCCAGCTGCTGCCTTCGCACACGATCTGCTCGTTGTTGGTCGGGTCGTAGGCGACCTTGCCGACGTCACCGCACAGCCCGCCGAACACCGGCGGCGACGGGGCGGACGCGGGGGTCGAGGAGTTGATGACCTGGGCGGGATCCCCCAACGCCACCCCCGCCGGGGCGGAACCGGCCCGGGTGGCCACCACGGGCACCCGCACCACCGCCCCCTGGACGCCGCACTCGTTGCTCAGGACGGTCTCGGTCTCCGTGCCGCGCAGCGTGCCGTCGGCCTGCGGCGCCAGTGACCACGCGGCGGTTTCCTGCTGAGTAGCGGGGACCTGGCCGTTCGGCTGAGCGCAGCCCACTCGCAGCTGCTCGGGCGCCCCCTGCCAGTAGCCGCCCACGTAGCGCAGGGTGTCGGTCTGGCCGCTGGCCGCCTGGTGGGTCGCATCCTCCAGCTGGGTCCCGGTGGCCGCGCACCCGTTGGTCGTGCAGGCCGACCGGAACGCCCACCAGTCGGCGGTGGCTCGGCCGTGCCGGATGCCGATGCCGTTGGTGGTCCGCTTGGTCTGGTCGTAGTCCAGCCGGTACGTCCCGTTGAGCGCCGGTCCCCCCGCGGTGGGCGCGGCACTCGGGGCGGGGACGGACGGTTTGGACGCGAGCGTGGGGGTGGCCGGCGGCGTGGTGGGCTCAAACGTGTACAGGATCGACCAGGTCGCCGCGACGGCGACGAGCACCGCGCACACCAGCGCGGCAGCCCATCGGGTTTTCGACGAAAACCGCTGGTTCACGGCCACAACGGCGCCGCCGGGTGCACGCCGGCGGCGCGGCGCCGACGCGGCGGTGTCGGACCGGGCGCCGCCGCCGGGGTCGGAGATCTGCTCGCTGACGGCCGTGGCGAACGCGCGGCACCGCCCGAACCTGTCCTCGGGCCGTTTCGCGAGGGCCTTTGTGAACACGTCGTCGAGCTGCGCCAGGTCCGGTCGAAAATCGCTGAGCCGGGGCGGGTCCTCGTGCAGGTGCTGACTGATCACCGCGATCGGGTTGGAATGCCGGAACGGCGGCGCGCCGGTGAGCAGATGGAAAGCCGTTGCGGCCAAAGCGTATTGGTCCGCCCGGCGGTCGATGGGAGAACCCGCCAGCTGCTCGGGCGCGGCGTAGGCCACGGTTCCCACCGCGACATTGGTTTCGGTGATCCCGCTGATGTCGCCGAGGTGACGCGCGACGCCGAAGTCCGCCAACAGGATTCGGCGCTCTGTAGCTTCAGGATGGGTGAGCAGGATGTTGGCGGGCTTGACGTCGCGGTGCAGCAGGCCTCGGTCATGCGCGTAATCCAGTGCGCCCGCGACCGCGTGCACGATGGCGCACACCTCGCGGATCGGCATGCCCTCGGGATAGCCATCTTTGACCAGCCGCGACGCATCGGTGCCCTCGACATAATCCATCGAAATCCACAGATGCCCGTTGAATGCACCGCGGTCGTGAAGACCGACGATGTGCGGGTGCCACAGCGTCGCCGCGAGATCGGCCTCACGGTTGAACCTTTCGCGAAATTCGGGATCGGCCGTCACCGCCTCGGCGAGTACTTTGATCACGTCGCGCCGCGGCAGCCGGGGATGCAAAGCCAGGTAGACCTCGGCCATGCCGCCGGCGCCCAGCTGTCGCAAGATGGTGTACCCGGCGAATGACGCGCCATTTCCTACCGCGAGCTGCGACGCACTGGACCCGCTGTCCCGTTGTGCTGCTTTAGGTTCCGCGTTCGGTGCGGAAACTACCGGCGGTATCCGGCGGAACAGCTGCCCGATGGGGATGGCGGGCAGCGAGTGAAAGCCCGCGCGCAACGCGTCACGGGCCTGGCGCGGGTTGCTCAGCAGTCGGCGCCCGGTGCCGATGCGCCGGGTCGTTCGCTTGTGCTCATCCATCAATGCTTTGGCCCCCTCGCTCGAATAATGCCCTACGCCAGTGGGCGATTCGCCTCAGGCGGCTATGAAAGCGCTATGAATAGCCGG
>Ga0134128_10011519_pt1 | contig 10570 bp, 5 predicted proteins | sample KB31754_FD_96462 | JGI IMG/M metagenome (GOLD analysis project Ga0134128, IMG submission 96462) | Terrestrial soil microbial communities with excess Nitrogen fertilizer from Kellogg Biological Station, Michigan, USA - KB3-175-4 | ecosystem: Environmental > Terrestrial > Soil > Unclassified ...
ATTGCCGCTTCGTGCAGGCTCGCGGACAGGCGCCGGACCGCGGACGTGAACTCGGTGGCATAGGCCGACTCGGCCTGGCTTACCGCTGACGGATCACTGGCATCGGCCGCGATGACCGCATCGGCGGCGCGCGCGAGGTCGGCGTCTCCCAGCGCGGCCAGCAACTGGATGGGAAATCCCGCCCCGCGCAGGCACACGGTGCGCCACAGCGCCCAGCCGTCGGTCAGCCGGATCAGGTGCGACGCGAGCCCGGCGGGCCGATCAGGTTCCGGCGGCGGGCAGGCCTTGCGAAACGCGCTCCGGTCCCGGCGCATGATGCCTGACGGCCCGGAAACGGGCGGTGCGGCGGGCTCGGCCGGCGACGGGGCGGCCTTGCGGTAGGCACTGCGGTCTCGGCGGCCGATGGCCGGCGTCGGCGCGGCCGGCTTAGGCGCGCTGTCAGCTGACCCGGCCGCTTCGATGGCAGCGGCACAGGCGGCAAGGGTCGGAGTTTCGTAGAACGCGGCCATGCGCACCTCAACGTCGAACTCCTCGCCGATCCTGAACATCAGGCGAGCGGCCAGCAGGGAGTTACCGCCAAGCGCAAAGAAGCTGTCGTCGCGGCCGAAGTCTCCGCCGCGGGCGTTGTCGGGGGGCAGCAGCAGCCGCCAGATGTCGGCAAGGCGCTTTTCTATGGCGCCCTGGGGCGGGATTGTCGGCCCGTAGGTCTCCTGATCGGGCTCCGGCAACGCGGCCCGGTCGACCTTGCCGTTGGCGTTCAACGGGAACCGGTCGACGACCTTGAAACCGGTCGGCACGAGATACTCAGGCAGCCGGTGGGCGAGGAACTCCCTAAGCATGGCGGGCCGCAGGGCAGCTGGATCTGTCCCGTCCGACGCGGTCACGTAACCGACCAGGTGTCGCTGCGCGTCCTCGCCCGCCACGACGACGACCGCCTCCCGGACCCCCGGGTACCCACGTAGGACCGTCGCTACCTCGCCGGGCTCGACCCGGAATCCCCGGATCTTGATCTGATCGTCGGCCCGGCCGGCGAATTCGATGGTGCCGTCGGCCCGCCAGCGCGCCAGGTCGCCGGTGCGGTACAGGCGAGTGCCGGACCCGAAGGGATCGGGCACGAAGGCCCGCGCCGTAGCGGCGGCGTTGCCGGCATAGCCGCGGGCCAGGCCGTCTCCGCCGGCGTGCAGTTCTCCGACCACGCCGATCGGCGCCCGCTGCCCGTGCTCGTCGAGTATGTGCACGGTCGTGTGCTGAATCGGCCGGCCAATGGACACCACGGGCCCCACCTGACCCGGCTCGGTCATGACCTGGCACGTGGTGAACGTGGTGTTCTCGGTCGGGCCGTACCCGTTGACCACCGGACGGCCGTCCCGCACGGCGAGCAGCGCCCGCACCGTGTCGGAGCTGAGCACATCGCCGCCCGACATCACGACGGGAATGCCGGCGATCGCCCCGATGTCGGTCTCGGCCAGCTGGTGGAACAGTCCGGCCGTGAGCCAGACCAGCGTCACGTCAGCGGTACGCAGCAGGGACGCGACGTCCGGCAAGCCGAGCGGACCGGGCGGCGCGACCACGACCGTGGCGCCCGTAAGCAGCCCGCCCCAGATTTCCAGGGTGGAGGCGTCGAAGGCGACCGGCGCCAGATGGAGCAGTCGCTCGCCGGGGCCCAGTGAGGCGAACATCGGATCGCTGATCAGTCGGATGACCGCACGTTGCGGCACGGCGACACCCTTTGGCACCCCGGTCGAGCCCGAGGTGAAGCTGATGTACGCCAGGCTCAGCGGATGCGAGAAATCCGGCGGCGCCGGACGTCGATCGGCTGTGGCCTGCGCGTCATCAACGCGGACCACGTCCACGCCGGCGAGTTCCGGCCTGGTCGGGCCGGTTTCGGCCGTGGTCAGCACGACGCTGGCCCCGGCGGCGCCGATCATGGCGGCAATCCGGGGAGCCGGGCTGCCCGCTTCGATCGGCAGGTAGGCACCTCCGGCCTTCAGCACGGCCAGCAGGGCGGCGATGAGGTCAGGGCCGCGCTCGATCGCCACCCCGACCGGTACGTCGACACCCACGCCCCGGTCACGGAGCAGCCAGGCCAGTGCGTTGCTCCGCCGGTCGAGTTCGGCGTAACTGACCGCGGTGGTTCCGGAAACCACCGCGATCGCGTCTGGATCCCTGGCCACCTGGGCGGCGAACAAGGCCGGGATCGTGGCATCGACCGGATAGGCGGCCGGGGTCCGGTTCCAGTCGGCCAGGATCTCGGCCTCAGCCGCGCGGCCGAGATCAAGCTCGGCCAGCGGCGCGTCCAGCTTGCCGGCGAACTCGATCAGCGTGGCCTGAAGCTGCTCAAGTATCCGCTGCACGGAGCCAGCGGCGAAGCGATGCCGATCGCAGATCAGCGAGAGATGGATCTCCGGCTCGTCGAACGTCAGCACGGTCAGCGGATATGAAGGCAGCCGGTCCAGCCTGGCCGAGCTGGGAGCCGCGTCGCCGGCCGGGAGTGCCACCTGCAGCCGGTGCCGGTCGAACATGACCAGGCAGTCCACCAGCGTGGTGTCGGCCGGAAGCCCGGCCCAGGTCAGCGCGGAACCCATCGGCGTGCGCTGGTGCTGCCTGATCTGGCGGATGCTGTCGTTCACCGCCGTCAGCAGGTCGCGTACCGGCCGCTCCTCGTCGATCCGGACGCGGAGCGGAACCGTGTTGATCAGCAACCCGATCATGTCGTCGGCGCCTTCGACGCTGTCGCGCCGGCACGACCTGGTCACGGCGAGAACGATGTCGCTGACACCGCCGTACCGTGCCCGCAGCAGTGCCAGGGCGGCGCTGATCATCGTGCTTGAGTTCAGCCCGACGGACTTGGCCGCCTGGCGGATCTGCTCGGAGTCGGCGCCGGAGAGCACCGCCTCGATGGTCATCGGCTCGGCCGCTCCGGCGACTGGACCGCCGAGATAGCCGGGCATGGGGCGCGGCAGCACGGTATCGGCGAGGTAGTCGGTCCAGAACTGCTCAGAGGCGGATGGGTCATCTGTCATGTGCCACCACCGCACGAACTCTTGGAAAGAAGGGCGCGCTGCTGATGTTTGGCCACACACCTGATCCGATTCGGCGTGGCCGCGAGTTTCCGCGGCATAGGCCGCGGAAACGTCATCGATGAGCAGACGCAGCGAGCGTCCGTCCAGCAGCGCATGGTGAAAAGTAAGGACCGCGCGGTGAGCCTGTCCGTCGGCAGCGAAGCATTGCTCATCGGTGTTCACCCTACGCAGGATGGTCAGGCGGACCAGCGGTCCTGTGGTCACGCTGAATCGCTCGCGCCGGTCTGCCCGCAGGAACGACTCGAACCAGTGATCAGGCCCGCCGGCCGGCGGCTCCGGCAGATCGAGCCACCGGATGTCGATCAGGGGATCCGGATCGACGACCTGGATCAGGCCGTCTGAGCCATCGGAGCCATCGAGGCGAAAGGCCGTCCGCAGGATCGAGTGCCGTCGCACGACAGCGCGCCAGGCCGCTTCGAACGAATCCCGCTCCAGCGGTACAGGCCAGTCAAGAGTGCACTGGATGATGTCAACGCCGTCATCTGGAAACCGCAGGTAGTTCAGGATCATGCCGTGCTGAGCTGGTAATACCGGCTCCCACGTCGGCATGGCGGTCTGAGCCAGCGCGTTGGCTTGCGCAAGACCACCACCGGTTTCCATCGGCAGCCCGGTCAATCGGCCCCTGCCTGCTCATGCTCCTTCATCCAGCGGCGAAGTGACGCCGGCCGCATATCGGTCCAGGTCTCGTCGATATACGCCAGGCATTCGTCTTCGGTACCGGTGAACCCGTCCGGGCGCCAGCCCGCCGGCAGCTCACGTCCCGCGGGCCAGATCGAGTACTGCTCTTCATCGTTGATAACGACCGCATACGCGGCCTGGTTCGCTTCAGGCATCAGCGACTCCTTGGCGTCAGGACGAACTCGCGGCGGCCAGCAACTGCTCGCGCATGAGGAACTTGCGCACCTTGCCAGTCGCTCCCACTACGAGCTCGTCGTCGGGAATTGCCACGATCTGTCTCACTGCTCCGGCTACCTCACCGAGCGCGGCGCGGACCTCGCCGTCGCGATCAAGCGCCGGATCGGCATCGGCCGTCAGCAGCAGCAGCACATCAAGGACGACGGTGCCGTCTTCTGCCCGGCCCGCGAGTACCGTGCAATCTCGAACATCCGGGCAGCGCTTGAGTATGCGCTCCTCCGACAGCACGCTGTAAAGCCAGTTCCCGCCGCCGAGATCGACCGCGTCACTGACGCGGTCCATGTGATAGAAGAAGCCATCGGCGTCCCGGTACATCAGGTCGCCGGTCAGGTAATAGCCGTTCAGGCGGGTGCGGAACGTGTTGACCGAGTCGTTCCAGTAGCCGAGCGCGAGACTGGGCGACTTCATCGCGACCATGCCGACCTCGCCGGTCGGCACTTCCTCACCGGTCTGCGTGTTGACCAGGATGATCTCGGCGAACGGAACCGGCTTTCCGACGCACCGGTCATAGCGTTCGCTGCCGGGCCGGTGGCTGATCATGAAACCGCCGTAGCCCATCTCCGTCGAGCCGAGCGTGTCATTGAACCGGGAGCCCGGCACGCTCACTACCTCGCCGTCCTTGCCGCGGGCGTGGTGACTGCCGACCGCGACCAGGCGGCGGATATGCGCTTCGTGAGCGGTGTCACCGCTGTTGGACCAGAACCGCACCGAGCTGACATCGCGCTTGGTCAGGTCGTGGCGAGCCAGCTCGGCCCACGTGATGGCGAAGCCGTAGACGGCCGTGGGGCGCCAGCGCTCGATGGCCTCGATGATCACCTCGCCGCTGCGCGCGAACGCACCCCCCTGCTCGGACAGGCACGCTAGCTCGTACCCGTTGCACAAGGCCTCGTTGACGATGATGATGCCGGCAGTGTGCGCCTGCGGGAACGCGGACAGCTCGCGCACCGGGCCGTGCTGCCGTGGCTCGGTCAGCCGCACCGCGCGCACCGCCGCGAACAGGCTGTGATGGGAGTGCACGACGGCGGCCGGCATGCGGGTCGTGCCCGAGGAGTGCGTGATGGCCACCGGATCGTCGGGGTGGTGCCGGTAGTGGGGCGGAGCGGCGGCGGGGTCGCCGGTACCGGTCTGCGACGCCTCGCCCAGCACCGGCGCACCGAGATCGCGGCTGGCCAGCTCGGCGTGATCGGCGTCCAGGAGAACGCCGACGACGCGCAGCCGCCTGATGAACTCCGCGGCGATCTCGGTCGGCATGCTTCCGTTCATCAGCGCTGGTATCGCCCCGAGCCAGGTCAGCGCCAGGTAGTTCAGAACCACGTCGGCAGCCGAGGTGACGAAGACCGCCACGGGATCACGTCGTTCGACGCCGGCCCTGGCGAACCACTCGGCCCGGGCAGCGACCCGCTCGGTCAGGGTGCGCAGCGACAGCGGTGTCCACGCCGGGATCGCGTCGACCTCGGTATCGAAGCTCACGCGGGGTGAGTCCATATCTGCGCCGTGCTCGGCGAGTCTGAGTAATACGTTGCCGGCGCCAAGTTCGGCATCTGCGGCAAGTATCGCCCGAAGATTACTTACAGTCACCGATCTGTCTCCTTGAGTTGCGAGATGGCGGCTAGGCGATCTCACGGCTGAATAACCGCGATGACAACACGGCGGCTCGCGCGGCAGGTCAGCCAGCTATCACGGGCGAGCCTCATTGCTTGCCGTTCCTCCCCTTTGCGTAACGGCCGGTTAGTCAGTCACCCAGCGTGCGGCCGGTCTTGGCCAGGAACACGTCGTCCAGGCTCGGCCGGCGGGTCTCGACCGCTCCCGGCTCGATCCCTTTGGCGCTCAGCGCGCGCATGATCTGCGGGATGGCAGTGGCGCCGCTGTCGACGTAGAGCCTCAGCGTGTTGTCGATCGTCTCGCAGGACTGCACGCACGGCTGGTCGGTGAGAATCTTGGAGGCCTCCAGCATGGTGGCCGGCTCGGGCGCTCCGGCGGTGTCCGGGGCAGCCAGATCGACGATGACGACGTCACCGGAGATCTCGTGCTTGAGGTCCGAGGGAGTGCCCTCGGCGACGATCAGCCCGCCGTCGATGATCGAGATCCGGTCGCAGAGCGCGTCGGCCTCGTCCAGGTAGTGCGTCGTGAGGAAGATCGTCAGGCCCTGGTCGCGCAGCCTGCGCACCTCGGCCCACATGCGGGCCCGGCTCTGCGGATCAAGGCCGGTCGTCGGCTCGTCAAGGAAGATGACCTGGGGAGAATGGATAACGCCCAGCGCGACATCGAGGCGCCGGCGTTGCCCGCCTGAGTAGGTGCCGATCCGGCGGTCGGCGAACTCGCCGAGCTGGAAGGACTCGATGGCCTTCTCGGCGAGGCCCTTCGCGGCGGACTTCGAGACGCCGTACATCCGCGCCTGGTGGATCAGGTCGCGCCTGGCGTTTGACTGATCGTAGGTACCGCTGGACTGGGCCACGTAGCCGATCCGCTGGCGCACCTGCGCGGGAGCGGCCCGCAGGTCAGCTCCGGCGATCGTGGCTTGCCCGCCATCGGGGCGCACCAGCGTTGCCAGCATCCGCAAAGTGGTGGTCTTCCCGGCTCCGTTGGGGCCGAGGAAGCCGAAGATCTCACCGCGCCGCACCGCGAAGTCCACGCCGCGGACCGCATCGACGCTGGTGACCTTCCGCTTACGCCTGGACTTGAACGACTTGCGCAGACCGCTGACTTCAATCATCGAGTCTCCTGGTGCGCAGAACAGTCCGGGCAAGGCCGGAGGCGGTTACGGTCAGAAGCACCGGGCGCGAGAGGTGAGAAGGGCGCGAGGGGTGGGAAGGGTGGGAGGGGCGGGACGGATAACAGCACATCGTGATCCTAAACGGGCGGGCTTGGTTAGACAATCGGCGTTTTAATGGCCGTGGCGGCGCGCGCCATCCGGTCGCTGAGCGCGGGCCCGAGCCGCTCCATTGGCTCTGGCAGCAGCATCTGCCGATGGTCGCAGTCCAGCTCAACCGCATCGATCGGGCCGTCGATGAATGGCTCCCAGCTTCGCAGCTTCGCGGCGAGGCCCGGCTCATGGCGGGCGGCGGAGAAAAACAGCAGGGGGCAATGCACTATCCCTGGCCGATAGGCGCGCCCGATGTCGATGTTGTTCGTGATTACGCGCTGTAGCGCACGCAGCCGCTGGTCTGGCCACTGGTCGAGGCCGAGCCCGGGCCGGCGGCGCACCAGGTCAAGCATCCGGGCCTCGGGGTTGGGGTCGGCGGGAGTCAAAGCGGGCACGTACCCGAACTGCGCGAGAACGAGGTTGTAGATCGTCCAGGGTTCGTTGTCCCCTTCGATCGCGTCAAACTCGGCCATGTTCGCGTCCAGGATGACAATCAATCCGATCTGCTCACCTCGGCGCTCAAGCTCCTCGGCGATCGCGAACGCGATATTGCCACCGAGCGACCAGCCCAGCAGGTGGTAAGGACCGGACGGCTGGGTGATCCGGATCTGGTCGGCGTAGTCCCGCGCCATCTCGACCATGCTGGTCGGCAAAGGCTCAGGCCGCCGCAGGCCGCGGGCCTGCAGCCCGTACAGCGGGTACCTGATGTCGACGTACGGCAGCATGGCCATGTAGCACCAGCTCAAGCCGACCATCGGGTGCGCGCAGAACAGCGGCGGGCCGTCTCCCTCCTCGCGCATCGGCATGACCAGGTCGAGGACTCCGCCCGCCGCCTTGGCGGTCGCGCGGAACAGCCGCAGGGTCTTGAGGTCATCGGCCGCGCCGAATCCGCCGGGCACTGGAGCCCGCATCCGATCCTGGGCCGCGGCCGCCACTGGCTTGGCGGCAGCCCGGCCCGCAGGCTCAGCCGAGCTGGCCGGGCCCGGATCGGGCAGGGCGACGAAGGAGAATCCCGCCGCGCGCAGCCGCTCGATCAGCAGCGTCACGATCTCGATGATCCGAAGGTCCAGATCGGCTTCGATCAGGCCGGCCGGAGCGAACTCGGTCGCCGCCGCGAAGTCATGCAGCAGCACGATGCCGCCATCGTCACGGATCAGGCTGGCGGTGATCGCCTCGACGCACGCCTGCACGGTCTGTCCGTGGCGGTAGGTGATATCCCAGTCCCGGCCGTGCGCGTGCCAGCCGACGGGGCCGGCAAAGCCGGGAACCGGCCAGTCGCCAGCGCCATACGGCGGGCGAAACCATGGTCTTTCTGTTAAGTAGTCGCTGATCCGCTCGGCGCACAGGCTGAGCTCACGGGCGGCGTGCTCGGCCGACCTGAACGGGCGATGCCTATCGGCATGCAGCCCGATCACATGACCGCAGTCCCGGTAGACGTCGAGCGCCTCGCGATGCTTCTCGATGCTCTCCCCCAGCACGAAGAACGTGCCTGGTACGCCTTCGTCGCGCAGCAACCGCGCCAACTCGGCCGACCGGGGGCCAGGGCCGTCATCGAAGGTCAGAGCCACGCAGCGGGGCGGCAGTTCGGGCGTGCCGCATAGTAAACGGAGCCCGTTCTCTTCCATCCGCGCCCTCCGCCTGGGGTGTTAAGGCAATCCGATGCTAGCCCAGCCCCGACGGCCCGCCTAGATGCCGCCCCTAGGGGGTTCTGGCGCGGCAGGCCGCGCCGCCAGGGCGGCCAGGCGTTCGGCGGCGACCTTGGTGCCCCCGGCCGATGCGAACTCCTGCGCCATCCGGCGTGCCTGGGCACGATAGCCAGGCTCGTCGAGCACGGCGGTCACGGCGGCGGCGATCTCGGTGACGGTGGAGTTCGCCATGGACACGGCGATCCCGGCCCCTGTCCTGGTCACTTGGCCGGCCGTGGCCAGTTCGCCCAGGCGGATCGGCGCCACGACCAGGGGCACGCCGTGGATGAGTGCCTCGTTCACGGTGCTCTGCCCCGCCTGGCAGATCACGGCGTCGAGGCGCGGCATGAGCTTGAGCATCGGAATCCGGGCGGCAACCAGGACGTTGGCCGGCGGCCCGGGCACAGCCTCGGGAGCGGCGTTGACCACGACCTGGACCCGGCCTGCCATCGGCCCGAGCGCCGCCAGCACCCTGGCCAGGAATCCTTCCACCAGATGCGCGGACAAGGTGCCGGCGGTGACCAGGACATGGCGCTGGTCGGAGTCCCACCAGTCCCAGCGAAAATCCGGGTCGCCGCGCCGGGTACCCAGCGCGGCCCCGATCAGCGCCCAGTGCGCGGGAACCGTCGCGCCAATCAGCGCCTGGGCGGTTGTCGCGATTACCAGATGCGGCGAGAAGAGCGGGTCCACGCCCTTGTCATCGGGCAGGCCGCTCGCCGTCATCACCTGGCGCACTTTCGAGCGAACCCAGTCCTGCAGTCCGGGATCCTCGATCGGCGGGGTGAGCTCGAGTACCCCGGCAGCCAGCGTCGCCCACCGGATGTCGAGTTTCTCCGCCGCTAACGCCCCGGCCAGAGCGTACTGATCGGCGAGCACCACGTCGGGCCGGTACCGGGCCATCGCCTGGTCCACCGTTCGGGCGATGAAGCGGTTGAGCGGCAGTACGTACTCGTCCCACAACTCCCGCACGGCCGCCGAGCCCATCTGCGCGGTCTGGCGGTACGATCGCTTGCCGGTCGGAAAGATCGTGGCGTCGGGATGCAGAAGCGGGCGCAATGCGCTCTCCGGCCCGCACCAGGCCACCTCGTGCCCCGCCTCGGCGAGGGCTTCGCCGATGGCCACGGCGGGCCAGACCCTGGCCACGAGCGGGACGACAACGACAAGGAACCTGGCCATGCCGTTATCGTGGCACACATTGACATTCGCGACCCGTCCTGATGCGGTGTCACCATGACGGCGCTCGAGGCCGTGTCGGTCTACCTGCCGCCGACCCGGATACCCATCGAGAGCCTGGCCAGTTCATTCGGCCTGACGCAGATGCAGGTCAAGCTGTTCCGCCGGTTCCACGGCCTGTCCGAAGTCGGTCGTGACCCTGATTCATCGCCGGCCGAGCTTCTTCTGAAAGCGGCCAGAGCACTTGACGCACTCCGGCTCCAGGCCCATCGCGTCCGGTACGTCATCTACGCGCGGACTATGCCCGTGGCCAGTCCGTATCCGGTCAATCCCCTGCACGAGGTCTGTCGCGCACTCGGGCTCGACGCCGCGCTCGCCTTCACCCTGACGCACCAGTCCTGCGCGAGCGGATTACTCGCGGTCGACCTTGCCGGCCGGCTCCTCGCCGCGGACGGGATCGAGCCAGAGCCGCTCGCCCTGGTCCTGTGCGGAGAGAAGGCGTTCACCCGCGAGGCGCAGTTGTTCCCGGACACGACGATCTTCGGCGAGGGCGCTTCCGCTTGCCTGGTGAGCGCGTCCGGTGATCGAGATCGGGTCTTGGCCTACGCCTCCAACGTGCGGGGCGAGTTCGACAGCGCCACCGGCGAGAACGACGCGAGGCTGCAGCGGGAGTACCGGCCATCTCTGGCCGAGGTGATGCGGCTGGCCCTGGATGAGGCGGGGCTGACGCTCAGCGATATCGCCCTGGTGCTGCCGCACAACGTCAACCTGGTGACCTGGCAGCGGATGTGCACGCTGCTCAAGTTCCCGGCCGACCGGGTGGTGCTGGACAACATTCCGGCCAGCGGCCA
>Ga0134128_10011521_pt1 | contig 10568 bp, 9 predicted proteins | sample KB31754_FD_96462 | JGI IMG/M metagenome (GOLD analysis project Ga0134128, IMG submission 96462) | Terrestrial soil microbial communities with excess Nitrogen fertilizer from Kellogg Biological Station, Michigan, USA - KB3-175-4 | ecosystem: Environmental > Terrestrial > Soil > Unclassified ...
CGCGCTGCACGACCTGCGCCGCGACGCTGTTGAGGGAGAGCGCGATCGCTTCCGCGACGGTGACGTCGCCGCGGTATTTGTTCTCGAAATTATGCGGCTCCCAGTTGCCGATCCGGATCGGCTGATCGATGAAATGGTCGGTCGGCCGGAGCCCGTGTTCGATGGCAGCGAGATAGACCACCGGCTTGAACGACGAGCCCGGCTGACGCAGCGCCTGGGTCGCGCGATTGAACTGGCTGTCGGCGTAATCGTCGCCGCCGACCATGGCGCGGATCGCGCCGTCGGGCGTCATCGCGACGAGCGCGCCCTGACCGACCTCGTCTTTGTCGCCGTCGCGGTCGAGCGTACCGGAGATCGCCTTCTCGCCCGCCAGCTGCATCTTCGGATCAAGCGTGGTCGTGATGACGAGATCGCGATTCTGCGTGCCGCTGAAGCCGTCGATCTGATCGACGATCCAATCGGCGAAATAGCGGCTGCCGCGGCTGAGGCTCGGCGTCTTGGCGAGCTGCGTCTTCTGCTGCGCCGCGGTTTGCGCCTGCGCCGCCGTGATGAAACCGGCATCGGCCATATTGGCGAGCACCTGCTCGGCGCGCTGCGCTGCGCGCTCCTTGTCGTTCGCCGGCGAGAAGCGCGACGGCGCACGCAAGAGTCCGGCGATCACCGCCGCCTCGTAGAGCGAGACCTCGCGCGCCGATTTGTCGAAATAGCGATGCGCCGCGGCATCGACGCCGTAAGTGCCGGCACCGAGATAGACGCGGTTGAGATAGATCTCGAGGATCTCTTGCTTGGAGAATTTATGCTCGAGCCAGAGCGCGAGCAGCGCTTCCTGGATCTTGCGGGTGAAGGTGCGGTTCGGCGTGAGGAAGAGATTCTTCGCGAGCTGCTGCGTGATCGTGCTGCCGCCTTGGACGACATGGCCGGCGCGGAAATTGGCGAAAGCGGCGCGCGCGAGGCCGATCGGATCGATGCCGAAATGGCTGTAGAAGCGCCGGTCCTCGGTCGCGATCACCGCCGCCGGCAGGTATTTCGGCATATCCTTGAGATGCAGCGGCTCGCCGAAAAGATCGCCGTAGGTTGCGATCATGCTGCCGTCGCCGGCGAGGAGCGTGACGCTCGGCTTGCGCTGTGCCGCCGCAAGGTCGCTGGTATCGGGAAGCGTCAGGGCAAAGAAGCCGATCACGCCCATACCGGCGATAAAGCACCAGAGCGCGACGAGCACGGCAACGCGCCAAAAACCGCCACGGCGCAGTGGCCGGCGGGGCTTGCCGTTGGCGCCCTTGCCGCTCGCTGGGCGCTTCGCGCCGCCGCGCGCCGGCGCGCGCGTATCACGATCGCCGGTCGACCGCGTCATGAACCGGGAACCCTGCTCTGGGAAATGCCGCGGCGCGCCTCACGCCCGGCCTTGAGGACCGCTTCTAGCATATTCTACATCCGCCCGCACAGCCGCGGGATCGTCGCGGCCCCACCTCATGCCAGGTGCATGCTAGTGTCTGGCGCCCGATCGTGGCGAAACGATGACCGCAACTTAGGCGAGCGGATTTGCTGACAACCGCGTTAATTTTCGCCGCGACCTACCTCGTCGTCGCGCTCGGCCGGCTGCCGTTCCTGCGCCTCGATCGCGCCGGCGCCGCACTGCTCGGCGCGGCGCTGATGGTAGCAACGGGCGGGCTCTCGCTCGATGAAGCCTATCGCGCGATCGATTTCGGCACCGTCACGCTGCTGCTCGGCATGATGCTGATCGTCGCCCATCTGCGGCTCTCGGGCTTTTTCACCTTGGTGACCGGCTTTGTCGCGCGCCGCGCACGGGGGCCGTTGTTCTTGCTCGGCGCGATCATCCTCATTACGGGCGTGCTTTCGGCCTTCCTCGTCAACGATGCGGTGTGTCTGATGCTGGCGCCGCTGGTGATCGAGATGACAAGGCAGCTCGGCCGCCGGCCGCTGCCCTATCTGCTGGCGCTCGCCATGGCCTCGAATATCGGCAGCGTCGCGACGATCACCGGCAATCCGCAGAACATGATGATCGGCAGCTTCTCGCATCTCCCCTATGCGAGCTTCGCGGCGGCGCTGACGCCGGTCGCGGCGGCGGGGCTGATCGTGCTGTTCCTGATGGTCGCCGCGCTCCATCGGCCCGACTTCTTCAGCGGCAGCGATCCGGCCAGCGCAGCGCTGCGGCCGCGCGTTCATCCGGCACTGCTGGCAAGCGCGCTCAGCGCGACCGGGTTGGCGATCGCCGGATTCTTCGCCGGCATCCCGCCGGCGGAAGTCGCGATCGTGCTCGGCGCGTTGCTGCTGCTCTACCCGATGAAGCCGCAGCGCGTCTATCGCGAGATCGACTGGTCGCTGCTGCTGCTCTTCGTCGGCTTGTTCATCGTGCTGGCCAGCGCCGAGAAGGCGCTGCTGACGCCGGCGCTGCGCGCTGTTGTCGCGGACGCCGGGCTCGTGCACGTGCCGGTGCTGACAGTGCTTGCGGCGGTGCTGTCGAATCTGGTCAGCAACGTGCCGGCCGTGCTGGTGCTGGCGCCGTTCCTCAAGGGCATCGCCGAGCCCGACCGCGCCTGGCTGGTGCTGGCCATGGCCTCGACCTTCGCCGGCAATTTCACGATCCTCGGCTCGATCGCCAATCTGATCGTGGTCGAGCAAGCGCGCCGGCAGGCGGTGAATATCGGTTTCTGGGCTTATTTCCGCATCGGCGCGCCGCTCACCTTGGCGACGCTCGCGCTCGGCGCCTGGTGGCTCAGCCAGTAAGCAAAGTAAAAGGGCCGCGCAGCATGCTGCGCGGCCCCGAAGAGGCGAAAAGGGACCGGGTTACGCCGCGATCCGCTCGGGCGGCCGCGTCGAGGTATTGGCAGCGACCGCCTTCTGCAGCTTCTCAACCGCGCGCACCTCGATCTGGCGGATGCGCTCGCGCGACACGGCGTATTTGTGCGAGAGCTCTTCGAGAGTCGCGGGCTCGTCTTTGAGGCGCCGCTCGACCACGATCTCGCGCTCGCGCGGATTGAGCTTCTTCAGCGCCGCGCCCAAGAGGCTGCGCCGGCGCCGGCCTTCCTCGATGTCGCCGACCACGGTTTCCTGCGACGGCCGCTCATCGGGCAAAAGCTCGAGCCATTCGCTGTCGGCATCGCCGCCGAGCATCGCATTCAGCGAGTTGTCGACGCCGCCGAGGCGGCGGTTCATCTCGATCACTTCGCTCTCGGGCACGTCGAGATCCTTGGCGATCGCGGTGACGGTCTCGGGTGCGAGATCGCCCTGATCGAACTCCTCGAGCTTCGCCTTCAAGCGGCGGAGGTTGAAGAACAGCTTCTTCTGCGCTGCCGTCGTGCCGATCTTCACCAGCGACCAAGAGTGGAGGATGTATTCTTGGATGGCGGCACGGATCCACCACATCGCGTAGGTCGCGAAGCGGAAGCCGCGCTCCGGCTCGAATTTCTCGGCCGCCTGCATCAGGCCCATATTGCCTTCGGCGACGAGATCGGCGAGCGGCAGACCATAGCCGACGAAGCCGCGCGCGATCTTCACGACGAGACGCAGATGGCTGCCGACGAGCTCGTCGAGCGCCGCGTGATCCCTGCGCTCACGCCACGCGGTCGCGATTTCGCGCTCGCGCTCCGGCGTCAGCATCGGATAGCGCTTGGCTTCTTCGACGAAGCGAGTGAGTGTTGAATCGAGCTTCACGTTCATCAGCAGTACCCATTCCTTTCGCCAACCCAGGGCCGCTTGATTCGTTCCGCCGGCGAAAAGCCGTAGGACGAGGGCCTGATCGTTGGCTTTGCGGACTTTCCCTCCGAGCCGCTCGGCCTTTCGATGCCTCCGGGCTCGATAAAAAGATGTGCCCGATGGCCCCTTTATTCAAGGACCAAATCGGTACTATTTCGCAGCGCAAAAAGCGCGCCCCAGCCTTGCGCCGGGCGCGAGGACCGATTTTGGCGAATGGCGGCTATAGCGCGAGGTCGAGCTTGGCCTGGTCTGCCTTTTCCGCGCTATCCTGTTGCTGTTCCAGTCTTTTTAGCTGCTCGTACTTGTTGAGCGCATCCATCATCTTCTGCGCGATGGCGTTCTGCTCGGGCTTTTGGCTCGCGGCCGGGTTCGCGGGCGGCCCGCCGCTGGGAGGCTCGACGGCGGGAGCGTTGGCTTGGCTGGGCGCGGGTGTCGAGCTCGGCGCGACGGCGAGATGACCGCCGGACGGCATGACCGGCAGAAGATTGCCGCTGAGCTGCAGCGGCACGGGACGGTTATTGAGGACGGCGCCGTTGGCGCCGCGCCCTTGACTGATCTGGCGCTGGAACTGCGATGCCTGTGCCGCGAATGCCTGCTCCGGGGTCCCCGGCGCGGGAGGCGCCGAGCGGAAGAGTTGGTTGACGGCGACAGGCTGTGCCGGGATCGGCGCCAGACCTTGTATCGAGGACTGCCCGCCCGCAGCCGGCGGGGCGGCGCTCGCCGCCAAAGGGGCCGAAGCCGAAGCGATGCTGCGCGCGGCAAGCGGCGCAGCCGAGGCTGACAGCTTACTCGGGAGCGTGACAGATGCGACGTGGGTTGCGCCATTTTGCTGATTGGCGGGTGCCGGCGTTCTGGGCTGGCCATCGGGTGTCCCGGCCGAAGCCATCCATTCGGGTAGCGGCGCTTGTGTCGACGGCGGGTTGTCGGCCGCGACTTGCGGCGTGCCGAGGGTCGGGCTGCTGTCATGATCGCGCGGGCCGAATACATGGGCGAGCAGGCGCTCGCCCAGATCCTGGCCGTTGTCGCTCGTCAGCAATGCGTTCGAGACGATGCTGGCGCCGAAGCCGATCGGGCCGCCATAGAGCGCGTCGCCGATGACGCGCGTCCCGACGGAGGGCTCGTCACCGGTCAAATAGCGATAGATCGAGCCTATGACCGGGAGATGCTGCAGCGGGTTGACGACATCGAGCAGGTCTTTGAACGAGAAACTGCCATGCGACCACATCGAGCGCCCGAGATGCTCCCCTGCGGGAGACGCTGGCGGCGCGCTGGAGACGGAAAGAGCCGCGCTGGCGGCGACATCGGACACGGCAACTTCCTCTTAACCATGTTGCTCTCGGCCTCAGCGTTGCAAGCGTGGTGCCAAGCCGCCGCGGTTGGAATCTCTGGCCTTTAGGCTTGTGGCGACGGTGCACCGGCAGAAATTGCCGGGCAGAGAAAGCTATCCGTTGTCACCCGATCTGCTTGATTTGCTCTCGTCACCCCCGCGAAAGCGGGGGTCCAGAGGAATAGTCTGGATGCCCGCTTGCGCGGGCATGACGGAGGATGATGATGAACGCTGGTGACTTATAGATGCCGCTCTACAGCAGATGCCCGCCGCGGATTGCCTTGGTGCGCAGATAGCGCTCGTTGTGCTCGTTCGCTGGAAAGGCGTGCGGCACGCGCTCGACCACATCGATGCCGCATTGTGCGAGCGCCGCGACCTTCTCGGGATTGTTGGTCAGGAGGCGGACCTTGCTGAAGCCCAGTTGCTTGAGCATCGCGGCTGCCGGGAGATAGACGCGCTCATCGGCGTCGAAGCCCAAGAGCTCGTTCGCATCGATCGTATCGAAGCCCGCATCCTGCAGCTCGTAGGCGCGCAGCTTGTTGGCGAGGCCGATGCCGCGACCCTCTTGCGAGAGATAGAGGACCGCGCCGCCGCCGCTCTTGGCGATCTCCGCGATCGCGCCGCGCAGCTGGTCGCCGCAATCGCAGCGCAGACTGCCGAGCAGATCGCCGGTGAAGCATTCGGAATGGAGCCGCACCAGCACCGGCTGCGCCGGATCGGGATCGCCGATGATGATGGCGATGTGGCCGACGCCGCCATCGCGCGGCCGGAAATGCACGAGGCGGGTATTCTCCGCATCGGCGAGCGGCACGCGCGCCTCGCTGACGATCGCCATGCTGTGCGCCGCATCGGTTTCGTAAGCGAAGACATCGTCGGCCGCGACGCTGAGCACATCCTCGCTCTTGGCAACGCGCTTTGCCGCGGCGGCGGTGAGCGGCACGATGACCGCCGCCGGCAAGAGCCGCGTCAACTTCACCAGCTCGATCGCGGCATCGACAAGGCGATCGCCGTCGGGCGCCGCGACCCCAAGGCCCGCGACAGCGGCGCCGGGATCGGCGAGGGTGTGGATGAAATGCGGCTGCGTGTCGCGCGGCAGCGCGAGGACGCTCGAGCCGCGCGGCTCGCTCGGCATTGACGCGAGGCCGAGCGCGGCGGCGCGGCGGCGGGTCAACGCGAGCGACAGCTTGCCGCGACCCAGCGCCGCGAGCTGCGCAAGGCTCGCCGCACTCGCGGTCTCGGCCGCTTGCAGTGCGAGCGCGCCGCTATCGCCTTCGATGATCGCGATGAGACCGCGGCGCAAATCGCCGATCACGCGATCGACGCGGCGCAACAGATGCGTTTCTTTGGTGTCCGGCTCGGAAATACTCAAACCACCGCCTCTTTTTTCTCGTCGGCACGGCCCCCCAGCAGCCATGCGACGTCGACCGCGAAGGAATAGGCCAGCGCCACCACGGCGGCGAGGCAGAGCGGGCTCGCCCATTCCGACGGCACGCTCGGCACCAGCGCCAGGATCAGCGCCGCCATTTGCGCGACACAGATCGCCTGGCGGCGCTTTTTCGGCGGCAGAGGCGCCGCCAAAGCCGGCCAAACCCAGCCTACCCCGACAAAGATATAGCGCATCAGCCCGATTGCCAGTACCCAGGGCCCCGCCTGACCGCAGAGCCAAACGAGAAGGCTCAAGGCCAGCACTGTCGCGGCGTCGGTTTCCATATCGAAACGCGCGCCGAAGGCACTCGCCTGGCCAAGCCGGCGGGCAAGCCGGCCATCGACGCCGTCGAGCGCCAACGCGCCGAGCGCCCCGACCACCCAAAACCAGCGCATGGTCAGACCCGGCAGATCAGCGACCAGCAGCGCCCAAGAGCCGTAGCCGAGCAAACAGGCGGCATAGACGGCGCGTGCGGCCGTCACCCAATTTGCAACCCCGAAGGGCTGGGGGATCGTTGCTCGCGAAAATTTGTTCCTACTCAAGGGTCAATCCCTGCCTCATTATGCGTTGTCGGAGCAAGCCTTAGCATGGCCGCAGAAGGAGACATAAGAGGGCGCAGCGAAGCGCAATGGCGAGCAGTGCTCGCCAATCGGCGCGGCGCACCTCTCGGTAGTATCGGCGCGGGCGAGCTCGAGGCGCTTTATGGGCCGCTTTGCGCCGTTGCGCCGGGGCAGAGCTTTGCCGTGGCGCATCTGGCGCAAAGCCTCGACGGTAAGATCGCGGCGATGAGCGGTGCCTCGCGCTGGATTTCGGGCGAAGAAGATCTCTGCCACACCCATCGCATGCGAGCGCTTGCGGATGCTGTGGTGGTCGGCGCCGATACGGTGCTGCATGACGATCCTATGCTGACGGTGCGGCGCTGCAGCGGCACGCACCCGGTACGGGTCGTTATTGATCCAGAACGGAAGCTCGGCGCACATCACAAGCTGTTTACCGACCGCGGCGCGCGCACGATCGTGATCGCCGCCGCCGACCACCGGAACGGTCATGCCGCGCCCGATGTCGAGACCATCTTTCTGCCGCGAACGGAGTCCGTCATCGCACCGCGGGCAATCCGCGACGCGCTCGCCGCGCGCGGTCTCCATTGGCTCTTCATCGAGGGCGGCGGCGTGACGATCTCGAATTTCCTGCGCGCCGGCTGCCTCGACCGGCTGCAGATCACCGTCGCGCCGCTGCTCATCGGCTCGGGCCGGCCGAGCATCACCTTGCCGCCGATCAGCGAGCCCGGTTCCGGCTTGCGCCCGCCGATCCGCCGCTTGTCACTCGGTGCCGACACGCTTTTCGAGTGCATCTTCGGCCTGTAGCGATGAGCGCGCCACGATGAGCGAGAGGGGGCGCGCTTTCTGGCTCGTCGCGCCCGGCCGCGGCGAGATTCGCGAAGCGGCTCTGGCTGCGCCCACCGCCGAGGAAGTGCTGATCCGCGCCGCCGCCAGCGCCATCAGCCGCGGCACCGAGAGCCTCGTGTTCTTGGGCCGCGTGCCGCCGAGCGAATACCAAACGATGCGCTGTCCGTTCCAGGAAGGTGATTTTCCGGCGCCGGTGAAATACGGCTACGCCTCCATCGGCACGGTCGAGGCAGGCTCGGCCGCGCTGCGCGGCCAGCGCGTCTTTTGCCTTTACCCGCATCAGGATTTTTACGTCGTGCCGGCCGACGCCGTCGTGCCGGTGCCGGAGACTGTGCCCGACGAGCGCGCAGCGCTCGCCGCCAATATGGAGACCGCGCTCAACGCGATGTGGGATGCGGCCCCGTGCCTCGGCGATCGCATCGCGGTCGTCGGCGCCGGGGTGGTCGGCTGTCTCATCGCGGCGCTCGCCGCGAAAATTCCCGGCACCCGCGTCGAGCTTATCGATATCGATCCGCGGCGCGCACCGAACGCGGCCGCGCTCGGCTGCGGCTTTGCCATGCCCGATGCGGCACGCGGCGATTGCGATATCGTCTTCCATACCAGCGCCAGCGAAGCCGGCCTCGCGACGACGCTGCGCCTCGCCGGCTTCGAAGCCAAGCTGATCGAGCTTAGCTGGTACGGCAACAAGCCGGTGAGCGTGCCGCTCGGCGATGCTTTTCATCAGCGCCGCTTGCAACTGATCTCATCGCAGGTGGGCGCGGTCGCGCCGGCGCGTCGTGCCCGGCGAACGCATCGCGAGCGCTTGGCTCTCGCCCTGACATTGCTCGCCGATCCGGTCTACGACCGGCTCATCACCGGCCATTGCACGCTCGATGAGCTGCCGCAGCGCCTGGCGCAACTCGCCGCCGCGCCCGATGGCGCCCTCGCCGAGATCGTCCGTTATCGCTAAGGTTCGCGCGATGTATTCGCTCACGGTCAGCGATCACGTGATGATCGCGCATAGCTTCGTCGGCGAGATTTTCGGCCCGGCGCAGCGCCTGCACGGCGCGACTTATGCGGTCGAGATGGAAGTGCGCCGCGCCGAGCTCGATGCCGACGGTCTTGTCTGCGATATCGGCAAAGCGCTCGAGACGCTTAAAGCCGTGCTCGGCGAGATCAATTACCGCAATCTCGACGAGCTGTCCGCCTTCAAGGGACGCAACACCACGACCGAATTCCTCGCCGGCGAGATTTTCCGCCGCCTCAAACCGCGTATCGCGGCGGGCGCGCTGGGCGAGGGCACCGCGGGCGCGCTCACGGCGATGCGCGTGACCCTGCGTGAATCGCCGGTGGCCTGGGCCGCTTTCGAGGGATCATTGGTGTGAAGCTTGCGCTGATCGTCCCGGGGCCGATCGATCAGCTTACCGGCGGCTATATCTTCGCACGCCACATCGTTGCTGAGCTCCGCGCGCGTGGCGACGACGTTGCCGTCGTCGAACTCGCTGGGCAATTTCCCGATGCCGATCCAGCGGCGCATGAAGCGGCGGCGCAGGCACTCGCCGCCCTGCCCGACGGCGCGATCGCGGTGATCGACGGACTCGGGCTTTTGGGCTTCAGCGACTGCCTCGCCGCCGCGGCGCAACGCCTCAAGCTGATCGGCTTCATTCATCACGCGCTCGCCGACGAGACCGGGTTGCCGGCCGCCAAGATCGCGTCCTTCCAAGCCGCCGAGCGCCGTCTGCTGCCGCTGCTGCGCGGTTGCGTCTGTCCGAGCCCGAACACCGCCGCTGTGCTGATCGCTGACGGCGTCGAGGAGGCACGCATCGCCATCACGCCGCCCGGCACGGCGAAACCCGTCGTCGCCCGCGAGCGCGACAATTTCCGCCGCCCATTGCATCTGCTCTGCGTCGCCACGGTGACGCCGCGCAAGGGCCATCGCGTACTGATCGAAGCCCTCGCGGCGATCGATCGCGAAACGTGGCGGCTCGATTGCGTCGGCAGCTTGAGCCGCGATCCCGATTGCGCCACCGAGCTGCGCGCGCTGATCGCGCGGCATCGCCTCGAGGCGAATGTCCGCCTGCTCGGCGAGCGCCGCCCGGAGCAATTGCCGCTCGCCTATGACGATGCCGATCTCTTCGTGCTGCCCTCGTATCTCGAGGGCTACGGCATGGCGTTTGCCGAGGCGCTCGCTTATGGCCTGCCGATCGTCGCGACCTCGGGCGGCGCCATTGCCCATACCGTGCCGGAAAGCGCTGGGCTGCTCGTGCTGCCCGGCGATGTCGCGGCGTTGCGCGCAGCGCTCGCCCGCGCGATCGGCGATCGCCGGCTGCTCGCGCGGCTGAGCGACGGCGCGCGCCGCGCCGGCGAGGCCCTGCCCGATTGGCGCGAAGCCGCCCGGCAGTGGCGCGCGGCGGTGCTGCGGCTCGCGGCGTGAGCGAGCGCTTCGCAGCCGATTGGCTGAAGCTGCGCGAAAGCGCCGATCTCGCCGCGCGCAGCCCCACACTCGCGCGCCGCTTCGCCGCCGCGCTGCCCGCGCGACGGCCGGTGCGGCTGATCGATCTCGCCGCCGGCACCGGCGCCAATACCCGCGCGTTGTTGCCGCGCATCAGCGGCGATCAGCATTGGCGCCTGATCGATCGCGATCGCGACCTGCTCGTGGCGCAGGCCGAGGAGTTCACGCTCTGGGCACGGCGCCAAGGCTATCCGATCACCGCCG
>Ga0134128_10011522_pt1 | contig 10567 bp, 7 predicted proteins | sample KB31754_FD_96462 | JGI IMG/M metagenome (GOLD analysis project Ga0134128, IMG submission 96462) | Terrestrial soil microbial communities with excess Nitrogen fertilizer from Kellogg Biological Station, Michigan, USA - KB3-175-4 | ecosystem: Environmental > Terrestrial > Soil > Unclassified ...
AAGTGAACAGTGAACAGTGAACAGTGAACAGTGGACGGTGGACAGGGGAGGAGGCGGCGCTGGCGCGCCGCGGCTTAGTGCTCACTGTTCACTGTTCACTGTTTCCTGTTTCCGTCAGCTTTCGTCGGCGGCGGCGGGGTCCATGAGGCGGCGGACGGCGGAGATGCGGTTGGCGGGGACGCCGCAGCGGCGGGCGTGCTCCTGGATCAGGTCGGCGCTGGGCGCCCAGTAGATGCAATAGACCTTGTTGTCGGTGATGTAGCTGTGCAGCCACTGGATCTGCGGGCCCAGGTCGCGCAGGACGCCCAGCGATTGCTGGGCGGCCTGCTGCGCCTGTTCCGGCGTCATCTCCCCGGCGCCGGGAATCTCACGCTCAATCACAAACTTCGGCATGGGGTACCTCTACTTCTATTTTGCCGGAGCGATGTTCTGGTTGATGCAGAACAGGTTGCCGGGATCGTACTGGCCTTTGACCTTGGCGAGGCGGGCATGGTTGCCGCTGTAGCTGGCTGAGACACGGGCTTCGCCCTCTTCCATCAGGAAATTGACATAGGTGCCGCCCGCCGCGTGGGGATGAAGCGCGTCCCAGTATTCCCGCACCCAAGGGCGGTAGCGGTCCAGCGTTTCGCTGTCCGGGGTGACGGCGCCGATGATGTGCACGAAGCGGACGTTGCGATAGGCGAAGGCGGTGTCGGCGGGCTTGGGGTCGTGAATGGCCCCATCCAGCGGATAGATGTGCATCACCGACGCCAGGGTGGGAATGCGGGGGCCGAACTTCTCGTGGACGGCGATCTGCTCGTCGGAGAGGTCAGTGACAAAATCGGATTTCCAGTAATGGTGCAAGCCCGGAGGCAGCAGACCGTCAAACAGCGATTGCACCGCCGGATAGGGCATGGTCATGTTCAGCACAAACAATGGCGGCCCGAAGCTGCGCAGAGGCTGCAGCGCCTTTTCGCCCTGCCCGGGATCGCTGCCGGCGTAGCAGCACATGATGGCCGGCACGGTCTTGTTCCATAGGTTCTCGGGGAAGGGCGCGTGCGGCGGGACGATGATGAAGGCGAAAAAGGCGCTCACCTCGCGCGGCGCGGTGCGCATAAACTCGCGGTAGAGGCGCATCACCGCTCCCGCCTGTTCAGTGGGGTAGAGGATGGGGCCGGCAAAGACCATTTTGTGGGGATGCAGCTTGAACTCGAGCGACGTCAGCACGCCGAAGTTGCCGCCGCCGCCGCGGATGGCCCAGAACAGCTCCGGGTTATGGGTGGCATCGGCGACGCGCAGTTGGCCATCGGCGGTGACCACGTCGGCCGAGATCAGGTTGTCGCACGACAGGCCGTGCAAGCGCGACAGGTATCCGAAGCCGCCGCCCAGCGTCAGGCCGGCGATGCCCGTGGTCGAGATGACCCCGCCGGGGGTGGCGAGGCCGAAGGCGTGGGTGGCGTGGTCGAGATCGCCCCATGTGCAGCCGCCTTCGGCGCGCACGGTGCGCTTTTCGGCATCCACACGTATGCCCTTCATGCGCGCCAACGAGATCACCAGCCCGTCGTCGCAGGTGCCGAACCCGGGCGCGCTGTGGCCGCCGCCGCGCACCGCCAGCTTGAGCTGGTGCTCACGCGCGAAGTTGACCGAGGCCATCACGTCCGCCACATCGGCGCAGAGGACGACGGCCGCGGGGCGACGGTCAATGTTGCCGTTGTACACCCGCCGCGCGGCGTCATAACCGGGATCGGAGGGCAGAATCATCTGCCCACGAATTTGCTTTTTTAGCTCTTCCATTGCTGTAATGTCCGGCATGGGTGATCTCCGCCAATGCGCCATCTTAGCAAAGCTTGCGAGCTGAAGCATTGCTTGGCGCGGGACCCCGCTTGGCCTACGGCGCCAAGGGTTCGGTCCCGGCGTCTTGCAGTCCGGAAAGGGCGAACGCCCGGGATTGCTCGGGGGCCATGTTCCAGCCTTGCATCCAGGCGGCGGGGGCTTCAGGGCCGGCGGCCTGGCGGGCGGCCTCGACCCGAGCTTCTACATCCGCCCGCATGTGGGGGTTGAGGGTGACGATCTGGTACTGATGGCGGAGGCGGGCGGCTGCGCCTAGCAGCGTCAGGGCGCGCGCGGCGCGGCCGGCGGTCAGGGCCACGGCGGCGAGGGATTCGAAGACGCGTGGCAGGTCGGTGATGTCCTGCGCGGTGTAGGTGTGGAGGCACTCGGCGTAGAGGCGGCGGGCCTCCGGCAGGTCGCCGGCGTCGGTGGCGATCCCGGCCAGATCGTGAAGACAGGAGGCGATGCCGGGGGCAAAGGCGCGGGCCTGGAAACGGACGAGAGCCTGGCGGTAGAGATCCGCGGCCGAAGTACGCCTGCCGAGAAGCAGTTCCAGATCGGCCTGGTGGCTAAAGGCCCAGGTGGCGTTCTCTTCATCGCCGGCCTGGGCGAAGATCTGAGCGGCTTCGCGGTACAGCGCGGCGGAAAGCTCGTACTCCTGGGTGTGTTTGACGATGTCGGCGTGGTTGCTGAGGCTGCCCGCCAATAGCAGAGGATTACCGGAATCCCGCGCCAGTTGCAGCGAACGCTCGGACCAGGTGCGGGACAGGGGCGGATCGGTGAACTGCAGGGCGTGGCTGATGCGGTGGGCGGCGAGCAGCAGGCCCTGCTGGTCACCAGTCTGCTGAAAGCCCTCGAAGGCATGGATGTAGCGATCCACCAAGCCGTTGCGGTCGGCTTCGATTTCAAAGAGGGTGTCGGCGAGCCAGTATTTCCCCCAATTGACCAGATTGGGGTGGGCGGCGGTGGCGGGGGCGGCGAGTAGGCGTGAGAGGTAGCCGCCAATCTCGCGCTGCAGGCGGTGGGCGTGGAAATAGACCATCAGCCGGCCGGCCATGGGCAGTCCCCAGGCGGCCATGCCCTGCGCCGAGAGCCATTCGAGGGCTGCGCGCAGGTTGCCCAACTCCAGATCGTAGGGGTGGGGGCCGAGACGCTCGCGGCGCGTGGTGGCACTGCCATCCTCGGCGAAAACCATGAAATAGGCGGCATGGGCCTTGTGAGTATAGGCTTCCTCACCCAGGGCGCAGAGGCGTTCGCAGGCGTACTCGCGCATGGTTTCGAAGAGGAAGAATCTGGGTTCGCCGTCGCCGACAGAGCGGCGGATGAGGCTGTTGTCGGCGAGATGTTCGACCGCGTCCCAGAGATTGAGGCCGAGGTCCTTGCGGGTGTCGCAGACCGCCTCGATGGCTTCGATGCCGGCGCCGCCGACGAAGACCGAGAGGCGCGCGAACAGCTTCTGGTGCGCCGGGTCGAGGAGGTTGTAGCTCCAGTCGAGGGTGTCGCGCAGGGTGTGCTGACGGTGGGGACGGTCGCGGGGACCGCCGACCAACAGGCTCAGGGGCTCTTGCAGGCGTTCGAGCAGCACCGGGAGCGGCATCAGGCGGGTGCGGGCGGCGGCCAACTCGATGGCCAGAGGCAGGCCGTCGAGGCGGGCGCAGATGGCGGCGATCTGGTCGAGTTGTTTCGCGGTTGGCGTGGCGGAGTGAAAGGCGGGGGCGCGGGCCAGAAAGAGCTTGACGGCGGCGGTGGCGAGCGGAGCCAGGGGGAACTCGACCTCGCCCTCGATGCGCAAGAGGGCGCGGCTGGTGACCACGGCTTTGAGGCGCGGCGAAGCGATGGCGGCGACGAAACCGGCAGCGTCGAGGACGTGCTCGAAGTTGTCGAGGATCAGCAGGAATGGCCCAGCGGTGTTATCGGCCAGATGGCGGAGGATGGCGGCGGCTTTGTCCTCGCCGGCGGCGGCGGTGACGCCGAGAATGCGGGCGACCTCGGCCTCGACCTGATCGGGATGGCTGATGCGGTCGAGGGGGACGAAGCACGTGCCACCGGGAAAATCGGGAGACAGGGAGCGGGCGAGTTCCAGCGCCAGGCGGGTTTTCCCCATGCCGCCGGGGCCGAGGAGGGTGACGACGTTGATGTCGTCAGAGGCGAGGAAATGGCGGATGCTTGCCAGCTCATCCTCGCGGCCGATGAGCGGGTGACGCGGTGTGGGGATCTGATAAGCGGCCGCGGTCGCGGGGCGCTGGCCTTCGAGGGCGGCAAATTCCTGCAGCAGCGCTGCCATCGAGGCAAACCGATCCTCCGGCGCTTTCGCCAGGCAGCGCTCGAGCAGCCACTGCAAAGGCGCCGGCGCCAGCGGGTTGACACGGGTGAGCGGCTCGGGCTGCTGCAAGAGCACGGCGGCCTGGCGGTCGGCGAGGGAGGCGCCGGGGAAGGCGCGGCGGCCAGTGGCCATCTCGTAGAGCACGGCGCCGAAGGCGAACTGGTCGGAGCGGGCGTCGAGAGGTTCGCCGCGGACCTGCTCCGGCGACATGTACCCCGGCGTACCCACCAGTGTCCCCGACGACGTGAGGCTGGTGGCTTCAAGATTGTCGGCGGCGGTGGCGAGGCGGCGGGCAATGCCGAAGTCGAGAACCTTGATGCGGCCGTCGGCGGCGAGCATGATGTTCTCCGGCTTGAGGTCACGGTGGAGGATGCCGGCGGCGTGGGCGGCGGCCAGAGCGGACGCCACCGCGGCGGCGACGCGCCGTACCTCGGCAAGCGGCAGCGATCCCTGGGCCAGCTTGCGGCGCAGGGTCTCTCCGTTCACCCACTCCATGACCATGTAGGACACGCCCTCGGCGGCCCCGACATCATGGATGGTGATGATGTGGGGATGGTTCAAGGCGCTGGCGGCACGCGCCTCGGCGAGGAAGCGGGCCTCGGCGTCGGCGGAAGCCATGCCGGAACGTATGGCTTTGATGGCCACCGTGCGTTCGAGGCGGGGATCATAGGCGCGAAAGACCTCGCCCATGCCGCCCACGCCGATGCTGGCCTCGATGCGGTACGGCCCCAGGCTGGCGGGCGGGGTGGCGGATGGCACCGGCTGCAAGGGCAGCGCCGCGGTGGCGTCGTCCGGCGCGGGGGTGAGGGGGTCCATGACAGCGGCGGCCCGCAGAGGGCCGTAGTGGCTAGTTTAAGGCAGGGGTGCGGGGTGCGGGGTGAGGGGTGAGGGGTGAGGGGTGAGGAAGGCGCGGATTTCGGGCATGGCGAGGGGGGCTATCGGCACTGAGATCAAAGCGCGACTAGGGCAACAGCGCCGAGGCAGGCACAGCCTGTCTTTGCCGGGGGCTGCCCACCCCAGCCCGGCAAGCGGGCCAGGGGCCCGGTTGCGCCCCCGACGCCTCCCGCTGCCACCCCACGGCGCAGGCGCCTGGAACGAATGGATCCGAGCCAAGGGCTTTCGTCCACGACCGGAGCGGCGGGAGCCTCGGTGCGATGAGGGCCATCATGCGCTTGGATGCTGTCTGGCTAAGCGCGGACGGCCCGCTGTCGGCGAGGAGCGAGGCGGTATCCAATCCAGCAGGAGAGGGGCCAACTGAGGAGCCAGGCGAGCCAGTACCAGTGGGGCCAGCCCTTGCTCCAGTTGGGGATGGTGGCGACGATGCCCATGACCTCGCCCACAAGGAAGAACCAGACCACGGCGCGGGAGGCGGAGGCCGAGGCGATCAGGGCGCAGAGGGAGGCGCAGAGGATGGAGGTGACGATAAAAAATGCGGTCGAGGTGGCCAGGGCGGGATTGGAGGGGACGCGTCCGGTGGCGTAATCGGCGGGGAAGATACGGGTCAACAGGGGATCGGTGGCGAGTACCAAGGCCACCGAAAGGCAGTAGCTGATGAGAACGGCGGCGACGGTGCGGAGCATGGTGAGACCCCTTTCCGGCTGAGACTATCACCTGAATGATATAGGCGCGGGAGTAAACTGCGAGCTATGGCGGAATTTTCTCTGGAGGCGAGTGTCGCCTTGCTGGAGCGGACACCGCAGGCGATGGTGGCGATACTCGACGGGTTGCCGGCTTTCTGGACCGGAAGTAATGAAGGACCGGAGAGTTGGACACCGTTTGACGTGGTCGGGCACCTCATCCATGGCGAGCGCACCGACTGGATGGCGCGGGTGCGGCGGATACTTCAGGACGGCGAGGCGAGGGCGTTCGAGCCGTTCGACCGTTTCGCGCAGCAGCATGAGAGCCGGAGCCAGCCCCTCGAAGAACTCCTGCGCACGTTCGCCGGACTGCGCGCGAAAAATCTGAGGGAGTTGCGCGCGCTGAGGTTGCAATCGGAGGATCTGATGCGCACCGGCAAGCATCCCAGCCTGGGGGTAGTGACGCTGGCGCAATTACTGGCCGCCTGGACGGCGCACGACCTCACCCACCTGCATCAGATTTCGCGCATTCTCGCCTACCAGTACCGCGAAGCTGTCGGGCCGTGGGAGCGGAACCTCGGGGTGCTGCACTGCGACGGCCACGGCGCGCGGTAGCAGTCCGCGTCAGCGGGCAGCGGCGGCCTTGGCCTGGCGCTTGTTCTCGTACATCAGCTTGTCGGCGCGCTCAAGGATGGTGTCGGCGGTTTCGTTGGGCTGGCGTTCGGCGGCGCCGATGGCGGCGCCGATGGAAACCTGCACGTTTTCGCCGTGGCGGGCGAGGACGAACTCGCCGAAGGCGTCCTGCTGGATGCGGGCGGCGGTGATATGGGCGACATCGAGCGGGGTGTCGTAGAGCAGCACCAGGAACTCGTCTCCGCCCCAGCGGCAGACCAGGTCGGCCTCGCGCAGGCAGCGGCGCACGTGGTGCGCCACCGAGCGCAGCAGGCTGTCGCCCTGGGCATGGCCATAGGTGTCGTTGACCTGCTTGAAGCCGTTGAGATCGAGCATCAGCACGGTCAGCGCGCGGTTGTCGGCGATGGCCGCCTCGACCGCGTTTTCGGCGGCGCGGCGGTTGGGCATGCCGGTGAGCGCGTCGGTCTCGGCCAAGGCGGCGGCGTGCTCCAGCTTGGCCCGCGCCTGCTCCAGTTCGTGGTTGAGATCCCGGGCGTGCTCCTCGCCCTGCTTCACGGCGCGCTCGGCGATGCTGCGCAGCTCATGGACGTGGGCATCCAACTGGCGGCGCGTCTCCTCGACCGTGTCCAGACGGGCGATCTGCTCCACCTTGCCGGCCGCCTGCTGCAACTCCTCGCTGTGCAGCGCCCCGGTGCGCGCCATGGTGGCTCCCGCCTGGGCCATGATGCGGATGATCTCCTTGTATTCGCACTCGCGGCGGTTGATGACCTCGGCCAGCGAGCGGATGGCGTTGGCCGCCTCTTCCCGGCTGCGGTCGATTTCATCCTTCCTGGCGTCGGGAGACAAGTAGCTCAGAATGCGAGCCATATCCTCGCGCAACTGCCGGCCCTCCCCGCGGGCCATCTCGGCGGCCGCGCTCTGCAGGGAGTTGATGAGCGAGATGTAGGTCTCGACCACGTAGCGGGCCCGGCCGCGCGAATTGTCCCATTCGTCCAGATGCCGCTTTAGCGAAATCATCCCGCGTTCCCCCGCTTCGCCACCCCGCCACCCCGCCCGAATGGCTGAAGCCTTGCTCATGGTAGCCCGGGGCGGGGAAACCAGCAAGTGAGTGATATGTTGCCTCTCCAGACACGGTGCAGTAGATTGGCAGAAGTGTCCGAGGAAACATTATGAAATTGTTGCCGGTCGCCGCCGTTGCCGCCTGCCTCACCCTCTCCGCCGCCGCCCAGGCGTATACGCCCTCCCCGGTCGAACTGACCCGCTGGCAACAGCAGGCCCGGGCGGTCACCATTGTGCGCGACGACTGGGGCATCGCCCATGTCCACGGCCACAGCGACGCCGACGCCGTCTTCGGCATGGAGTATGCCCAGGCCGAGGATGACTTCAACCGGGTGGAGACCAACTACATCAACGGCATCGGAGAACTGGCCAAGACCGAGGGGGAGTCGCAAGTGTGGCGCGATATCCGCGAAAAGCTGTTCATTGACCAGGCGGAGATGCAGGCCGACTTCGCCCAATGTCCGCCCTGGCTGCAGAAGCTGATGGTCGCCTACGCCGACGGCCTGAACTACTACCTCTATACCCACCCCGGCGTGCATCCCCGCGTCATCACCCACTTCGAGCCGTGGATGGCGCTGACCTTCACCGATGGCAGCATCGGCGGCGATATCGAAAGCGCCAACCTGCGCGGCATTCAGCAGTTCTACGGGAAACAGGCGGCGGGGTTGGACCTGCCCGCGCCGCTGGCGGCGCCGGAAGACTTCATGCCGCGTGATCCCGGCGGGTCCAATGGCATTGCCATCGGGCCGAAGAACACCGCCGACCACCATGCCTACCTGGTGATCAACCCACACACTTCGTTTTACTTCCGCAGCGAGCTGCAGATGTCGAGCGACGAGGGGCTGGACGCCTACGGAGCCGCGACCTGGGGCCAGTTCACCATCTACCAGGGGTTCAACCCGCGCATCGGGTGGATGCACACCTCCACCGGCGCGAACAACATTGACTTCTATCTGGAGACGGTACGGCAACAGGGTGACGGCTACCAGTACAAGTACGGCGACAAGTGGCTGCCTGTGACCCAGCGCCGGGTGACGTTCCCCTACAAGGCCGCCGACGGGCACATGGCCAGCCGTACCTTCACACTGTACTGGACCCAGCACGGGCCGGTGGTGGGCGCGGTGAACGGCAAGTGGGAGACGATGCGCATCATGGCCAAGCCGATCGCAGCGCTGGAGCAGGACTGGGAGCGGATCAAGGCGCACAACTATAAAGAGTTCCGGCAGACGATGGAGCTGCACACCAACAGCAGCAACAACACCATCTACGCCGATGCCGATGGCCACATCGCCTATTTCCACTCCAACTTCATCCCCAAACGCGACCCCAAGTTGGACTGGAACCGGCCGGTGGACGGCAGCAACCCGGACACCGACTGGCACGGCATTCTTTCGCTCGACGAAACCCCGCACCTGCTCGACCCCGCCACCGGCTGGTTGTACAACTCCAACAACTGGCCCTGGTCGGCGGCCGGCCCCGACAGCCCGAAACGCTCGGACTTTCCTCCCTATGTGGACAAGGGGCAGTTTGAGAGCATGCGCGGCCTGCACGCGCTCAAAGTACTGCCGGGCATCAAGGACATGACCATCGACAAGGTGCTCAAAGACGTGGCCTTCGATAGCTATCTGCCGTGGTTTACCCACACCGTTCCGGCGCTGGTGAAGGCTTGGGACAATGCGCCCGCCTCCAATCCGCTCAAGGCCAAGCTGCAGCAGCCGATCGCGGCGCTGCGCAACTGGGATATGCGCTGGGGAGTGGACTCGGTGCCCACCTCACTGGCCGTCTACTGGGGCAGCGAGATGATGCGCATGACCGGCCGCCAGGCGCGCGGCGAGGGCGACGACGACTCCAGCTTTGTGGCCACCAAGGCCGCTCCCGCCGAGCTTCTGCAGGGGCTTTCGCAGGCGGTGGACAAGCTCGATCACGACTTCGGCACCTGGCGGACGGCGTGGGGCAAGATCAACGTTTTCCAGCGGCTGGACGACTCGATTGACCATCCCCGCTTTGACGATTCCCTGCCCGCCACGCCGGTGATGTTCACCGCCGCCACGTGGGGATCGCTGGCCTCCTACGCCCCCTGCCGCGGCCTGACCACCAAGCGCATCTACGGGTGCAGCGGCAACAGCTTCGTGGCGGTGATTGACTTCGGCCCCACCATCCAGGCGCGGGCGGTTACCGCCGGCGGCGAAAGCGGCGATCCCTCGTCGTCGCACTTTAAGGATGAGGCCGAGCGCTACGCCACCGGCAACCTGCGCACCGTTTACTTCTATCCCTCCCAGTTGAAGGGGCACACCGAGCGCACCTACCATCCCGGCCAACACTAAGCCATTTAAGCCATGAAGGTTCTGGCCATCGTCCCGGAGTTTGCCGCGGCGGCGCTGCGGCGGCTGCCGCGGCGTGGGGTGGGACTCACCATCGGCGACGATGCCGCCACCATCGCGCGGGCGGCGCCCGAGGCCGAGGTCATCCTGTATTCCGCCCTGGCCGGCGGCACACCGCCGTTCCGGGATGTCTGGCCGCATACCGGACCCTCGCTGCGCTGGGTGCATTCCTTTGAGGCCGGGGTGGACAAGCTGCTGACACCGGAGCTGCGCGCCAGCCCGGTAACCGTCACCAACGCCGCCGGCGTGTATGCCCCGCCGCTGGCCGAGTTTGCCGTGCTGGGGGTGCTGTTCTTCTATAAACGGGTGCGCCGCCTGCTGGCCAGCCAAGCCTTCGAACGGTGGGACCAGCACGAGGTGGATGCGCTCCACGGCAAAGTTTTGGGCGTGGTCGGCTACGGCGGCGTAGGCCGCGCGTGCGCGGAAGCCTGCCGCAAGCTGGGCATGCGGGTTTGGGCACTGCGGCGACATCCCGAGCGGCGGGAGCGGGGCGTCGAACGGACGTTTGGTCCCGACCAGCTACACGCGATGCTGGCCGGCGTGGATGTGCTGCTGGCCGCCGCCCCGCTCACCCCCGAGACCCTCCACCTGCTGGACGCCGCCGCCTTTGCCGCGCTGCGGCCGGGAAAGCTGGTGATCAACGTCGGCCGCGGACCGGTGGTGGACGAAGCCGCGCTGATCGCGGCACTGCAGTCGGGACAGGTGGCCGGCGCGGCGCTCGATGTCTTCGAGCGCGAACCCCTCGCCGCCGGTCATCCCTTCTGGAAGATGGAGAACGTCCTGCT
>Ga0134128_10011523_pt1 | contig 10567 bp, 10 predicted proteins | sample KB31754_FD_96462 | JGI IMG/M metagenome (GOLD analysis project Ga0134128, IMG submission 96462) | Terrestrial soil microbial communities with excess Nitrogen fertilizer from Kellogg Biological Station, Michigan, USA - KB3-175-4 | ecosystem: Environmental > Terrestrial > Soil > Unclassified ...
GCGGAATGGATGAAGCAGTTCGGCGATCCGCGCGATCCGCGGGTCGACCCAGTCGATTGGATCGAACGCATCCCGTTCACCGAGACCAGGCAATACGTGGTCAAGATCATGGAGACGCTGCAGCTTTACCGGTCTCGGCTGGCGGGTCCCGACCAGGCGCTGCAACTCGTGCAGGATCTCAATCGCGGGCGGCGGGCGCCACGCTCGACAGCAGCAATCATTCAGGTTCAGGCCAAATCAGAGTAGGTTGCTGCCCTGCGCTTTGACTGCTGGTGAGACTTGCCCCTTCCCAAACTTTGTGAACAGTGAGAGCGCGCACCGCGCGCTGCCAACGGTTCTAGACACGCTCCCAAGGTCTGATCCTCAACATGCCCGAGCCTGCCGGCGAGCTGTGGCAAGACCTCACCTACGCGTCGTTCGACGACCTTAGGCTGCATGTGCGCCACTACAAGGCGCCGGCCGCGAAATCCCGCAGCGTGATCTGCCTTCCCGGGCTCACTCGCAACAGCCGAGACTTCCATACGCTGGCGACTTTTCTGTCGAGATACGCAGAGAAGCCACGCGACGTTTATTGCTTCGACTATCGCGGCCGCGGCCGCTCGCAATACGACCGCCACTGGCGGAACTATGTCCCCTATATCGAGCTGCTCGACACTCTCGATTTCCTCACGATCAACGGCCTCCACAAGGTCGGCATCGTTGGGACCTCGCGTGGCGGCATCGTCGCGATGTTGATGGCGGCGCTCAGGCCGACGGCCATGGGCCCGGTCGTTCTGAACGATATCGGCGCCGTGATCGAGACGCGGGGACTAGCACGCATCATCAACTATGTGAGACGCATGCCTAACCCGAAGTCTTGGCCTGACGCCATCATGATCGTGCGCGAGATCAACGAGCGGGCCTTCCCGAATCTTACCGATGCGGAATGGGAGGAGATGGCGCGGGCGATTTTCGATGAGCGCAAGGGCAGACCTGTGCGGGCCTATGACCGGAGGCTCGCCCGCGCCGTTGGCGGCATCGACTTGAGCCGGCCAGTTCCCGATCTCTGGCCCCAATTCATCGCGCTTGGACAGGTCCCGGCCCTCGTTATCAGGGGCGCCAATTCCGACGTTCTTAGTGCCGAGACTCTGGAAGCCATGATCGAGCGCCATCCCAATCTGCGCACGATCACCGTCCCGGACCAGGGCCACGCGCCGTTGCTCAAGGACCACGATACGGTCGAGGCGATCGCCTCGTTCTTCGCCGCCAACGATTAGGCTCGTCGTTAAGCTTTGCCCGAGGGCTTCTCGGGTGCGCTCCTGCGCTGTTTGGCGCCGATCCTCTTCTGCTGGTCGTAGCGCGCGCGGGAGAGGCTGCCCAAGACGAGGCCGGCGGCAAACACAAAGACGAGGAGCAGCAATGTGCTCAGAGCGAAATTGCTCATCAGGCTCCAGTTCTGTCAGATGGCTAGGAACGTACGGGCCAGCGCCGGCTCCAGCCCAAGACAAATCCAAGCGCGAACATCATGAGGAAATAAAGCCATAAATCGGCGAGTTGCATCGCCCCTAGTCGCTGTCGAACAGCGGCAGCAATTTCGGCAATTTGACCCTGGGCCCCTGCCCGTCGCTGCGGGCGAGCTCCTTGATGCGCGGAACTACCCGGGAGGCGACATCATTGGAGATTGCCGCCTCTTTCCATCTGATGCTTTCGGAGGTCGAAAACAACGTGGGCAGGTCGCGGCGCAACTGATAGGAGACCGCGATGGCGGTGCCCTTGTCAGGCGCCACGCCCTCGATGGTTACCGCGAGGCCGGACAGCGAGATTTTCCCGGAGTCCAGGCGGCTCAGCGCGCGTAATGCGGCGGTGACCGCTGCATCCCAGTTCTTCGGCGCACCAGAGGCAACCTCGAGCCTATCGTCGAGCCCGGGACGCTCGAACAATTGCCGCGACAATTCCCGTACATTCTGTCGCGCGCCCTCGCTCGGCACGCTGCCGGACAGGCTAAGCTCATTGGCGTCGAGGTCGGCTACGAACACGAACGGATCGGCCATCGGCGGCCTCACATTCTCTGCCATGATGGTAAGTCCGGTCGGCAACGGTCCGCTGATCGCCTTTTTCACATCGGCATAGTCCGCGGCACTACGCGCCTCGCCGTCGATCTTCAGAGTGACATTGTAGAGTCGTGCGGAGCCGCGCGTCAGATGCGAGAGCTGCTTGAGCCCGAAGCTCACGGCCCCGAGCCATTGTTCTTTCGGCGGCGCACCCGGCGCAACCTTCAGCCGGTCTTCGGCTTCGAGGTCGGGGAAGTGCGCCTTCACCATGCCGAGCACGGTGCGGCGATCTTCTTCCGATGGCACTTGGCCGCGCAGTCTGATGCCCGATCCGATGCGCGTCGCCGACCACACGTAGCCTGAGGGGTGGACCTCGCTGGCCGGAGTCGTTTCAGAGACCTTCACCGCATCGGCGACGGGAGATGCGACAAGCCAAGCTTGCGCAGTGCCGAAGCTTGGCTCAGTGCCAAAACCGCCGCGGACACCGATGGCTGCGGCGGCCGCGACCAGCAGAACGATGCACAGCAGCCAAGGTCTCGGCCGGAATTCCGACATGGAACCCTCGCCGTCCTTGGCGCGCCACCATTTGGGTTGGTCATCTCTTCTATGCAAACCCTCGTTCCCCAGTTCGCCGCACCGTCTCGCTTAAGCGATCTCGCCGCGATTCTCGCGATGGGCGGACCCCGTGTGGCCCGTTCGCCCTGGTGCTTGCAAGGACCGGGCCCTGCCTTTTGCGAGCCTTCTTTTCAGATCCTGAGCGTGAATAGCGAAACTATAAGCCATCAGCGGACGCTGTTCCAGATAACTCTTTTTCTTCAAGGTTTATTGTCCAAAGGCCAGTTGCTATTGATTTGTACGCTTTAGTACAGCGTTGCCGGGCGCCTGCAACTATTGGAAGTGGTGCGCCAAGCCGATGATGCCGATTGCAATCAGGTAGATCGCCACCACGTAGTTAAGGAGGCGCGGCATAAGCAGGATGAGAATTCCCGCGATCAAAGCGATCAAAGGACTAACAATTACTGGGTCAATCGTCATCGTGTTTCCCCCGAAAGACGCACGCCGAGCGGACCTGATTCGCATCGACCAGGCGCAGCATAGGCCATTTGGCAAGACTTGTCGTGGACCGAAAATGCTGGGCTAAAACTTGATCTGCACGAGCGAAACTAAAGCCTCGGCAACACCTTCAATCTTGTTCCAAAAAGCATATATGCCGTCTTGCGCTTGCCGCTTTTGGCGGCAATGGGTAATTCACCAGGCCGGTCTGAGGGGACCGGCCAACATCTGTGGCGGAGCAAGGGGGACGGGAGCGCCATGATCGTCGACGAACCCGGATTCTGGCTCGCCGTCTTTCAGATCATTTGGATCGACGTGTTGTTGTCAGGGGACAACGCCGTCGTTATTGCGCTTGCCTGCCGCAAGCTACCCCCCAAGCAGCGCCTGTGGGGCGTGGTGCTCGGCACCATGGTCGCCATCACGTTGCGCGTCGTGTTCGCCGGGGCGATCACCGCGCTCATGAAGATGCCGTATCTCAAGCTCGTCGGCGGCGTGCTGCTGTTGTGGATCGCGGTGAAGCTGCTCGGTCCCGAGGAGAACGGCAAGAACGAGCACATCGAGCCGGTAGAGAATTTGTTTCGTGCGATCAGGATCGTCGCCATCGCCGATCTCGTGATGAGCCTCGATAACGTCATCGCCATCGCGGCGGTGGCCGAGAAATTCGATGCACCGCAGAATTACGCGCTGCTGATGTTTGGCCTCGCCGTCAGTATTCCGCTGATCATGGCCGGCGCCGCCATGGTGATGACGCTGCTTGACCGCTTCCCCATCGTAGTCTGGGCCGGTGCCGCACTACTCGGCTGGATCGCCGGAGAGATCATCGCCAAGGACCCGCTGATCACCGGCAATCTCGATCCAGCCTCGGCGCATACGGTCTGGATGGTTGCCGCGACTTTGGGAGCGCTATTCGTGATCTTCGCGGGGCTCGTGCGCCGGCGATTGGCAAGGGCGAGCACCTGACCAATCAGCTGTAGGCGGTTAGGCACCGCTAGGCTTGGCCGCTGCTGGATCTGCCATAACCGCGCTTTCGGGCCGCCTCTCGCCCTGCGCACCTCCCGCCACATGATCTGCGACAAAGGCGCCCCGTTGCCCTCTCGGCTTCGGCTTCCCGCTCGTGGTGTCTTGCGCAGTCTGCAGCTCGAGCTCGGCGTTGAGCTCTGCGCCGAGCAGCACGATGTAGAAGGAGAGATAGAGCCAGAAGAGAAGCACGATCACCGCGCCGAGCGAGCCGTAAGTCGCGTCGTAATGGGCAAAATTCGCGACGTAGAACGAGAAGCCGGCCGAGGCGAGCAGCCAGACCGAAGTGGCGAACACCGAGCCGACGCTGACCCACTGCCACTTCGCGGTATGGCGGCATGGGCCATAACGGTAGAGCAGCGCGAGAAGAGCGAGAACGAGGAGCGTGAGCAACGGCCAGCGCGCTACTCTCACGATGAGCTCGAATTGTTGCGAGTAGCCGGCATAGGCGAACACGATCGGCACATAGACGATAGCGAGCAGCACGATAACGGCGCCGATGATGCCCAGAAGTGCGAAGATGAAGGCATTCAGGTAGTAGCGCAGCATGTTGCGGCGTTCGGGCTCCTCATAGGCGATGTTCAGGGCCGCGAACAGCGCCTGGGTCAGGGACATCACGCTCCACACCGAAAGAACGAGGCTCACCCCGAGGCTCCAGCCGAGCAACTTGCCTGAGGCTTCGGCGAGCCTATGGACCTGCTCGATGACGAGATTGTAAGCCTCGCCCGGCAGCACCGAGGCCAATCCGCCGAGTTGCTGCTCGATCGTGATCGGGTCGGCGGTCAGCCCGTAAAGGGAGATCAGCGCCGAAAGCCCAGGGAAGATCGCGAATAGAGCATAGAAGGCGCAGCCGGCCGCGATCACCGAGAGATTGTCGCGCGAGCTTTCGGCCCACACCCGTTCGGCCACTTGCCGCCAACCTTTTAGCGGGATGTGGTAAGGACGCGCCGCGTCGCGACCGTAAGGATCGGCCTTGCCTGTCATGGGTCTTTACGAAGGATCGCGGGAAGTTGCAAAGACAAGCGAATAATGCGGCGCCGCGCACCGCGGTTCCTATCGGCTAGCAGCACCAACCGTTGGCCGAGTGGCTGAAAAAGGCACCATCTTGAAATTGGACCGCATTGTTTTTCTGGTACCTCGTGATTTCTCGATGTCGCTTCCCGCCTTCCTACTTCGTACGGTCGAGTAGATGCGTTGAGTCCTGTGGCCGCGCTCTCCTTGCGGAGAGCGGACCTAGGCACTCCACGCGAACGGTGATAGTCCAACGCCGGTTGCAACCCGGTGGCAATTCCTCAATTGTCGCGGATAAAACCGTTGTGGGATGGGTGGCCGAGTGGTTGAAGGCACCGGTCTTGAAAACCGGCAGACGCGCAAGCGTCTCGGGGGTTCGAATCCCCCCCCATCCGCCAAACTCGTTGGATTTCCACTACGTTAGTCCGCTGGTATATCCGAGTGAGAGCGAAGCAAGGAGCGTTGTGGGAAGCGTTTGCAAACCGTTTGCAAACATTTCTTTCGCAGAATGTCCCGGTGACCTCAAGCGGCGCGAGCCGTCGCCTCAGTCTGGCGCCTGGTCGTGTTTGGTCTCACGATCGTCCCTAGTCGAGCCTTGCTTTAATTCCCTGTCATCAAGGGGATTAGCGCGCTCGACGGCGCTTGAAGGTCGTTTGGTTTGGTTGGGCACTTTGATAGGTGGGCATAGCCTTCACTATCTGTTCTGCCGCCTTCTTGACGCTCGCATCGTCAACTTTGCTACCTGTGTGAGACAATGCTCGTCGGACAAATTTCTCCGCTTCAATCAATCGCTCCGCATGGGTCATTTTTTCTTTCCCTTTTTCAATTCCGACCAGGTTCTGTCTAGCACCAGGTCCGTAAAGTCTCTTTTCCAATATTTTTGTTTGAGCTTCTTTCGATTAAGGAACGCATCAAGGGTAGGATCGATTGCAAGAGTAGGATGAAGAATTTTGGCAACGTCATCGGGGCGCACCTCAGCGTCGCCAAATCCTTTTTGGACATAGGCATACGCATCTCTGGCCATGGCAAGCCATGCCCTGGCATTTTCGTCGTAAAAATTGGTAAGCCCTGCCTTTTCGAGTTGTCGCAATACCTCTAACGTGAGCGCCATTATCGTATGCTCCAAACGGTAAATAGCGCCGTGATAATGGCCCAAAGAAAGGCTGCAAAAAGCAATGCAGCCGCGCCAACAGCCACGCACAGCGATTCGGTCGATTTCGCGATGAGTCCCAGGGCTGCAGCCGTGAGGGAAATTACTATTCCGGAAAATGCCCACCAAGAACGGCGACGATAAAAGATTCGAACATCGGACTGGGACGCGGCGTCATACGCACTGTAGCTCGCCGCCATGGCCCCTAAATAGACCAAAATCAGGCCAGCCAGCGCCGTTCCCGCACCAGCAACGTCCCCGGCGACAGACAATGTGTCTGGCATGCCCTCCCCCGAGTCGCATGTTACGAGTGAATCACATACAGCAATGCTCGGCAACTTGCAGGGGCGATGAACCAACAGCTAGGGCATCATCGACCGATGACCTCTGGCTCCATCGACGACTTACCCGTGCTCTTCGGCTTTTTGCCATTTCGAGTGATTGACGGAGATGAAACCTAAGCGCGACAGATCCCTTCGTCTGCCTCCTCGAGGATGACAAGTTAATCACGCACGTTGCCGTTACAACGGACATGCTGCTTGAGCCAACTAGGGCGTATACTCATAAATGCACACCCAACATGCTGACTTCGATGTGCCGTCCAACGTCCGTTATTGGGGGTAAAGCGGACATCTCGCGGACTTACCAGCATGTCCGCTAATCACCCTAAGCGGACATCGTGAATGGACAGCGAGGCATTGAGTTCAACGCGCCGTCTGAATGGGCCTAAGACTAGGACCTTGCAAAAATGGAATAGACTGCACCGCGAAAAAGCATCTCGTTTGAGTCCTACTTATGCAATTTTGCGCTGGTCGCGGGGCGACGATCCTGCTTTGGCCGCGCCCTTGGGAAGCCGAAGCAGCGCTAAGACATGGCCATGGCTCGTAAGCGCGATTCGAAGAGAGCTGAGGGTGGCGGTGTTCGAAACCTGGGTCTGATTGTCGACCCTCGCCTTGGCGATATTGAAGACGACGCCTCCAGTACTAAGCGTCGCTCGATGCTGTCGCTAGCCGGCAGCCTGCTCGCCGAGATCAGCCTGCCTAAGTTGTTGGTCGCCTGGTCGCTTCTCCTTGTGGTGCCTGGTTTTCTTCTTGGACTTGCACCGATCATCTTCATCGAATGGTTCAAGGTGGTCACCGACAAGCTCACCTCTCTGGTGATCGGGCTTTGGTGTGTCGCGGTTCTTGCCGCGCTTGTCGCGCTCGGCTGGTTCGGATGGCGCACGCTGTTTCGCATGGCGGAGGAGAATTTCTGGGCTTTGAACTCGATCGTGGTCCAGCCCGGCTACGCCGCTTTTCGCGAGGCATTACGCCAATTCAGCGAGCGGCTGTTCGCCCGCAAGGCGAGCGAGGCTCGAAGAGCGAGGCTGCGTGCCGCAACCGCGGCCGTGGCCGGCATTCTGATCTGCTCGCTTGCCATGCTGGTGCTTTATTGCGTCTGGCCCCGTGCTCATTTATTCGGCAGAATCTCGGAAATAGACTCCTGGGGCGAAGTCGCCATCGCCGCGCTTGCCAACAGCCTCGTCGTAATATCGGCCTATCTTGCGGTCGCAGCACTAATCTGGAGTTTTGCCGATGCAGCCATGGAGCCGCCGCGCAGTTTCGGCAGCTTCGATAAATCACAATCCAAGGCAGACCGCACTTGGCGCATCGCACATTTGTCCGACCTCCATGTGGTCGGCGAGCGCTATGGTTTTCGTATCGAGAGCGGCAGGTTGGGCCCGCGTGGCAATGAACGATTAAAACTTTTGCTCGAACAACTCGAGGCGCTCCACGCTAAGGACCCGTTTGACGCAATCTTGATCACCGGCGACATGACAGACGCGGGCATATCTTCGGAGTGGGCTGAGTTTCTCTGCGCTTTCACCAATCATCCGTCTCTTGCCTGCCGTGTCCTGATGCTACCCGGCAATCACGATCTCAACATCGTCGATCGCGCTAACCCTGCACGGTTTGACTTACCCACCAGCTCCTCCCGGCCCTTGCGCAGGCTGAGGGTGCTGTCGGCCATGAACGCGGTTCAAGGAGATCGCGTACGCGTGGTCGACCGCGAGAAGGGCTGTATAGGCGAAACGCTCGAAAACGCCTTGAAGCCGTACTGCGCAGATTTGAAACGGTTTGCTGACATCGCTAGACCGGTGCTCTCCAAGATCCCTGAGATCTGGGCTAGAGCATTCCCAATGATCGACCCTCCCACAGAGCCCAACGGCCTCGGTGTCATCCTTTTGAACTCAAATGCCGACACGCATTTTTCCTTCACCAATGCATTAGGCATGGTCTCCGCCGAGCAAATGAGGGGAATACATATCGCGCGGGCTGAATATCCAGACGCCTGCTGGATTATTGCGCTGCACCACCACGTGGTCGAATATCCATGGGCGGCCAAAGCGCTTTCCGAACGCATAGGTACGGCACTTATCAACGGCAATTGGTTCGTTCGTAGTCTGCAACCCATCGCCGGCCGCGCGATCTTGATGCACGGTCATCGTCATGTTGACTGGATCGGCCACTGTGCGGGTCTGTCAATCGTATCGGCACCTTCGCCGGTTATGGAGGTCACCGACGAGAAAAACACTGCCTTCTATATTCACACTTTGGCTATCCATACCGATTGCAAACTCCGGCTCTTATCGCCTGAGCGCATCGTCGTTGCCGGCAAGCCAACTAGAAGCGGCCCCTAACATCGTGTTCATCCCGGCGATACGGTCTCTGAGGATGTGCCCACGCGCGAGACCGCGGTACATCTAATACAGGCGCGGCACGCATCTAAGCTACTCGATGCTAGACCACAGGGAGGTCGCCCCATTCGTACGATGCTCGCTCTTTGCACTGCCGTTCTCGTCGTGGCGGCCCTCTACTTCGCTAGATCCATCTTCGCGCCCTTTGCTTTTGCACTTTTCATGATGGCGATCGTTTGGCCTGCACAGAAAACCCTACAGAACAGGCTTCCTCAGTTCGTTGCGTTAATTTTTACCCTGATCGCCAGCGTGGCCGTCATCATTGCCTTCGCATCCATGGTGGCGTGGGCCTTTAGCGCAGTCGCCGAATGGGTGATCAGCCACGCTCCACGGTTTCAGGAACTTTATCTTGAGTGGACCCACTGGCTTGAAGAGCACGACATTTTAGTTATTGCGCCCTTGTCCGAGCATTTCGATGCCATGTGGTTCATGCGCTTGTTCCAGACATTGGCGGGACACATCAACAAGACAGTGGGTTTTGCACTGCTTGTCTTTGTCTTCATGATGCTGGCCCTTTTAGAAACCGGCGATTTCCAGCAAAAGCTCGCATCCCTCGGCGATCGGGGGTTTCGCGAACTTTCACAAGCCGGGGCTGAGATCGCGGCCAAGTTTCGCAAATACATGGTGGTACGCACGTTCTTGAGCGCACTCACTGGCGTCGCGGTCTGGGCGTTTGCACTCGTTGCGGGTCTCGAACTCGCGCTCGCCTGGGGCATTATCGCCTTTGCCTTGAATTACATCCCCTTTATAGGCCCGTTCGTGGCTACAATCCTTCCCGGCCTATTTGCGATGGCACAGTTCGATTCCTGGCAATCGGTGGCGATCGTCATTATCGGGCTGACCGCGATTCAGTTTTTCATCGGCAACTATCTCGAGCCGTTGGTGGCAGGCGTTGCGCTCGCCATCTCGCCCCTCGCCGTGGTTTTCGCGGTGTTTTTCTGGAGCTTCCTCTGGGGCATCCCGGGGGCGCTGATTGGCGTGCCGATCACAATCGCCATGCTCACTCTATGCGAGCATTCAGCATCTACACGCTGGATAGCGACACTGCTGTCAGCCAAGCCACCAAAGAACCGTTCGTCGCTGAACCGATAAAAACCCGTGCACGGACGACTCGGCGGGAATATCATTCGGGAGTAGCACTAATCATATGGCTTTCCGCGTCCGTCACTAGACGAACGAGCAGCCGTCGAACTCAGCGTTTGAAAGGCTGCATCCTTTGGCTCATCGCACGTAGGAGTAAGCACATGGAACGGAGAGCGTTTCTTGTTGGTAGCGCGTTTGCAGTCGCTGGAATGGCCACTGGGCCAGTGTCGGCTCAATATTTCGACAATGCCTGGCTGAAATCACCTCCCCAGCAACCACTCTCCCCAGCCGATATAGAATCGGCCGTCGCGCGCCTCCGAAAGCAGTTCCTGGCCGAGTTCGATGCCGCCTATGTCGAGAACGTCATTGTCCCCCATTTTCTGGTGAGCATCTATGACGGGGAGCGCCCGTCGCTTCCCATGATCGGCGTGGAGTTCACGAAAGAGAATGCAATTCCCTACGACCTCTGGGGTCTACTAAGTGAGA